>Ga0163153_10001222_pt1 | contig 40999 bp, 40 predicted proteins | sample OliLakLV19MP6IB1_FD_148629 | JGI IMG/M metagenome (GOLD analysis project Ga0163153, IMG submission 148629) | Freshwater microbial mat bacterial communities from Lake Vanda, McMurdo Dry Valleys, Antarctica - Oligotrophic Lake LV.19.MP6.IB-1 | ecosystem: Environmental > Aquatic > Freshwater >... | reverse complement strand
GGGATTATAAAGGATTTTTCAACAACACTTGAGCGCGAGCTAAACAGTCAACTTAGTGGGCTGTAAAATTTATGTCCCAAAATAATCAAACAAAAGAAAGACTTCTAGTTGAAAATGGTCGTATGAATCCCACTCTTTCGACTTTGGAAAAAATTTCTGGAGCTTTGGGAATTTCCAGTAGCGAACTTTTGAAATAAATTTATGAAAAAACAATCTCGAGAACAATTAGAGCAAAAAATATCAGAACTTGAAACGAAAATTAAAGTAGTTTCTGATAATTTTGATTTAAAAGAAACTGAACATAAAAACGAATTAGTAAATATTGATTCATCATGGAAACAAAAGGAGGAAATAACCAAGCAAAGTAATACAACTGAAGTTGATGGTTTAAAAACTCAAATAAAAAGTTTGGAAGTTGAGAAAAAAGACAAACAAGCGCAACTTGATCAAAAAGAATTAAAAAAACTTGCTTCTGCATACAAAGAACAAGAGGATATCTATAGCAATGAGGCATTATTCTGGTTGAAATGGCTTTCAGGTGTTGTTGTTGCCTTAGTTGTCTCAACTGCAATTTCTATTTCTCTTTCTTATGACAAACCTTGGTATGATAAATTTGAATATTATGTTGTTGATTTAATTTTGATAAGTGCAATATGGTTTTGTAGTTCTCAATATTCAAATTTAAAAAAGCTAACCAGTGATTATGCTAATAGAAAAACAATTGCACAATCGTTTCATAACATACTTAATAATTTAGCTGAGGATGTGGCTATAAAAAATAAATTTATTGAGAAAGCTACTGATGTGCTTTGTGCTCCTAGTTTTTCAACAGACAAAGAATCGGTTTTGTCAAAGAAACTTCTTAAAGATACTGTAGAAATTGTAAAAGCAGTGAAGGGATGAAAATATTTTTATGAAACTTAATTTAACAGACAACGAAAAAAGAGATGCTGTAAAATACTTGGAATCTGGCAAGCCATTGCCTGATAAATATCGTTTTTTACTATTTGGTGATGATAGAGAAGTTGAGCTTGTGTGGAATGGAAAGACAAATGAGGTAACGAATGTTGTCTTGCCTTTCCAAGTTATAGAACAAATTGATGAACCGAGAAGCGATGCAAAATTTGGCAATCAAAATTCTCTTTTTGATACAACGGGACGGCAGATAACAGGCTGGACAAATAAACTTATTTGGGGAGATAATAAACTTATTCTTTCTTCGCTTAAAAATGGCCCTATGCGAAAAGAGATAGAAGCGCAAGGAGGGCTAAAATTAATGGAAAAGCAGAAACTTTTGGAGTCAGTGGAAAACTCTATGAATCCAATCTCTTAATGTACGACCGATCTACAGAAAGCCTTTGGTCTCAAATTATAGGAGAAGCTGTCGTCGGAGACCGGACTGGATCTAAACTGAATATTTATCCATCACAAGTTATGACTTTATCTGAAATAGAGCGTAAATTTCCTGAAGCTAAGGTGCTAAGCAAAGATACTGGGTTTACAAGAATTTATGGATACTATCCATATGGAGATTATGATGAAAACAATGAATTCATATTCCCTGTCTCACAGACTGATGACAGACTGTCGCCTAAAGAAATAATGTTTATTGTAAATTACAAAGATAAATCTGTTGCTTTTAAATCTTTAGACCTTAAACCAGGAATTGTGGCGAAAATTACTGTAGAGGGAGACCTTCTAACAGCAAAAAATCTAGATGGAGAGATAATTGTAGAAACTCCGACTGGGCAAGTATTGCCTGGATATAATGCAATGTGGTTTTCTTGGATAATCCACAATAAAGATAAGGGTTTTGTCTGGACTATAGATAAAACCTTTAATACAAAGGAGTGAATTTAGATGAGATATAATCATAATAATTACTAATTAATATAAAAACTATGGAAACTGGATTATTTATATTAGGACGGATCTTATTTGGAGGATTCTTCTTAATGATGGGTATTCGGCATTTCATGAATGTAAAGAGCATGTCTGCTTATGCCGCGTCAAAAGGAGTTCCATCTCCTCAAATAGCAGTGTTACTCACGGGTATCATGATGCTTCTTGGAGGTCTTGGTATAATTTTCCAAATAGAACCGCAATGGTCCGCAAGATTAATTGCCATCTTTTTATTAGGAACAACTCCTAAAATGCACCAATTCTGGAAAGAAACTGATCCTGCAAAAAAGATGGGTGAACAGACAAACTTTGTAAAAAATATGGCACTTCTAGGAGCATCCCTAATCATAGGTTTCTAAAGCCTGATCTCACCAAATAAAGATTATCTCTCCCCTTGTTTCTCTATGCTAGTGTTTTGCAAAACACTAGCATAGAGAGTTCCTGAGGTTATTTGACATACGACAGATATCTGATATAATCTACCAAGATCCCGTAGTACCCCTTTCAACCCAGAGGAGATCCTGCAATGGAAACTGCACCACACTTCACGCCTTGTCCGGACTGTGGAACCCACGGACATGTGGAAGTCCCGGCTATCGGCGAGCGATCAACCGAATTCGGTTCGAAATCTGCCGGTCGGCACGCAGTGGAGCAAGGGGTGGTGGATGGCTTCTTCAACCAAGAAGAAGCCGATGCTGTCCTCGAACAGATCTCCCAGTCGTCTCTTCCGGAAGAGGAGTTGGAAGGAGATGAGGATATCAACGATCCCTTGGCACTGCTCCTGATGAGCCTTATCCTCGGAGCCTCCCATGTGAGGGAGGATTCGACCGAGCCTATCAGGCCTCATCCTTCTGAGAAGGCACATCTGAACTGAACCATGCTCGGTTCACAAAACACCCCGCTGGCAATCGCTAGCGGGGTTTCACTTTACTTGAGAAAATAGAGTTTATTGCGTATTCTTACTATCAATTGCGGGATCGTCTAATGGTAGGACAATAGATTCTGGATCTATTTATCTTGGTTCGAGCCCAAGTCCCGCAGCCGCCATTTTTTAAAGAACGAAGTGATTATAAAAAATGGCGGCTACTCTGTACAACGAAGTTAGAACCTATTTCAAACAAAATCTTGACGCTGACTAACGAATTCCGCCACGCCACAGCCTCCGCTCCGCCGAGCACAAGGAATGTGCTCGGCTCCGCTTCTGCTGTGTCGCACCGCCCTCGCCCCACCGCCTTTTCATGCTTGATTTGTTTTGCGCGGGATTTCTTTTTTTCGGAATGGGCGGTTGATCTCGGGAGCTGTTATAGTATATCATAACATTGTGATATACTATACTAATGCGATATACTGTGGATAATGCACAAAGAATCAGCGAAGCTTGGTTTGAATCTAAAACGAACTAGAACCAAAAAAAGTATATCGCAAGGAGATATTGCCCGAGACTTAGGCGTAAGTCGCGGTTTTATTAGCACTATTGAGAACGGAAAGACGAATCCAACACTTGCGACAATTGCAAAATTGGCGAAAGCTCTTGGAGTTTCAATTGTGGAATTGATAAAATAAAGATATGCGAGAAAGATTTTTTGAACAAAGAGAAAGAGTTAACAAGAAAGTAGAAGCGATCAATCGCGAGCTTTCGGATGCCGGAATTTCCGACCCGAGTGAATGGCGCAAAGCCCTTGATTTGGAAACACCCCTTGAACGAGAAGAAGGCCTTGAACAAGATGGTCGTAGTCTTGAAAAAATCAAAGCAAAATCAGAAATTCAAGCTGGCGCGATTGATGGCCGACATTGGCAAAGACAGCTTGATGTCGCTTTTGAGCAAGGCAATTTTTCGTTGATTCAAACTCTGCAAAGAGTTCGACCCGATAATATTCCTAATCCCGAGCTAGTAAGAAACAAGTTGAATGATCTCGTAATATCTCGTCCTAGCAGATGGGAAGAAACTTATAGAACAATTCGAGAAGTTTCAAATCTTGAAGCAGACCCTACGGTTGTTGAAGGTGAATTTACTAAATTACTTGAACAACTTGGGAAAGAAAAAGGAATTTTGGAGCAGTTGAAAGCATTTAAGCAAGCAACTGGACATACTCCTTCTGCAGAACAGGTTCAGCAGAAATATAGAAACATTTTTGCTGGGAGAAAATCGTATAGTTTTGATACGGAAGATTTGATTAAAGATATTAAGGGTCTAACGGGAGCACAACCCGACAAGATAATTTTTCAAGAAGTCGTGGATACAGGAGATATCCTGCAAGCGGAAAAAATCGCACCATTTTTTGGCGAAGAGGTTACGAGTGAAATGATTCAACGAGCGTATGAAGCACAATTTGAAAAGAACGGATGGCTTGACATTCATCACCTGTCGAAAATTGACGAAAAGCCAAATCCAGAATTAGTACAACGTGCTTACCAAAAAATAATTGAAAAACATGGAAATGGGTGGATGGATTCCGTAAAGTCTCTAGAACAAGCAACAGGAATTAAACCGGTCTTTACTGAAGAAGAGATGCGTCCCATTTTTGAAGAATATTTTCAAAATGGTTGGTATGGCCAAAAGGGCTATATCGGAGTTGAACATGTTACTGAACTAACAGGTATTAAGGCGCCGGTTGATCTTGTTGAAAAAACAGCACTTAAAATAGTTGATAGTGGGCACCAATATATTAATCAAGGAAAAGCAATCAAAGAAGGTATAAAAAAACTGCAAGAAAGTACTGGAGTTGAGTTTGAAATTCCAGAATCAGAAATTCAAGACAGATATCAAAAAGCCATGGCGGACAAGGAGCCACACATAATCACAAGCCTGTATGGCGTTCTCGGAATTCGCCCGAACGTGGATAAAGAGGAGGCTCGCCAATTTATGGTAGGTCTAATGACTGAAACCCATCACAATCTTATACCGGAATTGGAAAAAGTATTCAATATAAGATTCAAAGCGACAGACGAAGAAATTGAGTCCAAGTATGACGAAATGTTTGATAACAATAACTTCGACGGGTTGACAAGAATACAAGAACTTACCGGCAAAACCCCAGATCAAGAAAAGCTTCAAGTGGCGGTTCAGCGACATGTGGAACAACAATTTACGAAAGAACGAAATCAATATCATCCTTGGGATAAAGGACTTAAAAAAATTCTTGAAGAATTTTCAGTTTCAATTCCCGAAGATCAAATCTTATCTTTTTATCGTCGTTCGGTCGAAGGCGAATCAGTTGATACAACTAAAATAAAAGAATTAAACGAGCTTTTTGGTCTCCATATGCCAGCTGGTCTGGCACAGATAAGTTACAAACGTCTTATTCAAAAAGGAGGTTACATATCCGCCCTAGAGTCGGTTCACCAATTGAGTGGAGGCGTTAAGCCAGACTTGTCTGCCGAAGAAATATATGCTTTCAATCTCGCTCTGCTTGAAAATGGATATACGAGTAGCATAGAGAAATTAGCAAAAATTACAGGCATAAGTATGCCATTTAAGCCTGAAGATATTTTAGCTCTTTACAAAAAGTTAATTCTTGGTGGCAAAGCTTGGCGAATTGAGGATATTAAAGAGCTTACGGGTGTCGAGCTAGAATTAGATGCAGATATGATACAACATGTATCTCAAAAAATTCAAAACAGTATAGGTATCGCGGCAAGCAAAGAATATATTACGCTTGAGACTCAACATGGAAAACAATTTAATACTAGAACACTAGAGCAGGATTTAGGAGAGGCTGCAACACTAATTTGGGTTACAGGAATAAAACCTGACGATGGCTTGGTTCAGGCTTACTATCAAAAGATCTTTAGTGAAGATTCGAATTGGGAACCTAGATTAGAAATTATGACCAAGAGTCTGGGTATAGCTCCTTCTTTACCCCCAGAACTTCTTCAAGCAAAAGGCGAGCAACTTTTGGAACAAGGAGCTTTGCGTGGTTTCCAGCATTTACAGGAATATGGCCAGTTTACTTTTACTCCAGAAATAGCTGAAAAAGCGTATACGGGTCTCTTGGCAACGAATCGTCGTCATGATGAGTACGATAGAGCACGCTATTATAACAACGATTGGATCGATCGAATTAAACAATTGCAAAAATTGAGTGGGATCCCACCAACGGAAGCTCAATTGGCTGAAATTTTCTTCCATATCTCACAAGATGGCTTGATAACAGGAAGCAGGTATAGTGAGGGTGTCGAAAAAACGATTAAGTTTTTTGCTGAGAATTTTCAAACAAAGATTACTGTAGGGATGGTAAAAGATATTGCTCTTTCTTACTTATCCCAAAGAGATACCGACAACCTGAAAAAATTTATAGAAAAAGTCGGCATTGTCCCGGAATTTTCTGATGATGATCTCATTCATCATGTTAATCGTTTACTCGAAGAAAAGAAAATAGACACACTCGCATCCCTCAAGCAGACAATGAAATTGGCGAATTTACCGGTGACTGAAGCGGTCGTTCAAGGTGCATATCAATATTTTTCTTCGCAGGAAGATTTTGGGAAAGAAAATTCAAGATCTTTACAGGCATTTAAACAAGTCTTTGAATTAACAGGTATACCTGCTAATTTACCACCAGAACAAGTTGATCAGATTTATAAGTCAACACGTTTTGCAGAATGGCAAAAATTAAATGAAGTGGTGGGGGGTTTACCGAGTCAAGAGATTGTGCAATACAAATATTTACAATTCTTTACGGGTCGTCATCATGGTTTAGATAAAAATATTGCAGCAGTCCATACGCTTACAAACCAGTCACCTAAGGCGGAAACTATAAGCAAAGCATTAGAACATTTTGCGTCGGAAGGTAAAATAGAAGAGATGTCCAATATCGTCAAGATCGTTGGCGGTCAACCAACTATGAATCCTGAATCTGGCCAAAACGCATATCGCAAGATAATGGGACAAGGGGAAGAAAAATTAATAATAGCTATTAATTTTTTGAATGACGTTTGTGGAATCAGACCAGATAGTGAAACTATGTATCAAATATACTTAAACATTTTTGGGAGAATTTACTATAAAAATGCTTACGAAGGTGCTGATGGGAAACGCATGTATCCTCAATTTTGGGACTATTTGGTCAAAAAATTTGGCAAGCCTGATTCGGAAATAGTCCAAAGGATATATCTTGCTCAATTAGCCGCCTAACCAAAGTACTATGAGACCAATGGAAAGCTTTAATTACATAGAACAATTCACCGGTGTAAAACCGGATATTAAAGAGATGGTCCGTATTGAACAAGCAAGAGGTGTTGAAGTTAAAGAAGAACAGATAGATGCTCGATTACAGAACTTATTTCAGCAAGAATTATTACGCGGCAACATTGAAGGAATTAGAAAATTAGAAGAGCAATTTGGTCGTCAATTTACCATTGAGCCTGCCAACCTTCAAATTTTATACACGCGGGTGTTGCTAGAGGAAGGAAAAGGACATCAGCGGGATTCTTTTAGATTTTTAGTTGAGAGAACAGGTATTGCCCCAAGCCCTGAAATCATTCAGGCCCGATACCGTGAACTTTTTGCTGGAGAATTCAGGCCGGAAAATATTGGTGCGTTTCAAGAAATGATTGAGGTTCCGCCCTCTTATGAAGTCGTTCAAAAAAAATATAGAGAAGTTTTTGAACACCATATAAAAATTTATAGTTCATCTTATGGTTATGATAATGAAGAAGGATATGAGGATAATGGAGATCGACATTTTGAACAATATGCCCAGTTAATCCAAGCTACTGGCATTCGACCACGATTTGATCGTGATTACGCAATGAGACTGTATAAATTTTGTGTAACTTCAGGTTCGCAATATCATCAAAAACTCGGCGTGATTGCTCAAGAGACAGGCATAATAATTGATCAAGACTTTATTCAAAAATATTTATTGGATAATCCAGAATTCTCAAGTTCAGTACCCCTATCTATTTCTAATGAACAGCTCAGTAAACATTTTTCAAATTCTCAAAATAGAGGTCTCAGTGAGTATAAGAGAATTTATCAAATATTTGGCTGTTTTGATTATTACCAAGGCGTACTCGCGGAGTTGGAGCAAGACGAATCGCGGGGTGCAAAACAACAGGTTATTGCAGTGCTTACAGCTATGGGTTTACGCGACATGGAAAATGAGGAGCGCTATGCGAAAACCAAGGAAAGGATCATGTCTTTCGTGGAAGAAAAAAGCACTACTATCAATAAGTCTTTGGGAGAAGCTTTAGGTGAATTAGCAAAAAATGGCGATGCAGATTTGCTTAGTTACCTTGCATCCACTCTTCGAGAAAGAACCAAGCCGGTTAAGAGCGAAGAGGAAGAACGCGGAGTAATGGGCTTCTCTCCGATTCAGGAAGTTTCTTTACGTACCCTCTTCCATGTCGACAATCCAGTAGCAAACGAACATCTGCTCGCATTAGTTTCTGTTTCCGATATTGACCCTCGTGTGCGAAGTTTGATATTGAAAAATTTGGTAACTGAAAAGCGTGGATTCTTTCCTGAAAACATGCGAACTTGGGCGGAAGCGGAATTGACTGATAAGAAATCTAAATTCCCTTGGGAGGACTTGAGATATCTCCAAGCCACAAATCAAATCCCAAGTGCTGACCTTCGAAGAAAATCTCTTAAATATTTGAACGACGCTTTTGGGTCATTTACGGAAGGCAAAATATCCCCATCCGAATTTCAAAGGAAAGTCTGTGGATCTGTGCCTGATAATATTTTCTTGCCACTCTGGAAATTTACTCGAGGCGACGAAGCTCTGCTCGAAAAATTCAACGGATTATATAAAACCACAAAAGCTTCTGCCGAAAAAGACGCTTTACTTTTCGGCATTGTTAATGCACTTTCGATTGATAAAAAGACGCTAGGTAAAGTTATAGACCGACTGAACGAAATTGATTTGGCGACACCTGGCACAGCTCAAGAACTTGGCACGGTGTTAAAAACACTTAGCTTCTTAGACACAGTTGAGCGCGAACTCGAACAATCTATGGAGGACACGCTAACCATACTTGATTCACCAGTTGAATCTCTGGGTAGTCTAAATGAATCTCTCAAACAAGTTGCTGTCCAAAAAATTAAGGAAGTTCTTCCACATGAAGCCATAAATGCCGATGCTATACAATCACTATGGGAACGCTGGGGTAGCTTAGAGCCAATTTTTGTATATGCAGGCAAAATGGCCTCTAACAATCATAATGGTACACTGCGGCTCGTAGCGGAAATGGTGGCTCGAATGGACGCGCCAGAATACGAGGAGTGGAAGCGATGGCGGTATAATCTGCAAGATAGTAAGGTGCGAGATCAAGTCGGACATTTATCCGAAGATCAACTGGAAGTTTGGAAAGGCGATCACTTTGCAGAGCTTGGTGACATTATGATAGCCACCACCCCATCTGACAAGCCTAAGCAAATTTCAAGATTTATAGAAGGATCATTAAGAGAGGGTCATATTTATAATGGCCAAATTGATACTTCGGATCGTTTTAAATTTATTCAGGAAAGACTTGGGCAAGTGTATACCGCTATTTCTGAACATCCTGGTCAGAAAGACACCATTCTCAACGGTGCTATCGAACTACTCCAGGTAGATATTGAAAAAATCGATACCATTACACGTTTTAGCAATCTTCTTAAACTGGAACAGGCCTTGGCGCTTTTTTCGGAAGGCAAAGCCGTGCCGGTGAATGCTAAAACAAAAAATACAATTGGATTTTTGAGTCAGTTTCTTTCAAAAGAAAAGTTTCAAGAAATTGAAAAGGCTTACAAGGAGGCAGAAAAAAATGAAATGCCAAATATCGACGCGTCTCGTATTATCGACACATCTACTAGGGAAACGCTAAACACAAAGATGGACGAGATTAAGAAAAAATACGAAGAAACTCTTCAAACTGATATCTTCGAGCAGTATGGACTGAATAATGAGCAACTAAAGAATGTCGGCCAATTTTATCAAAAAAGACAAGAGTTAAAAGCACTTCTCGATTTGTATCGAGTGAGTGCTCTTGATGTAAAGAGAATTGCAACTAATAGAATTTCTGATCGGGTAGATAAAAAAGGTGAGACGTTGACAAAAGTGATCGAGGGATTAAAAACTTATTTTAAAGATAATTCCACATTCGTTCAAGATATTGAGAATATACAGGCAGTCCTTTCACAAAAGGAAGATTTAGGTGCTAAGCGTCGATTGGCTATGATTATTACGGACAGCCCACAAATGCTATTCCAAGCCGGTAAGTATCCTATCGGATGTGGTTCTTGCCAAAATTACGAGGGCGATCCCATTTGGAATAAATCCTTGGCTGGATATGTGGCTGATGCACATATTAAAGTTTCCTATCTTATCGATTTAAATAGGTTGCCCGACAGCGTAAGGCAAGAGATTGAGTCGAAAGGATTTGAAGAAGTCAAAGAATCAATCTCGCATCAAGACCTACTCGAAGCCAGTCTTGCAAGAGCTATTACTAAAATTACAAAAATTGACGGTACCGGTGAACCAACATTATTTATCGAACCTACATATAGTTCAATCAACAAAGGCGACTTGGGTATGGATAAATATTTTAATATCTTTCTTGAGTTGATGGCTTCTGAACCAATGGGGATACGATTGGTTCGTGGCGGCGGAAGCGAAACGGTTCGGATGCCAAAAAGCCGTAATCCAAACGGTCAATATGAAGATTGCGCCGCTGGTAATGCCGCACACGCGGGTATGGGTATTAAGACCGAAAGCTATACGATGTCGGCAAGGTTTATAGATAAATTTACTCCTGTAACTGACGCAGATAAACAATTAGCTGAGAGAATTTCTGGTTAACCAAGGGAGCCACCGCTCGCCCCCTCCTCCCTCTGCGAGCGGGCTTGCGCGCGAACGGGAGGCCGTTCAGGTTCTGAGAGCCTTCAGGCTCGAATGAGGTGGGTCAAGCGCATTTGCATCTGAGCCTCGGACATTCCCGCTAGGGCGTCCTGACTCACGGATGAGCGCCGCCGTTATCTTGCAATACAGAAATTCGAAGCGGAAGCGACACCACACAAAGCAATATTGAAAACGAGAAGAGGAGTTGGCGGAGCCGGGGGTGGTGAGCCCTGTTTTGCTCTGCAAAATGCGTAGCGAAGCGGAGCACGAACCGAGGCGTAGCTGGGGAGAGGATTCCTTCCTCTCCCCAAACAGTCTCCTGCCCGAGCAACGCCCTCGCAAGGGCGAAATTGCGAGGATAAGCAGGAAACCTAGACATCTAGGCGCGAGTAGCCATAGCGGTAATGCCCGAGGCGAATGCCGAGGGTGCACCCCTACCAGCTTTCGATAAACACCAAAGTATAAATATGTCACAAGTCCGAGACAATGTGTTTGTATTTCAATTCCGCCAGCTTCCTTCTTGAAAGGAAGCCCGTCCTCACCCCATCGCCCATACTAAAAAAAAGAAATCCCCGCCGAAACAAAAAAGAATGGAAAAGCGATGGGGAGAGGGCGGAACGCCGAGTACTCGAGGCGTTGGCGGAATTGAGTCGCATTAGCACATTAGTCGAGCGTAGTAGGCGGTTTCAAATTAATTAGGAAGTCGAGCGTAAGATTATTAGCTCAAGTTTTGTTTGAAAAAGGTTCTAACTTGGTCGTATAGAGTAGCCAGCTAGAAAAAATTGAGTCAAACGACTTATTTTTTCAAATAAAACTTTTTAAAAGAAAAAAATCAACAACATATTTGCATTCTTTGGTAAATAAGATAGAATAGCGGAGTAGTTATTAAGAGCTTTCAACTTATTTCAGGGCCCTTAGCTCATCTGGCTAGAGCGCCTCATTTGCAATGAGGAGGTGGCAGGTTCGAGTCCTGTAGGGTCCACAAACTTTAAAATTTACCCCGCGGTAGATTTTAAAGGTTTGTGGAGACCGTAGCGATGTTTTGTAAGTATACAAAACCGCGAGGGGCGGGCTGCGAAAATTTCGAGCGGCGGCGAGAAATTATTTGTAGCCACAAATTATTTTATTAATTAACAAAAAAATTTATGGCAAAAAGAAGTACAACACTTAGTCCAAAGAAGAAATCTAGACGTTCTAAAAAGACCAAGAAGCGCTTGGCAATCAAGAGAGAGATGCTAGCCAATAAAGCCGCAAAGAAAAAACAGAGCAAACGGAGAAAGCATAAATAGGAGTATGAAAATTTTATCCAAATTAGAAAAAAAGATAGTTATTTTTCTAAGCCACCGGCCCAAACTTTATGCCTTGGTTGTGGGTGTTGGAGTGGTTTTGTTTTGGCGAGGTGTTTGGCATACCGCAGATCAAATTCATACCCTACTAGGCTATTATCAAAACGTATCCCCATTGGATGCAAATATTTCTCCCTGGTGGGATGGCCCACTTTCGCTTTTGGTTGGCATCACTATTTTATATTTTACGGGGGCTTTTATTTCTAGTTTTATTGGTAACGAACTCATTCTTTCTGGGCTTCGTGGAGAGAAAAAGTTGTCAGAAAAAACTGAAGGAGAATTAAAAAATGAAGTACGAGCGATAGGAGACATCAAAGATGCATTATCTTCCATCGAAGATAAAATAGTAGAACTTGAACACAAAATTCGAGATCATCATTTTAATTCAAAATAAATTTATTTTTCAAATATTCTCAAATCTCTTCTAGCCAAAACGAGTCCAGGAATTAGTGGAATCCAAAGAGTGAACCATCGCAAGAGGAGAGTGGTGGCAATAGCTGCCCCAAGGGGCGTTCCAAAAATAACTAAAATAGTCACCGAGCCTGCCTCGAACCCTCCGATACCACCAGGAGACAAAATAATTGCTCCTGCGACAGAGGCGATGACCAAAGCAACAAAAGAGAGCATCAGGCTTGTTTCTATGTTGATGGAGCGCATTATGGCGTAGAGGGTTAGGGCGTCGAGTAAAAATATCCCCACTTTTAGCAAGCTGGTTTCTATTAGAAGTTTTCTAGAAAAAACTCTTTGGTGGGATACATCTTCAATGGCGAGAAAAAACCTGGATGTCAGTTTGTTATGAGTCAACCAAGTGGGTAGTTTGAATTCTTTATGTTTGATGGCTGTCCAAATGAGAGCTACAATTATGATTTCTATTATAAGAAATACAGTTACCAAGCTGACGATAATAGAAGTTATATTATCGTGCCACCATAGAAGAATTAAAGAAGTGAAGGTAACTAGTGAAAAAGATATGTGGTAAGCCAGAGTGTCTACAAACATCACTTCCATGGCGATAGTAGTAGAAACCCCTAGTCGCTTCAATGCTTTGACCATAACAAAATGACCCGCCAAGCCCCCTACGGGTATCAACTGATTAATACTTAATTGCTCAAGAGAAAGCTCGAGTAGGGGGCGGAAGGTAAGGCGGTGCTCAGCTCTTTTTGAAGTCAGATACCAGACGGCTCCAGTCAAAATGTAAGTAAATATTTGCAATATGATGACTATCAACATCCAGCTCGGGTCTGCATTCGTTATTAACAATAAAAGTTTTTTTGTTTCTTCAAAATGAAAAATTGCAAAAATAATTATAATAGTGAAAAAGACAGCGATACTGACTAGGCTCCAAAAAGGACCTCTGCCTGTCAAAAATTTAAAGTCGGCTTTGTTGTTTTCTTCGCTATTCTGCATCATTCCAAGTGATAAGCTTCCATCTGTCTTTTATAAACCAATATTTGGTGTATTTACAAATAGTCATCCCCGCGTTATCTATGGGATTATAAAAACTCAAAGCGTTGTAATAAGAAGCATTCAAGCTCTCTCCATAGAGCAGGTAGGCCATAACCATTTTTAAAAAGATGTGATGGGTGACCATGATAATCCTCTTTTCTTTTCTTTCGGTAATATAGACAAGCAATTTTCGCGCACGTTCTTTGAGGTCGATAAAATTTTCTTCGTCCGAATAACGCAGGCTATCGTCGTGAAAACTTTTGTCTATTTGGTCGATGATGAGTTTTACTTCGGGTTCCTCTCCAGAACGGCCGACTATCTCGCTTGGGTTTCTGCGTTCTACCAACAAATCACTATACTCTACTTTCATTTTTAACTCTTCAGCGATGATGCCGGCTGTCTCTTTTGCGCGCTCGTATGGACTCGAAACAATAACTTGTGGACGGCCTCTTCTCTTTGGGAATTTTTTGGCTGTCGCGAGCGCTTGGGCTTTGCCTTTTTCACTCAGTGGACCATCGGGACCTTGGCGGATACCGAGAGAATTTTGTGTACTTTCTCCGTGTCTGACGAAATAGATTAATTTGGATTGCATATAGTTGATAATTATATCACGCAACCTGAACTTTTATTACCAAGGCAGTTGAGTCATCTTCAGTTCTTGTGCCTAGGGAGACTTTTCTTATCAACTGTTCTGCAACACTTTTCATATCACCACCCGCTCTGATTGTCTCTATAATTTCTTTTTCCGTTAGGCCTCCGAATAATCCATCGGAACCCATAACTAAAATATCACCCTCGTTTAGAATAGTAGAAAAATTTTTCGGTATGCCTGTGCTTTTAGAATTACCACCCAAGCTGTTATTTATAACTCGTCCATACATATTTCTAAAAGCAACCTCTTCTATTTTTAGTTCATCTCTACCAGATCTTTTTTGTGCATCTCGGATTGCTTCTTCATTATAACCCCCTTTTTTTAATTCATCGTTTACAAAAGTACCATCTATAGTTACTTGTTCTAGTGTCGTTTCATTGGCTCGTAATACACAAGCTCGACAATCACCAACTAAGAAAAGAGTAGCTTCTTGCCTTGTATTATCTAATTTCTCAAATAATGCAATCAAAGCAGTCGTTGCCATTTTATAAAGTTCTGGGTTCCCCTTAGCTTTTTCGATAAGAGATTTGTGTGCTTCTAGTAGAGCATCTTTTATTTTTTGTATTCTTTCCTCTTTTGTAGAATCTATAGTTAGTTCTGTTATAGCTTGCTTTATCTCATCTCTTGCAGTAGCCGAAGCCACATCTCCAGCATTGTGACCCCCAACTCCATCTAGCACCCCAAAAACACCTTTTTCTGGTAAAGAAAAAAAAGTGTCTTGGTTGGGTTGATTTACTCTCTTGTGATATTTACCAATTTGTGTTGCTTCTCCAAATTCAAATTTCAAGCCCTCAATAGCAAGGGAGGTGTTTTCTTGTGTCGGCTTGTTTTGTGGAATTCCTTCTGGTGATGTCATAGAACACACTATAGCAATGCAAAAGCATTGTTTCAAGTTTTGTTGATAATATTCATTTATGTATTAAAAAATCAAAACCCCGACAATATTGCCGGGGTGCGTCACAGGTAGCGGTTGCTACCTGTTTGATGTTCCCCGCCTAGGCGGGGGATTGAGAAGGATATTCTCCGGTTTCCCGGAAAGAAAGCCCTGCTCTCCACCAACGGTCCATGATGCCGCCCTGCTTGCTGCAGCGGACACAATTCCCGCGGAGAATGTACTGCTCCGCATTTTTGTGTTCCGCCGTTTGCTTGGGCGCAGAAGTGGGGCGATTCCGTCGCCTCCACGAGCGTCTGCTGATCTGGGCCGTGGCCGTGGTACGGTTTTGCATGGGCACTACCTCCTACAGAGTGGGTGTGGGTTGTTGGCACGAAACAGTTCTTCTTGCTCCAACTTCTTGCCCTCCCTCCTTTCCGCCTTTGGGCTCCGGGGTGGTATATATGTGGAAACACGTCTCTTCTTGCGACGTGATTTTTTTCCCGGTGGCGGAACACGCCATGGTGTTTTCACCTTAGTTCTCTCCTCTTCCAGTCTGGTGTGAATTGTGTGGACCAATAAAGGCCCGGAACATTTGCCGTATAGTATATCACACATATTTTAAATTGCAATGTCAAGGATGGGGATAGGTGGATTTTTTCTTAAAACTGAGTATGTGATATAATGAACATATGAAAATAAATCTACAAGCAAAAAACATGGAGCTTACTCCTGCTATCCACGACTACGTTATAAAAAAAGTTACAAATCTAGAAAAATTACTTTCAAACATCGAAGTAGGGGGTGGAGAAGTATTGGTAAAATTTGAAGTTGGCAAAAGCACCAACCACCACAAATCTGGCGATGTTTTCCACGCTGATTGTTTGATAAACATAAAGGGGGAAGAATTTTATTCGAGTGCAGACAAAGAAGACATTTTTCAGGCGATAGATGAGATTCGCGAAGAACTTTATAAAGAAATTAGAAGAAACAAAGAACGCAAACAAACCCTCTTTCACCGTGGGGCTCGCAGTATAAAAAAAATGATGAAAGGTCTTTCTAAAAGAAATCCTTTTACGTCGAAATACTAGTTTTGTAATCTGTCTCTTTACCTCCTTCGGGAATTATTTTTTTGATTATGAATTTGCCGTCTTCGAGCTTGGCTTCTGTAATTATTGTTCTTTTACCACTCTTTCCATCTTTGAAAAAATAAGTTCTAGGCCAAGTGGCATAGGCCCTAAATTTGTTGTAATTTTTTTCTCCAGCATCATTTAGGCCTATCATGCCATTTTCTTTTTTTATTTTTTTGCAGTGTGTTACTTTGCTCTCATTTTGAGGTGTTTCTTTTATTTTTCCTTCAATAAAATCTGGCAGTATTTTTATCAGTAACTCTGCGCCAATTTTTATCAAACGAGCTCGCAGTTCACCGGCCTTCTCGTCTTTCCCTATCTCTATTTCTTCTTTAGCCAGTATGGGCCCAGCGTCCAATTTGTAAATCATTTTTTGGATGGTGACACCAGTCACTTTGTCGCCATTTAAGATAGCAGATTCGACAGGGGAGGCTCCGCGGTATTTGGGTAGGAGCGAATAATGGATGTTGATAGAACCCAACTTCGGCATGTTGATTATCTCATCTGGGATTATTTTTCCGTAGGCTACAACCACCGAAAGTTCAAAGTTCAAAGTTGAAAGTTGTAAAGAAAGTTCTTCGTCTAATATTTCCGGTTTAAGGCATGGAATTTTATTATTTTGAGCAAATAAAGCTACAGGAGAAGATTGTATTTTTAAACCTCTACCAACTTTTGCATCAGGAGTAGTAATAATAACGTTTGGCAAAAAACCACTTTGCTTTAAAATCTCCAATGTTTCACTAGCGACATCGGGAGTGCCCCAGAATATGAAATTTAGATTTTCTTTATTCATTTATTTTTTCAGCCCAAACTCTACATATTTTCAAAATCTTCTTTTCGGATATCTTTTGCATGGTCAACAAAAAGTATGCCGTCTAAGTGCTCTGTCTCGTGTTGAAAAATTTGAGCTAGCAACCCCGACCCACCCCTTGTAAATTTCTTTCCATTTTCATCGTAAGCGGTGACGGTGGCTTTCTTCGCTCTATGGGTTTGTCCATGGAGTGGTCGCACCGACAGGCAGCCTTCGGGCACCCACGCTTTCTCGCGGGAGAGTTTTGAAATTTTTGGGTTAATAAAAACCAAATCCTTCGCCTTCTTTTCTTTCTTTAGATTTTCTGCGTTTTTTTCTTCCAGCAACACGCCCCTCTTTCTGCCCTTAGGGTCTACATAATCTGTGTTAAATATTTTTCCAGAGACGACAAAAATTCGTAAAGAATAGCCTATTTGTGGGGCAGCGATAGCCACGCCGTCGCTCTGGCTCGAGAGAGCTTGCGACATTTCTTTTAGAATTTTTTTGATTTTTGGTTTAGTAATTTCACGCACTGGCACCTCACTGGACTTTTTGCGTAAAATTTTTTCCTGTACCTGTAAAATTACTTTAATCATTTTTTCCGCCTCATTGGGCGGATCGCCGAAGAGGCAATTATTTAATTTCTTTTAAATGTTCCACAAGCTTAGAGAGTTTTATCGTTTCTTGAGATCTGTTGGACATATCTCTAACAATAACAGAATTATCAATCGCTTCTTTGACTCCAAAAATCAATGCGTAAGGGATGGCTAGCTTTTCTGCATTGGCGAGTTGGCTTCCTAGGCTGTCTTTAGAAATTGATTGAGCGATGGGTATATGAGCTTTGCGCAGTATCTCAATAATATTTAGGCTTTTTAGTTTTGCTTCTCCCCCCAATTGTATAAAATAAATTTTTGGCTTTTTTAATATACGAGGTGCAAGTTTTTTGTACCAACTAGATTCTACAATTCTGTCTACTCCCATCGAAAAACCAACTGCTGGAACATCTCTCTTGCCACCGATTTGTTTTGCTAGATAATCATAGCGTCCACCAGAAGCAACCTGCACTGGAGCAACACCTTCTTCCTCGCTTGCTGTGTATACTTCAAAAACTGTTCGGGTGTAGTAAGAAAGTCCGCGAACCAGGTTTTTGTTCATAATATAATTGATTCCCATTTCTTCTAGGTATTCCAGCACCTCCTTGAAATGTTTTTTACAAGCCACGCACAAAAAGCTGATGGAGTCTGGTGCCCCCTCGTTTATTTCAATTGTCTTTTCTTCTTTTGAATCTAAAATTCGCAGCGGGTTTGTTTTTAAGCGCTCCCTATCTATCGTAGCGAGATTGCTAATATTTTTTCGATAATAATTTGTTAATTCTTTGATATACACACCACGACACTCTTTGTCTCCAATTGAATTTATGTTAATAGACAAGTCTTTGGCTCCGGCTTCTTCTAAAATACTCATACCTACTTTTATGACTAGTGCATCCATAATACTTTTATCCGAACCAAGCGAGTCCAAATCAAATTGCCAAAATTGTCGGTAGCGTCCACGTTGAGGTTTGTCGTGTCTAAAGACAGGGCCATACTGGTAGAACAATAGTGGTTGGGGAAGTGTCTGCATTCCATTTTCGATGTTTGGTCTCATGAGTGGGGCAGTGTGCTCTGGTCGTAGAGCTAGGTGGTCGCCCCCTTTAGTTTTTAATGTATACATTTCTTTGTCCACAATATCGGTGCCTTCGCCGATGCTGGAAGTAAAAACATCTTCGTGTTCGAGCATGGGTGTTTCTATGGGTTTGAAACCATAATAAAGTGCCACCTCTTGAGCCTTTTCAAAAAAACCTTGGAAGTTATAGTATTCTTCATTTATAATATCTCTCATTCCTCTAGGTGAAGAAAAGTTCTTTTGTTTTTTTGTTGTTTTTGCCATAAATATTTTTTATTCTGCTTGTAAATAATTTCCCGGGAAGACATCCATTTTGTTTATTGGCCACAGGCGTAAAAATGCTCTGCCGACGACAAGATCTTTTGATAGGGCACCCCAGTATCTAGAATCCGAGCTAGCACCTCTATTGTCGCCCATTACAAAATATTCATCCTTGTTTAACTTAAAAGAAGAGTTTCCGTTTACACCACTGCTTGTAAAAGGTTGCTCTAGTTTTAATCCTTCTTTATATTCTTCGTTGAATACTGTAATCACGTCATTTTTTATTTCCAATGTCTCATTTGGTAGACCAATAATTCTTTTAATAAAAAATTTAGTTGTGTCTTTTGGATATTTAAAAATAATTACATCGTTTCTTTTTGGGTCGTTCAATCTATAAGATATTTCATCTACAATTAGGTACTGACCGTTTTCAAAAGTCGGAACCATCGAAGAACCAGACACGATGAATGGTTGAGCAATGTATACGCGAATAGGTACCACGATGATAAGTGCAATAATTGCAAAACGCACGAGTTCCCAGAATGACTGCATCGTGGTTTTTACACCGACAGGGGAGGAGGGGGTCTGTTTTTCTTCTAGATTCTCTTGCATTCTTGTAATATAGCACAAAAACCTCTTGACACCAGATACCATAATATGGTATAATTGTATATTATAGGCCCTATGTCTCTAGAGTTTGTTACGAAGTGGCATCTTTTTTGTTATGATACTAAACATGAAACTCGTAGTAGGGCTCGGTAATCCAACCCAAGAATATGAAAACACCAGACACAATGCTGGGCGGATTGTCGTAGGTTTTATTGAGAAAAAATTAACTGAAAATAAGTTGAAAATAAAATTTATCACTCCGGACAATTTTATGAATAAGTCAGGGTTTGCAGTAGCTCCACTAGTTAAATCAAAAAAAGATTTGAAAGACTTGGTGGTGATTTACGATGACCTAGATTTACCTCTTGGAAAAATTAAAATCTCTTTCAATCGATCCTCTGGTGGGCACAATGGTTTGGGGTCTATCATCAAAGCACTGAAGAGCGAAGAGTTTTTGAGAATTAGGGTTGGTGTCACTCCCGCTACACCATCTGGGAAATTAAAAAAACCAAAAGGCGAGAAAGAGGTTTTAAAGTTCTTACTAGGTGAATTCAAAAAGCCAGAACTTGAGACGCTCAAAAAACTTTCAAAAAAAATAGCTGAAGCAGTGGAAACAATCTTTGTTGAAAGCAAAGAAAAAGCGATGTCGATTTACAATAAATAGCGATGCCTGCCCGCCTCTGGCGGGAGTTTATTTAACTAATCTATATTTCTTTTACAGCCTCGATGATGACGCTTTTTTCGCCGTTGCGATTGGAAACTTTTCCAGAGATGGCGATGCATTTATCGGCAACTAATATCTCGATAGATGCTTTGAAGATTGATGGGAAAGCGACGACTTCGATGGAGCCCGAAAGGTCGGAAATTTTGAGAAATGCCATGCGTTCGTTGTTTTTAGTGACAACCTGTCTAGATGTTTCGATGATTCCAGCGATGGTTACAGGTGTATTGTTTTTCAATTCTTCTTTTATTTTTTTAATATTTACATCTCGACTTTCCAATTTTTCTCGCAAGCGGTCCAGCGGGTGTCCAGAAATATACAAACCCAAAAGTTCTTTTTCCCAAAGTAATTTTTCTGCTTGGTTTGCGTCCGCAGATTCTTTTAATTTAAAAGAGGGAATCTCTGCTTGAGGCAGTCCTCCAAAGAGAGAAGTTTGATTGTCGCTTTGTTTGGAAGTTTCTCTATTATAAGAGAGCATGTCTTCGAGGTTGCCGAGCAGTACTCCACGGTCCGCCCATTCATCCATCGAGCCAGATTTGATAAGGGCTTCCATTGATTTCTTGTTTAAATTTTTGTGTTTTATTCTATCTAGAAAATCTGTGATGGATTTGAACTTTCCATTCTTTTTTCTCTCATCAATAATGCTATCCGAAATATCTTTCCCAAGATTTTTTATGGTGTAAAGACCAAATCTTATTTTATTACTTTTATTATCTTTGGTTATAACTCCATCCTTTTCAGGCAAGCAAGTAAAACCACCAAAGCTTTCGTTGATGTGTGGTGGTAAGACTTGAATTTTCATATTTTTACATTCTTCAATAATTTCTGAAATTTTTTCTACATCACCAGATTCAGCCGTCAAGATGGCAGTCATGTATTCTACTCCGTAATTGGCTTTCATATAGGCTGTCTGGTAAGCGACTCTACCATAGGAGGCAGCGTGAGCTTTATTGAATCCATAAGCTTGGAAGGGTTCGAAGAGTTTCCAAAGTTTCTCTGCAAACACTTCGGTTTGTCCATTTTCTACTATGCCTTTTGTAAATTTCTCGTGCTGGGCTGCCATTTCGGCGGGTATTTTTTTACCGACAGCTTTACGAAACTTATCGGCTTCTTCCCAGTTGTACCCGGCTAGTTCGAGTGCACAGAAAAGCAGGTCGTCTTGGTAAACAATCAGTCCGTAAGATTCACCTAGAAATTTTTTCATTCTAGGATCTAAATATTTTATAAGTTTTGGGTTGTGTTTGCGTTTGATGTATTCAGGAATTGTTTCCATCGGTCCCGGGCGATAGAGCGCCACCATCGCGTTGATGTCGTGGATGGAAGTTGGTTTTAGTTCTTTTAAATAACGAGTCATCCCCGAGCCGTTTAATTGGAACAAGCCCTCAGTCTGACCCTTGGCTAAAAGTGAAAAAGTTTTTTTATCATCAAGCGGTATACGCTCTGTATCTATATCTATGTTGTAAAATTTCTTCACCAAACTGACAGAGTCTGAGAGTATTGCGAGATTTCTAATACCCAGAAAATCAAATTTTAGCAACCCCGCTTCTTCGATGCTATACATATCGTATTGAGTGATTATTTTGCCCTCACCCTTGGGGTCGTATTGGAGCGGGGTGTATTCATACAGAGGGCTAGGTGCTATGACGACTCCGGCCGCGTGTACAGAAATGTGCCTTACACACCCTTCTAACTTTTTCGCTAAGTTTATTATTTCTTTAGTATCTTTTTCACTTCCATATGCTTCTTTTAATTCTGGAACTATTTCCATAGCATAGTCTATGGTCATCGGCATTCCTTGTGAACCTATTGGAATCATTTTGGAGAGTCTATCACCGATAGCATATGGATATCCGAGTGCTCGGGCCACATCGCGTACGGCACCGCGAGCCATCATCGTACCAAAAGTTCCTATTTGTGCTACTTTATCTTCACCGTACTTCTGTTTGGTGTATTCAATCATTTCATCTCGGCGGTTGTCGGCAAAGTCCATATCGATATCGGGTGGAGAAGGACGGAAGGGATTTAAAAATCTCTCAAAGGGGAGTTTGTACTCGATTGGGTTTATGTTGGTAATGCCGAGGAGATAAGTAACCATCGAACCAGCGACGGAACCTCTAATGGTAGTTAGGATTTTATTTTCCTTGGCGTGTCGAAGCAAGTCTCCAACGACCAAGAAATATGGCGAATAGCCTTTATCAAAAATAATTTTTAATTCGTACTCAATACGTTTATTCACTTCTTCTGTCGGTTCTATTTCCAAACGTTTGAGTCCTGCTAGTGTAAGCTCACGCAATTTTTCATCATAGCTTTTCCCTGCTTCAATTTTAAGATCAGGGAATACCCATTTTCCAAGCTCCAAATCTAGATTACACATGTCGGCTATTTTCTTTGTATTTTCAATCGCTTCGGGGATGTCTTTGAAAACTTCGTTAGCTTTCTCACTATCCATAAAAGAAAAATCATCATTCGAGAATTCAAATTTTCCTTTTTCTCCACCATCGCCTTGGGTGTTTATTTGGAGCAGAGTGTGGTGAGCATCATGGTCTTCGGTACAAGGATAATGCGAGTCTTGAGTGGCCACCAGCGGGATATCGTGTTTTTTTGCAAGAGTTATCAAAGACTCACGCACGAGTTTGTCGTTTTCAACGCCAGGATGACATTGAATTTCAATAAAATAATTTTCTTTGCCAAAAATGTCTTGGTACTCTTTTAATAGCTCACTTGCCTTTTCCATATCTCCGCGCAGAACGGTTTGTGATAATTCACCACCGAGACACCCAGAGAGCGCGATAATTCCTGCAGAATGTTTGCGCAGGATTTCTTTATCCATTCTGGGTTTGTAATAATATCCTTCGAGGTTGGCGAGAGTGACGAGGTGAATTAAATTTTTATACCCTTCCATATTTTTGGCTAGAAGAGTGAGGTGGTAGTAGCGCTTGGTGCCGTCCGCCCCCAAACTTCTGTCGAGCCTTGAGCCCGAAGTCATATAAGCTTCAACTCCGATGATGGGTTTGATGCCTGCTTTCTTGGCAAGTTTGTAAAAAGTAATTGCGCCGTACATATTGCCGTGGTCGGTGATAGCCATGGCGGACATTTTGTATTTTTTAGCCAGAGACACCAAGTCTTCGAGCTTGGAGAGCCCGTCGAGTAGTGAGTAGTGGCTATGAGTATGTAGGTGTATGAATTCGGGCATGATTTTCACTATTATACCTGTTTTTGAGTATTTTTGGTATAATGAATTTATTACAATTTATTGGAAAATTTTGAGATTAATTTATGAAAAAAATTAGAGTAGGTATAAATGGTTTTGGTAGAATCGGAAGAGCATTTTTAAAAATTGCTTGGGATAGACCCGAAATTGAAATCGTGGCAGTCAACGACCTGGGCAATATAGAAAACATGGCCTACTTGTTGAAATACGACACGGTGTATCGAACATGGCCTCACGATATAAAAGTTGAAGGGCAGGAAATTTTGATAGATAAGAAAAAAATAAAAGTTTTAGCAGAAAAAGAACCAAGCAATTTGCCTTGGAAAGATTTGGACATTGATGTAGTAGTGGAATCAACAGGATTTTTTACTTCTTATGATAAAGCAAATGCACACATAACTGCTGGCGCGAAAAAAGTAGTTATCTCTGCCCCAGCACAAGGAGATGAGAGTGGGGGTGTGGCAGGAGAAACAATTTTAATGGGAGTAAATGAAGAAAAATTTGGTACTTGTGATATCACTTCAAATGCATCTTGCACTACCAATGCCGCCTCACCCCTAATCGCAATTTTAGACGAGGCACTAGGAATTGAAAAAGCGATTTTGAATACTGTGCACGGATATACTGCCAGCCAATCCCTTGTCGATGGTCCAAGCAAAAAAAATTTACGAGAAGGTCGTGCAGCGGCGCAAAACATCGTGCCATCTTCGACAGGTGCAGCCATAGCAGTGACTAAGGCTTTTACTAAACTTACTGGACTATTTGATGGAATCTCTGTCCGTGTGCCGGTGGTTGCAGGATCTATTGCGGATATTACTTTTATTTCCAAAAAAGAAACGAGCCTCGAAGAAGTCAATGAAATTCTCAAAAAAGCAGCGAAAGATAAAAGATGGGCAGGTATTTTTACAGTTACTGAAGACGAACTCGTATCTAGTGATATTTTGGGCAGTCCCTATGGCTCTATCGCGGACCTAAAGATGACTCGTGTGGTTGGAGGGAATTTGGTGAAAGTCATGGGCTGGTATGACAACGAGATGGGGTATACCTATACGCTTGTTGAACATGTTATTAAAACAGGTGCCACGATAAAATAATTAAGTTATAATAAACATATGAAAATTTTTGTTGGAACAGATCATGCAGGGTATGGACTCAAAGAAAAATTGCTAATCTCGCTAAAGGCGCAAGGGTATGAGGTGGTGGATAAGGGTGCATTTGAATATAACGAGAAAGATGATTATCCAGATTTCGTTATTCCCGTCGCGCGCGAAGTTTCCAAAGATCCAGATAATACGAGGGGAATTATTCTTGGAGCCACAGGAGAAGGGGAAGCAATCACGGCAAATAAATTTCCCCACGTTCGCGCAATCGCTTTTTATGGACAATCAAAATGCGTGGTAGATGACGAAGCAGATGTGATTGTTCGTTCTCGGCAACATAACAATTCAAATATTTTATCTCTAGGCGCCAGATATCTTACAGAAGAGACAACGATGAATGCCGTAAATCTTTGGCTTAATACTTCTTTTTCTGAAGGCGAAAGACACATAAGGAGACTCGGCAAGATAGATAAAATTGTCATTGATACTAAATGAGTGAAATAGTTCCAGCTATATTAGAAAAAGATTTTAGAGAGATAAAAAACAAACTCAGTATTTTGCGTGGCAGGACTCGTGTCGTGCAGTTGGATATTTGTGACGGAGTTTTTGTTCCAAGTCAAACCTGGCCATTTACTTCGGGAGGAATAGAAGACGCAGATTTTCAAAAAATTTTAAATGAAGAAGAAGGAATGCCATATTGGCAAGACTTTGATTTTGAGCTCGACCTTATGGTCTCTGACGTAGTCGAGAATTTTGATCTTTATGCCAAGCTTGGCGCCAAGAGGGTGGTTTTGCATCTTTCGGCTCAAAAAGATGTAGCTAAATTTATAAATTTTCTGGAAGGTCTTGATATGTATATCAGAGACAATATTGAAATAGGGCTTGCCTTCAGACCGAGCGATGACATGGAGGTAGTGAAAAAACTTTCTCATAAAGTAGATTTTTTACAGTGCATGGGTTCTGATAGGATTGGCATACAAGGAGAGCTGTTGCATGACGAAGCACTGGAGAGAATAAAAACACTCAAAAAAGAATTACCAGGAATTGTCATTTCTCTCGATATTGGTATTAATTTAGAAAATGTCAAAGAGGTGATTGCTTCAGGAGTAGACAGACTTTCTATCGGTTCGGGTATTTGGAAACACCAGAACCCACTACGAGCATTGGAAATCTTCCAAAGCTTGGTATAATTAGATTAATGTTTTTAAGCGACAAAAAAATATTGGAATTAGAAACTAAAGCGAATGATATTCGTCAATCCATAATTTCTATGTTGCTCGAGGCGGGCAGTGGGCACACCGCAGGACCACTCGGCATGGCAGATATTTTTACGCTTTTGTATTTTCATGTTTTGAAGCATGATCCTAAAAATCCATCTCTTGAAGAGCGCGATAGGTTGGTACTTTCGAATGGCCACATCTGCCCAGTGTTTTATGCTACGATGGCACACTCGGGATACTTTCCAGTTGAAGAATTAAAAACTCTACGCAAATTTGGTTCTAGGCTACAAGGGCACCCGCATCGTGAATATATGCCTTGGCTTGAAAACTCTTCTGGTCCACTGGGTTCGGGGCTCTCTCAAGCAGTGGGCATGGCACTCGCAGACAAAATGGATGGCAAAGATAGGACCCGATTTATTTATTCTTTGATGAGCGATGGAGAGCACGATGAAGGAAATACTTGGGAGGCAGTGATGCTGGCGGGCAAAAGCAAATTGAGTAATTTGATTGCTATTGTGGATAGAAATAATATTCAGATAGATGGTTTCACTGAAGACATCATGCCACTCGAATCTTTTGCCGATAAATACAAATCATTTAATTGGCAGGTGATAGAAGTAGGCGGGCATGATTTTCGAGCTCTGAACGAAGCCATAGATGAGGCCCAAGCAGTGTATGGCAAACCCACCATAATTATTGCGCACACTATTCCTGGTAAAGGAGTTAAAGAATTTGAAAGAGATTATAAATGGCACGGCAAGCCACCTGATAAAGAAGAAGCAAAAATGGCGTTGCATGAACTGCGAACGCTGGGCGGTAAAATAAAAAGCGAACACCAGTGAAGTAGTAGAAAGTTCATAAAGTTCATAAAGTTCATAAAGTAAATGCTTAATCCAGAATTAAAACTTAATCCAAAAATGTTTAACGACGATGTCGAACAAATTCCAATTCGGAAAGGTTTTGGCCTTGGGTTGCTTGCTGTGGGAGAGATGGACAAAAATGTCGTTGCACTTTGTGCTGACCTTACAGAGTCCACTCAAATGCATTTTTTTAAAGAAAAATTCCCAGACAGATTTATTCAAGTTGGTGTCGCCGAGCAAAATCTGGTAACAGTGGCTTCCGGTATGGCAGCGATGGGTAAAATACCTTTTGTCTCTTCTTATGCGATGTTTTCTCCTGGGCGAAATTGGGAACAAATAAGGACGACGATAGCTTACAACGACAGAAAAGTCGTAATTGTTGGTTCACACGCGGGTATTTCTGTGGGGCCTGATGGTGGTACACACCAAGCTCTTGAAGATATTGCGCTGATGCGCACAATGCCAAATATGGATGTGGTTTCTCCATGCGATGCTATTGAAGCAAAAAAGGCGACCATCGCTCTGGCTAAAACAAAAAGACCTGCCTACTTGCGTCTCGCACGAGAAAAAACTCCAATCATAACTACCGAAGAAACTCCGTTTGAAATCGGTAAAGCACAAATTTATTGGATTCCAGATGTAGGTATGGCCGAAGTAGGAATAATTGTTACTGGTGATCTTACGCACCGAGCACTTTGTGCTGCTAAAGAATTAGAAGCAGAAGGCATCAAAACTAAAGTGATGAATTTGTCTTCTATAAAGTTGATTGATAAAGCCGAGATTGTAGCACTTGCCAAAGAATGCAAAGCCATCGTGACGGTGGAAGAACACCAAAGAATGGGAGGTATGGGTTCCGCAGTAGCCGAAGTATTGGCTCAAAATTTTTCAGTGCCAATGGAGTTTGTTGGCGTGGATAACCTTTTTGGCCAATCCGGTACCCCCGATGAATTGATAGAACATTACGGAATGGGCAAAGAAGCAATTAGGGAGGCGGTGAAGAAGGTTTTGAAAAGGAAAATTTAAATCTTTTCGTATGAACAAAATCAACATATACATTGATGGGAATAATCTTTACCGTAGTGCAAAAGAACTCGGTTTTGAAATTGACTATAAGAAATTTAGAGGTTGGCTTCGTCAAAAATACAACCCCAATAATATATATTTATTTATCGGGCTAGTCCCAGATAGAGCTAAATTTTATGGGCATCTTCAAGAATGCGGTTTTATTTTAGTTTTTAAGCAAACAATTTCAGTCGGTGGACTTATAAAAGGCAATTGCGATGCAGAGCTTGTATTAAAAACTGTTTCAGATTTTTATACTAAATCTTTCGATTCTTGCATTTTAATAACAGGAGATGGAGATTTTGGGTGTCTTGTAGAATTTTTAAAAGAAAATGATGTAATAGAAAACATATTGTCACCTGATGAAAGTAAATGTTCCATCTTACTAAGAAATAAAAATATAGAAATTACTTTTTTAAATGAGCAATATCACAAATTTTCAAAAAAGATTACCTAAAAAAGAAAAAGCCCCCGATGCATACGTATATGCATAAGGGTCTTTTCCATAGTGATGTGTTTATTATACACCACCTAAAATAATAATGCAACTAGTTGTGGATAACTCAGTTGTTTAAATTGCGGGGGGTGGGTATAATTCTAGGTATGAAAAAATTACAAAATTGGTCAGGGTTTATTTTTATCATTTGTACAGCGTTTTTAGCGGTCGTTGCTATTTTGGGTATTTGGCAAATCTTGAGTGATGATGTAGTAATTAAATCTGAAAAAACTATTGGATTACTTGCTTTGGTGGCAATAATTGTAATTATTGCGGGAAGGTTTACAGACTCCAAAAAACAATCTATCGTTGATATAAATGGTGTTGAGCATGCAGAAGTTCCAGATATCAATCCAGCTTTTACGATCATTCGTCATGGGACTCTAGTCATACTTATTGCCGCAGTTACTTTCTTGGCTCTCTTTGGAGTATTGGCAATTTGGGATGTTTTGTCTGGAGAAGTTTTAAGTAAATCATTGGCGAGTATCGGAATCCTTGCTTTTGCTTCTTTGATAGTTGTTGTAACTTGCTTAGAAAGGGAACATCATAAATTTATGGAAAGAAAACTATCTGGGTGGATGATTTTCCTTATCATAATATTTATGTGGCCATTGTTAAGCTTCCTATTCTTTAGATTCTAGTTTACTTTTTTAGGTTTATATTCGGCTGGAGCTTTTGCTAAATATTCTTTTATTTTTTCTTTTGAAAGTAGTCCTTTTTGAGCGCCGATTTCTTGAACAACAGACATAGAGTTTATTGGCCCCCAAGTAAAAGCTTCAAGAGGGGTAAGCCCTAATGCAATACCGGCAGTAACCGTCGAAGAGAAAGCGTCTCCAGCACCCGTGCGGTCTAAAGGGGGGGCGATATCGGGATACATTGGTAGGTACCAGAGCTCTTCATTTACAAACAAATAAGAACCATTGGGTCCATCACTGATAGCAACTATTTTGGGCCCTAGGGCTCGAACACCTTTCGAGAGAGCGAGCACATCTTTAGTTTTATTGTTTAAAATAATTTCTGCCTCCTCAACATTACAGAAAAATATTTCTGTATGTTCGTAAAGTTCTTTCAACTTCTCTGCTCCAAGCTTTATCTGAAAAGTTCCAGGCTGGAAAGCAAGCTTGGTCTCCGGATGATTCTTTAAGAATTGAGATATTTCACTATGATAGGGTAGTGAATTGCTAGCTAAAGAGCTAAGATACATCCAAGATACTTTTGGGAGTTTAGGTAGCTTGTAATTAAATTCTGTGTGCTTTATCAAAATTGTGCGGTCAACATCATACCAAAGCACATAGTGATAATTTGTGACTTTGTTTTTCTCTATTGCGATAAATTTTGTGGTAACTTCGTTTTCTTCCAACGAAGCCAAACAATCTTTGCCATGCTCGTCATCACCAATATTACTCACAAGGCCGACATCAAGCCCGAGGCGCGCCGCAGACACAGCTGCGTTTGGGCTATTGCCCACAGCGGAAACAACAGTGACAGACTCGTAGGGAACTTTGTCGCCGAAACTAAGACAAAGCTCGCAATTATCGGTATCTATTTTGCAGTGCACGTGCGCGTCCTTTAATTTTATAAATGCGTCAATTACAATATCCCCAACTGCTAAAAAATCTATCCCGTTAGAAGCAGGGCGTCCCAAGATGCTCGTAGCACTGGCTTCGCTAGGGTGGCTTCTAACGGGATCTATTTTTTTACTTTTCATAAACATGGTAATATTGTAGCATACATGGCTGTTGCGATTCTAATTTTTATTTTTTTCCTAATACTTGCCTCGAGTGCGGTTTATGTCCTTCGTCGCAAGAAAAATACACCCCAAACAGGGGACGATTTTGAGATTTTAGAGGACTAAGATGTTGATTTAAAGAAAATTCTTGGTTCTCTTTAAATATGTGGATAACCCCCACACCTACTTTGGCATTATTCTGCTTTTCAACAAGCAATATAAAGATATTTCCAAACCATATCAAACTTAGGCGTATAAAATAGCTTGGTTATCAGAATAAAAGCTATACCAAAGTAGGTGTTGGGGATAACTTATTAGATATGTTACTCATTATGTAATATAATATATTGAGTATATAACAATATCGTCTATCCGAGATATCCTTATATAACTTTGTATAAATGGAAAACCTACGAAAAGTAATTTCTCTACACCAAGCGTCAATAATTTCTGGCTACCATCAGGATTATTTGAGTTCTTTGATGCGTAAGCGGGAGATAAAGGGTCAAAAAATGGGGCGCAACTGGTTTACCACCGAAGAAGAAATAAGAAAGTATATTTTAAATCAAGAAATTAGACATAAAAAATCAGCATTTAAGTATTTCTTGTACCTTAAAAAAATAAACAAAGGATTTGCTTCTGGCCTTGTTTGCTTTGTAATTTTTTCAGCTGGGATATATGTTTACAACAAAGCAACCTATAACACAGATAGGCCTCAAGCATTTAATACACAAAATTCTAATATTAATAAGCCGGAAATAAAAAAAGTGACACAAGAACTTCAATTCTAATGAATCCTCTTTCAAATTTCAAAAAAATACCCCTTCTTTATTTCTTATTTATTTTTACTTTTGTATTTTATTCTTTGTTGTCTGTTAACTTCGTGCAAGCGGCGGCAGGGGTGCCTTTGATTGTAAATTTTCAAGGAAGATTAGCGAACAGTGCTGGAACATTACTTGGTAGCTCTAGTGGTACGGACTATTGTTATAAATTTTCTATCTATGATGCTACAACTGCTGGTTCAAAGATTTGGCCAACTGGCGCTCCTTCTACTATGACTATAGTCACAAGGACTGGGGTCTTTGATGCGAGCGTAGGAGACACAGGCGCGGGTGGCGATGCTCTCGACCTTGCTTTCACTGATGACCAAGCTTTTATGAATGTTGAAGTCGCTACAATAGTCGGAGCTACTTGTGCGCCGGGTGATGGAGCAGAAAGTTTCGAAACCCTGACACCACGCCCACGGATTGTTTCATCCGCATTTGCGATAAATTCTGGTACGGTCGGCGGATTTACTCCGGCGCAATCGGCAACAGACGCACAGATTCCTGTGCTTACTGCTGGCGCAATTATCTTAGGTCATGCGACAACAGCAGGAATAAATTCATCAGGAGCTAACCCTTTCAAAGTTGATGCTGGAACTTCTGGAATTTTAAATTTAAATAATAATTCGACCGGAGATATTTTATTGGGAGGAGGCTCTGGCTCTACGGGTTGTACGCTTACTAATGCAACTGGTGCATTTGCTTGCACGGCGGGACTCTCTGGCTCGACGCTCGCCTTAACCGGCGCCATTACTGGTGCGACTGGTTTTAATGGTCTTGTTATTACCGCTGATACGGGAGTTGTCACTACGGGTACATGGAATGGTTCGGTAATTGGCATGGCTTATGGTGGAACCAATGCTAACTTAACTGCTTCAAATGGTGGAATTTTTTATTCCACCGCAACTGCCGGTGCAATACTCTCCGGCACAGCGACCGCTGGCCTAGCATTAATTTCAGGCGCTTCCACCGCGCCTTCGTGGTTTACTCCGACCGCCGGCTCTGTGTTGTTTGCCGGCACAGGCGGAATACTACAACAAGACAATGCTAGTTTCTTTTTTAATGATACGACAAACAATTTAGGCATTGGCACAGCAACCCCTCTTACCCGCCTCGACCTCGCTGGCAATCTTCGCACCACCGGCAAAGCCACCGCCGTTTTGACTGGGCAGATTAATGCAATTGCTTCAACCACCATCACCGGAGTCGGCACTCTCTTTACTACCGAACTTGTTGTTGGGGACAGAATTGTTGTTACCGGAGAAACTCGCACCGTTACCGCTATCGCTTCAGATACTTCTCTTACAGTGGACACAGCAACGACTGATACAGCTAACGATACTTCACCGGATGTTTTGTATGCACTTTATACTGCTAGACTTAGTTCGAATGCAACCGGTCTGGTGATAAATGACTTGGGCAATGTTGGGATAGGTAGAGGGCCCTCAGATACCAAATTAGAAGTAAGTGGTGTGCCGGGCGTCACAAATGTTCTCAGGATCTTAAGGTCCACGGGTGACTCTTTATTAAGTATTGATAATTCAAGTGGATTGGTTAGAAGTAGGGCTGGAAATGTCAATGATAGTGTTAATCAATTTCAATGGTTAACATCAGCCAACGATGTAATTGTAAATATTGACGCAGTAAATCAAAGAGTTGGTCTTGGCATTACTGCCCCAACCGCAAAACTTCACATCGCTCAAACCGTCACCGCTACCGGCGCATTGACAGGCATTGTCTACACAGGAGCGGTTAATACTAATCAGACTTTATCAACGGAAATACCTTCTTTGACTCTGACCACAGCAGGCAGACAATGGGCAACTGGTGCAATCACTACTCAAAGAGAAGTATTAATTACTCAACCGACTTATTCTTTTGTGGCAGCTTCTACTATTACTAATGCCGCCACGGTAGCTATCGCAGGAGCTCCAATTGCAGGTACCAACGCTACCCTTACAAACAGATATGCTCTCTGGATTCAAAATGCGGATCCGTTACAACTCGGTACAGCTGGATCTTCTACTGGTGTATTGCAGATCGCGGGATCTACTTCTGGGAATACTATCTTGACAGCTAACGCTACAGCTTCTGGCACACTGACCCTTCCAGCCGCTACAGATACCCTCGTCGGTAAAGCCACCACTGACATCTTCACTAACAAAACCTTCGACACCGCAGGTGCAGGAAACTCTTTCTCTATCAACAGTCTAGCCGCCACCGCCAACACTGGTACTGGGGCAGTGGTGAGGGATACCTCTCCAACTCTTGTCACTCCAGTTCTCGGCGTCGCTACTGCTACTTCTCTTACTAACCCTCTTTTAATCGGAGGCACAACAACAACCTCAACACTCACTCTGCGTTCAACTTCGGGTGTCGGTACTACCAATGCAGATATTATTTTCCAAGTCGGCAACAACGGTGCGACGGAGGCGATGAGGGTATTTAATAGTGGAAATCTAGGCATCGGCCTTACATCACTTGGAACATCTGCTCGGCTCTCTCTAGAGAACACCATTTCAGCAGATTCTTCCACCACTTCAATCGCCGGCATATTTGGAAATTACACATTCAATCCGACTGCTGGAGGTACGCAAGTCGGCAATCGTTTTGTGGTAAATAATACTCCGACCACGACTGCCAACACTGCGATTAATCAAATTATTAGAAGTATCGACAACACAGCGCTCGCAAACTTGGTGCGCGGACTTGAGGTTACTTCAAACGCAGGTTCCAACACCGCAGGAACAAATACTGGTATCCGAACGACTGGCGCCACTTTTGGTATTCAAGCTTTGACCAATGGCGCAGCTGGAGGAGTGGCACTTCCTGCCGCTATTTATGGAGAAAGTACTGGCACCACCCAGGGAGATATCTTGCGTTTATACTCAAGCACCATGACTTCAGCTACACAAATGGCGCATTTTTATCAGGACACATCAACATTTACAGGCACCGGGCTTCTGATGAGTTTCGCTACAGGTAGTGGTACTTATTCTGGTAATTTTATTGATTTACAAAACAATAGTTCTAGTAAATTTAAAATTACTAGCGCTGGAGTGGTCTCGATGGGTCTCTCTGCCACTGCCTCGACGACCGCCGTCTGCTCGAGTTTGGCGAATGCGACCGCCCCGGTGGCCGGAACTGCGTATGAAATTCGTGATTGTTCCGGCGCGCCGGTGGCAGACTATGCAGAAATGTATTCAGTTGAAAATGGCATAGAGTTTGGAGATATTGTGGCTACTGGCACAGAGGTGATTTTTACCTATGATGTTACTGATGGCAATATTGATTGGACAAAAGTCAAAGGGGAAATTACTAAACTTGTTAAATCTAATAAAGCGTATCAAAACAATGTCGTAGGTATCGTGTCTGACAACTACGGAGACTTTTCTTCGACTGGATACAACATAAAAGACGAAGACAACCCGATGCCAGTGGCACTCTCGGGTCGTGTGCCGGTAAAAATGTCACCAGGCTCTGGAGCAATTTTACCAGGGGACTACCTAACGACATCGAACGATGATGGACGGGCAACTAAAGCCATCAAAGCAGGTTTTGTTATTGGTAAAGCTCTTGAATCATGGAATCCTAACGCAAATAAAAATACAGTGATGGTATTTATAGAACAGGGATATTATAACGGTCAGAGTTTGGCCTTGTTCACAGGCATTGATCTCGAAACAGCAGGCGACAGCTTGGAGACAGCGAAATTGATTTTAGAAAAATTACTAACCGAACAAGCTTCGCAAATAGATTTTGATTTCTCAGAATTATTGACCGGTCGTGTAGTCGCTGGCCTTGAGGTGATAACTCCAAGATTGGTTGCCTCTGTTATAGATACAGTCACCTTAAATGTTTCTGGTGGTGCTACCCTTGCAGGACTTACATATTTTTCTAGTGATGCCAACTTAGAAGGGGGAGTAACTTTTGATGTGCCAGTTGAATTTACTCTACCGCCAATTTTCAATAAGGATACTGCTGGTTTTGCAATTGTTAATGCAGGAGATAGAAGAGTACGAGTAGACTTCGAAAAACCTTATCTTATGACTCCAGTGGTTTCTGCCTCAATTACTTTTGAGGCGACAGACAATATAGATGATACTACAGCGGATTCATTGTTTGCCGAAAACATTAGTTTGATTATTACTAAAAAAGATAATACAGGCTTTACAATTTTATTAAACAAAAAAGCTTCACACAATATTAGATTCTCATGGATTGCGCTTGGAGTAAAAGACGCTAGTATTTTTGAAAGTGAGATAGAGGGGTTGGTGATAAATTCTCCTACACCTACACCTACACCTACACCTACACCTACACCTACTCCTACACCTACTCCTACACCTACTCCTGAACCTGAACCTGAACCGTCTCCTACTCCTGAACCCCAGCCCGAGGCTGGTCAGCCTCCGGCTGAAATTCCAGAACCTGCGCCTGCATCGTAGCAAACCAATCCCAAAGAATTCCCCAAGGGTGACCCTTGGGGAAGGGTGAGTTAGGTGTTAATATATGTAGTATGACAACTAGAAAAGAATCATTCGCGGTGGGTGAGTTTTATCATATTTACAATCGGGGTAACAGTAAACAGAAAATTTTCCTTGACGATAAAGATCGAGATAGATTTATCAAGCTTCTTTATTTATGTAATTCAACCAAGAATGTCAGGTTTAGAGAAGACATAGTAGACATGAAAATTGACGCGTGGGACTTTGACAGGGGAGAGCTTCTTGTCTCGCTGGGTGCGTGGGCTTTGATGCCTAATCATTTTCATTTACTAATAACACTTCCACCAAGGGTGACCCTTGGGGCACCTGATGAAGACCAAGAAGGACCGCGCAATCCAATTTCTTTATTTATGAATAAAGTAAGTACAGCCTACTCTATGTATTTTAATAAAAAATATAAAAGAACAGGTTCTCTTTTTGAAGGCAGATTTAAGTCTGTACGTATGACACGAGACGAACAAGCAAAATATATTTTTTCCTATATACATTTGAATCCAGTAAAATTAATAGATTCACGGTGGCGAGAAGGAGGACTAAAAAATACTAAAAAAACTATTGAATTTTTAAAAAAGTATCAATGGAGCAGCTATCAGGATTACATTAGTAAAAAGAGATCAGAGGGTAGAATTCTGTCGTTAAAAAATTTTCCTACTTATTTTTCTGGCAAGAAAGTTTTTGATAGAGAAATATTTGAATGGTTGAATTTTAAAGAAGTTTAGTTCCCTAAGGAATTCCCAAGTTCCCCAAGGGTCACCCTTGGGGAGTTAGATTTTTAGGAGTGTGATCGTTAGTCGACCGTACTCTTCTTTTTTTTCTATCTCATCTATTCGTACTGGCAAGGGGAGTATTATGGTGCGTGAAAAACTTAACCAATAAAGTTCTTCAAGAAAATATTTTTTTGAATTATTTTCTAAACTTTCTTCACCAAAAATATTTTTCGGTGCCTCTCTTTTTCCTCGTATTGTGATTTTGTTGTGAGCCAGAAATATTACAAGACTTTCTAGGCTTACCCCTGCGATCATAGCCTCAACCACAATAGAAGTATCTGTTTGATACATATCAACCATAAGTTCGGATTCTGCAGGTTCCCCTTTTAATTCGCCCAGGTTCTCAGTTTCACCAAGGGTGACCCTTGGGGGAATTGAGGGAGAAGTAATGCTAGTTATAAATGGCTCAAACCAGCCTCTAAAATGGTCAATATCTGCCCCTGGAACTGATTCTATGATTTCGATCATAGTTTCAGCATCGGCGACATCTGTAAGATAAAATTTTCCGTCTTTGGACTTCATTTTAAGTTGGTTACATTTTGTAACCAACTCTTTTTGTGCTTTCTTTAAACGATTTTTTAAAACTTTCCAATAATTTCGTGCATCAGCACTATCTGTGACTATCGCAATAACATCAGTGATAGAAAAATACCATTTTTGGATGGTTACATCAAAATGACGCCTGATTTTATCTTTTTCAATTATTTCTATATTTTCAATTATTTCGGGCATAATTTTTGAGAAAATAAATTTTTCCCACAGAATTTCTTTAGATATTCATTGTATAACATTAGATTTACTTTATCCACACATTTTATGCCTCTGTAATATGGGTATAATGATATAATTTAGGGAATGAAATCAATACCATATTTTGTGAAGCCCTTTCTTTGGTCGTATGACACATCTTCTATGGATTTAGGGAAAGATAAAAAAAGAATTATCACTAATGTTTTAAATTATGGCACAAAAGAGTCCACTGACTGGCTCTTTTCTGTGTTTGACAAAAAAGATATTATAGAAGCAATTGAGAAACCATACCCCGGTGAATGGAGCAAAAAATCCCTAAATTTTTGGTCTTTCCTTTTTGAGGTTAAAGCAGGCGATACAAAAAGATATGTTTTATGACATCTTAGACAAAACAAGAATAGAGATTTTACCAAAGCTGAAAATTTTCAAAGACAGGTTTTATCTTGCTGGTGGAACTGGTCTGGCATTACAGATTGGACACAGAGACAGTGTGGATTTTGATTTTTTTATATCAAAGGATTTCGACACAACTATTTTATACAAGGAACTGCTCGATATTTTTTTAAATGGAGAAATAGTCAAGACCTTAGAGGAAAAAAATTCTCTAAATGTTTTTATAAATGAAGAAATTAAGTTAAGTTTTCTAAAATATTCTTACCCACTGCTTGATTCCACCTTAGATGAAGAAAATTTTACGATTGCTAGTGTCATCGATATTGGTTGCATGAAATTATCTGCTATTGTTGGCAGAGCGATGGAGAAGGATTACGTTGATTTATATTTTATTTTGCAGAAAATTTCTTTACAAACTCTTCTAGAAAAAGCAAAAAAGAAAATGCCAGATCTAGACAGTAATCTAATATTGAAAAGCCTAATTTATTTTGACGATATCACACCAGAGCAGATTCAATTCAAGAATAATTTTCATGTTTCAATTCCCGAGATAAAACTTTTTCTAGAAATACAAATTAAGACATTAAAAATTCAATGAAAATTGTAAAACCACAAATTAAATTACCCGCAGACACAGCCACCAAGGGTGACCCTTGGGGAGGATCCATTTCACCAAGGGTGACCCTTGGGGAGATCCCTTGGGGAGATATAAATATATGCAAATAAACAAACCAAACAATTACGCATTTATAGACAGTCAGAATGTTCACTTGGGGATTTTGAGTTGTGGCTGGAAAATTGACTGGCAGAGATTTCGGGTTTGGTTAAGGGAAAAATTTTCAGTAACTAGTGCGTATGTTTTTATTGGGTATCTTCCGGGGAATGAAAATTTGTATACTTTTTTTCAGGAGTCTGGTTTTATTTGTGTTTTCAAACCGGTTCTCATTTATAAAAATAATCTTTATTTCATTTCAGACCAAAGATCAAAATTGGAGTATAAAAAAGAAAAAGCTTCAAGTGGGACAAAACCCAAATGAAACCTTTTCATGGTGATATAGATAGTATAGCAAAACCAAAAAGTATGTCAACCCCAAATCCACAAATTAAATTACTCGTAAACACAGTCCCCAAGGGTGACCCTTGGGGAGATATAAATATATGCAACTAGGCAAACCAAATAATTTTGCATTTATAGATGGAGCAAATCTGCATAACGGGGTCAGATCTCTTGGCTGGGAATTAAATTACGCCCGTTTTCGTATCTGGCTTAAAGAAAAATATAAAGTAAAAACCACGTACTTATTCATGGGTCTTATTCCAAAATATTCTAGGTTATACAAATTTCTTCAGGAAGAAGGTTTTACTCTGGTGTTCAAAGAAGTTGTTTACGACGGAGATGGAAAAGCAAAAGGTAATTGTGATGCCGATCTTGTCTTGGAAGCAGTTCGTGGCGTGTATGAGAATAAGTTTGATAAGGCAGTTATTGTTTCAAGTGATGGTGACTATGCCGGACTGGTTAAATTTTTGCAAGAAAAACAAAAATTGTTAGCAATTTTATCTCCAAGTAGCAGTAAAAAATGTTCTGTTCTGTTAAAAAGAACCGGGGCGAAAATCTCATACATTGATGACCAAAAATCAATTTTAAAGATGGAGGATTTTAAAAGAAAAAGCCCCCAACGGAGACGAACTCCGTAAGGGTCTTTTTCGTAGTTAACAAGCTTAGTATAGCAATCTCAAAAATAAAGTCAAACTAGTTATCCACAAATAAAATGTTAAAATCAAATCCACAAATTAAATTACTCGCAAACACAGCCACCAAGGGTGACCCTTGGGGAGGATCCATTCCACCAAGGGTCACCCTTGGGGGATTTAGGGGAAAGAAGATTTTAAATAGTCCTCTCGTATTTTCTTTTGTGTTCTTGTTGGTGGCCTCTTTTTTATTTTCTCCTTTATCTTCAGATATTAAAATTGCAAACGCCTTAACAACCAATGAAGGAGACGGAATATATTTTTATGCAGCAACAGCAAACACCACTCCTCATTGGAGAACCTTTACCGGTTCTACTTTCTACTACTGACTTTTCTACAAACTCAAACTCCGGAACTGTAGCAGGTGCACAGCCAGTAGCAGTAGAATAAGTAACATTTAACCAAGACAAATTCAAATGAAGCATTACAAGAAAAAAACAATCAATATGAAAAAATTCCTAACCTTTTTCTTGATGCTATTTCTTGTAACACCACTTTTTTATTCTCCTTCTTCTCCTGTAAGTAATGTTAAAAAAGCCGAAGCTTCCACGACTCCTGTTGTCGGTTTCTTCTCTCCGGAAGCCCTTTTGACAGCTGCTGCGAATGTCAATCTCAATATACGTCAACCGGATCCCCGTAACGGAGATCTGATGATTGCTACTATCGCTATTCGTCCCGCTGCAAGTACGGTCAACACTCCGTCGGGCTGGACACTGTTAGATTCTAGGACAGGAACAGACGGCGGAGCTGAAGGCGCTGATACGGGCTCTGTGGGGACATATGTTTTTTACAAAGTGGCTGATGGAACGGAAGGAACAGCCGATCAAACTTTTACGGAAAATGGTACGACCTCGGTCTGGAATGGCTCTATCATGCAAATACGATCTTCTACTGGGACATATGACTTAACTGCTGGTGGGTATTCCAAAGATGGTGACGCGACAAACTGGAATGGTACGCTTGATACCGATATAGGATTAACTGTGGGAGATTTGGTAATAATCGGAGGAGCAACAAACGGAGATTTGTCAGCGCACTCGGCTCAAGCTATCGCGGCGACTGGAATTTCATCTATAAGTACTGTTCGTGAGCACGGAGAGTTCCCTTCGACTACTGGTAACGATATCGAGCAAACTATTTCGACCGGCATGATCTGGGCCGGCACAAATAGCACGACTCCCACTATTACTTATACCCAATCAGTGGCTTCATCCGGAGTGGTGTATGCAGTGAGAGTAAGACAAGGCTCAGGTACAAATAGAACAGACACCTTTGTTAGATCGAGCAGTGCTCAAGTAGCCGGAACTACATCTGTAATTGTGCCTTATCCAGATCATGAAATTGGCGATCGACTTATAATGTTTGTGGGAAATAGATACGACACCGCTACTCCTTCTACTCCGGCTAACTGGACATTGATAGCCAATAATTATACAGGGGGAGCGGGAGCTAATGGAGCCGATGCTGGTACGGCTAGAATATCGGCATACTATAGAGATGTAACTTCTCTTTTGACGGGCACCCAAACTGTCACCGTTACGTCTGGCAATACCGCAATCGGCCAAATCTTTGCAATACATAAAGACGATATTGTTACTTGGACTATGGATTCAGATGGTGGTGGAGACAGCTCAGCAGGGACTGCTTGGTCTGTTACTGGGTCTGGAATTGATCTAGGTTCAGCCGATGGTGGAGACATTGTTTTAGTGGGATCTTCAATTAACACTGATATTTATACATATACTGCTCATGCTATGTCAGCATCCGGTATTACTTTTGGCGATGTGACACAATCCTCCGAATTTAGATCTGCAACTGGTAATGACATGACATTGATGGCAGCAACCGCAAGAGTTTCAGGAGGTTCAGCTAGTAATGTCGCCCCAACCTTCACTGCTACCGCCAGCGGTTCCACAGCGAGTGCTCCTGCAGGTGCAAGTATTTTTATTAAAATATTGGGGACTGCACCAACTACCACCCTCGGTGACGGCACAGACGGAGGTAACTCCACCATCGCTCCGGGCGCTTCTGCCACAGAAATCGATCGTTTCTCTCTTTCCACTAACACCGGCACAGACACAGTCACTGGTATGACAGTGACTCTAGCTCCAG
>Ga0163153_10001220_pt1 | contig 41028 bp, 35 predicted proteins | sample OliLakLV19MP6IB1_FD_148629 | JGI IMG/M metagenome (GOLD analysis project Ga0163153, IMG submission 148629) | Freshwater microbial mat bacterial communities from Lake Vanda, McMurdo Dry Valleys, Antarctica - Oligotrophic Lake LV.19.MP6.IB-1 | ecosystem: Environmental > Aquatic > Freshwater >... | reverse complement strand
GATCGTTCCATCCTACCACGGACCGATGGAGGCGGGCGGCATCGAACGCCCAGCGATGCCCGGCGCGAGCGCCGGCGCGAACCCGACCCGGAGCCTCCCATGCAAGCCGTCGCCGTCTTCCCGCGTTCGCGGGACGTCCGTCTCATCGACATCCCGGAGCCCGAAATCGCCCGACCCACCGAGGTCAAGCTCCGGACGCTGCACGTCGGCGTCTGCGGCACGGACCGCGAAATCTGCGGATTCCATTACGGGACCACTCCAGCGGGCGAGGAGCACCTCGTCATCGGGCACGAGTGCGTCGCGGAGGTCGTCGAGATCGGCCCGCGCGTCAAGGGCTTCAGACCCGGCGACCGGGTCGTGCTCACCGTCCGGCGTCGCTGCGGCGTGCCGATGTGTGCCGCGTGCAACGACGGCCGCCAGGACTTCTGCTACACCGGGCGCTTCACCGAACGGGGCATCAAGGAGCGCCACGGCTTCATGACCGAGCTGCTCGTCGAGGATCAGGAGAATCTCGTCCGGGTGCCTAAGGAGCTCGGCGAGCTCTCCGCCCTTGTGGAGCCGCTCACGATCGCCGAGAAGGCGCTCATCGAGGTCTGGCAGGTGCAGCAGCGCCTGCCGTGGTCGTGCCCGACGGCCAAGGACAAGCGGCCGGGCCACTGCCACCACGCCGTGGTGCTGGGGGCGGGCCCGATCGGGCTGCTCGGGGCGATGGCGTTCACCAACGCGGGATTCAGCACGTTCGTCTACTCGCGCGAGAGTGACGCGAGCGACAAGGCCGATCTGGTGCGTTCGTTCGGGGCCACGTACGTCGCCGCGGGGGATACGCCGGCCGGCGACCTCGTGTCGCGCATCGGCACGATCGACGTGGTGTACGAGGCGACCGGGGCGTCTGCGCTCTCGTTCGAGGTCCTCACGCAGATCGGGCCCAACGCGGCGTTCGTGTTCACCGGCGTGCCGGGGCTTCGGCCCAAGGCCGAGGTCGACACCGACCTGATCATGCGGAACATGGTGCTCAAGAACCAGGTCTTGCTCGGGACGGTGAATGCCGGACGCGACGCCTTCGAGGCCGCCGTAAGGGACCTCGTGGAGTTCGACGCCAAGTGGCCCGAGAGCGTGCGGCGGCTGATCACCGGGCGCTACCACGCGACCGACTTCAAGACTCCGCTGCTGTCCACCGACGGCATCAAGAACCTGCTCACCTTTGGGTGAGCCGGCGCCCCCCCTGCCGCCCCGCGCCATGCTCGTCCCGACGCACATGCCCGAGTACCTCGCCGAAGCGTCCCTGCTCGCGGTGTTCATGCTCGTCGCGTGCTGCGCAAGCGCCTTGCTCTTCCACCCGGGCTCGCCCATGGCCGTCCGCGTCCGATCACCTGTTGCTCGGCGCGCGGCCGTGGGCGTGCTCATGGGGCTCACGGCCGTGGCCTTGATCCGATCGCCCATGGGGGGGCTCTCGGGCGCCCACATGAATCCCAGCGTGACGATCGCGTTCGTGGCCCTTGGGAAGCTCGCTCCGGCCGACGCTATCGGCTACGTAGCGGCCCAGTTCATCGGCGGTGCGCTGGGGGTCGTCGCCGCTCGGGGGGTGCTCCGCCGCTCGATTTCGCACGCGAGCGTCAACCACGCGGCGACCCTGCCGGGCCCGCGTGGAGCGGGCGTCGCGTGGGCGTGCGAGTTCGGCATCGCCTTCGGCATGATGACGGCCGTGCTCGTGTCGTCGAACAACAGGACCGCCGCGCCCTACACCCCCCTGATCGCGGGGCTGCTCGTCGCGCTCTATATCACGTTCGAAGCACCCTTCTCGGGCATGAGCATGAACCCGGCCCGCACGCTCGCGTCGGCGCTGGGGGCACGTCAGTACCGCGCGTTATGGGTGTACTTCACGGCCCCACCCCTGGCGATGCTCGCCGCGGCGGGGCTTTACGCCACAACGCTGGGCGCCGGCCACGTGTACTGCGGCAAGCTCGATCACTCGGGGCACGACCGCTGCATATTCCACTGTCGAATCGATGAACTTCGCGGACGAGCAGCCGACGGTGACATCCCATGACCATGCACCCCGACGCGGCCTACGACATCGTCATCATCGGTACGGGCGCCGGCGGCGGCACCTTCGCCCGGGCCATCGCCGATTCGGGCCTCAGCGTCCTCGTCCTCGACCGGGGCGACTTCATCCCGCGCGAACGCGAGAACTGGGACACCGCCGAGGTCTTCGCCAAGCGGCGGTACCTCGCGAATGACACGTGGTACGACGCCGACGACCAGCCGTTCTCGCCGTACACGCACTACTGCGTTGGCGGGAACACAAAGGTCTACGGGGCCGCGCTGCTGCGCCTGCGTGAGCACGACTTCGGGGACGTGAGGCACCACGGCGGAGTCTCGCCGGCCTGGCCCGTCGGGTACGACGACTTCGAGCCCTGGTACACGCTGGCGGAGCGGATGTACTCGGTCCATGGGCTTCGCGGCGCAGACCCAACCGAGCCGCGGGCGTCATCACCCTATCCGCACCCCCCACTGGTCCCCGAGGAGCGAATCGGCGGGCTGATGAACGACCTGAGAACCGCGGGGTACCGGCCGTTCCCACCTCCCATCGGCGTGCGGCTGAGCGAGCGGGACGGCGCTGCTGCGCCGGTGCGTCTGGCGAACTTCGACGGATACCCCGACCCGACCGAGACCAAGGCGGACTCGCACGTCGTCGGCCTGCGCCCGGCAGCCGGGCATCGGAACGTGACGATCCTCACGCGCGCACTGGTCGAGAGACTGGTCTCCGACCCGTCGGGACGCGATGTGTCGGCGGTCGTCGTTCAGAAGGACGGCGAGCGAATGGTCTTCCGCGCGCGGGTCGTCGTGCTCGCGGCCGGCGCGGTCAATTCGGCCGCGCTGCTGCTGCGATCGGCTGACGCTCACCACCCACGGGGCCTGGCCAACTCCTCCGATCAGGTTGGTCGGAACTACATGAGCCACCACAACGGCGTGCTCATCGCCGTGACGGATGAGCCGAACCCGTCCGTGTTCCAGAAATACCTGGCGATGGCGGACTTCTACCGCGGGGGCCCGGGGTCGGAGCTCCCGCTTGGTCTGGTGCAGCTCATGGGCAAGCCCGACCTGGGCACGCTCGCGTGGGCGCGGGGTGATGCGCTGCCCGGATTCGCCCTTGAGGACATCGCGGCGCGCACCCTCGACTTCTTCCTCTCCGCGGAGGACCTGCCCGACCCGCGCAACCGCGTCACGCTCCGCAACGACGGATCAATCCGCGTCAGCGTCCGACCGAACAACCTCGGCGCGTACGAGCGGCTCGAGCGGGCCACCATGGACGCCGTGACCGAGGCGGAGGCGGTGCGGGGGAGGCGGGCGCCGACCTACCTGCGGGCCCGCCTGGGGATCAGCGCCGTGAGCCACCAGAACGGAACGCTGCGGTTCGGCGTTGACTCCCGCACGAGCGTGCTGGATGTCTACTGCAAGGCCCATGATCTGGACAACCTCTATGTGGTCGACGCGTCGTTCTTCCCCAGCTGCGGGGCGGTGAACCCGTCGCTCACGATCATGGCGAACGCGCTGCGCGTCGCCGATCATCTTCGGCGCCGCCTCGGATGCGCCGGCGCGGCGCTCAATCACAACCACGTTTCGGAGGCCGCCGCGTGCTGATCAGATTCTTTCGTGCACGGCGCTCGCGCCGCGCGACCCCGTGGGCAATCGTGCCGCTGTTCTACCTGATCCATTGCGTCGCGGCCCTCGCGCAGACGAGTGCGGTATCGACCATCTCGATGACGGTGTCGGACCTCGCACGCTCGAAGGAGTACTACACGACCGTGCTCGACTTCGCGCTCGTGGACGAGCGGGAGGAGGCGGGCGAGGCGACCGAGCGGCTTACGGGCGTGTTCGCATCGCGCACGCGCACCGCCCGCCTTCGCCTCGGCGAGGAGACGATCGAACTCGTGGAGTTTCTCGCGCCGCGGGGCCGCGCGATCCCTTCCGACTCGCGATCGAACGACCGCTGGTTTCAGCACATCGCGATCGCCGTGAGCGACATCGACCGGGCGTACGCGCGCCTTCGGGAGCACAACGCGCGTCACGCCTCACCGGGGCCGCAGACGTTGCCCGCCTGGAATCTCAATGCGGCCGGTATCACGGCGTTCTACTTCCTGGATCCCGACGGCCACGTCCTTGAGATCATCCACTTTCCGGCCGGCAAGGGGGATGAGCGATGGCATCCCTCAACTTCGACGCCCACCTTCGAGCGGCTCTTCCTCGGCATCGACCACACGGCGATCGTCATCGGCGACACCGAACGATCGCTCGCGTTCTACCGCGATCGGCTCGGCCTCACCGTCGTGGGGGCCAGTGAGAACTACGGACCCGAGCAGGAGCGGCTCAACGGAGTCTTTGGCGCACGGCTTCGCATCACCACGCTGAGGGCGGCGCGGGGCCCGGGCGTCGAGCTGCTGGAGTACCTCGCCCCCACAACGGGACGCGAGTATCCCGTCGACTCGCACACGAACGACCTGTGGCATTGGCACACGTCGTTCGTGGCGCCGGATCTCGCAGCATTGAAAGGGGCGCTGGGCGCGCCACGCATTTCCGCCTCGAGTCCTCCTGGCGACGGCACGGAGGGGCCCGAGCTGGTCCGCGACCCCGACGGGCACGCTGTGCGGCTCACGGCACCCGGCGCCGACGGCGCAAGCAGGCCGCGCGTGGGCTCCGCCGCTCCTGCCCGAATCCACTCTGTTCGCTAGGCATCCAACACGCCATGCTTACCCCGTTCACCGCGATCGTGACCACGATGATTCTCCTTCAACCCGCTCTCGGCACGAACACCGACCCGGCCGCGGCGCTCGCATCGCTCAAGGGCACGTGGGCGGCGGTGCATGTGCTGCCCCGGGACGGGTCGTCCAAGGCCGACGCCTTCACCCGGGCCACGCTGCGTACAGGCCCCACGCTTGCGGGCGTGCGGCACATCTTCGTGACTCCCGCCGCGGACGCGCGGGCATGGGGGGCGCCACTGGGCGTCGGAGAAGTGGACGCCTGGAGCGATGCCTCCGGTGCGTTAGCCGCCGTTCTCGCGGCGATGCCGGTCAAGACACCGAGCACACCAACGCCGCCGACGTCGCCGGTGACGTTCGTCATCACGCCGTCCGGCGAGGTGCTCACCCGCATTTCGAGCGCGGGCGGCGAGTTCCCGCGCTTCGGCGCGATCGCATCATCGATCGAGGCCGCCCGCAACGCTCCGATCAACGAGTACAACCTTCCCAAGGGCAAGACCCTCGCCGTGCACGGGTACGACGTGGTCGCCTACTTCACGGACAGCAAAGCCGTCAAGGGCGATGAGTCGATCACCAGTGCATACCGCGGAGTGACCTATCGCTTCGCCACCCGCGGACACCAAGCCCTGTTCGCGGCCGAGCCCGACAAGTACGTCCCGACCTACGGCGGCTGGTGCGCCAGCGCCATGGGCGCCAAGGGGACGAAGGTCGAGATCGATCCCGAGTACTTCAAGGTCAAGGACGGGCGACTCTTTCTCTTCTACAAGGACCTGTTCTCCAACGCGCTCGTCGACTGGAACAAGCACGAGCGCGAATGGGAGCCCGCGGCCGACACCAACTGGAAGAAGCTCGCCGGCGAGTCGCCCGCTCAGACGACCAAGTGACACCCGACGGTCCCGCTCCGGCTTGTGCAACGACCTACGGAGGCACCATGCTCACGACATCGACCCCCAGCAATCCGCGGCGCGCCGCTGTCAGTTGGAGTTGTCAACTCATCGCGGCGGGCACCCTCGCCCAGACCCTGTTCTTCAAGTTTACCGCCGCGCCCGAGTCCGTGTACATCTTCACAACGCTCGGCATGGAGCCCTGGGGCCGGATCGCCAGCGGCTGCGCCGAGCTCGTCGCGGCCGCGCTGCTGCTGCACTGGCGAACGGCCGGGCTCGGAGCCCTCCTTGCCCTGGGCGTCATCACCGGGGCGATCGCCAGCCACGTCACTCGCCTGGGCATCGACGTGCAGGGCGACGGCGGGCTGCTCTTTGCGCTCGCCCTCGTTGTGCTCTTCGCGTCCACCGTCGTGCTCGCCCTGCGTCGGCGCGACGTGTTCGCACTCGCCGCCCGCGGGCGATCGCTCCTGCCTTGCCACACATGAACGTTCATCAAGGACTATCGACCATGCCACGCACCGCCGTTCGCAAGGCCGTTGACAACGGCGTGACCCATGCCCCCGCGCTCGCCGAGGCTCACACGCACACCGATCCCGAGTCGCTCCGCCTGGCCGCGGCCGACGCGGGGACGGCTCCGTGGCGGCGCTGGGGACCATACTTGGCGGAGCGGCAATGGGGCACCGTCCGCGAGGACTACTCGCCCGACGGCGACTGCTGGAGTTCGTTCCCGCACGACCATGCCCGGAGTCGCGCGTACCGGTGGGGCGAGGACGGCTTGCTGGGGATCTGCGATGACGACGGGCGGTTGAACTTCGCGATCGCGCTATGGAATGGACACGACCCGATTCTCAAGGAGCGGCTCTTCGGCCTCACGGGCCCCGAGGGCAATCACGGGGAGGACGTGAAGGAGGAGTATTTTTACCTCGATTCCACGCCCACGCATTCCTACATGAAGGCCCTGTACAAGTATCCGCAAGCGGCGTTCCCGTACGCGAGGCTCGTTAACGAGAGCCGGCGGCGCGGGCGCGACGAGACCGAATTCGAGCTCGCCGAGACGGGCGTGTTCGACGAGTCACGGTACTTCGACGTGCAGATCGAGTACGCCAAGGCCGCGCCGGAGGACGTCGTCATCCGCGTGACGATCTCAAACCGGGGACCCGACGCGGCGCGGATCGACGTGCTCCCGAGCCTCTGGTTCCGCAACACCTGGGCTTGGGACGGCACGAGGGAGCGGCCCACGCTGCGAGCTATGCCCGATGGCACGATCCGTGCGTTTGAACCCGATCTGGGCGAGTACGTGCTCCACGTCGACTCAACCGGAGGGTTGCCGCGCGCCGACACGGAGTTGCTCTTCACCGAGAACGATTCGAACGCCCAGCGGCTCTGGGGCGCGCCCAATCGCAGCCCTTACGTCAAGGACGCCTTCCACGCCAGAGTCGTCGCCGGTGACGAATCCGCCATCAACCCTGAGCGCACGGGCACCAAGGGGGCGGCGTGGCTCCAGTTCGACATCCCCGTGGGCCAGTCCGTGGTGGTGAAGGCACGCCTGTGCAGCGCCGAGGCGGTGCGCCGTGATGTCGACATCGATCGGGTGTTCCTCGCACGGCTTCGGGAGGCCGACGAGTTCTACCATGACCGCGGACACGACAAGCTCGACGAGCCCCAGCGCGTCGTAGCTCGCCAGGCCGCGGCCGGGTTGCTGTGGAGCAAGCAGTTCTACTTCTATGACATCGGCCCATGGCTCGACGGCGACCGGGCGCAGCCGCTCCCGGCGGAAGGTCGCAAGCACGGCCGGAACGCGGCGTGGCGGCACCTGAACAACCGCGACGTCATCTCGATGCCCGACAAGTGGGAATACCCCTGGTACGCCGCGTGGGACCTGGCGTTTCAGATGATCCCCATGGCGAAGCTCGACCCGCAGTTCGCCAAGGACCAGTTGCTGCTCATGCTCCGCGAGTGGTACATGCACCCCAGCGGCCAGCTGCCGGCGTACGAGTTCGCCTTCGGCGACGTGAACCCCCCGGTGCATGCCTGGGCGTGCTGGCGCGTGTACAAGCTGACCGGGAGACGCGGCAAGCGCGACCGGGCGTTCCTCGCCCGCTGCTTCCAGAAGCTGCTGCTCAACTTCACCTGGTGGGTCAACCGCAAGGATCCCAGCGGCAACAACCTCTTCTCCGGGGGCTTCCTCGGGCTCGACAACATCGGGTGCTTTGACCGCTCGCGTCCGCTTCCGACCGGAGGTCACCTCGAGCAGGCCGACGGCACCGCCTGGATGGCGTTCTACTGCGCCACCATGCTCTCGATGGCACTCGAGCTCGCCGGCGACGACGGCGGCGGCGGTGTTGATGCCGCGTACGAGGACATGGCGACGAAGTTCTTCGAACACTTCATCGCGATCACCGACTCCATCAACACCCTCGGCGGCGCCGGCCTGTGGGACGAAGCGGACGGGTTCTACTACGACCAGATCCGGCTGCCGGAGATGGGCGGGCACGCCGTACCGCTCCGGGTACGGTCGCTGGTGGGCATGGTGCCGCTGCTGGCGGTGGAAGTGCTCGAAAGCGATGTGATCGACCGACTGCCGGACTTCAAACGCCGGATGACCTGGTTCCTGCAGCAGCGGCGGGACCTGCCGTGGTTCAGCACGTGCAGCTGCGCGCACGGGGGCGGGGGCGCAAAGGGCGGTGGACACCGGCTGCTCGCCATCCCAACGAAGGAGCGGCTCGTCCGCGTCGTCGAGCGGCTGATGGACGAGAGCGAGTTCCTGTCGGACTTCGGCGTGCGCAGCGTGTCGAAATTCCACGAGCGCGAGCCCTTCGTGTTCCGGGCCGCGGGAGAGGAGTTCCGTGTCGGCTACGTGCCGGGTGAGTCCACATCCGCACTCTTCGGGGGCAACTCCAACTGGCGTGGCCCCGTGTGGTTCCCGCTGAACTACCTGCTGATCGAGGCACTGGAACGCTACGACCACTTCTATGGCGATGCCGTGAAGGTTCGCCTCCCCGGCGGCGCAGGAAAGCACGGGCGCCTCTCGGAGGCCGCGGCCGAGATCCGGCGGCGCCTCACCCGCCTGTTTGTGCCCGACGGACACGGGCGCCGCCCGTGCCACGGTGAGGCGGCGCGGTTCGCGGCCGATGAACACTGGAAGCACCTCGTGTACTTCCACGAGCACTTCCACCCCGACACCGGGCGCGGCCTCGGGGCAACACATCAGACCGGCTGGACGGCGCTCGTCGGCCTGATGCTGGAGTCCTGATTCGACTCGGCACCACCGGCTACGTTCCCCCTTTGAACTCGTAGCCGAAGATCGGCTACCGCACCCGCTCCGCCAGCCGGGCCAGCTGAAGCTCCACGCGCTTGATCTCCCTCGTGTGAGTGTTGCGGTTCATTTCCATCAGGTTCCACATCTTGAGCATCGCGACCGCCATCGCGGCGAAGAGGAACACGCAGGAGTACATGATCAAATCGCGGGTCTCCTGGGAGCGGAAGAAGCCCATCGCCGCCCATGCGCCGACGCCAACCCAGAGCGCCGTGGCGGCCCACGTGAGCATCACCCAGAACCGCATCCTGCCCCGGAAGGTCGCGGCGACCTGCTGGATCATCCCTTCGTCCCCTGCGGCGCGGAGCGAGCTTTCGTCGGCGCCGGTCTTCATCGCGTTACGGATGTCATCGTCGAACGTGTTCATGGCGGACTCCTTTCGACAGTTTCCTTGAGTTGATCTCGGGCGTCGTGCAGTCGCGACTTGACCGTCCCCGTCGGCACACCGACAGCCGCGGCCACCGCCGCGACTGACAGGCCCTCGCCGTAGTACAGGCTGACCACGGCCCGCAGCTCGAGCGGCAGTCTCAGGCACGCCACTCGGATCATCGCTCCCCGGTCCCCTGTCTCGGCCTCTCCAGAACGGTCGTTCGGGCCGCCGCGCGGTTCACGATCCCGGATGGAATTACTGAGTCGGCGTTCGCGCCTCCGTCGCCGAATCCAGTCAGCGGCCTTGTTCGTGACGATGCGAAGCATCCACCCGTGCGCCCGGGCGGGATCGTCGAGGCACCCCAGCCCTCCCACGATGGCGAGGCACGCTTCCTGGACAACGTCGTCGGCCGCCGTCGCGTCTCCGGTGAGGCGGAGGGCGTGCCGGCGCATGACCGGAAGCCACGCGCGCAAGACCGACTCGAACGCCGTCGCGTCGCCGCCCTGAGCGGCGAGGACGAGGTTCTCGATCTGGACGATGTCCGACGAACGGGGCATTGCTGCAACAAGTCGCTTAAGGCCGGTGCGCGGTTGGAAGTATTCTCAAATGCAAGAATGTCAGCCGCGAAGGCCGGATCGGCGCCGGGGGCGAGCCGCCGAGCTCAGCGCCGCCACGCTCGGGAAGGCCGCGTACGACGCGACTGCCTTTGCGTCCTTGAGCCGCGACACGGTCTTCGCCGTGCGATTGAGAGCGGTGCCTACGCCACCTGCAACCACCAGTGGAGAATGAGGACAGGCAGGAGAAAGAGAGCTGCTCGCCACAGGTATCCCATGAAGGAGGGCATTTTCACGCCGGCGGCTTCGGCGATGGAACGGACCATGAAGTTGGGACCGTTGCCGATATAGGTCAGGGCGCCAAAGAACACCGCGCCCGTCGAGATGGCGGCGAGTACACGTCCACCATCGCCGGCGAGGAGCCGTGCCCGGATGGTCTCGGCGGACAGCTCCGCGTCGCCGACGGCGAGCTGGAGGAAATTCATGTAGGTTGGGGCATTGTCCAGCACCGCGCTCAGCAGCCCGGTCAAGAAATAGAACTGCGTTGGCGTCCGCACGTTGAGTTCGGGGCCGTGGGCTGCCAGGTATCCCAACGCGGGGACCATAGTCGCGAAAATACCCAGGAACAGGACGCCGACCTCCTTGACGGGGAAGAAGGAAAATTCGTTGCCGCGGTACAGCTCGCGGTCTGAGAAGAAGTACACGCCCGCCGCAACAATGATCTGAAACGTTGCCCCGATCGGGAAATGGATGTGCCATCCCGCCTTGTGCAACAGGGGATCGATAAACACGCCCGCCACAATCAAGGTCAGGCCCACGATACCGACGAGCCCGCGGACGGTGACAGGCGGTCCGTGCGGGAGTCGGTGCAATTCGGCCTCCGGCGGATCGGTGTGCTGGACACCCCGCCGGCGATTGGTACGCTCGAAGTACGAGTCGATTCCGAAGAACAGCGCCAGGAGGGAGCCCACGGTGACGAGCCAGTTCATCCATAGGTGTGAAAGGGTCCAGCCGAAGGGCACTCCCTTGAGATATCCCAGGTAGAGCGGCGGATCCCCGATGGGCGTCAGCGCACCCCCGCAGTTGCTCACAATGAAAATGAAGAAGAGGATGTGAAGCGGGCGAAGACGCCCGCGATTGAATCGGATGAATGGCCGAACGAGGAGCACGGATGCGCCCGTTGTCCCGACAAGGTTGGCGAGGATCGCCCCGACCGCCAGCAGCAGCGTGTTGCTCCACGGCCGTCCCTGCCCGCGTACATCCGTCAGAATTCCTCCTGAGGCGACGTACAGCCCGCCGACAAGCGCGATGAACGAGTAGTACTCCATCCCCGCGTGGAACATCCGCTCGCGGCCTTGATGTCCGTAACCGAACAGGTAGTAGGCGACGACTACGGCGCCCAAGAAGAAAGCGGCATCGGGAAAGTACACGTGCCACATGCGCGGATGGACGAGTGGCATTGCCGCAATCAGCAACAACAGCAGTACAAACGGGGTGATAAGTACCGGGGCGACCTGCGGATTGCCGGCTGCGTCCAGCTGCGGGGGAAGCACCCAGGTGAGCAGCAGTCCGAGCAGTACTCCCGCGAGCGCACTGAGCCCCCACGTCGCCGGCCCCGAAAGCCGGTAATGAGCTGGTGTTGGCGGTTGGTCCTGGTTCATTCAGCGGAGCCCCATGGCGACGAAAGGTCGTGCGGGCGATTCGTCCGCCGCAGCCGTTGGGCGCGGTGCGCGGACCGGCTTCATACCCGGGCAAATCGGGTACGCACCGCGATCCATCTCCGCGTCGTAGACGATGTTCGCGGCTTGCTCCGCATCCGTCAGGGTGGTAGGCATGGCGCCCCCTTCCCCGTCGGCTTGCACCTGTATCCATTGGCGGTGTATGTCGCCATCAGCGGCTGGACGTCAGAGCTGTGCCGCGGCGCGGCTCGGAGGGCGCCGGGCATGCACCGGGGCCGAGGACCGCTACGGCATTGTCGAACGAATTGGTGCTTGTCGGGGTTCATGCCAGCGCTCGCAAAGACCCAGTAACACTGAGCAATGCGAATGGCGGCCCGACCATCCGATGAACCTGCGAGCACTCACCGCGCTACGCACCCTTTTGCAGAGATTTTCTGACGCTAGCGCCGACCGTCATTGATGTCAACGACAACGGATGGGCCCCCAGCCGGACTGAGGTGCTCTAGCGCGAGGACTCCCACGAACTTGGATCGCTCCGAGCGCCCGAAGCGCCCCCGGTAGGGCTCAGCCGTCCCCTCCAGTACGCCTCGTTCCCCCGGATGTACTTCGCTATGTGACCGAGGTCGGTGATCCCGATCCACGGGTCGTGACCGGACGTGATGACTTTCGTTCCGTCCTCGCTGAGAGCGAGGCCGGAGATGCCTCGCTCATGCACCCTGAACGTCGCGAGCTCTTCACCCGATATCGGGTCGAGCGCGACGACCTCGCCGCCGGGTCCCGCCGCCATCAGCACCCGCTCGCTCCGGTGAAAGGCGAGTTCGTAGGCGCCCCACGGCAATCCGGAGATTTCTCGCAGCAGGGCGCCCGTGCCGGCGGCCCAGATGCTGACGGTTCGATCATCGCGCGCCGTGGCGATGAGCTGCCCGTCGGGTGAGCACGCGACCGCCCGTGAACGGATCTCGCTCTTGGGCAGCGTGCAGAGCAACTCGCCGCTCTTGGCGTCCCAGACGGTCGCGGGGGCCTCGGATCGGTCGCCGGTGGTCGTCGCCAGGACCACCATCAGGTGCCCCTTGCGGCTGAAGACGAGCTCCGGCGCTCGGGCGGTCGACGCCTTGAGGATCATCGCGGGCGCCTTGTCCCAGACCGGCCAGAGCCACGCGGTGCCGTCATTGCACGCGGCCCCGATGACGTTCGAGTCTTCGCCGTATCGCGCACACCAGACGCCGCCGGGCAGCATCTCGTCGACGATGAGTCGAGTGAGCTCGCTCCCGCGAGTCCAGCAGCGAATGGCGCCGTCCGCGCCCGCGCTCATGATTTCGTTCCCCTCCCCCGGTGAGAAGGCGACGCTGCGGACCACGCCCTTGTGCGCCTCCCAGCTTGTGACGGCGTGGGGCGGCGCCGCGGCGCGGACGTGCAGGTACCCGTCGTCATCGCCCCAGGCGATCGTTCCGTCCGGTGCGATCGTGACGCATTGGTGGTTGTCCGGCGTCGAATGCACCTGTTGTAGCCAGGATCGTTCCGCCGTCTCGAGCACCCGGAGGTCCGACGAGTGACCGACCGCGATGAGCCCGCGCTCGACGTCGAGCGCGACCGCCCCGACCAGTACGCCGCCGGGAATCTTCCGCTTCACCGTCATGTCGCACACATCAACGAGGCAGATCTCACCGTTGCGAAGTCCGACGACGGCGAGGTCGTGATCCCCGTCCATTCCCACTCGGGCGATCTGCACGGGAAGGGCAAGACGCCGGGACAAGGCCTCGTGCCGGTCCATCAGGATGACGTCGGTGCCGAGCGTTCCGACGAAACGCGAGTCTCGGCTGGACGGATGGAGCGAGTACGCGACCTCGGACGGAATGTTCGCCCCAACGGAAGGTGCGGCGTCGACGGCGTGAACGACCCGCCAGTCGGGCTCTTCCCGCACCAGCACCTGGAATTTGTCGCCCGCGCGTGCCGCGACGAGCAGCCCGCGCGTCCCATCCTGATCGCGCGCAAAGGCCATACTGATAGCGTCGTCGTCGAACACGCCGAGGACGGTCGATGTCCGCGTGTCGATGAGCATGATGGGCCCGGGCGCCGTGCCGACCATGAAGGCGAGGAGGCGCCGTCGTCCGAGACCCGCATCATCCGGCCCCTATCGGTTGAAGTCTCCGAGTCCCGGCTCCCTTTGACTGAAATCTCCGGTTCCGCCAGGGTTTGCCCGGTGCGCACGTTCACGATTCGCACACGCAACCCCGAACGCACCACGAGGATCTCGCCCGCGTTGTCCAGGGCCACCACTTCCTCAGTCTCGGCATCGATCAGCGCCGGCCCGGTGCACACCGGGCCGTCATCCAGCGACCACCCGCACCGCCGGCCCTGTTCGTCGACCCCCCATACCGAGCCGTCGGCAGCGAACCCCAGTCGCTGCAACCGCGACTGCGCATGGTCGCGCAGGATGCAGGGCACCTCCGAATACATCTCCATGAGTGCCCAGCGCGACCGCGCGGCCATCGTCGACTCCGACGCGTTGATGACGTCGTGACCCGCCGTCATGCCCGCGGCCAGGGCCCGCGTCCAGAGCATTTCTTCGGCCCGCTCCACGTCCGCAATCAGCCGCGCACGAAGAAGCTCGCTCGACGCCAGCCGATCCTCCGCGGACCGGTGCATCCGGTTCAGCTCGCCCGCGAGCACCGCCAGCCGCACGGCCGCCGTCACCACCGTCACAACCACAAGCCCCACCGCGGTCGTCGCCGTCCGATGGCGCAGCGCGAGCTTGCGGAGCACGTACGCCGTGCTGTCGCGCCGGGCCGAGATCGGGCGCCCGTGGAGGTAGTCGTCAAGGTCTGAGGCGAGCGTCAGGGCGTTGGCATACCGACGTTCGGGGTCTTTCGCCAGGCACTTGAGAACGATCGTTTCCACGTCGGTCGACAGGCGCGGCACAAGGCGCGACGGCGGGACCGGTTCGGTGTGAGTCGCGTGGGCGACGAGCTGGACAAACGAGCCGTCGCACGGATAGGGGTGACGCCCCGTGAGCAGGCGATAGAGCACCAGGCCCAGCGCATAGACGTCCGTGCGCGTGCCGACGCGCGCGGGGTCGCCGTCGAGCTGCTCCGGAGCCGCGTACGCCGGCGTACCCACGAACTCATGCGTCACGGTGGCGTCCGCGGCGATCGACTCGGCGGCCCGGGCGAGCCCGAAGTCGAGCACCCGGGGGGTGGCGTCGGGCTCGACAAGGATGTTGGACGGCTTCAGGTCACGGTGAATCACGCCCGCGGCGTGCGCATGCCCGACCCCGGTCGCCACGTCGCGGACGAGCCTGGCGATGGCGTCTGTGCGGGCGCGGCCGCTCTCGGCGCCCTGCGGGTACCGCTCCAGAACGAACCGGTCGATCGCCACGCCGTTCACAAACTCCATCGCGACGTAGGGGCGGCGGGCAGAGTCCTCGCCCGAGCCGAACACCGTGACGAGGTTTCGGTGGCGCAGGCTCGCGGCGATCTCGATTTCGCGCTCGAACCGGCGGCGCTGCCGCGAGCTGGCGAGCGAGCCGGAGAGGAGCACCTTGATGGCGGCGGGACGCCGGGTCGCTTCCTGCACCGCGCGATGAACCACCCCCTGGCCGCCGCGGGCGACCTCCTCGAGAAGTTCGTACCCGGCCACGGTGCCAGGTGGCAACGCCGCGTGCGAACCCTCGGCCCCCTGTTCCCCGTTAGAGCCGTCGAGCGCGCCGGCGAGCACCCCCGCCGCATCGCCGAGGAAGCGTTGGTTGTCACGGATTTCCTCGACCATCCGGCTGCACGCGGGGCACTCGCTCACGTGCGTGCGGGCGCCGCGGTCCCCGCCGTCGCTCAGCGCGATGAGCTCAAGTTCGCTCGCACTCGGGCACGCGGAGTGCACCTAGTTGTCCTCGTCGTACGCACTGGTCAGGTCTTGCACAATTTCCCGCAGCCGCTTGGTCAACCGGTTCTTGATGACATACACCGTGTCGACCTCTACGCCGCACTCGCGGGCCACTTCGGACGCGGGTACGTTCCGCAGCGCGAACAGGTCGAACACGCGCAGCGTGCGTTCGTCGGTTCGCGTCGAATCGCGCAGCTGGACCATCGCCCGCTCGAGGATGACGCGATCGCGTTCGAGCTGCCAAACTCTGGTCAGGTGCTCGTTCTCGGGAACGTCGGCCGCGACGCGCCCGATCCGCGATTCGTCGTCCTCGCGCGGGTGGATGTGCCGGCGCATGTCGAGCGCGATGTTCCGCGCCATGCCGATGAGCCACGAACTGAGCCGCCCGCGCCCGCGCTCGTACCGCCCTTGGCGCAGGGCGGTCGAGAACTGCGCGAGTGCACGCTGCGAGAGCTCGCTGGCGTCCTCGGCCGACAGGCCGAGCTTCCGACCGAAGCCGATGAGCACCGGCCGATACCGCTCGTCAAACGCCGACCACACCGCGGCGTTCGCGGGGTCTTTGAGGTCCTCGATCAGCCGAGTTGTGGTCATGGTCTGCATGCAACACTCGCGGACAGGAGCACCCGATTCGCAATTGCGGCGCAGCGGCGGAAAGGTGCGTGCCGACACCCCCTCGTTTGGGAGCCTCCGTATTCCAGCCGCACGAGGGATCTCGTTAGTTCCACGGCACAACTGTATATCCCTCGCGCCTTGTCGCGATGACAACCTCACCGCTTGCTTTGGGTCCACATCCAAGTCATCTGGCGATGCTGTGACCCTGGCGAGGTCCCGGCACAGCAAAGCGGAACCGGCTCGGCGAATGTCGCAGCCCCCGTCGTTCACCCGGGGGGCGCGCCGATGGCCAGGGGCGCAAGGAAGTGGTGACTGCCCGACCACGACGGGTCGGGAGAGTACTTCGCGACGCAGAGAGGAGGCCACAGGAGTTCTGACGAAGGATTGGAGCCCGTCGGGCGACTGCTCGACGGCTTCTTGTTTGTGGGAGACGCGTCAGACCGGGAAGTCAATGCGATGGGGACCAGAGCATACTCAAGAAAACGGATCGGCCGGTCAGCAACGTGAGGGACGATTCACACGCTGGAGATGCGAGCGGCGATATTCTCGCGCCATGCTCCGATGGATCTCCGAACACCAGGTGGCTTTGTATTGGGCCGGCGCGGCATCGGTCGCGCTCGTGGTCGCGATCTACTTTCTTGCTCCCGCCATTCTCGTGCGGATCCCGCCGGACTACTTCACCCATCGGCGCCGCCCGGCCTTGTGGGCTGACCGGGGACGATTCCAGAGGGTCGCGTTGCTCGTCGCCAAAAACTCGCTCGGTTACGCCTTTCTCCTCGGCGGGCTCGCCATGCTCGTGCTCCCCGGTCCAGGGTTTCTCGGACTGTTGCTCGGCTTCTTCCTGGTGGACCTTCCAGGGAAGTACCGCGCCGAGAAGTGGATCGTGTCCCGGCCGCGCATCCTGAAGGCGATCAACTCGTTGCGGCGACGGCGCGGCCGGGAACCGCTCCAGGCAGGGGCCGCAACCGGGGCCGGGAGTCGCTGACACCGCGCGGCTGACCAACCCGCCCGCATCGCCTTTGACAGATTGAGCTGCGTTCCCCAAGGGCGTAGCTTGCCGCACGGATGGGGAGCCCCGGGGAGCCCCCAACCTACTTCCGGGCCGTGATCGCCGCGCGGGCAAGTTCCACGGCCCTATCGAGCGCCTCGGACGCGTTCGACTTCACGTCGGGCTCCACGCCCGTCCCTTCCCAATTGGCATTCGAGATCGGGTTCCGGGCCCGCATGAACGGGACTCGAACCACGAAGCGGTCGTTGACCCGCTCATCGTCGACGGGGTGCGCCCCGCCGCCCGTGGTCTCGCCGACGATCGTCGCCCGCTTGAGGTTCTTGAGGTTGTAGCAGAACTCCTCCGCACCGGAGAACGTGCGTGAACTGCACAGCACATACACGGGAACGCCGGACTTGGGGCGCCGCCCCGGCACGTCGGTCAGCGTCCAGTATTCCTCAACGACCTTCCCGTCGCGATCCACCATGTCGTTCAGGTGCGTCTTGGAGTCGAAGAGGTACGAGGTGATGTACTGGACCATCTCGGGGCTGCCGCCGCCGTTGGAGCGCATGTCGATAATCAGGGCGTCGCACCCGGAAAGAGACCCCACGGCGTTGGAGGCGACGACCTTGGCCTCGTCGTCTTCCAAGAAGGCGTCGAACCGAAGGTACCCGATATTCCCGTCGAGAATCTCGGTCTTCTTGAATGTGAAGTTCTCGCGACGCATCTGATCGAGCGGGGGCATGATGCGCTGGGGGGCAGCGTCCCCGCGCTTGGGAGCGACGCGGATCCCCAGGTGCCGGTCGCTTGTAATCGCGCGGCAATCATCGGTCAACTGCCTGGCAAGGGCCGCCTCGGTGACGATGGCGTCGTATTCCCCGGTTTTGAGTTTCTCGACGATCGCATCGGCCATCGTCGCGCCCTTGTCGGGGTACACATACCGAGTCCTCAGGGCATCCGCGACGCCCCGCACGGTCTGGGCGCGAACGTCCGCCGCGAGCGGCCGGTTCTCGATCGGCTGCGTGGACTCCTGGATCTCGATGCCGTCGAGCTTTCCCGACTCGCCGGCGGACATGTTGAGGCTCAGCTCGAGCCACAGACCCGAGGCGGTGGTGGCCGCGACCACCACGGACTTGTCCTTGGTTTCGGTCGTGCCCGTCACGGTGACCTTCCCCCAGCTGTCGTGAAGGGACGCGACCCGGGAAATGCGGTCATCGATCGAGGCATTGCTCAGTCGGGCCTTGGATGCCCATGCGGTCTCAAATGCCCTGACGTTCGCCGGCGTCGGGTCATTGACCATGGCGATGAACTCCCGGGCGCAGCGGGCCGCGGCGGCGTCGGACGCGGCCGGTTGGGAGGGCTGGGCGGCGGGCTCCCACGGGCGAGCGCGCGCATCGGCGGACGCCAGGCCGGCTACAAGGACGAGGGCGACGGGCAGGGCGCGAAGGGCGGTGAGCATGGCGGTCTCCATATAGTGCGAATCGTGCTATATGTATTGGAGATGCGCCGGTCGGTTTCGTCCGTCGCAAAAGTTCTCAAAGGCGGTGGAGGTCTCATGCCTGGTTCCAGGGGTGACTCGCGGAGTGAGCTGGAGGGGTTCGTGCTCGGGTTGGTCTGGCAACTGGGGCCGTGCAGCCCGTACGAAGTCCGGCGGCAGATGCGGGCATCGCCCTCGAGCCAGTGGAGCGCCAGCGCAGGGGCGATGTACCCTCTCATCCGGCGGCTCGAATCGCTCGGGCTCGTGAGATCAAAGGCCAGGAGGACGGGGAAGCGGGAAAGGCGGGAGTACGAGCTCACCGCACGCGGGCTCGTGGCCCTGCGCACCTGGGTCGGGCCGCCCCTCGCACCAGAGGCCGTTACCGTCGCGCACGACCCGCTCCGCTCGCGGGCGCGGTTCCTGGGCGTGCTGGGCCCGACGGAGCGAACGGCGTGGGTTGCCGCCGCCCGGGGGGCTCTGGATGAGGTGGAACGACGTATCCGAGAGTGGGACGCGGCGTTCGGCGCAGGGCCGGGCGCGGCGGCGATGACCGCAAGCGGAGAGCTGGACGTTCGGTCGAGGCGTGAGTGGCTGGGCCTGCTGGAGAAGGCGTCCAGGTAGGTCGCGGGCGATAACCCCCGGGCGCCGCTCCGACATCCGCCCGCACGCCGACCCACGTCGTCGCCGAGGAGGGCGAGGACGACAATGACCGCTTTCGCACCGAGCGCGAACGAGGTGTTCTGCACAAGACTTGTTGACGTGCCGCGCGGTCAATACGCCGCGTCGCGGAATCCCCCGAACACACTGCACGAATCGGCCCACGTTGAATACCGGTATAATCCACAGTCGCATGTTCTCGAGCCAACCATTCCGCGTGCTCATCTCCGCGCTGATCATGCTCGGGCTGCACGTCTGCTGCTGCCAGCTCAAATCGCTCGGAATGTTGCACGCGGGCGACCTTCAGGTGCAGGCCGCCGGTTGCTGCCACGCCGCCGAACACGGAGACGACAGTTCCGAAGGGCCATCGACGCCCCAGGATGTCCCTCATGACGGCTGCGAAACACACGCCCGCGCCGTCACCATCGAGAGCCGGTCGGTGGAACTCCCCGAGTTGAGCCTGGGGACGTTGGTTCCGTTTGGGCTTGGGCTCGCGCTTGCCACGGACGGTTCGTGGCGCATGGGCACCGTTCGTGCGATGCTCGCCGCTCCGTCGCCGGAGACATCTCTCCTGAAGCGACACTGCGCGCTCATCATCTAGCCGTCTCCAGAGCCGACTGGTCCTGGATCGACGTCTCGCGGCGGCCCGGCCGCGTTCGCGATGATGACGGCGTTTGCGGCGACTTGGCCGCCCCTTGCCTCCCCGAAAGCTGGAGACTCCCCCGTGGAACCGAGCCTGAAGAGGCCCTCGTTGTGGCTGGCGGCGCTTCCGCTCGTCGCGGGGGCCGGCGGCTGCCAGAGTTACGCCCCTCGCCCCATTGACCGCGCTGCGCATCACGACGCGTTCCTCTTGCGCACGCCGGCTGCGCCCGAAGTTGCCGCGTTCGCGGAACGGCTGGCGTCCCGGTCCGCGCAGCCCGCGCCGGTGTTTGACCCCGCGGACGGGCTCACCCTGGCCGAGGGCGAGGTTGTGGCGCTCGTGTACAACCGCGAACTTCGCCTGGCTCGCCTTCGCGCGGGTGTCTCCGCTGCGAGCGCCCAGTACGCCGGCCTCTGGGAGGACCCGGTCCTCAGCACCGACCTCACGCGGATCATCCAGAGCACCGAGCATCCGTGGAAGGCCTTTACAACCATCGGATTCACCATTCCCATCTCCGGTCGGCTGGAGTTGGAAAGAGCCAGAGCCGGCGACGAGCACCGGGCCGCCGTGGTGCGCGCGTGGGCCGAGGAGTGGGTCACGCGCGTGGAACTTCGGCGCCGCTGGGTGGAGTGGTCGTCGGCCCGCGAACAGGCCGCGGTGATGAGACAGTTTCTCGAACGCCTCGACGACGTTGTCGGGATTGTGGACAGGATTGCCGAGGCCGGCGAGATGAGCCGGGTCGAGTCGCGGCTGTTCCAGATCGAGCGTGCCACGCGCGCGGCTGAGCTGGCCGCGCTGGAGACGGTCGCGGCGCTCGCCGAACTGGCGCTGAAGGACATGCTGGGCCTCCCCGCGACGGCGGCCGTGGTGCTGACACCGTCGCTCACAATGACGACGGAGCACGATCTGGGCGAGACGAGCGAGGTGGCCGACACGAACGTTGAACTCGCGATCGCCCGCGCCGAGTACGACGTCGCGGAACGATCGCTCGAACTCGAGGTGCGTCGCCAGTACCCCGATTTGACGATCGGACCCGGGTACGGGCGCGAGGATGGCGAGGACCAGATTCTCCTGGGTCTCTCCATCCCTCTTCCGATCCTGAATCGCAATCGCCAGGGCATCGCGGCCGCGACCGCCGAGCGAGACATGGTCCGTGCCTCGTACGAGACCACGTACGAGCGTTTGGTCAATGCACTCGCCCAGGCCATGGTCGCCCGACAGACCGCGAGCCAGCAGCGAGCGGCCCTGGAGAGCCGAGTGGTTCCCCTGGTTGATGAGCAGTACGCCGACGCACGCCGGATCGCCGAACTCGGCGACGTCAACACGCTGGTCCTCCTCGAGACTCTGACCCGGCAGCAGGAGACCAAACTCCGGTTGATCGAGGCCCGTGCCGCGGAGACCCTCGCCCAGATCCGCGTCCAAGAGCTCGTCGGACCAGCCGCCGAGCCCCCGGCGGAACCTGTCCCCAACCAAGGAGCCAAGAGATGATGCGGCTCGCGACGATCGCTTCCGTTGTCACGGTGCTCCTGCTGCTCACGGGCTGCAGGAGAGAGGCTCCCGCACAGCCGGTCAACGCTGGCGGGGCAGGTTCCAAGAGTCAGGCGTCGGCGCCGACCAACCGGGTGGAGATCCCTCCCGCGGTGCGCAAGAACCTCGGAATTACCTTTGCGAAGGTCGAACAACGAAACGTCGGGCGCACCATCCGCATACCCGGGCGTTTCGAGCTCATTCCGACGGCGCGGCGCGAGTACCGCGCGATGGCCGACGGGCGCGTCGAGGTGCTCGTCAGCCAGTATCAGGCCGTCCAGGCCGATGCCCCGCTCTATCGCTTGGAATCGTCCCGATGGCGCGAGCTCCAGGAGCAGCTGAACACCGCACAGGCGGGGGTGCTGCAGGCGCGTGCCCGCAGCGAGTCGATGGGCCCGCTCCTCACGGCCCATGCCGACCACCAGCGGACCCTCCGGGACAAGGTGCAGCTCTGGACCGAGCGCCTGGGTCAGCTTGACGCGATTCGCGAGGCGGGCGGTGGTCAGCAGAGCACCTTCACCGAGGCTCGCGGGACGCTCAAAGACGCCGAGGCGGACCTCGCCGACTCGATCGAGCAGGGCGCCGAGCTCGAGGCACGCAAGCGCGAAGGTGAGGCGGAACTCCAGGCGGCGATCGCACGGTTCGAGTTGCTCCTCGACACGGCGGCTGCCCTGACCGGCGTGCCTGCGGACGAACTGCAGAAGCCCAGCGCCGAACGAGGTTCTCGCCCCCGTTGGCACACGCTCAGCGCGATCGAGGTGCGGGCGGCGGCCCCCGGCGTGGCGGCTTCGATCGGCGCCGCGAGCGGGTCGCGCGTGCAGGAGGGATCGCTTGTCGTCAGCACCGTTCAGCCCGAACTTGTCAGGTTCCACGCGCGGGCGCTGCAGGCCGATTTGGGTCGCTTGCGCGACGGGCTGCCCAGCCGGATCATTCCCCCCAAGGGGGCGGCGACGGACGCCCAGGCGCACATCCCGGCGACGCTGACCCTCGGATTGTCGGCCGACCCGGACGACCGCACCCTCGAGCTGCTCGCCGCCCCGCAGCGCGCCGAGGTGTGGGCCCGCGCGGGCGTATCCGCGTACCTCGAGGTGACGACCGAGGGCGGCTCGGTGGAACTCGCCATCCCTCTTTCGTGCATTGTGCGCGACGGCGCCACGCCCATTCTCTTCAGACGAGACCCGTCCGACCCCGACAAGGTGATCCGGATGAACGCGGATGTCGGCGCCAGCGACGGCCTCTGGGTCGTGCTCAACAGCGGCGTCCGGGAGGGTGACGAGATCGTGCTCGACGGCGTGTACCAGCTCATGCTGGCGACCGCGAGCGATGCGCCCAAGGGCGGGCACTTCCACTCCGACGGAACGTTCCACGAGGGCGGGGACCACTAGCATGCTCAAGAAGCTCATCGAGTTCTCGCTCGAGCAGTCGTCGCTGATCATCATCAGCGCGGTCCTGCTCCTGGTCTGGACCGGGGTGAAGGTCCGCGAGATGCCGGTGGACGTGTTCCCCGAGCTCAACGCCCCCACCGTCGTCGTGATGACCGAGGCCGGCGGGCTCGCGGCCGACGAGGTGGAATTCAATGTCACCTTTCCGATCGAGACGGCCGTCAACGGACTCCCGGGCACGCGTCGGGTGCGCAGCGCCAGCGCGACCAGCCTCTCGATCGTGTGGGTGGAGTTCGACTGGGGCACCGACATCTACCGGGCTCGTCAGCTGGTCTCCGAGCGGCTCAGCGCTGTCCGCGAGAATCTTCCCCCGAACGTGCACAGCGAGATTACGCCCGTCACGTCCATCACCGGCGAGATCATGCTGCTCTCCGTGTCGTCGCCCGACGGCCGCATCTCTCCGCTGGATCTGCGCGCGTACGCCGAGTTCGACCTCCGCAACAAGCTCCTCGCCGTGCCCGGCGTCGCGCAGGTCGTCGCGATCGGCGGCGAGCTGCCTCAATACCAGGTGAACATCCGGCAGGACCGGCTGGTCCTCTACGGCCTCACGATCCAGGACGTCGTCCGGGCCGCGGGAGAGGCTCACAGCACCGCCAGCGCGGGGTATCTCCCCAGCGTCGACAACCTCGAGCTCCCGATCCGTCAGACCGCTCGGGTCCAGAGCGTGGACGATATCGCCTCCACGATTGTCAGGTATCGGGATGGCGTGGCGGTCACCATCGGCGAGGTCGCCGAAGTGGTGCTCGGCCCCTCACCCAAACGAGGAACCGCCGCCGAGGGCGGCATCCCGGCGGTGATCGTGTCCATCCAGAAAGCCCCGGATACGAACACGCTCACGCTGACGGATCAGATTGACGGCGTGCTCAATCAGGTGGAGCGGAGCATGCCGGCGGGGATGGTCCTCAACCGCGACGTCATGCGGGCCTCCCATTTCATCGAGCGGTCCGTGCACAACGTGCTCACGGTCGCGCGTGACGCCACCATCATCGTCGCGATTGTCCTTGTCCTTTTCCTGCTCAACGTTCGAACCACGGTGATCACGCTCGCGGCCCTCCCGCTGTCGGTCGCGGTCGCGCTCCTGGCCCTGTGGGCGCTGGGGCTCTCGATCAACGTCATGACTCTGGGCGGTCTGGCGGTCGCGGTGGGCGTCCTGGTCGACGACGCCATCATCGACGTCGAGAACGTCTTCCGACGACTCAAAGAGAACAACGCGCTGGGCCCCCGGCAGCAGCGTCCACACCTCACCGTCATCTTCGAGGCCAGCAACGAGATCCGCGGCGCCATGGTCTTCGCGACCCTCATCATCGTCATGGTCTTTATCCCCCTCCTGTTCCTGGGCGGGCTCGAGGGCCGGTTCTTCCGCCCGTTGGGCATCACCTACATCGTTTCCATCCTGGCCTCGCTGATCGTGGCGCTCACGGTCACCCCCGCGATGTGCAAGTACCTCCTGCGCGGGTCGCTCGGGACGTCCACCGCCCACGGGCACGACGGCTTTCTGGTGCGATGGCTTAAACGCCGGTACGAACCCGCGCTCCGGACATCGATCCGGTATCGCGGATTCCTGCTCTCCGCCGCCGCACTCGCGACCGCGCTGGCGGTGTGGCTGGGGAGCACGTTCGGAAGCGCCTTCCTGCCTTCGTTCAACGAAGGGACGTTCACCGTCTTCGTGATGGCGCCGCCGGGAACGTCGCTCCAGGAGAGCAACCGGCTCGCGAACGCGATCGAGAAGCAACTGGTCGATATCCCCGGCGTCAACACCGTATCACGAAGGACCGGGCGGGCCGAGCGCGACGAGCACGCCGAGCCCGTGTCGAGCTCCGAGATCGAAGTGACGATCCTGCCCGGACACAGCCAGGACGTGGTCCGCCGGGCCATCGACCAGATTGTCGGCAACGTGCCGGGCGTCACCACGATGGTTGGCCAACCCATTGAACATCGGCTCAGTCACGTGCTCTCGGGCACGCCCGCCGCCATCGCCATCAACATCTTCGGCGACGATCTCGACAAGCTCCGCGAGATTGCCAAAGAGATTGAAGGCGTGCTCAAGCCCCTCCCCGGCACGCGTGATGTCGCCGCGAATCGAGAGGTTCTCATCACGTCGCTCCCCATTCGCTATCGAGCGCGCGACCTGGCCGCCGCGGGCCTCACGCCCGCGTCCGCCGCCGAGCAGGTGCAGGACGCGCTGTACGGCGAAACCGTCGCCGAGATCAATCAAGGCGTCCGGCGCTATGAATTGGTCGTGCGCCTGGCCGCGGACGAACGCCAACGCATTGACCAGGTTGAGAATCTTGTGCTCCGCGGCGTGGGCGGCGCGGCCGTTCGGCTCCGCCAGGTCGCCGACATCGGCCCCGAGCGCACCAGCAACCTGATCGCCCGCGAGAACGCTCAGCGAAAGGCCATCGTGTCGTGCAACGTCGCGGAGGGATACAACCTGGGCGATCTCGTCCAGGCGGTGCAGGCCCGCGTGGACCCCATCGTGCAGCGGGCCGGATACACCGTCCACTACGGGGGGCAGTTCGAGGCCCAGCAGTCGGCGGCGAAGACCATCTACCTGATGGGCGCAGGCGTAATCGTGGTGATGTTCATCCTCCTCCAGATCTCGACCGGCTCGGCACGGGCCGCGGGCCTGGTGCTCGTCAACCTGCCGCTGGCGGTCATCGGTGGCATCGCCGCCATCTTCTGGAGCGAGTCGCCCAGCGTTGTGCGCAATGCGCTGGCACTGGCGGGGATCGGCGGGCCGTACGTCGCGCCGGTGATCTCGATCGCGAGCATGGTCGGCTTCGTCACGCTCTTCGGAATCGCCGTGCGGAACGGGATTCTCCTGGTCAACCACTATCAATACGTGCACGCGGTCGAGGGAAAGCCACTGGCCGAGGCGATCGTTCAGGGCTCAATGGAGCGCCTGGTGCCGATCCTGATGACCGCGCTCTGCGCAGCGCTCGGCCTTGTGCCCCTGGCCCTCGCCAGCGGCGAGCCGGGGAGCGAACTGCTCGCGCCACTGGCCGTCGTCGTCCTCGGCGGGCTGATCAGCTCGACGTTCTTGAATCTGATCGTCGTCCCCGCGGGGTACTCGCTGCTCTTCGGCGTGAAGATCGCCGGAGACGAACGTGCCCCGACACGCCGGCGAGGTGTGCTCGCCACGCTCTCCACGTTGTTCACGAAATCACCCTCAACAGGAGCCTGACCGATGAAACGCTCGCACATTGTCCTCAACGCCGGCCTTGTCGCGCTGACCTTCGGCTTCGCCGTCGGATGCGACCGCAAGGACCCGCCCCCCGCCCCGGCAAAGCCAGACGCCGCCGCCAACCCCGGCGCCACGCCGCCTCCGGCCGGCAAGCCCGCCGCCGCTCCCGACAAGCCCGCTTCGGGCGAGCACGCCCACGACCACGATCACGACGACCACGGCCATGGCCATGGCGAAGAGGTTCAACTCGGATCCGTCACCATCGCCGGCTTCAACGTGAAGGTCGTGCAGCAGGGCAAGGTCGAAGCGGGCAAGGACGCGGCGTTTGCATTCGAGGTCTCGGGTGGCGTCGGCAAGCCCGCCGCCGTGCGAGCCTGGATTGGAAGCCAGGACGCCGCCGGATCGGTCAAGGCCAAGGCCGACGCCGAGGAGCATGGGTTCCACGTGCATGTGGAGGCGCCCCAGCCCCTCCCCTCCGGGAGCCAGCTCTGGATCGAAGTCGAAGACGCCAAGGGTGTCAAGACGCTCGGGTCTGTGGCCCTGAAGTAACCGCCGGCAACGGCCCCCGCGGGGTGGAGCAATCCCCCCCGACCGGCCGCAGCGCGGCCGCCGAACGTCCTTGTCCCGCAGCGCCGGCCGACCGGCGCTGGCGGGTGTGTCATTCACAACCAGGCGCGCAAAGACCTTCGCGCCTGTGGTGCAATGACCTCACCGGCTCAGCGGCGCCGCCTTGCGAACGTTGGTTGACACCGGCAGTTCCGCTCTGGCGAGCGTGTCGGCGGAACTTATGGAACCCGTGTTGATTGCGTGTCGCGCACCGCCCGAGCGACCGATCGTGCTGCGCTCGCCGCCGCCGCGATCTTGGCCGCGGCGCGAAGCGCCCGAAACGGTCCGAGGACCGCCGCCGCCGCGAACGCCGCGCTCGCAACCGTAACCGGATCCTTCGCCGAGCGCTGCAACGACCTCAGCGCGGCGTCCACTCGCCCCAGCGAGCTCCGGGCGGGCGAAGCCGATGAAGATTCGCTGCGATCCGTCTTAGGCTTGGGCGGGCTCAGAACCGAAGCCCAGTGCTCCGCTTGGCGTTCAAGCTCCTCCGCTTCGGGGTCGGGCCTGGGGCGCAGCCTCGAGGCAGCGATCCCCCACGCGACGAATCCCCCGACAAAAAACACCGCGGCAATCAAGCCGAGGACCGTCGGCCAGCCCCAGTGCGGAGCCGCCGCGATCGCAGCCGCGCTCAGCCCCACGAGCACGCCCAGGCCCAGGCACGCGCCCCCGGCCGCCTTCCACAATAAAGCGGCGGCGGCCCGCTCTGCGTGCCGAAGCAGGAGCTTCGAGCGCACATCGAGCAGGCTCACCGCCGCCTGTAGGGTCTGTCCGACGATTTCAAGCATGGGCGATGTACCGATTTACCGACGGGGGATCAGCAGGCGGGACACGACCGCACCAACGCCCATGGCGATCAGAATCGCCGTCGCGGGGCGCTCACGCACGAAATCGACCACGCACTCGTACGAGTCCATGGCGTAGTCATTCGCCTGCTGAGCGTACTCCGTAGCGGTGTCAACCCCCTTGCGGGCGTACTCGGTGGCGGTGTCGACACCCTTCCTCGCAGTCTGCTTGGCGGCCTGCGCCGTCGCCGACGCCGCGTCGATCGCGTCGTCCTTGAGGCGGTGCAGATCCTCCTTGACGTGCGAGAAGCTCTCGCGGGGTGAGGTGTTCTTCGGGTCGTTCACGGATCTTTCGGTGCTAAAGGAACTCATGGCGGTTGCTCCGTTGGAGAGAGGTCACAGGCGGGAATAAATCGTGTGGAGATCGGCGTCGCGGCGTCGGGGTTTCAATCACGCGGCGTTGCGAAGCCGATCACAGCTAGATGGCCGTGCCGCCGCGCCGTCCCAGCCCCGCGATCAGCGAGAGCAGGAACAGAACGATGAACACGAAGAACAAGACTTTCGCGATGGTAGCAGCGCCGGCGGCGATCCCGCCGAAGCCAAAGATCGCGGCGACGATCGCGACGACAAAGAAGACGAGTGCCCAGTACAACATTGGTGGATTCTCCCGCGGACCTCCGCAATTGGAGCCCGCAGCGGGTTGAGGTGACGGTCAGTTCTTGGCGTCTTGCGCCGCTTCCTTGATCCCTTCGCCGGCGCTCTCGACGTCCTTGCCCACGCCTTCAGTGGTGTTGCAGCCCGCCACTACTGAGAGCAGAACGGCCAGAGCCGCCCAGCGCCCGACGCACGCGATCGACTCGCCCATCGGCCGAACCCGCGTGCTGAATACCTTTGTGTCCGATGCCATGGCAGATTTCCTGTCCGCGTCGGTGCAGGGGAGGCTTGTGGGCCGCCGCCGACGCTTGTGACAGGAACTATCACACCGATGGATGACCATTCCCTAAAGAGGGGATGAATACCCCCTCATCTTTGGGGTTCCGCAATCGCGCCCGTATACTTCATACAAGGCGAGGTGCCGCACGGATTCTCGTGCATGCTGATCCAGGAGACGCTTTACGATGCGGGTGCTGATCATTGAAGACAACCCGAAGATGGCCGCGGCCGTTCAAAAGGGATTGCGTGAAAACGGCTATGTGGCCGACGTGAGCCACACCGGCTTTGAGGGCGAGGACCTCGGCGCGTCGCAGTCGTACGACGCGATCATCCTCGACCTGATGCTCCCCGACCGCGACGGTGTCGACGTGTGCCGCAACCTGCGGAGGAGATGCGTGAGCACGCCCATCCTCATGCTCACCGCCCTCTCCGGAACCGACAACAAGGTCGCCGGCCTCGACGCCGGCGCCGACGACTACCTTACCAAGCCGTTCGAGTTCCAGGAGCTGCTGGCCCGCCTGCGAGCGCTGCTCCGCCGGGGCGAGGCGAGCGAGGGCCGATACCTCAAGTGCGACGACCTGCAGCTCGACCTCTATAGCCGGCGCGCCAACCGCGGCGAGTCCGATGTGGAGCTCTCGAACAAGGAGTTCGCGCTGCTCGAGTACTTCATGCGCAACCCCAACCGCGTGCTCTCACGCACCCAGATCGCCGAGCACGTCTGGGACATGAACTTCGACCCCATGAGCAACGTCATCGATGTGTACGTGGCGGCGCTGCGGAAGAAGCTCGACCGCAATTTCCCGCGAGAGCTCATCCACACCGTAAAGAACGCCGGCTACCGCTTCGGCGTGATGGAATGACGCCGTGCCCGCGGCGCACCAGATCCAGCGAGCGCTGCGGGACAAGAACGGTCGGTTGTCGCTGCGCGGCAAGATCGCCCTGGCTGTCTTCCTCATCAACGCGTGCATCTTGTGGGGAGCCATCGGGGTGTTCTGGCTCTATCAGCGGTCCTCGATCGAAGAAGTCCACATGGCGCGTTGGATGTCCACCAGCAACCGCCTGCTGAAGCGGGTCGAGCGGGCCGTCCCCCAGACCTCCGCCGCCGGCATCGACGCCATCGTCGACGACGTGGTCGCGCCCTTCCTGCACGACCACTATTCGCTCGAGGTCTTCCGCGCCGACGGGACCCCCGCCCTCGCGGGGCGGCCAGCCCGGGTCGATGCAGCCACGGCCGGCGTGATCGAGGCCGGACGCGGCCGCGTGGCCGTCACGCGCCGCGCACGGACGACCGTCTCCCGTGATCCCGGCGCTGACGTCCAGCCCGCCAGGCTCATCAGCGTCCCGTTCGTCGGCACCGACGGCAGCGGGTACGTCATGACGTTCATCGTGGGCGAAACCTTCCGCGACGAGCAGCTCGCCCTCTTCCGCAGCGCCCTGCTCGTCGTGGGCGGCGTCGGGTCCCTCGCCTCGGCGCTCAGCGGCTGGTACGTCGCCGGGATCGCCGTGGCGCCGCTCGAGCGCCTGCGGCGGATCGCCGCGGACCTCCCGCCCGATCCCGAGCCGCAGTCGGCCGGGCTCGACGCGGAGATCGCCGGGTCGTCCCGCGAAGTCGCCCGGCTGGCGCAGGAGCTCGAGGACGCGCGCCGCAGGGTGGCGGAACGCTTCGTCGCGCAGGAACGGTTCCTCTCTAACGTGTCGCACGAACTCAAAACCCCGATCTCGGTCATCCTGACAGAGGTCCAGACTCTCGACGTCGAGGCGCTCCCGGCACGGGCGCAGCGCTTCGCCGAGAGCGTCGAGGAGGAGATGGGCCGGCTCGGCCGGCTCGTCGAGAGCTTCCTGACGCTCTCGCGTATCCGCGACGGGCGCGGCCTGACGCGCTTCCGCGCGTACAACGTCAACGACCTCGTGATGGACAGCGTCGACAACTGCCGCAAGATGGCCGAGCAGCACCACGTGCGCCTCGAACCCGAGCTCCTTGACGGCGACCGCGGGATCGACGCCGCGGTCTCCGGGGAACCCGAGCTGCTGCGCACCATGGTCGACAACCTGGTGCGTAACGCCATCAGGTTCAGCTCCAACGCCGGAATAGTCCGCGTGCGCGCGGAGCTCCCCGCGGATTCGATGGACCATGTGCATATCGCGATCGCCGACCGCGGCCCGGGCATCCCCGCCGATCGGCTGAAAACGATCTTCGATCGCTTCGCGCAAGCCCCCACGCAGAGACACGGACGCGGGCACGGACTGGGCCTCACGATCGCGATGGGAATCGCCGAGCTGCACGGCGGCACGATCGCCGCGGAGAACGCCCCCGGCGGAGGGTGCCGGTTCACGGCCGTTCTCCCGCTGCGCCTCGCCGAAACGCCCGTCACCACCGACTCGGCAGCGCCCCCCACTTTACTGTGAGCAGGGATTCACTCGGTGCTCATCGCAGCGCCACTCCCTCAGGCGAAACTACTCACGACGGCGAACCGCGTTCCACGCGGACGCAGCCGACACGCCCTCACAACCACCACAAGGAGTAGCGTCATGAACTGGGATCAGATCAGCGGCAACTGGAAGCAGGTCCGGGGCAAGGTCCGTGAGCAGTGGGGCCGTCTCACCGACGATGATCTCGACGTGATCGCCGGCAAGCGCGACCAGCTCGTCGGCAAGATCCAGCAGGTGTACGGAAAGACCAAGGAAGAAGTCGAGACCGAGATCGACGCGTTCAGCCGCGGCTGCGAGTGCGACGCCCAGACCGCGGCTACCGCCGGGGCCAGCTCCGCTCGTCAGGGCCCTCGGTAACGCCCGCTCGTCGCTGGGCATACGCATTTACATCGATGACGTCACCGACGTCCAGGAGACTCTTTATGTCGACCATTTTGACCGGCTTGTACACCTCTCCGTCCGCCGCGTCCTCGGCGGTGCACACACTTGAAGCCCGCGGCGTGCCGACGGCGGACATCAGCGTCGTCGCGGCCGAAGGCACGAAGCGCGAATCGTTCGGAATCGAAGGCAAGACCAAGGCCGCCGAGGGCGCCGCCGTCGGTGCCGGCACGGGCGGGGCGATCGGCGCCCTCGTCGCAGGCTTCACGATGGTGGGCGCCTTGGCGACGGGCGGCATCGGGTTGCTGGCCGCGGGCCCGCTCGTGGCCGCGCTCGCCGGAGCCGGGGCCGGCGCCGCCGCGGGCGGCACCATCGGAACGCTCGTGGGGCTCGCGCTCCCCCAGAACGAGATCAAATTCTACGACGATGCGCTGCGCAAGGGCTCGGTGCTCGTCGGCGTGAACTGTGACGACGCCGACCGCAAGGCGCTCGTCTCCGAAATCTTCAAGACCTCGGGCGCCGCCAAGGTGTCCCACGCCTGAAGCGGCGGATTCGCTGACTTTCTAGAGAGGAGACCCGAGTATGTCGACCAAGCTGGACAACCTTCTGAAGCTCTTTCAAGAGCAGATCAAGGACGCCTACAGCGCCGAGCACCAGCTCCTCAGCGCATTGCCCAAGATGACCGCCGCGGCGACGGACGACTCGCTCAGCGAAGCGTTCCGCGACCACACGGAAGAAACGCGGGGCCAGGCGGCGAGGCTTGAGAAAGTTGCCCAGGAGCTGGGCTTCAGCCCCAAGGGAAAACGCTGCGCCGCCATGCAGGGCCTGATCGAAGAGGGTGACGAGGTCATCACCAACAAGGACGCCGACCCTTCCGTAAAGGACGCGGCGCTGATCTGCGCCGCGCAGAAGGTCGAGCACTACGAGATCGCGCTCTACGGATGCCTGTGCGCCTACGCCCGCATCCTTTCGCTCACCAACGTCCAGGAGCTCCTCGAGCAGACGCTCGCCGAGGAGCGGGCCGCCGACACCAAGCTGACCGAGATCGCCGAGGAGTGGGTCAACCTCGCCGCCGCTCAACCCGAGGTCTGATGGCGGTTCATGATCCTGACTACGCCGACCATGGTGGCGGGCTCGCCTCGTACCTCCGGCTCGACCCTTGCGCCGAGCCGGAGCACATGACGGGGCGAGCCCGCCATGCTCGCTTCAAACGTGAGCGGATCCAGCGGCCGCTCACGCGCCCGGCGGCACAGGTCACGCAGCCGCTCAACATCGCGTTCGTCCAGCAGGCCGTCCCAGGAACGGAACTCGCGCGCGGGCAAGCCAAGCTCGGTCGCCAGTTGGTCGTACCCGATCTCCCATTCCACCCGCCCGGTCTCCACCGCCCACTCGCACGCCAGGCCCCGCAGCGCCACCAACGCACTGTTCATGCGACGCGACCGCTGGCTGAGCGCCGCCGTTCGCGCCTCGAGCTCGGACCTCGCCCGCTCGAGCTCGTGGCGCAGCGAGGACTCCCGCTCCAGCGCCGCCTTGAGGTCCCTGTTCGACGTCTGGATCGACGGCAGAGCCAGCAGCGCCGGCAAGGACCGTATCAGAATTACCGCCGTGGTCAACGACACGATCGCGGTGATCGCCTTGATCACCCCCAGAAGCCGGTAGAGTGGGTGGTAGAACATCATCGCGTCCGCGGCATGGGTGATCCCGCACGCCACGATGAAGGCAACAAACAGCGCGACGATCCCCGGAAACGGCACGTCGCGCCGTCGAGCCAGCGTGAACACCAGGGCCGCCGGGATCGCCATGTACGACAGGAAAATAATCCCGTCCGAAACGATCATCAGCCACCCGGCAAATAGTGACCAGTTCCCACACTGCCACCGCGCCGGAAAGTCGGCCGGGTCAACGAGTGCGCGAACAAAGTCCATAAATCAGTGTATTCAGGCCTCGGCATCACCCTCGTCAAAGTGATGGGAATTTAAGGAGAAATCGGCGGCTCGCTTCATGCCTCCGAGCCCCATTTAGTCCTGCTCGAGCCCGTGCGATTCATGAAGTGGATAGCGCTGCTCGTATTCCTCCCGGCCACGACCGCCGTCGGCGGCGCAGGGTTTGGGGGTTGGCTGCGCCCGGCGCCCCCCTGGGTTGATGTCGTGTTCATCGGTGGAGTTGATTGCGCTGATCGTTCGTTTCATCACCGCGCACATTGAACTGCTTCAACGGCGACCCCCCTCGGCACGATCCGCGCCACGCGACCCCGACGGAAGATGAGGCCCGAATCACTCCCCCGCCACCGTGATTTCAGTTGCGCATCTGATGATTCTCGTTGGAACGCGAACGCCGGCGAGGCGTGCGTCTCCCCCATTTGCCCATCGCCCTTTCAAGGGCCCAAGGAATCCACCATGAACGCAATGCACACCCTCGGACCCGCGGTCGGGATTCTGGTTGCATCACTCAGCACCGCCGCGGCACAGAACGAACGTCAGCCGACCACCACGCCCCCGCCTCCGCGCGTGAGCCAGCCGCGGGCCGAGCAGGCCGCGACGGTCGCGGCGCTGCTCGACCGTATGAGCAACGTCCGCGGCTACGACATCGTGAACGCGGCCACCGAATCGGTCGGTTCGGTCCAGGACCTCATCATTGACCGCGGCAGCGGACGCGTGGAATACGTGCTCATGAAGAGCGGCGGCGTGCTCGGCATCGGCGGCAAGACGATCGCCGTGCCGTTCGCCCGGCTGTCGGCCCCGAGCCTCACCGAGCGCCGCTTCATGACCGACATCACCAAAGAGCAGGCCGAGCAGGCCGCGGCGTTCGTGCCGGAAAACTGGTCCGATCTGCGCCGTGACCCCTGGGCGGACCGGATGCACACCAAGGTGGCCCGCAGCGACCTGACCAGCAGCGAGAAGAACGACGCAGATACGGACCCGACGGCGACCGCGATCGCGGCCGCGATGGAAGAGGCCCTCGGCGGGGAGGTCGTCGCCGTCAAGCGCGAGTGGAGCGGACGATCCGAGGACGTGATCGTCGAACTCCGCACGAACGACGGGAAGGTCCGCGATCTTCAGCTCGGCCCCTCGTGGTGGGTGATGAGCCAGCCCTCGGCTCCGATGCGCGGCGACAAGGTCGAAGCCAAGGTCCGCGTCATCACCAAGGACGGTGCCAACCCGCGCTACATCGTCTCCAACGCGACCGTCGACGGCAAGACGCTCGTGCTCCGCGATTCGCAGTTCCGCCCGGCGTGGAACGTTGCCAACGGAGCGACGACCGATGACGCGCGGCGCTCCGACGAGCCCGCGCGGGCCGCGACGTCTCGCCTCGTGCTCGCCAGCGAGATCATCGGCGCCAAGGCCGTCGCGCTCGACAAGGAAGGCGGGGATATCGAGGACGCGATCATGGACGTCCGCAGCGGGACCATCCTGGCGCTGTGCGTCGACCCCAACGACTCGACCCTTGGCTGGGGCGACACCATCCGCTCCGTCCCGTGGTCTGCGACCACGTTCGGCGCCGACGAGAAGGTCCACATCGACGCCACGCAGCAGATGCTCACCGCCGCCCCCGAGATCCCCAAGGACCTCAACGCCCAGCCGACTTGGGTGTCGTCGGTGTATCAGACGTTCGGCGTGCCCGCGCCGCGCCTGGAGCGCTCGTGGGACGCCTCCAGCCGCGATCGCACCATGAAGGGCGACGACTCGTCGTGGATCGCCGCGGCCCTCAGCGGCCCGACCGCCACCTTCTCCGGGACCGCGAGCCGCCCGAGGAACGAGGCCATCGGAAAGAGCAACGCTCAGATCCACGTCGTCACCCTGACTTCGGGTAACCGCGTCGAAGAAGTCGTCATCGCGCCCTACGAGTACGCCAGCACGAACCAGCTCGCGCCCACTCAGGGTGAGCAGATCGAAGTCTCCGGGCGGATCATGACGCTCGACGGCCGCCGTTACATCGTCGCACAGAAAATCACCCGCGCCGGTCGCACCACCGACATCTGGTCGGGCGACAAGCCCGGTTGGCTCAAGCGCTGACTTCGCTTCGCGCGGGCGAGCGAGTCTTCATGGGAGCGGCGTCCCGTCTTCGGCGACGCCGTTCTTTTTTTTGCGCCGCGCTCTCCACGGCTCCCGGGCGGTGCACCGCGGGGCCTTCCCACCACGCCGCCATCGGAGCGTGCGACCGGCGCGCAAGCCGCCGCCCCCCCATCGGCCTCACTTCAGCACGAGGGGCATGTTCAGCGCCCGGCGCGTATCGACGATCTGACCCGTGTGGTCCCCGTTGTGGAAGATCATCCGCAGCGCGAGCAGCCCGAGCTTGGTCTGCCCGGCCCCCCACGCCGTGCTCTCCTCGAGCTTGGAATCCGGCGCGCCCCGAACGGCGGCGGCCAAACGGTCGCACGCCGCGTTGTAGACCGCGCTGGCGCGACCAAGACCGGGGAACCGCACGGCGTCGTCGGTCGGGACCGAGCCGAAAGCGACGCTCTCGATCCAGAACCGCACCGGGCGCCCGCTCGCGCCCTCGTGCGAACCCTCAATGAAGTCGCCGTCGGGGATCCCGCGCCCGTCGAACTTGTCCGCCACCCGGTGCATCGTCAGCGCGCAGTGCCCCAGCGACCACGACACGTGGTTGGGCAGGTTCGCGGGCTGGCGCGTGCAGCTCGCGTCGTCGAAGCCGGTCAGGTACCGGCCCGTCCACACCTTGCACTCCTCGACGCCCTGTGCGATCATCTCCCGGCGGTCCGTCATGGCCGATGGTAGCCGTTGACGCCGCGGCGCTCGACGCTCACGGCACGAGCACGACGTGGTTCAGCCGCTCGGGCGTCTCCACGTCGCTCAGCGAGAGCCGCACGCGCTTGCCCGACAGCTGCGCCGCCGCGCCCTTGAAGACAAACCGTCGGACGGTCGTCTCGTCGACCGCGAGGTTCGAGATGGAGTACTGCGCCGTCGCACGCCCCGGCGCGGCCGCGTCCAGCCGCAGCGTCCGTTCCCGCGTCCCCTGGTTGGTGATGGTGACGTTGATGACGACGTCGGGGCCGTCGGCCCCCGGCGCGCGGGCCGCGTCCGCCGAGATGGCGAGGTCGAGCAGCCCGATCGTGAGCTCCGCGGCGACTCGCATCGGCGGCGCGTTCACCGGGCTGCGCAGCTGCAGCGTCGCGACAACCGCGACCGGTCCCGACTCCTGGTCCGGCGGGAACGACAGCGTTATCGGCACACGCGCCCGCCCGCCCGCGGGCGCATTGAACGGCACCGACGACGGCGGTGACACGTCCCAGCGCTCCTTGGCCGAGGGAGAAATGACCCTGATTTCGCCCGCCATCGCGACGGGCCAGGGGTTGTCAACGACGAGCTCGTGCTCATGCGCGGCGATCACCGCCGCCGCCGCACCCGGCTCGATCCGGAACCCGGACACGAGCCGCGCCAGCCTCGGGTCGATCGGCTCGATGAACACCGGCTCGGGCCCGATCGGCACGCGCAGGTACATCCCCGACGCATCCTGGGGCGCCCGGTGCGCGTTACCGAAGGCATCGACGACGCGGATGGCGCCCGGACCCAGATACCCCTCGAGCACGGCCTCGCGCCCCGACTCGTTCCATGCGACCAGACAGCCGTTCGCCGCGTTGGCCTCAGACGGCGCCTTGACGTCTTGGAGGATGAAGCACGTCACGCCCGGCGCGACCACGAACTCTCCGACAATCCGCCGATTGGCCAGGCGCGCCCCGAGCGTGCCCAGGACCGCGACTTCCGGGCGCGGCTCGGGCGCGCCTACACGCCCCGTCGGCGCGGCTCCCGGCGTCCACGGCGCCGGCAGTGCGAGCGTCAGCGACCCCAGCGCCGCCGGACGCTCGTGCGACCCCAGCAGCCGCCACGCGTGTACCGCCCGGCGGACAAAGTCGTTGGTGGCCGCGCGATCCCCGGACCGCGCCACCGACACGGTCTCGAGCGCAAGCGTGACCCCGCCCGCGGGCTCACCGCCCGCGGCATTCAACCACCGGCTGACCGCGTCGGGCATCGACGCCGGCAAGACCGACTCCGGCACGCGCAGCACAACCGCATCCCCGGGATCGACGCCCGCCGACGTCTCCACCGTGCGCACCGACGAGAGCACGGGCCCCGGCACGAACCGCTCGAGCAGGGGACGAAGCTTCTCGCCGCCGCCGTCGGCCACGCCCCAGCGCGTCACGCGCTGCCCGAATCGGTCGAGCGCTTCGATCAGCGCCGTGGCCTGCGACGTTGGCGGGATCGGGGCTTCGCCCGGTGCGCGGACGACCGGGGCCGTGATCTCAGCCGCCGCACGCGCCATCTCGGGGGGGATCACCAGCGTCAGCTCAGCGCCGGTCGCGAGCGTCTGCTCCACCGCCGTCGCGGCGACCGAGCCCGTCGTCGGCATAGTCATCCACACCGCCCCGGCGCCCGTCGCGCGGACCGCGGTGGGAACGAAGCTCGCCCATCCCTCGTCGGCGCCGGGCGGATGTTCGATCACGAGACCGACGGGCCCCAGCTGACGCTCCGGCGTCGACGACCACACGAACGCCGCCTCGCGACGATCGACCACCTGTTCGCCCTGCAGGATCACGAGCTCGGCGCGGTAAGGGCCCAGCGCCGGCAACTCGGGCGTCCAGGTGTTGACCCGCCCGTCGCTGCTCACGCCCGCGCTGTGCTGCGCGACGCTCACGCCGTCGGCGTCAAGGATGCGCAACCGCGCCGTCAGCGACTGCGCCACCAGGTCGCGGATCTTGAACTCCAGCTCGGGGCGCTGCTCGGCGGGAACCAGATTGCCCAGTGAAAGGGTCCGGAGCCCCGCACGGGGGATCAGATCGACCATGACATCGTCGAACCACGCCGACCCGCCGATGTCCTCGAACGCGATCCGCCCGGGGGCGGCGTCGGCCTGCGGACCGAACGCCGACGCCTGGAGCAGCTCGAGGTCCAGCTGCAAAAACGCCGCGCTGCCCTGATCCGAGACGATGACGATCGACACGGGGCTCCAGCCGTCCTCCGACAGGACGAGCTCGCTGCGCCGCTCGGACCCCGCGATCGGCGTGCGATCCTGGCGCAGCAGCCGGGCGGTGATCGCGGCCCGCGCGTGCTTCAGCCCGCCCGTGCGCACCTTCGCCGTGACGGCGTAGTCGGCGTCCGGGAAGATCGGGATGGTGCCCGGCATGAGCCGCAGCGACGTGCTCCCGCCCTGCGTCGGGAGCCGGAGGCTCGATGTCCCGCCCGCGGCCACAGTATGGTCGAACGCCCCCTCGTTAAACCGCGGGAACCCCGGACGCGAGCGCGGGACCGCCGGGTCGTCTTGGGCACGGAACCAGAACTGCGGCACCGGGTCCGGGTTGAAGTCGGATTCCTCGAAGTCGAACCGGGCGACCGCCCGGCGCGCCGCATCGTCCCGCGGGGTCCGCGCGGGCTGGCCCTGTGACAGGGCGCAAATAACGACCATGGCCGTAAGCAGCGGTCCCACGACCCCTCTATCGGACCGGTCCCCCCTCCTCCCGCGGCAACCGGCCCGCGCAACCCCCAACTGCGTCAAGAACTGCGCCCCGACAGCCGCGGGAACAACCAGATCGCCAGCGACAGGCACGCGGCCGTCATCACCAGAGCCGCCGCGCACGCGACCGCCACGCACTGGGCGTAGTCGGAGGCCGTGACGTTGTCCCACCAGGGAAAGTCGTCGTAGATCGGCCCGGACCACTGCCACGGCACGCGCCACACCGCCCCCGAGACCGCGTACACCGCCAGCACCGCCGGGTTGGCGCACATGAGATACCCCAGGCACAGGTCCTCGAAGTCCCCGTCAACGTCGAACGCCTCGAGGCAGAACACCATCAGCATCGGGAGCCCGATCCAGAGCACCGCCGCGAACCCGAGATTCGCCACCGCCGCCGCCGTCGAACGCCTGAGCACCAGGCTCAGCAGCAGCCCCGTCGCGCACAGCATCGCGCCGGTGCACAGCGCCAGCGCCAGGATCTCCACCACCGCCAGCGGGTGTACATAGCCCCGTGCCGCCGACAGCACAAAGTGCAGCGCGAGCACCGCCCCGGGCAGCCACATCCGTTTGAACGAGCCCAGGAACTTCCCCATCAGCACCTGCCGGCCCGAGAGCGGCGTGCTCATGAGCGTTTCCCACGACTGGCTCTCACGCTCGGAACTGATCGCCGCCGTGCTCGCCACCGCCGACTGCAGGCAGATCGCGAACATCGCGATGCCCGCGACGCCCATGTGCAGCCACGCCTCCCAGATCGGTATGCGGGCGTAGAGGAACGCGCCGCAGAGCAGCACCGCGACGATCGCCACCACGAGCTTGAAGCGCGACCCCAGCGTCGACTGGCGGAGCTCGCGCCACAGCACCGGCCGGTCGGAGATCGTGCGCGACGCCCCGCGGACCGACTCCTCGACCCGCGCCGCCGACGCCGCGCCCGCCACCGCCTCCGCCGCCGCACCGCCCGGCGCCGCGCTGGAAACCGTCCCCGCCGACGCGCCCTTGGCGGCCCGCCGCCGCGCCCGCGCGCTCATCGCTTTGAGCGCCGCCCCTTCGTTCACCACCTCCCGGAGCATCACCTTGCGCAGCCACATGGCGCTCGACACGCACGCCAGCGCCGCGATCACCACGTTGATCACGCAGTTCAGCACCCAGATGGTCGTAACGTCCCCCCCCACCCCCGGCGGCGAACCGAACAGCACGCACGCCATCGCTATCGGCGCCGCCACGCTCCACACCAGGGGCGAGCTCGGCGGCCCCGTCGACTGCATCGCGTACGCCGCCAGCACCGCCACCGGCAGCAGCAGCACCGCCCCCGTCGCCAGGATGCCCCCGACCGCGGCGGTCGCCGGCCGCTTGTGGATGACCGAAAAGTGCAGCCCCATCGACGCCGCCATGAGCGCCGCCGTCAGCGTGATCGCAATCACCGCGACGATCACCTCCGCGTCCACGCCGCCAAACACCCGCGCCGCCAGCAGCAGCGGCGTCGACGCCGCGACCAGGATCACGACGTGCACCATCCGGCTCGCCAGCTTGCCCAGCACGATCTGCAGGTTCGACAGGGGCGTGGTGAGCAGCGACCCGAGCGTGCGTGCCCGTTTCTCCTCGCAAAGGCACGGCGCCGTCAACACCGGCGCGATCATCATCAGCAGCCCGAACTGCGCCCAGGCGATCGCGAACGTCAGCTCCGGGGCCAGCCGCTGCAACGACTGCAGCTCGGCGACGCGCCCGCCCTGCCCGCCGCCGGCGAGCGACTGCGACATCCCGACGAACGCGATCGCGGTGATCCCCAGGAGCAGCGCGGGGTAGATCGCCCGGTAGACGTACGTCGAGCGATGCCGACCGGTGATCCGCACGTCCCGCTGGAAGATCGGCCCGAACACCAGCCGCAGCGGGTTGAGCACGACCGAGCGGCGCAGCGTCGCAAAGCGAGCTCGCACGCCGCGCAGGCCCCGCAGCTCCGCGGGGATCTCCGCCCCCGCCGGAAGCGTCCGCAGCGCCAGCAGCCCCAGCACGCACGAAGCGAAGGCCGTGATCGCGCCCAGCGCCCCGGGGTTGTTCGCCGGATCGCCCAGCGTCACCACGAACGGAGTCGGCTCGTACATCGGGGCGCCCGAACGCCAACCCGCCGGGGCGGTGACGATCGCCTGCGTGTAGAAAGGCCCCGACACCGCCAGCACGCCCGCCGCGAGCAGCCCCAGCACCAGGCACCCGGCGGCGACGGGCCTGCGCGCCCGCCCGGCGAGGCACACGCACAGCGTCACGAGCAGCAGCGCGATCGGGGCGAGCATCACCCCGCCCCAGATCGCCACCAGCAGGTGCGTGCGGTCGAGGTCCAGCCCCATCCGCACCGCGCGCCAGTCCATCAGCGCGACCACCGCCCCCGCGACCAGCACGAGCACCGTCGCCGCCAGCGTGCGGAACCGCCCCCGCGCGCTCAACTCCTCGAGGAACCGCGCCTCGCCCTCGGTGAGGTAG
>Ga0163153_10001219_pt1 | contig 41049 bp, 25 predicted proteins | sample OliLakLV19MP6IB1_FD_148629 | JGI IMG/M metagenome (GOLD analysis project Ga0163153, IMG submission 148629) | Freshwater microbial mat bacterial communities from Lake Vanda, McMurdo Dry Valleys, Antarctica - Oligotrophic Lake LV.19.MP6.IB-1 | ecosystem: Environmental > Aquatic > Freshwater >... | reverse complement strand
CAGCACCCACAAGATGCCATCGAGTATTTGCCGTGGGTTCCGCCGCGGTCGACCCGTCGTCGCCGGCTCAGGAAACACATCGGCAACCAATTTCCAGTCTTCATCCGTTAACAACAAGCGAGCCATCGCGAAGCCCTCCTTGGCAAGAAACGAGTGTTTCCACACAGCATCGCTCAAGTACGATTTAACTCAAATACCAGTTTTGGGACAAAGCCTAGTTATTCACAAAAGTATTAGATGCGAATTGGAACTCACACGCCTCCGAGACGAATGTCATGATTCCATGCTTTATTATTTGTCGTAATCGCACAGCTTTAAGATTCATCTCAAACTTACTGGTCATGACTCAGCTTCTGCTGACGGTCTCTGCAAATCTTCTTGCCGACGAGGAAAAGGTCGGAAATCGCCGCGATGGCCGCGTGGTGACACCCGTCAATCAAGTACTCACGCCGCTGGGTCAACAGATTGATCTGCCAGGTTTACGACCGCAGGCGTTGGCGCTGTCGCCCGATGGTCGGCTACTGCTGACGTCGGGTAAAACCAACGAGCTGATTGTGATTGACCCAGCAACAGCGGAAATCAAACAGCGCGTGCCGCTGCCTGCTGAAAGCTCCGACACCCCCGTCGAACCGCCCGTGTCCGAGCAGGTTTTACAGCCTGACGAGGAAGGTCAATTGAGTTACACGGGCCTGATTTTCTCGCCTGCTGGCGCTGAAATCTACATGAGCAATGTTAATGGATCGATCAAAGTCTTCGGTGTATCGGCAGATGGGACCGTCACTCCTCGAACTTCTTGGGAACTGCCACCGGCCAATGCTCTGCGCAGAGAAGCCGAGATTCCTAGTGGCTTAGCAACATCGGCGGACGGAAAAAAACTTTACGTTTGTGGAAATTTGTCGAATCAACTATTGGAACTTGATGTCAAAACTGGCGAAGCACTGCGAGCATTTGAAGTTGGCGTGGCCCCTTACGATGTCGTGCTGGTTGGTCGCAAGGCATATGTGAGCAATTGGGGGGGGCGACGACCGGGCAAGAATGATCTTACTGGGCCAGCGGGACGGGGAACCACTGTGCGCGTTGACCCCGTGAAACATATTGCCAGCGAAGGTTCCGTGAGCGTCGTCGATTTGCAAACCGGAAAGACCAAAGTGGAGATTCTGACGGGTTTACATGCCAGCGGGTTGGTGAAAACCCCGAATGATTCGTTTGTTGTCTGCTGCAATGCCGCCGCCGACAATCTGAGTGTGATCGATACCAAGCTCGACCAAGTAGTTGCAACCATCTGGACGAAAAAGAATGCGTCGGAATTGTTAGGGGCCGCGCCGAATGCGGCGGCGTTTGATGCCATGGGGCGCCGCTTGTACGTGGCCAACGGTTCGCAGAACGCGATTGCGCTGATCGATTTTGATTTGGCGGAACCAACCGATTCGAGTTTGCTCGGAATGATACCGGTCGGGTGGTATCCGGGTGCCGTACTGCTGGATGGCTTCCGCGAGCAAGTCATCTGCGCGAACATCAAGGGCCTGGCGAAGGAGCCCCAGATTGACGAAGAAACCGGCGCTGCGGGCTTCAACTCGCATCACTATTTTGGTTCGATCTCATTGATTCCCATTCCCGAGGACAAAGAGCTGCCGCAGTTGGCGGAAAAAGTGGCCAGTAACATGCGGGCACCGAGGATCGCCTCGGCCTTGTTGCCTCCCCGAGCGGACCAACCGCCACGAGCGATTCCCGAACGCATTGGCGAGCCGAGTTTGATTAAGCACGTCGTCTACATCATTAAAGAAAATCGTACTTACGATCAGGTTTTTGGGGCCTGCGGCCGCGGTAATGGCGATCCTTCTCTCTGCATTTTTGGCCGGAAATTTACGCCGAACCACCACAAGATTGCGGATGAATTCGTGCTCCTGGACAACACCTACTGCTGCGGAATTTTGAGCGCCGACGGTCATCAGTGGAGTACGACGGCCTATTCCACCGATTACATGGAAAAAAGTTTTGCAGGGTTTCCTCGCAGTTATCCCGACGGCATGGGGATCGATGAAGACGATGCCTTGGCTTATGCACCGACGGGGTTTATTTGGGACAACGCCATCAAGCACAAGAAAACTTTGCGCAACTACGGAGAATTTATGGGGCCTTCCGTAACCTGGAAGGATCAAGCGCGGAAAGGCGAGCCCCAGTTTCTCGACTGTTACCGGGCTTGGAAAAATAAAACCGATGAGGTCGTGTTTGCGAGCTGGCCGAGCGTTGAAAGCATGCGGACTTTTTCGCCGACCGATTATGTCGGTTGGGAAATGTCGGTTCCGGACCAATTTCGAGCGGACTATATTCTGAGAGAACTCGCGGAATTTGAGAAGGACGGCAGATTCCCGCAGTTGGTTATCATTTGCTTGCCCAACGATCACACTAGCGGCACGGACCCCGACTGCCCGACCCCCGCAGCCTGCATGGCCGACAACGACCTCGCGTTTGGCAGACTCATCGAAGGGCTCAGCCACTCACGATTCTGGCCGGAGATGGCGATCTTCGCCATTGAGGACGATCCCCAAGCCGGCTGGGACCACGTGAGCGGTTATCGGACAATCTCATTCTGCGCGAGTCCCTATGCCAAGCGCAAAGCGATTGTGAGCGAACAATACAACACGACCAGCATCATCAGGACGATTGAACAGATTTTGGGGTTACCTCCGATGAATCAGTTCGACGCCAGTGCGATGCCGATGTTTCAGTGTTTTGTTGACAAACCCGACTTGACCCCCTTCGATGCCGTTCCCGTGCTGGTCGCACTCGATGAGATGAACCCCACACCTCAGGCCATCGTCGATCCTGTTCTACGACAAGATGCGCAGGTGTCCGATACGCTCAATTTTCGAGAAGTTGACCGAGCCCCCGAAGACGTGCTGAATCGTATCTTGTGGCGTGCAATGCGTGGCAGTCGTGATCCTTATCCCGAATGGGCCATTACGAGCAACCTCTTGGATGACGATGATTGATCGGTTTTGGCGATTCGCTGATAGGATTGTCTGCCTCAGGTGACTTGCGCGTTAGGAGACTGCGCACGCTTGCTGACAAAGTAAATGCCGCTTCCCAGGGTGAGGAGCGCTCCTATGATTGAGACAATGTAGCCATAGCCTTCTAAAAATCCGGCACGCGTTGTCGCTTCAGAACCCAAGTCTTTGTAGAGTTGCACGGCGATGCTGCCCGTGTAACCCATTGTGTCGGCCAAGTAGATCGCGAAGACGGCTGTGCCGGCGAAGCGAGTGGAAGCGATCAGGCGATCAAAAAGCACCGAGTTGTAGGGCACGTAGGCGAGGTAAGTTCCTAGACCCGTGAGAGCCATCCAGGTCACGCCTCCAATCGCCTTGGCTTGGCAGAGTAGCGTGGCTAGCCCGATCAGAATCATGCCGCTGCCGATCATTGCCAGTACGGCGAGCAGACCGAGGTGATTATCTTTGATAAAAAACAAAAGAGCCATGGCGAACATCACGCCGAACGCCACTCCAAGTTCCATATTCGTGACCAGGTCTTTATGTTTCTCGTAGGTGTAGCCTAGTTCGCCGAGAATATCGACCATGTAGTTATCACGATAGTCGCGAAAAGCGGTGAGCAAAACGTAGCTGACAATCAACATGGCCATGCCTGGCAGAAATCGCAAAAGGAATTCCCAGCGCTGGCTGCCGTCCATCGTCTGGCGTGCGGTGCGCGCGAGGATATCTTCTGCCGAAGGTTCTGGCAGATGGTCGAGAAACCAGACAGCGAGCAGAAACGGCAAGAGGAACAAGAGGCCCGTGGCAGCGGGCATCCAAAACTCGGAGACAGCCGAGAAAGGGTTGGGCAGAGAGATTCCAAAAATCCTGAGCGAATCACCCGCCAGCAGCGCACGGCCGACATCTTTCACCACTCCGCTGGAAACAATGAAGGAACAACTCAACCCCGCGAGCAAAATCTCGGACGCGCGTCGTCCTTCCAGGTAACGGACGACCAATCCCCACACCATACCTAGTGGCAATCCATTGAAAAAAATCGCGATGATTTTAAGGTTCTGGGGCAGGACCGCGAACAGTACCAGCGCCAATTCCGCGCAGAGAATCAGTCCGCCGAGCAGTATGGGACGTTGGCCGCGCTTCGCTTCCGAACAAAACTTAATGCCCAGCGCCTTCGAGCAGGCATAGCCGAGAATCTGGCCGACGACCAAGGCCGTTTTGAGTTCGATCTGCGTTGAGAAAAAATAGTAGTTAATGTACTGCGCGGCGGAAAATGGCTTCCGAAAGGCATACATGCAGAAATACGTCATAAAGGCAAAGAACACGGCGTAGCTGTTCAAGAACCATTGCGGAGTGTCCGAGAGAAAGTTTCTCAGCTTGCCGTCAGGGTTTGTCATCGATCACTTTCTCAAAAGGACGATTCTGAAAAGTTTCGTGGTCAAGCCAGCAGATATTTATGGGAACCATGAGGGAAGTGGCCGCGCACGCTACCCTCGTTGCGTGAAGCCACGATGAAGAATTGACAATTTTGACCCTTTCTTTAGGAAAACCTCGATCTCGCCTGCTAGTTCCGCCACTGACCACCAGGAACGCTCGCAAAACCCACGTTCTCTGTACGCATTGTGTCCTAGTTCTCTTCATCTGCATCTAACAACGGCTTGTAAACTCAAGTGTTGATCGGCGTTGGATACATTGCGGCGGAACTTCTAGCTCCCGGCACAATGCTCCATGTCAAGCGGCATTATTTCCCAAAAAGTGCCGCTCATGGCTATCATCGATGTAAACCTAACTTGTGATGATCAAACTATGAATGACGTGTTTAAGGTCCATTTTCTTATACTATTGTGGGCCATTTTTGTCAGTGCTGCAATAAACTCGGCATCCGCTGATAAACGTGTGTTGATGATCGGCATCGACGGTGCCGGGGGAAGTTATACCCAAAATGCCAACACGCCGAATCTCGACGCCCTAATAGCCGCAGGTGCGGGTCGCTATGATTTTTTGAACGAAGGGGCCCTAGTTGCGAATCCGCCTGAATCCTACGGAGCCAGTGGCGTGAACTGGTCGACTATCTTAACGGGAGCTTCTGCCGCCAGCCATCAAGTTCCAGACAATGGGTTTGGAGGAAACAATCTGACAAATGTTCCTTCGTTTTTTCATTACTTAGAGCAGTCCTATCCGTCATTGTTCACGGCTTCAATCGTCAATTGGACTCCGATTAATACTTTTATCGTTGACAATCAAGACGTTGATCTCGAAGTCGGAGATTTGACAGATGCCGGTGTCAAAAACGAGGCCGTCAGCCTACTCACAACCGGTGATCCTGATGCGATTTTCCTGCACTTTGATCAGGTTGATGGCGCTGGTCACAGTTTCTCTTGGGGGAGTTCGCAATACATTGCGGCGATTCAGACCGTCGATGGCTTGATTGGTGAGATCATGTCGGCTCTCAATGCTCGTCCCGGCGTCATCAGCGGCAACGAAGATTGGCTCGTGTTGGTCAGTGCTGATCACGGTGGGGCTGCAGGTTCCTTCAGTCATTTTGCGAGCCAAGGGACCAGTAATTGGCATGTCCCTTTTATTGTCAGTGGTCCGAGCGTGCCCGATGGCCTCAGTCTGCCGCAGGGAACGCTCCGCGATCTAGCGACGACCGCCCTGTGGCATTTAGGCGTGGACCCCTTTGGCACGACGGTCGAGGGAAAAGTTGTAGGAATTCCGTTTGGATCCCCAAATGCAATCGTTGGAGATGTCAATCAAGACGGCATCGTGTTTGGCAACGGCACGGGTCCGGCTGCTGCCGATGATGTTACCGCATTCGTGAATGGGTGGATGACGCGGAATCACCCCTCCGTTTATCAGTCGTATACCAAAGGCGACCTGAATCTCGATCGCGTCACGGACCTCAGGGATTGGATCATCCTCAATCAACTCGATCCTGCGATGGGCCAAGCGGTATTCGCGGCCTTCAACCGGGTTCCCGAAGCCAACACGCTGAGTTTAGGGATGGTGGCGCTGTTCGGCGGCTTCTTGCGAAGAACAAGACTCCACTCCGCTGCTCGATAAATTGGCCTCAGAATCATTACACAGAAGACACACCATGAAGTTACTTGTTGCACTCGCAGCCCTCATGATTTCGTTGACGACAATCTCCGAGGCATGGTCCGCTTTGACGGACAATTTGGTAGCACTTTATGAGTTCGAGAATAACTTTCTCGATACATCGGCCTCGCTATTTGGCAATCATGGCACTCCCGTGAATAGCCCTAGTTTTGCAGCGGGGAAAATTGGGCAGGCCATGTCCCTGACCGGTACTCGTGACTACATGACGCTGAATCCAGCAACGCTTACCGATCTCAATTTCGGCGATACCACCATGGGCACCACAACTGATTTCAGCGTGTCGATGTGGATCCGCCAGGACAACAATGTCAGCGACCCCGCCGTGTTTAGCAACAAGGATTGGAACAACGGCAACAACACTGGCATCAATTGGGCTCCCAAGGGTAACGGCATCTTCGACCTGAACACCAAAGGGAGCACAGGCGTGCGGCGCGACTTGGATACAGCCGCAAACAGTGCCTCGCTGGGTGTCGGCATTTGGAGTCTGGTGACCATGACTGTTGACCGCGATGCGCAAACGAAACTCTACATCAATGGCGTGAATACGGGCACCATTCCAGTTACTTCTATTGGCAGTTTCAATGCGGGCCTGCCGTGGAATGTCGGTCAGGATGGTACCGGCAACTACTCGGTGGAATTCACGGGGGCCGTTGATGAATTGGCGATCTGGAGGCGAGCCCTAACGCCAACCGAAGCGAGCCAACTGTGGAACAGCGGAGCCGGCATCGCGCTTGGTGACCAGATAGTGGAAAGCACATTGAAGTTGGTGATTGATCGCCAGACCGGGGCCATGCAAATCGAAAACAACACTGGTCAGCCGCAGGATTTGATCGGCTATCAAATCACGTCACAGGCAGGTACCTTTAATCAGGCAGGCTGGACACCGATTACAGGTCGATTGGATGCGTTTGGCGATGGTTCAATCGATATTGATGATCCTTGGATCGTAGCGACGTCAGCGAGTTCTGTTTCTGATTTGAGTGAACTGTCGCTGGGAACTGGCACGATTCCCGACGGCGTGACCGTCGAACTCGGTAACGGCAACTGGGCCAAATATTACCAGGAAGCCGGCGACGTACTCTTCGAATATGCGGAACCAGGCAATCAGCTTCTCACGCAAGGTAAGATTGAATTCACATCCGGGGCCGGGGCTTACAGTTTTGTCGACTTGAACTTTGATGGCACGCTCAACAGTCAAGACTGGACGAAACTCCAATCAGGTTTCGGTTTATCACTGTCGGGTCTTTCGCAAGCACAACGCTATCGGTTGTCGGATCTGAACAACGACGGTAAACATTCGCTCGACGATATCCTTGAGTTTCGCCTAGCGTATGATGCCGCGAATTCGCCAGGGGCATTCGAGGCGATGCTCCGTGGTGTTCCCGAGCCTACGACCGCAAGTCTCGCGGTCGTGGCAATCTCTCTGGCTCTTATGATTCGACGCGGCAGAATACTGCTTGTCTTACTTACGATTTCACTTGTGTCATTGAATGAACAATCAGCAAACGCGGCCAATCTTTTTTCGCAGAATTTTAACAGCTTGCCGTTGGGACCAAAAGTTGACGAAACCCTCGCTGGCACGAATGTTTGGACCGACGTGCCACCAGCCGGCTGGTCAATCGATAACTCTGGCGTTCCCAACGGTGGCGTCACCGAATGGTCGGGCTGGGCGTTTACCGACCGAAACTGGTGGACGAGCGCGGCTGGTGATCAAGGGCGGTCCGGATTCACTAAAGGAACAGGCGCGATCGCTGTTGCCGACCCTGACGAGTGGGACGATTTGCCACACGATGCCGGCACCTACAACACCTTTCTACGCACGCCGGCTATCTCGCTGTCCGGAATCGCTGCCAACGCGGCCCAACTCCGTTTTGATTCGAGTTGGCTTCCCGAAGATTTTCAAACCGCAAATATAACTGTTTCCTACGATGGTGGCTCCCCGATTGAAATACTGCGGTGGACCTCCGAAACAACCGACGCCAATTACAAACCAGGTGCACCCAATGAAACCGTGACTCTCCCGTTGGAAAACCCTGGCAGCGCGACCAATTTGGTGCTCACGTTCGGCATGGCCGACGCCGGCAACGATTGGTGGTGGGCCATTGACAATGTGGAAATCTTCACGCCACTGACTTTGCAAGTCAACGTGCAAACCGGCGGCATGAAACTATTGGGCGATGCCAGCCTGGCGATCAATGGCTACGAAGTCGTGAGTCCCCTTGGATCACTCAATCCGCTGGGTTGGCTAGCGGGAAATCTTGATGCGCAAAATGTCGGCACTACGGTTCCTCCGGCGACCGATTTCAGTGGCAATGGAATTGTGGGCTCCGAAGACCTTGCCATCTGGCAAGCCGCTTATGGAATCACAAGTGCGGCGGATGCCGACGAGGATGGTGATTCCGATGGCCGCGACTTTTTGAGTTGGCAGCGAGATTTTGGCAAGGTTGGCGATCCCGCTTCAACTTGGTTAACATTTTTGGCAACACCATCGCAACTGATTGAATCTTATCTGTTCGGCAACTCGACGTTTGCGACTGATCGGTCGATTGGCCTGGGTTATGACGTCAACGACGACCTTCGCGACTTGAAGTTTTTTTATATCGATAACGCCGGCGAGAAACATGAAGGTTTGGTGCAGTATGTCGGACTTGCCGCAGCCACGGTATCAGTGCCTGAACCTGCCGCGGTGAGAATGTTGCTGCTTTTTATGGGCATGACAGTATGCTCTCGTTCGCGTTTGTTTGTCTTAAAGTGTTGATTTTGGTTTAAGCTTGTGTTGAACAAGAGATGCGCAAATCGTCATGTACATTGCGCAGTGTCGTCCACCTAATTTCGTATTGAGCAATTAAACTATGTTGGTGTAATTTGCACCAACCGGAGAATCTTTATGACAGAGCACCCTCTTGTCGACAAAATTGCCAAACTATTCCACGAGCGCGGGTCTTCTCTCTATGGTGGAGAGGCCGTAACTCAGGAGGAACATGCTCTTCAGGCGGCGATGCTTGCGGAAGAGAATGGCGACGATGCGGCTGGCATTACCGCGGCGTTGTTGCACGATGTCGGGCATTTGCTGCACGATCTACCCAGCGATGCCCCAGACAGTGGAGTCGACGATGTGCATGAGAAACTAGCTTATGAATGGTTAAGCAAGTATTTTGGCCCCGACGTCTGCGAACCGGTACGATTGCATGTTGCTGCCAAGCGTTATCTCTGCGCCGTCGACCTCGAATATCACGATTCGCTGAGCGAACCCTCGCGACAAAGTCTCGCGCTGCAAGGTGGACCTTTTAACGAAGCAGAGATCCAGGAATTTGAGTCCCATCCTTATTTCGAGCAGAGTATTCGCCTACGACACTGGGATGATCTGGCTAAAATAGCCGACCTACCAACCGCTGATTTGCCTCATTTCCTGACCTACGTGGCTCAAATGCTCAGGAGCTCAAGCAAAATCGAGGCCCTTTCATGAGCTCCGCCTCGCACGGCAATCGACCGGCCCAGAAAACAAGGAACTCCCGAGAGCGCGTCGCGATTGTTGGCGGCGGGATCGTGGGCTTGGCTCACGCTTGGGCCGCGGCTCGACGTGGTTGTGACGTGTTGTTGTTCGAGCGCGGTCACCGCGCGCAAGGCGCTTCGATTCGCAACTTCGGTATGGTTTGGCCAATTGGTCAGCCAAACGGTCCTTACTACCGTGCCGCTAAGCGTAGTCGAGAATGTTGGCTCGATCTCATTCAACACGCCGGCATCGGCGCTCGCGAGTGTGGTTCGCTGCATCTGGCCTATCGACAAGACGAATTGGCAGTACTCCAAGAGTTTGCTGCTTTGGCACCCGCGCTGGGCTATGATTGTCGTTTGCTCAGTCCTCACGAAGTATTTGAAATCTCCCCGGCTGCTCGGCGCGAAGGTTTACTCGCTGGTCTTTGTAGCCCTACGGAAATTGGGGTCGACCCACGCGAAGTGATTGGAGTCATGCCTCGTTGGCTCGCGGAAGAATTCGACGTTAAGTTGCATTATGGTGTCGCTATTGAACGCGTAACCCACTTTAGCGTTGTCGCATCCGACGGAACCACTTGGCATGTTGATCGAACGATCGTTGCCACGGGGGCTGATTTTCAAACCTTATTTCCAGAAGTTTTTTCTCAGGCCGGATTTGGAATCTGCAAGTTGCAGATGTTTCGCACGGTTCCTCAGCCACGGAACTGGAAACTTGGTCCCATGCTGGCCGGCGGTCTGACACTGCGGCACTACGAAGCTTTTAAGATTTGCCATCACTTGACCGCTCTGAAACAGCGCATCGCCCAAGAAACACCTGAGCTCGACCAATATGGCATCCACGTGATGGCTTCTCAAAACAATTTGGGCGAAGTTGTCTTGGGTGACTCGCACGAATACGACGGCGATGTCAGCCCCTTCGACAAGACTATCATCGAAGAATTAATGCTCCGCGAATTACGTAAGCTGATCGATTTGCCCGAGTGGACTATCAGAGAACGCTGGCACGGCATTTATGCCACGTTACCCGATTGCATACAATTTGTTGAAGAACTCGAACAACGAATCACCATTGTCATCGCCACGGGGGGCTGTGGAATGACGATGTCATTTGGCCTCGCTGAACAACTGTGGGACCAATGGAACGGTCCGATCACGTCTTCGCCCACCGTTTCTATTCCTGAAGCATCTTCTCAGACTGTCGGATAGGCCCATGGAGCGTTTTCACTTTCAACGCCCATACAGCGGACCGCTTCAAGCAGTCATCTTGGATTGGGCAGGAACGACTCTCGATTATGGTAGTCGCGCGCCTGTTGCCGCCCTGATACGGGCCTTTGAGCAATGTGGCGTGGCGATAAGTGTGGATCAAGCCCGCGGCCCCATGGGTAAAGCGAAAAAAGAACACATTCAAGCCCTCATGGAACTCCCCGACTTGGCGAGTCGTTGGCGCGAATTGCATAATCGCAAGCCAAGTGCTCAAGATATCGACCTCGTCTACGAGAACTTCTTACCGATTCAGATCAAAATCTTGCCCGAGTACGCGGCATTAATACCGGGCTGTTTAGAAACCATCAGTTTTTGCCGACGACACAACATAAGGATTGGATCTAGCACGGGCTACACCGCCGAATTGATGAAGATCATCATGCCGCTGGCTCGTGAACAGGGTTATGAACCCGACACAATGGTGTGCGCAAGTGATATTTCACCCGGCAGGCCAGCGCCCTGGATGTGCTTGGAAAATGCTCGAAGATTAAACGTATATCCGCCACAAGCATGTGTCAAAATCGATGATACCCTGGTCGGTATCGAAGCCGGACTCAATGCCGGCATGTGGACCGTCGGCATCGCCAGGACAGGTAATCTCGTTGGCTTGACCCAGGCTGAATTGGAGCAGCTTGGCCGGGAAGAGCAAGAATCAATGATTGCCGCAGCTAAAGATCAGCTCGCCCAATGTGGGGCCCACTACGTCGTCGATTCGATTGCCGATGTTCCCCCGGTGCTTGATGATATTAACGAACGGTTAAGACTGGGTTAGATATCGGTGAATTCTAGTCCACTGTCGGTTTATAACCGCGAGTAGCACAGCAATTTCTAGCGTTAAGTGCAATGCCGTTGCTTTTATCTGCAACACATTTGAACACTGGCAACGGCTTCTCATTTTGACGCATTTCGACAAGACCTTTGCGCCGTGGGTCCGCCGTCAATCCACCGTTTCTTCATCTAGTCCCACTACAACTAATCTCGGTGCATCGCTTGCTGCTCGGTATGGCTTGTCACGAAGGTGGCAAAAGCGCATCTGCGAAAATCCTTGAAGTCAGCGATGCGTGTTGTTTCGACCATGTGGTCGATTGATTAAGCATTCAGTCAACGTGAGGGGGAGTTCTAATGAAGAGACATCTGACAGTTGCAGCCCTTGCTGCTGCTCTTGGTCTTGCAGCGTCTGGCTCGGCTAGCGCTGCGGGAGTGACCACGACTTTATTTTCTGAGAATTTCAATGGCCTGACGCTGGGAGACAGCGTCAACGAACGACTCAGCACGATTCCAACTTTTGCTCGCGACGAAGTAGCGGTTGGTACTCCCGGCTTTGCACCGATCCCCAATGTCTACAGTGCGACGGCCCCTGGTTGGACTGTTGACAACAACTTTAACGCGTTCGGTGATTTCAATCTCACGCTCGATCCTGATACCGACCTGAGCGGTGATTACGATGTGAATCTCGACGGACCAACGACCGTAGGCACGATTATCGGCAACACGGGCATCCTGAACCAAGGTTCCTCAGCAAATGGAGTTGACGAGTGGGAAGGCTGGAGTTTTGTTGATAAGACATTTTGGATCACTGCTGCCGGTGACGGAACTGACCCTACTGGCCAAGGCAGATCTCAATTCACTCTAGGTGCTGGTAAGGTCGCGGTTGCTGACCCCGACGAGTATGACGATTTGGGCACTGGTCTTGGTGGTGGTTACTACAACACGGGATTGTCCACGAACCCCATCGATATCTCTGGAGCAACTGGCTTCTTGGGTCTAACATTCGACTCTAGCTTTTTGGCGGAAGCCTACGACGACGATAATACGAACAATCTCGGTTTGCTGGGTGGCGAGATCAACAATCAAACCGGTGCTGTTTGGGCCAGTTATGGTGGTCCTAATGCCCGGATTGAACGCGTGTTTATTGGGGATTCCGACGCCGGTAATTCTGACCCAATGGCCGGCCCCTTGCGTGCTCCATCGGCGACATTTGAGAACAATACGAACGACACCAAGCTGATCGGCCTGTCGCTGCAGCCGGGTGACACCGATGTGCAACTGACGTTTGGCATGATGAACGCTGCCAACGACTGGTGGTGGGCGATTGACAACATTTCACTCCAAGATGCTGGTGGCGTCTTCTTTTTAGAAGATTTCGAGACTGTTCCGTTGGGCAGTAGCGTCAACGAACAGATCTCCACAACGGCGACGTTTGCCAAGGTCACAGGCTCGCAAACTGCCCCCAACACCCAGCCACGTCCCAACTCGTTCACCCATACCGCACCCACGGACTGGGACCGTACGGTAACCGTAAATCCTGGCGTTGGAGGCAACAATGACCGAGGTGTGTTTGAATGGGAAGGCTGGAGTTTTGCGGATTTGAGCTTCTGGAATTTCGCCGACAGACAAGGTCGCCAGAATTTCGCCAATGCTGACGGTATCTTCGCGATTGCCGATGGCGATGAATGGACCGATGTTAACCTGCCTGCTGGAAGTCCCTCCTTGGGTCAACTCAACACGCTGCTAGAAACTCCCGATCTTGATATCACGGGCGTTGGCGTTGGTGAGTTGTATATCCAACTTGATTCGAGTTGGCGTACGGAAGATCCACAGGTGGGTGAAATTCTTGTCGACTATCACGACGGGAATGGCCCTCAAGTTGTCTTCGCCTTCAATGGTACTAATCTGCCAATTGACAATGAAACAGAGTATTCAAATGAGAATTTGCTTCTTCCTTTGAATAATCCTGTTGGTGCCACGATGGCGACGATTTCGTTCCGTTACCAAGCTGGCAATAACTGGTGGTGGGCTGTCGACAACATCCGTGTTGGCACGATACCCGAACCCACCTCCTTGGGTCTTTCGGTCTTGGCGGCTGCAAGCTTAGGCCTAGTTCGTCGTCGCAAGTAGTCCGAAGAGATTTTTTGTTTCTCTCTCAAATTGTTGGATTGGACGGACCTCGCCGAAGTTCTCATCTCGGCGAGGTTCCCGTCCTGTTGTGAATAAGTTCGATACCCCAAAAGAACAGATTATTACTCACCGCAGATAACGTCATCATCAGGAGTTGCTTTTTCATGCGTTGTTTTACCTTGAAAACAGTTGGTATCACTTTCTCAAGATGCTATTCAGTGGGCATGCTGATGCTTAGCTGCCTTGTCGGCAATACTGCCAGTGGTGTTGATCTGCTGAATGAGAACTTTGATGATTTGACTCTCAATCCCGTGGTCACTTTTTTTTCAGAAATTCGGAATCGTGAGGCCTGGACGACCACTCCCCCCACTCCGTTCAGTACGGAGGTCTGGTCCATCGACAATAGCCTGATGCCAATTGCCGCCATCGGTGATAACAGTATTGGCGTGACCGAGTTTGAAGGCTGGATGTTTGTTGATCGCGATTGGTGGATTCAAACCTCTGGTGGCCAGGGACGTGAACAATTCCTCAGTGCCAGCGGCACGATTGCCGTAGCCGATCCGGACGAATGGGATGACTTTCCCAATGAGACCGGTACGAATTCTCCCACGTTTTACGGGAAGTTTGATTCGACGATGCGAATTTCGCAAATTCCTCTCCAAGGCATTGCCCCAAACACCGCCAATCTTTCCTTCTTTTCTTCTTGGAGGCCTGAAGGATTTGATGATCGGGACAATACCAACAATCAGACTGCCACGTTAAGCGTTACTTACAATACGACCCCCACGCCGACGACCATTACCGTCTTTGAATGGGATTCGGACGAAGAGAGTCCGAACTACAAACCCGATGCGACCAATGAGTTCGTTAATGTTCCTTTACTGAACCCCACCGGTGCCACGGAAGCAAAACTTGAGTTTCGCTTGTCCAATGCGTTTAACGATTGGTGGTGGGGCGTTGACAACATCTCGATGTTCACGGGTGCCGCGCCAGCCGTGGACGGAGCCTTGCGTCTAATCATCAATCGCGACACTCAAGAGGTTAAGATTGTTAACAACACGAACGGAGTCGTGAATTTGAGAGCATATAGCATCGAATCACGCTTTGGCACGCTGGACGAATCAGTAGCCACCTACAAAGCTGACTCCGATCCCACCAACTGGGTCATCCTGGATGCCCCCAATTCATCCGAGTTGAGCGAAGGCCATCTTAACTTCTTTGCGATGCCTAATATCACTAGCAATCCCACCTTGGGAACCATCAATCTGGGCAATTCCTGGCGGCAGTATTTTGAGGATATCGACGATATCTCTTTCCAGTACTCTTTGGAAGGTGTCGATGGACCACTCACGGGCATCATCGAATTTCAAGGCAATGGAGGTGAGTCGTTTGACTCGCTCGATCTCAATTACGATGGGGCTCTTGATCTTGGCGACTACCAGGCTTTTTTGGACGGATACGGTTCAACAAATCTTGCTGGCTTACTTCCAGTTGAAAAACATAACCTCGGTGATTTGAATGGCGATGGTAAATTCTCCGTACAGGACTTTCTTGAATTCAAGCGACAGTTTGATCTAAAGCGTGGTCCTGGAACTCTCGAAGCGCTGATTGCCGCGGCGAACGTGCCTGAACCTAATTCGCTCTTGCTGTTTACCTGTGCGGGATTCGCTTTCGTGGGATTCGCTCGGCTCCGGACGCGCCGTTTGGCCTTGATCGGGGCGGTGGCCTCGCTGCTTCTCGTCGCGGGTGAAGAACAGGCCCAGGCCCAGCTTCCTCTCTATCTCGAAGATTTTGAATCGGTGCCCTTGGGAGCAAGTCCCGAAGAAGATCCGTCCCAGCTTAATGTATGGAACCAGACGGGGCCCAACGGTTGGGTTGTCGATGATTCTGGCGTACCCGGGATCGGCGATCCCGCGAATGATGGTGTAACCGACTGGGCCGGTTGGGCTTTTGTCGACAAAGATTTCTGGGTTGAAGCCGATGATCAAACTCGCAGCCAGTTCACTCGCGGTAGCGGCACAATCATGGTTGCCGATCCCGACGAATGGGAAGACGCAACTGTTTTAGCGGCCGCGCAGACACCGCCTTACAACTTCTACGATGCCAAGGTGACCACCAAAGTCATCAACATTCCCAATGGTGTGCCCGCAGGGAAGATCAAGCTCGCCTTTGATTCGAGTTGGCGGCCGGAAGGGATGGACGATGGCGATGTGGGTGAGCTCAATAACCAAACGGCCACAATTAAAGCGATTTACAATGTTGGTGCTCCGATTGAGGTTCTACGATTTGATTCCGATCCTGAGTCGGAAACGTTTAAGCCAGATGCCCAAAACGAAGGTCTAGAGATCGATTTGCAACACAATGGAGCCTACACAACTGTCAAGTTAGAATTCAATTTGGGTAATGCATGGAACGATTGGTGGTGGGCGGTTGACAATTTGCGTGTTTTTGTCCCGGCGGACCCCTCAATCCTCCGTATCGACATCGGCACCGGCGTGGCCCAAATTGTTGGCGGTGATGTCATTAACACCGGTATCAATTCCATTGATATTCAAAGCCTCAATGGCAATCTCAATCCCACGGGCAACTTCGGCTTGAGCTACACCAAGCCCAACTCCATCGATGGTCCGGACCTCGACGCGATCGTGGGTAACAACATCAATGAGCACTGGAGTTTGGCGGGGGCTAACGCCAATTACTTTAGCGAGTTCTTCCTGGATGGACATTCCGACTTCACTAATGCCCGCACGGAAAGTTTGGGTCAGATCTTTGATACGACAACTCCCATTGGCGAACGCGATCTCACGTTTACGTACACCAACATTTTCGGTGACGAAATTATGGGGCTCGTCGAATACGTGGGTGTGCTGGCCAACGCGGATTTCGACAACGACGGGGACGTGGATGGCAGAGACTTCTTGAAGTGGCAACGTGGTGCAGGATTGACTGGTCAAACCAACAACAGCAATGGCGATGCGAATGGAGACGGCACCGTGAATAGTTTAGACTTGAGTGTTTGGCAATCACAATATGGTTCGGCACCGCTAGTAGCCGCCAGCATTGCCGTACCGGAACCCAATACGGCGGCTATGCTAATAGTCTCGGTCGTAGGTTTAGCCTTGGCGAGTCGACGTCGGTTCGAGCTCAATTTTGGCCAATTGACAAGAGTTTCTTTGCCAGCCAAAGCCGCTTTTGGATTTCTTTCAGCGGCTCTGGCACTCACTTGCAGCGTCGAGACCTTTGCTGCGGTAATCCCACCACCAACGCTTGATCGCAATTATCGTTTCGGCGATACCGACGGCGTTGTGGCGGGTAGCCAAGTTACCACCACGAGAGATGACGCAGGGGTAGGCCCTTCCTCAACGCAGCAGTTGGTCCCTCTGACCGGAACTTCGCCGCAAGGTGTAAGACCCACTTACGTGACCGTTACTGGTCGTCCCGATGGCGTCGGGGGATTGGGAATCCAAATTAACAACACCAGCCCTTTTGTTAGGCAGTACCTCACGACGATCCCTCAATTAGCCTTGAATCTCCCCATCCGTTCACCCTCCTCCACCGAGAGCGACTTCGGGACAGGCTCGATTGACTATCGGTTCATTACTGATCGCGGGTTTCAATTGTGGACAAGACCATCGCAAATTCCCGCAGGCGCGAACAATGCCCACATCGTGATGGATTCCAACAACCATGGGGTGTTTATCAAAGGTGGTGGTAAGTTTTCCATGCGGTATGCCGGCTTCGACTACACCGGCGTGACGACGGCTGCGGTGAACAATTGGTATCACCTGATGGTCGTGCGTCCTTTTGGCCCTGGTAGTGGTTCGATACTTTATGTCAACGGCGTGGCGGAAGCGGCGGACACGGGGCTCTATCTTGGCGAACAAGACCTCACCGCTGAAGAAGTGCTTCTTCCCGCCGAGATAGACGACAGTGCACTAGTGATCGGTGCCAATACGGCTGAATCCTCAGGTCAGATCGGACAGAACAGCTACTATAGTGGAATCGTCGATGACCTACAGATGTTTGTCATGGGCTACAACAACTCAGCTGATTACGGGGAGTTTCTCTTCGAGCGAGACAACAGTTACGCCGCGTTTTTCAAACCTGCTGTCGCTGGTGATGTCACCGGAGATGGCCAAGTAACAATCGCGGACGTCAACGTCTTCGCCTCGAATTGGCTGTATGAAAAGCGATTGACTTGGTTGCATCAAGGTCTGGAGACCGATGAACGATCGCTGAGAGTGGGCGATCTGAGCACTCGTGCCTTGGGCGATTTTGACTTTAGTGGCAGGATCGACCTGGGAGACTGGGAAGTTTTGAACGATGCCAGCCCAACCCTAGCTGCATTGGCCATGGCACGAATTCAAGGAGTGCCGGAGCCCGCTGGCATGACAATGGCCGTTTTTGCCCTGTCGAGCCTGATCTTTCGACGCAGGAAAGAGCATTTCCGTGGCTAAGGAATTTTGCGCATGCGGGCAACGATCTTGCGCGGCAAATACTGCCTTCCTTGACCCAAAATCGGATAAAAAAACATAAACACGCTGTCGAGCATCGCCTGACAACAGCAACAGTACGACAGGATTCGTGCAGAATCTATCACAAGGAGCCTGAGAACATGGATCGCCAACAAGTTGTCGACGGAACACCCGCTCGTTTCTCCAAAAGTAACGATGGTTTTACTCTGGTTGAACTCTTGGTCGTGATCGCCATTATTGGGGTGCTGGTGGCCTTGTTGCTCCCTGCCATTCAAGCGGCACGCGAAGCCGCGCGGCGGTCGCAATGCACCAACAACATGAAACAAATTGGCTTGGGGCTGCAAAATTATTATAGTGCCACGGGCCACTTCCCTCCCGGCGCTTTGATGTTCGAGGGGAGCGCTTGGAGCATCTATCTTTTGCCTTATTTGGAACAAGGTGCTGCTTTTGCTGGCCTTGAGATCGGCGAAACCAGAGCTGGAAACAATCAATGGGCTAGTGAGAACGAGTACACTGACGCCACCAAACTTGGTCCCGATTACCGAAATGTTCAGATCATCGAGACCGTGATCGACACCTATCGGTGTCCCTCCATGGGGTTGCCAGCTCATCAACTCGACAGAAGCAGCGTCGGCTGGTGGGTCATGAATCGGGTGCCAGCCTCCTACATCGGTGTAGCTACGGGACTCCAGCGCAAGCAGTTCCCCTCCTACTTTCTCCGTGGTAGGGAGGCTCCCCCCGAAGCAGCATTTTATCAAGGAGCTGATGGCGTGCTTTATGGTATTCATAAAGACGAAGATTCCTCTGACAAAGGAATGAAAATCCAGCGCATCGAAGATGGCACTTCAAATACCGTGATCGTGGGTGAAACTTGGCACGATATCGTCACGGAGGAGAAATTTGGCCCGAACGGCGAACCTGCTGCGGGCAATCGCAAGGATCATTGGTGGGGAGGAAGTGACGATATTGATACCACGCTTGGAAATAACGACGTGCGCGATCTCTCCGAGTTTCTCGGTTCAACGGCAGTAGCAATCAATTATCATCGTACCCCCGAAGAGAATCAGAAGTTCTGTCAATCTTCGACGGATTCACGTTGCCAAGCCTTGCAACTGGCCTTTGGCAGCGAGCACCCTCAATCCGTCAACATGAGTTTCTGCGATGGTCACGTGGAAAATGTCGCGGAAGATGTCGATGAGAAAGTGTGGAGCGATTACGGAACTCGAGCTAGTCAGACCTTAACTGGTGGCGGTGGGGATCCTTTTGGGAATTAGCATTTGAAGATTGCCTACCCCGCTAAAGCACTGGCCAGTTTGTCACAGAATTCATCGCATACGCTTTCGTCGTGAGCACACGACAGATACAGCTTCGTGCCCATCGGATTCAGAAAAATGCCATCGGCAAATAGTCGCAGCATAACCTGCCGCGCAAATCTCTTATCGCGATGTTGGCTGGAGCGGTAGTCTCGCACGGCCTGACTGGTAAAGGCAATTTGTGCCAGCGGCCCATCGCCCAACACGACAGCTTGAATGTCGCGCTCGAACAGCACTTTCCTCATGCTCTCGCGCAGATAGTTACCCAGAGCGTGTAAACGGCTGTATGTTCTTTCCTGTCGAAAGACCCGTAAAGCAGCGAATGCTGCAGTCGTGCTTACGGGATTACCACCTAGCGTGGAAGCGACCCACACATAGGTCTCGTTGCTGCCCAAGCGGCGTTCTTCAACAAGCTCCATAATGTCGGACCGGCCACCAAATGCTCCGATCGGGAAGCCACCTCCCAACGCCTTGCCATAAGCCACCAGATCGGGCGTGACGCCATAGTATTCTTGGGCTCCACCATACGCTAAACGGAAACCCGTCACGACCTCATCGAAGATTAAGAGAATTCCCAGGTTCGCACAAATTTGCCGTAGCTTTGGCAAGAAATCTGGCTCGGGAGAAACACACCGCTGCAAAGGTTCGACGATAACGGCGGCGATTTCCTTTTGATACCGCTCCAGGATTCCCTGCGTGGTTGCCAAATCGTTGAAGGGGGCCACAAGCACGTCTCGCTCGCTATCAGCCGTAAGGCCGGCGGAACTTGCAATGCCTTGCGGAAAAGGGGATTTCTCCGCAGGGAAAAGACTCATCACCCCCACATCGTGCGAGCCGTGATAGGCACCTTCAAATTTGAGCACCTTCGACTTTCTCGTGTAGGCACGCGCGAGACGCAAGCAATACATCGTCGCTTCGGTGCCTGAGGCGCAAAATCGTACGGTGTCACAAGCAGGACTTAACCGAATAAGTTCCTCGGCCAGACAGAGCGATTGCTCGGTGATGTAAGCAAAATTGGCCCCACGCGAAAGTTGCTCTGCCACAGCCGTTGTGATTTCAGGATGAGCATGTCCCACGAGCACAGAACCCCAACCCATGGAAAAATCGAGCATAGATTCGCCTGCCGAGGTCCACAGCCGACATCCTTCCCCACGCACAATCACGCGTGACAATTCCGGAGGAAGATTGAATTCACCATTGCTACCGGCAGGAAATGCGGCGAGCGATCTGGCTTGCAGAGTATTCATCAGAGGCAACCTGGCGGTGATGTGACATAAGATTTAGCGGTAACATGACTCAGAATTCAAGATAACAACCACTGGCGATTTCATGCCACCCTGGCTGCGCATCGCAAGGGTAAAGATTGCGCACATCGTCGCGCGACGACGATTAAGGAGTCGTTGTCAAAACGGAGTCGGGCGTGGTCTTGGATTCGTCCGAATCAGAGGCCACGCGTTCGCGCAGATGCTGTTTGCGAAAAGCCGAGGGTGTTGTTTGCAGTTCGCGTCGAAAAGCGCGGGTCAACAGTTCTGGCCGATCGAATCCGCAAGCCGACGCAATTCGAGGCATCGGCCACGACGAGTCACAGAGTAATTGCACGGCCTGTTCGACACGGACCCTGCGAATTTCCTCGGCTGGAGATCGCCCCAAGCATTTCCGGAAGCCTTTTTCCAGTCCACGGCGGCTGATCGGAATTTCTTTTAAGATGTCGTTCACCTGGATACGACGGTGATAGTTACGCTTGATGAATTGCATCGAAGCCGCCAACAAATCATCTTCCATAGCAATGGTGTCAGTGGATTGGCGGGTGATAATGCGGCTAGCCGGTAAGAGTATTGGTTCAAGGGGTACATTTTCGCCAGCCATGAGTCGAGAAAGCAATTTCCCCGCTGTCCACCCTACATGGTGGGGAGAATGATCAATACTGGAAAGTTGCGGTTTGGAAATCGTGCAACTCAGCAGATCATGCTCTCCCCCCAAAACCGCCACTTCATGGGGAACTTGAATCGATCCAAGTTGACAGGCCTCGGTAATCTGCCGTGCCTGCAAAGAATCAAAGGCAAGTAGTCCAATAGGTTTCGGCAATTGTCTAAGCCATTCGATTAGTGCATCTAGGTCTTCGGCAGGGGGCAGAAATCCCTCGGGATCACAGTGAGGGGAATGCCAATGACAACTGTATGATTTCTTACGTAAGGCCGAAACAAAAGCTTCTCCTAAGTGATCAACATAGTCAGGGCGTAGCGACGAGCCGCAATAGGCGAACTGCCGAAAGCCACGATCAATAAAGTATTTTGCGGCTAACTCAGCCACGGAGACTTCGTCACAGGTGCAGCGGGCAATCGAATCGCCACCGTGACGAAACCAAGAGACGTCAACTGCCGGAATTTTCCTGGTGACAACCTGCTCGACCAACGTACGGCTCGTGATCCGCGCGATCACACCATCGCCGTTCCAACGCACAGGCAGCAGCATTTGATCGTATTTGCCCCTTGGACCCAGCGAGAAGTGCCATTCTTCGTGAGTATGGGCATAGTCGGCAATGCCCTCGATCAATCCCGATCCCCAGGTCGTGGCCGTGTCAATCAGCAAGGCGACGCGTTTTCTGATAGCCATACCTTGGATACTTCCTAACTTTGGCAGTCGAACCTGCAAAAAGTCGAGCCGAGACAATTCTATCATAGCCGCCGGGGGCAGTGGAGTAGATCGTCGCTAAGGCGTCTTAACAGAAGTTTCATCAATGCCGCCTAATTTCGCTGCAAGCCACATGGTGCATGGCGTTGAATTTGGGATACCGTGATTCGTCGTAGGTATTCCGCTCGTGAGGGTGGAGCAATTCAGGTTCCTTGCCTGGGCTGAGCTTACTTCATGGCCGAAATCAAATTACCGCTGCAACATGCTTTGCGCGGCGAGCAAACAATCTATGAGACGGGACATTAATCAATGAATACAGTTAATAGCAGCGATTCCAATCTTCGACCCCTTTTGCGCATTCCGTACTTTACTACAACTACCTACGGTCACATGAAAATCACCGTCATTCCGAGGAAGCCCTCGAGGAAAAAGTCATACTGGCGGAATGAACGTATCGTCCGCAAGATTCTCTCCCCAGCAATGCCAAGGTCTCGCTCAAAGTGGGAGGGCCTCCCATCGTTTCTCACTTCCAGGAACTTGAGCGAGATAGCTTGCCGGTCTTGCTCGAAGGGAAAGCGCTGACCGAGCGAATTCGTGGACTGATTGATCCCGCTAACTTGCCCTGCGACTCGTTCACAGTAGAAGTCTGGCTCAAAGATCATGTCGATCAGTCGGTTGTTGAACTGGCTCTGATTGCAGCCTGACCTGCCACCGGGTAAATCGGCATGGATGGCCCACGCCGACCAGTCTTTACACAACTCTGTCTCGCCTGCTCCCGCAGGAGTTCTGTCGCCTTTGCCTACTTATCTGGTGGATAGCCATGCTTGCGTAGGATCCGCTTGATGATGACCCGCATGTTGGCCCGGACATTGTCGCGGACTCTCTAATCGATCGTGACATCGTTCCGTACCGATTGTCCCAACTCCTGAGCGATGAGTCGTAACGTGTGGTCGCCCAATACGGCAGCCGAAAAGTCGTTCATATCTAGAGCGTCTCAAACGCGAGCCCGTCGTCTATGCGGCTCGGCGCGTGGTTGTTGCTTAAATTTCTTGGGTGAGGTCGTCGTGGTCGAACATAAATCTCATGCGTTCTCGACGGCCGCTGAGTCGGCGCACGCCCGTGCGGAAGGCCTGACCAGGTCATCGAGGGACGCATACAGGACGTTGGCCAGGATCGTTCGCTTGAGATGGCCCCACAAACGTTCGATCAGATTGAGACTCGGACAGTATGGCGGTAATCAGTAGATTTCGATCTGGTCACGATAGACGGCCAGCCAGGCGAGTACCGCCTTGGTCGTGTGGAAGCGGCCATTGTCGCACACGAGGATGATCTTCCGGCCCGCTTATTTTTTCACCAACGTCCTCAAGGACACGAGGAACAAGTTCCCGCACTTGGTCGCCTCGAGCGTGTAAGTCAGTTTGCTCGTCTTTTATTCCGCGCCGCCGTAAACTATTTGCTTCTCGTTCTTGCCCGAGGCTGTAACTGCCGGTTGCCGTCCGAGTCGCGCCCACATCCAAGAGAGCGTCTGATGGAGGTAAATTTCCATCTCATCCTGGTAGATCAAGACGGCAGTGCTATCTTCGGCCAACGCCCCCTTTTCATGGTCTTGAGCTTCTGACGGGCCTTGTCGTAGTCCACCTCATCCCGCTTGAGTGCGCCGTTTAACGGGGCTGGTCACTTTCCCGCGAAGTGCTTCGATTAATTACACAAGAGTAAGGACGCCTTGGTCGACTGAGTGGTCTTGGATTCGAGAGGGAACTATTCCAAGGGACAAGAATAGTACGCAGAGGAAGGGTTCTGGGGTCTACTTGGTGAGGGAACTCCATGACACCACTTTGAAAAACACAAACAAAAGTGCAAAGTTAGGGTGACACACTCTGCCCTTCCCTTACCTCCACTGTTGACCAAATTGCTCCGTGATTATTTTGGGTGGACTACAGACTGGACAACAACTGGTGTCGCTAGGCGTCGCGGAATGTCGATTGTTGGCATCGAAACCGCTTGCAAGCGAGCTATCGCAAATTACGTCGTGACGGGACATTTCCGTCGATGACATGATTTGGCACTTTGAGTCGAAATCTGTCAGCATGGCTTGTTGGCTGGCTTTGCCGCCTCCGAAGCCGAAGGTTAGTGGTTCGAACCCACTCGGGGATACTTTCTAGAAGGGCATTTGCTGTCCGCACTTGAGCTTAGCTGGAGTGCTGGTTGGACTACAGGCCAGGATCAAAATACTCTCGGGGCCATCAGTCCGAGTCTGTTCGCGTGTCGATCGATGAAGCCGCGCCGAGGTTGAACGACTCTACTGATCGAAAACGAGAAGAGGGAAAGATTACTTCGTGAGGCACCAAGGTCAATCTTGCGGCGGGGCAGCTGGCGGCTGCACATAAATTCGGACGTCATCCAATAAGACTCTCGAACCCCAACAGCTTTCAAAGCCAATAAATCCTGACTGCAGCAACTGCGATTTGGTCGGTTGCTGTAAGGTTCGACGAATCGTGGGATGGGCCCTGTCCTGTATCGTCAGCGCTACGGTTTGCCCATCATCTGCCAAGCAGAAATTGTAAGCACGCGATTCTGGCTTGATCTCCAAGCTTGCACCGGAAAGAAACGATAGCGTATTGGCTGTGGGTTTCTCATGGATTTCTAGGAGATGGTCTTGGCGGGTTGCGGCCGGCCAAAAGTTCGAGCGAACACCCGTACTCAGTGCCGATATCGCCCACTCTGGACCAACGCCGTACTCATCGTCAGAGCGCGTCAAAACGGCAAAGGAACCTCCGTAACCATGCAGAAAATTCTTATCGAATTCAATTCTGCCTAGCACATAGAGCTTGCCCTCCGCAGGCTTGAATTGCCGACGAGTGAGTAGATAGGGCCGCGGATGAAACGTGTCGATGTGATTTGACGTGGAAGACTTGCCCAGTGATACGCTCCCCTGATCTTGAATCACATCGCCTAACGATTTCCAGAATGTGGCATTGATGGTTTCGTGGTTAAAATTGTCTTCGACAACCAACCTAGCATTTGTCGGTACGAGGTCGTTTAAGAGGTTTGATTGCTTATCCGTATCCGTTACCGTGTCCGTGGACAGACGGTTCTTTTCAGACCCACGCAAATTGGGGAAGTGGTTAGCCAAGCTTCCGGCAGGGGCTTCTTGGAAGACTCGAACGCGATCAACGATGGTCATACCCTCATCCCAACCTTCCAGAGCAACATGATTTTCGTATCCCCGGAAAAGCGAACGGCAGGTGACCGTCTTGCTAACAGAAGGATTGTGGACCTGCGAAACCGTGAAGCTCACGTTCACACCATCATCGCGCATCACCAGTCGATAAAGCGTGTTTTCTTCGGGGCGAACAAAACCTCCCCAGGAGATGCCTGTCAACTCGCGATCTCGCTCGTACTTTGTTGCCGTCTCCAAGAGACCATCTAGGGCATCCGTTGCTGCCCTAAAATTGCAACGGACGCAAGTGGCTAAAACGTTTTTCCATGGCCGATTCATCTTCGTCCGCTCATCTTCACTACGCGTTAGTATGGAAAATGAGGGTTCATCCCGCGGAGTAAGGTGTGGAAATCGGAGATCGCAGATAATCGTCACGGGACCATTCGTAGGATCAAGCTGCTCCGAAGCTATCAAATAAGGTTGGGCAGCGAGCTGGCGGTCCCCTCCGAAAACAAATCCCCCCGCCGCAGGGCGGACATCCCCCAGAATTTTCCACTGTTTTGCATCAACCGAATCGATTTGAAGACCAGTACTTTGCGCAGCATTACTCGGGAGCTCATCAATATCCGACCGAGAAAAACTTGCCAGGGAAAAAGGAAGCCGACGGGCATCTGCCTTCAGTGGTTTCAACATTTCGTTGCTCCACTGTAGAGCGCGCCCCTGAGACAGCTCGAACTTCCCTTCCCGCGATCCAGCGGTTCTGCTCGGGAATGCTTCGACCTTGCCTTCAAAGACACTGACTTCCGAGACGCCAAAATCATCCACGACGACTCCGAATTGAGTGCCCAAATCGATCACGGTTCCATTGGGCGTTTCGATCTTAAAACCGTGTCCTACCTTTGGCACCGACGCCATTAATCCACCGCGTCGCAACTCACCGCCCCCGCTCCTCAAGACGAAATCGGCAGGGCCAATCAAGAGTAATTTGACGCCCGTTTCGTAGACCAACTCGATTTCCCCTTGAGCCAAGCTTAACTTGTCGCCAACACGGATAACCGAGTGAACCGTATAAGATTCGTTCGGATTGATCCAATGGGCATTCGCGGAAACACTATTGACCCGAGCGACTTGTGCCGAAAGCGAGGGTATGCGGTCCGAAGGTAATGAGGGATTGTTGTTCGCCGCGAGTTTCGCCACGGGCCTGTCTCGGTGGGCACTCCAAAAATTCAAGGAATAGATGGCTGCGGAAAGGAGCAAGAAACCGACGAGTGCCGCGCGCACGAGCGCGACCAGAGGACGCGCGTGCGTTGGTCCATGCAATTTAGTGATTGGCAAGGCAACACGATTGACGAGCTGGTCGCCAAACTCTTCGATTCCCTGAGCCGCCTGATTGCCTGCCGTGGTAATGAGCGAGCTATGCAGGGCAATATAGCGCAGGTAACACTTTCGCAATGGAGTGCTTTGTCCCAACAACTGATTGAGGCGTACGCGATGACTCTCGGTCAACAAGCCATCGCAAGCGGAGCCGACCAATTGGTACAACTCCTCCACGGCGTGCTCGTCGGATCCCAGTCGGTTTGAATTGTTATTAGCACTCATAATTACCACATATTACCACCGCATAGCAGTGATTTTACTCGAAAGAATTGCCCGCCAGTCGCCGTTCGACACATTCCAGAAGCATGCGCCGAATCTTTCCTAGCAATTTGGACAAGGAATTAGCCGATCGACCGATTTCCGCCGCTAACTCCCCGACACTGGCATTGGGTTGATAACGACGCCTGATCAAAGAGCGATTCCTCTCGGTAAGTCTGTCAAGACAATAGGCCAGCGCTTCCAGAGAAGCCGATGGATCGAACTCGCGCCCCATGGCCTCGTCGCTGAGCTTTTCCAGGACGGCATCATCCAGCAGTTTGGCAGAGCGTCCCATCCGCTCGCGATATTTCATGGCCTGAAGTCGCGCGATCGCACAAGCCCAAGCATAAAAATTAGTACCCGGCTGATAGGTATCAAACTTTTCCCACAATACAAGGCTGGCCTCCTGCAGGACATCGGCCGCATCGTTGGGTGAGGGTAACAGCGCCATCAAGAAAAACTGCAATCTCGGGTAAGATCGAGAATACAACTCAACAAACTCGGCCACCCGATCCCCAGTTTTAATTTTGCCCGGTCCGTTAGGCCTATCGATCATCGCCATAATCATTTCCACGGCTGGCACAGGCAATCCCCAACGACCTCTCCCTAGCTCGACTACTCGGACCATCTGCTAAGTCCTTAATAGTGAATACGCTGAGAAGCGAAAATGTGAACCCTAAACTTGCAAAATGTCTACGTTCTTTTTGCCGAGATCAAAAATAAAAGAAAAAAACTAGCGGTGGGGTGCTTCCCAGGAGAGAATATTTGGAAAAAGCTTCGACATAATCATACACGCTGCAAGCACTTAGGAAACATTTCCAAAATAATCGCCATTTTCATGCTCACATTTCGACCACGAGTTGGATTACATATTAGGGCAGGCTCCAATTGGGCCAACATTCCGGGTTCGGTGAATTGGGCCAAATTTGGTGAATTAGCTTCGTTGGGGGTTCTATCGAGGCGTTGTTTTTCTCGCGGCAGTTACAGACTGCGAAAGTCTCGGAGAACAATCTTTTCGTCGTGGTCTGGGACTTTGGGTCAATACGCACCCGTACTTAAGATCAGGCAAGTGTAGCCTATTAGATCAGGAATCTTGTCAAGGGATGGGCGTTTAAGAGAGTTTTTTTCTGGTTTATTAAGCGGTCTCTTTTACCAACTCGTGTTTCTGGAGGGAATGACTAATGATGTGCCGAATAATGTGTTTGGGATTGGTGTTTGCCTGGGGGCTTAGCGTCACCGGCAGTGCCTACGCAGCAGGTGGGGTAACTATTGTCGATCCGTTGACCTCGCCCAACCCGGGGACTTTTACGACGGACAGCGGCTCCGACCCCCTAGACATAGTTTATGATGCCGCTGGGGCGCATATTGGCGGGACTATCCCTGGGGATGCTGGCCGGAATTATGTGCGGACGATTGTCGATAACTTCGCCCAGGCTCTGTCGTTTACGGCGGAGATTACTTTTGAGACGACTTCAGATGACCAATCCGTCTTTTTTGGCGTGGGTGCAGGTCAGAAAGCTTTGTTCGGCACGCCCGACTGGAGCACGCTGCTTTCCTCGGCGTCATTTTGGCCAGAGTCCGGCAACAATAAGTTTACTCGGTTCCGCACCCAGAACGACCACAATTCGTTTGGAGACACCGGCGTGGCCGGCTTCGATCCTGGCACCCATCGGTTCCGCATGACTTATGACAAGACTACCCAGCGACTGCTTGGCGAAATCGACTTGAATTATGCCGGCGGTCCATTCGTGGCCGACCCCATGACGACCAATTTTCCGATCGTGGTGGGCGCGCTGTTTGTCGACAATGACCCTAGCGGCAATAACGGCCCTGGTTGGCTGGTTGATCCGTCAAGAATTTTCTTCGGGGGTGACGATGGTGCGACCTTCCGCGATCTGGTGATCCATTGCGTGCCTGAGCCTACCACGGGAATCGTCCTGTTGTTAGGCATGGCCACATTGGCCTTGGGGCGCCATCGCGGAATGTGATAGGAAATTTATATCTACGTGGCGATACGTGGGAGAGCGCTTTTTTCTGCGCGATTCCCTTCCAGAATGGAATGATTGAGCGTTTGAAAAAATAGAGAGAAGCACGCGGCAGTCGATTGCGCGTTGTTGATCGGCTGCTGCATTTTCTCGCTTTCGAGAGGTAATTTTCAAATATGAAACAGAACAAGACTTTTTTGCTTTGCTGTGGGGGAGCTTTGTCGCTCGCGCTCTTGCTGGCACCGGCGGCACCGGCGGCAACCTCGTTTTCCAATTCTCTCACCGGGTTTACCGGTAATTCGACATTAGCCGGTACTCAAGCGGCCGTGGATGCCGCTGGGTTTAGTTTTTTTAGCATCGAGGGACTGGACGCGGAATTTACGATGGATCCAACCGTGGCGTTTGACGCTAACGGCGCGGCGTTTGGCACCTTATATGGCGGCGACGGTGGCCGCAATTACATGCGGACATTGCAATCTGACTATGCCACGGTCAATTTCACCGCCGAGATTACCGTTGTGGCTCCGGATCTTGCCGCCATGGATAATTTCCTGGGGCTGGGGACCGGCGACACTGCCCTATTTGGCTTTCCCGACTGGAGTACGCAGTTCTCCTCGGTGCTTGTCCTGCCGGAGATCACCGATCTCGGTGCCCCTTTGTTGACGACCTTCAGAACACAGAATGATATTAACCAGTTTGTTAATACCGATGTCCCGGCGATGACAAATGGTACTCACCGGGTACAGCTTGCGTTTGATGCCACGGCCATGACCGCCAACTTTTCCATTGATTTGAATTATGCGGGCGGTGCTTTTGTGGCCGACGCGGCAGCTCCCTCGATCGACGTCAGCACCCTGTATGCCGTCGATGGTTGGCCTGCGGAGCCATCGAGAATCTATTTTGGCGGTGACGATAGCGTGATCATCAAGGATTTCTCGGTGACCGTGGAAGATGCTGGTGTGCCAGGCGATTTTGACGGCGATGATGACGTGGATGGTCGAGACTTCCTCGCTTGGCAACGGGGCCTCTCTCCAACTCCATTCAGTGCCGCTGATCTCGCGGAATGGCAAGGTGCCTACAACGGTGGTTTGCTTTCCGCCGCGGTTGTTCCCGAGCCCTCGGCCGCCTTGATGATGCTGCTGGGTTTCTTGGTAACGCGCCGATTCGGTCGTAAAAGGTAGATTGGCCAACAGCAGAAACGCGCTTGGCGTTTCTGCTGCTGGGGCAGCAGTCCGCCTGGGAGGGGGTCGCATCGATTTCTCTCTCAGGTCGGGCTTATTTCAGCCTACTGATATGAGCAGTCGACGAGGTTCACTTTTCGAATTTTGAATTTATCATCAGCACATTGAAGAGTGGCATAATATGGCAAACAAAGCGATATATCGGATATCTCGGAAGCCTAACGGGTATCCCCGGCCCCTACGCGGTTTTACCCTCGTCGAGCTGTTGGTGGTGATTGCCATCATAGGAGTACTCGTCGCCCTCTTGCTCCCGGCCATTCAAGCAGCCCGCGAGGCAGCGCGGCGGGCATCCTGCGCGAACAATCTCAAGAATATTGCCTTGGCGGTTTTGAATTATGAATCGACGAATAAGATTTTCCCCACCGGCGAGGGTTGGGATAGAAGCTACACGGATGAAGAACAGAATGTTGTCGATGCACTCGCAGCATCTGGCCAATGGTTGAGCGGCAAAAGCTGGATTCTCACCATTCTGCCTCAGCTCGAGCAAGGCGCACTATACGACCGGTTCGCCGCTGGAGGAGCTTTCGATCACAAGGGGCCGTTCAAGACAGGATTCATCAACAATCCCAAAGAAGGCTTCGGACTGACATCCAAGAGCGCTGATGGCTCAATTAGGGTACCCGAGTTGATGAAAACTCAACTGCCTATCTTGGCTTGCCCCTCTGATGAAACTGTCAAGGATCTCAATGAAAGTCATTTTCAATGGAAAGGCTTCGGCGTGGCCAGAACGAGCTATACGGGTGTGGCCGACGACACTTGGCTGGACCTTGAGGACTTACTCCATAACGACGCTTCACCGTATCCAAGCGGGCGTTACGAGTATGTTTCTTATCAACCAACGCCTGCCCCTAATGAACGTGACTGCCACCGTGGCACCCGTTGCCGTGGGATCTTTTTTCGGAATACCTGGCTTAATCCTATCAAGTTGGCCAGTATTACCGACGGAACGAGCAAGACGTTTATGATTGGCGAAGACGTGCCGGGCTACAACCGCCATTCCGCCGCGTTCTATTCCAACGGAGATTGGTCTTCGTGCAATATTCCTCTCAACTTTCTATTAAATCTCACCGTCGAAGAAGTCTTGGGCAGTAACGATTTTGGTCCCCAACAGGGCTTCCGCAGTCGGCATCCTGGGGGCGTGCATTTCGCAGCGTGCGACGGTTCGGTTCGCTATGTCTCGGATTCCGGTGACAATACTGCCTTTCGAGTGAGTTGTACCCGAGACGGCCAGGAAGTCGCTGGCGAACTTGAATAGGTCATTAGGCTTTGTGATTCGTGAAAAGAATTAAATTGGCTCGTTGCATGCATCGCTATCGAAAAGTTGCTCCTGGCAATTGCTTGCTTAAGCAAGGATTTCAAGTCTTTATCTTGACTGTCGTCGCGTCGTTCTTGGGTTGCGGCAATGGTCGACCGACTTTGAGCGGTATTATCACACTTGACGGAAAGCCGCTCGGTGCCACGGAAGGCGTTCGCGTGACCATCATGTTTTATCCGGAAGGGGGAGGTGCTCCGGCTGGGGCATTAGCAGATGCGAATGGAAGATACATACTTTCGACCGGACAACAAGAGGGCATAGCCGAGGGTCGCTATGTGGCCATCATTTCCGCGACGGAATCAACTCCCTCTGCATCCCCAGGAGGCGAGCCGCAAAAGCGCGTCATTACGCCAGCCAGGTACGCCGATCCCAAGCAATCGGGGCTCGCGGTGGACGTCAAACCAGGTAGCAACACTTTTGATCTCAAACTGGAATCGGGGCCTTAAGGCTGAGTGTCAGTCATGAATAATGCTTAGCTTCAGTAGTATTGATCCACACCTGTTGGTGTGAGGCTTGTGTCAGTTGATAGGCCCGAAGTCAGTGCATTATACGAAGTTTCTTGGCTGATCGGTAACCTCTATCAATAATAGTAAATGGGAATCATGGCGTGCAGATTCTATCAGATGGAGGAGTCTAGGTTCTGCCACATTATCGGTAAGAGAATTCGTTTTCAGGCATTTCAATATTCTTGAAAGCATAGATTTGCGAGCCGACAAGGCATGTCTCGTTGAAATGGTTCTTGGCGTTTGCCGCATGCACTCGACCACTATAGAGGTGAAAAAAGAGTGGTAGTTAACTGGAATCTATCGAGTGTAGGCAATCGGGCTGGCAATCGTGGGCGCTTGCGCGCCCCCCTTGTTGTACGCTGGTTAGCGCTCTTGCTGCTCGTTCAGCATTCTGGTTCGGCAGTTGCCGTACCGACATTCACCAATGTGACCGCCGCCGTTGGCATTACGCATGCCCAGTCCTCAAGCCCCGGTACCGAACCGATGACTGGCGGTGCTGCCGCTGCCGACTTCGACGGCGATGGGTTGGTGGATTTATTTTTTACCCGCGTGGATGCGCCCGCCGTGCTCTACCGCAATACGGGCAGCGGCTTTGAAGACGTATCGATCACGGCAGGATTCACCGAGAATATACCCACAAGTGGTGCCGGCGCGGGCGACATCGACAACGACGGAGATCTCGATCTCTATGTAACGACCAGTTCTCATAACCGCTTCTACTTATACATGAACGACGGCGCCGGCCATTTCAGCGAAGAGGGAGGCTCACGTGGCGCGGCGGTCATGTCTGGAGGAACCTCAACTTGGCGAGGTATGGGTGTCGCCTTTGGGGATTACGACCGAGACGGATATCTGGACATCATGACATCCGATCATAGTCGCCCTTTTACGAACAACGGCTCCCGCTTGCTAAGAAATTTGGGAGCGACCAACCCAGGCCACTTTGGGGATGTTACGCAAGCTGCGGGATTAAATGTATTTCGGCAGTCGCTCCATGTCCAAAACACGGCTTATCGCTTTCAGCCGCAGTTTACGGATATTGACCGCGATGGCCACACGGACATCCTTTTTTCTTCCGATGATCGCACGAGCCAGTTGTTCTGGAACAACGGCGACGGCACGTTTACCGACGGAACAATCCCAGCTGGAGTGGGAACCGACAAATCGGGGATGGGTTCGGCCCTTGGCGACTACGACGGTGATGGCGACCTCGACTGGTTTATCACCGCAATCTTTGATACGACTTTTCTGGGAGTGAACCCGGGCAACCGCCTCTACCGCAACAATGGAAACCGCACGTTTACCGACGTGACGACGGCTGCGGGCGTGCGAAACTCTAGCACCGGTCAAGAGCTGAGCTGGGGCTGGGGCACCACGTTTCTCGACTACGACAACGACACGGATCAAGACCTAATGATGACCAACGGCTTCGTGGCCCTTGGCTACGGGGGCGATGACACGACACTCAAGCGGAACAACGGCGACGGCACATTTACCGATGTTTCGGTCGCATCCGGCATCACAGACATGGGACAGGGACGTGGCCTGCTCCGACTCGACTATGATACTGACGGCGATCTCGATACTTTGGTGGTTAACTATGGGGCGGCACCAATCCTCTATCGCAACGACGGCGGCAATGACGCCGATTGGTTGCGGGTGAAAACCGAAGGAACTATCTCTAACCGCGATGGCATCGGCGCGCTCATCACGGTGACGCCCGATCTGACCAGTCCAACGGATTTTCAGATCTGGGAGGTTGGCAGTGGTAGCAGCTACCTCAGTCAAGAAGAAATAACGGCCCATTTCGGCTTGGGTGATTTTTCGGGGACCATCGACTCGGTGACGATCCAGTGGCCCAGTGGTATCCTGCAACAGTTTACCGAAGTGGCTCCCAACTCGCTGTTGATGGCCCGCGAGGCCATGCTCGGTGATTTCAATGGTGATCTGATCGTCAACGAAGGCGACCTCCTCAATTGGCAATCCGAATACGGCCTCGACAACGGTCCTTTCACCGCCGATGCCGATTACGATGGCGATGTTGATGGCCGAGACTACCTGATTTGGCAAAGACAATTTGGCACTTCACTGGCACCGTTAAGCACCATAGCCTCCGTTCCAGAGCCAAGTGCCGCAGTGCTTACCTGCTGCTTGGGATTTGCTTTGATACTTTCACGCAAGAGTCATCGAGTCTTATTGTGACTGGAACATCACCACTCGGCTCCAAAATACCAAGATGAATTACCTAACCCGAATGCAAATTCAAATCTGCAGGAGTTTAGTTGTGAAGAGACATAGCGTTCATCGCGTCGGTACACTTAGTCGATTGGCCATCGCTTTTGCGCTCTTGGCAGGGTCGTCAGCACGCGGCGTGGATGTCTGGGTCACCACCGGTGACAAAAGCCAATTGCTCAAGCAACAGACGGATCTCTTATTTCAATTGGGCAGCGGCTCTGGCGGCACTCCCATTAGTGTGGTGCCCTCGACAACGTATCAAACCGTCTCCGGTTTTGGAGCCGCGATGACCGATTCGTCGGCTTGGTTGATTCAAAACGAGCTAACCGTCGCACAACGCGATAAGCTGATGCGGCAGATGTTTTCGCCCAGTTCAGGTATCGGACTCAACTATCTGCGAGTTCCTTGGGGGGCCTCGGATTTCACGGCGTCAGGCTACTACAGTTACAATGACAACCCCGTTGGTGGAACCGATGAATTTCAGAATCAATTCTCCATCGCGCACGACCAAGCGTACATTATTCCAAGGCTTCAACAGGCCTTGGCGCTTAATTCCGATTTGAAAATGATGGGCTCTCCGTGGAGTGCGCCGGGCTGGATGAAAACCAATGGCTCGATGGTTGGTGGCGGGGCGTCGTTAAAAACTCAATGGGAAGCATCGTATGCGCTTTATCTGACGAAAATCATGCAGGCCTACGCGGATGCGGGCATCGAATTCGACACGATGAGTTTGCAAAACGAGCCTTTGCATACAAGCAACTATCCCACGATGGAGATGTCGGCCACCCAGCAGGCCAACATCATCAAAAACAATTTGGGACCGCTGATGGCCTCCGAGGGAATCACAACCAAGATTCTTGCCTACGATCACAACTGGGACAACACGGCCTACCCCATCCAAATACTGAATGATCCGGTAGCCCGCCAGTACGTTGCGGGAAGTGCGTTTCACGCTTACGGCGGTTCGGTCAGTGCCCAGACGACTGTTCACAACGCGCATCCAGACAAGGACATCTATTTCACCGAAATCACAGGCGGAAATTGGGCCACGAATTTTGGCGACAATCTTGTCTGGAATTTTCAAAACATTTTAAATGGTAGTGTACGGAATTGGTCGAAGACGGCGCTGCTCTGGAACCTCGCGCTCGATCAGAACAACGGCCCTCACCTGAATGGTTGCAGTGATTGTCGCGGAGTCGTGACGATCAACACGACCAACGGTGCGGTTACTTTCAACGAAGAATTTTATGCACTAGGTCAAGTCACGAAGGCGGTCCAACCTAACGCGACTCGCATTCAAGCCACGACCTACCCTGGGGGCGTGGATACCGTGGCATACACGAACCCTGACGGCACACAAGCACTGGTCGCCATGAATCCCAGTTCATCGACAACAACCATTCGAGTCGTTCACAGTGGCAAGCATTTTAACTACCAAATCCCCGGCAAGTCGGTTGCCACATTTTTGTGGGATGAGCACGGTGCCGATTTCGACAACGGCGGGTTCGACGATGGCGGTTTCCATTCAGGCGGAGGTTCGCTAGATACGTGGAATGCCTTCGGCAACACTATTGGCAACGTCTCGGTGGCCGATCAAGTCGTCATGGCCGGCGACAAGTCGCTGAAACTTTATGGTCAATTCAATGGCCAGCCAAATACTTCGGGAGTTGCCCAAGGAATTACTGTTGCCGCGGGGGACTACGTGAAAGCTTCCTTGGGGACTTACATTCGCTCGGCTGACAGCATTTCAGGGACAGGCAACTCGGCTCAGATGAAAATTGAGTTTTACAGCACCCATGGAGCTTCGTATGGCTCGAGCAGTTTTCTCGGAGAGTTGTTGACCACGCTTGCCGACGGCGTGACGCCAAACGATATTTGGCACAATGAGCAACTAGGAGGCATCGCACCTGCCGGTACTGTGGAAGCTCGACTCGTGCTGCAATTTCTTCAGTTAGGCAACCAATCAGGGGCTGTGCACCTCGACAGTGTGTTGTTTGGAGTACAAGAAATGGTTTTCGCGCCTGCCGACTTCAATCGCGATGGCGAAGTGAATGGCGACGATCTCATCGTGTGGGGAGAATCTTATGGCACTAACAACGGAGCGGACGCTGACGGAGACGGCGATAGCGATGGCAGAGACTTTCTTGAATGGCAACGAAGTTTCGGTGCCAGCAGTCTTCCACTTACTACTTATCACGCCGTTCCTGAAGCCAATTCATTGGCAATTCTGTGGGTCGCCAAAGTTGTCGTTTGCTTTCTGATTGACTCGGCGCGGTTTCATTTTCCTCGCATGCCAAGTCGATGACCTGCTTTCATGCACCTGAGAATGTTTGGCCCAGCCCATGAACCTGCACCCAAGTTATATGGACTTGGACACCTTCACGCTCCTGATTCTGCACAGAACCAATATGAAAATGTGCAATCGTACTTTTGTTACCAGCGGCGAACGAGCGAAAGGGGTCGTTTTTTTTCTGGGACACATCCATGTGGTCGAAGGTTTTCGCGCTCCTCGAACCAGAGGGCATGAAACATCATGCAAAAATATTTCTCTCCAGTGATCTGCATCAAGGGGAGATGGTCGAATTTGTGGAACGCGAACTGTTGACCGAGACATGGATGAGAGCCATGTCGCCTCGGGATCAGGCCGCGGAAAAGTCTGATCGACCCGACCACGGCCCTCTAGGGGCCTACGATGCTTGGCCGGCATTCACGGCTGAAATCATGTGCATGCTGGGAGCTTGGCAACCAGGCGTAAAAATTTTAACTGATACTCAAGCCGCGCTTTATGAAGGTGTCTACGGCCAATCGCGCGAGTTTTATGGCGAGAATCGGATGAAGCGAGACTCACCAGTTCGTATTGCCATGCGCGGGGCCTGCATGAGAGAAAGTGTTGGGGGAGGCGCATTTGCTGAAATGATCATAGGGACGTTGTTTGGATTCCGTCCCGAAGAGGGAAAGCCACTGTCACTCTATGAGCCTCAAATTGATCGCGGTTTCGAAGGTCAACTACTGAACGTCAGGCACGACAATCGATTACTTCACAATACAAGTAACCGCGATGGTGTCAGCTTCAGTTACCACGAGTAACGAAGCAAGAAGAATCACCACGATGACCGTCGAGATACCTGCAACCACGAGTAACAAAATTAATCACCATGGGGATTCCAAAATGGATGGATCGTCCGCAATTGCACCTAAGCGACTTTGTCCTTGCGGCAGCGTGCCATGGCCAAGGCACATAAGAGGAACACAACACCGCACAGCGACATGGGCTCAGGAACCACGACGGCACTTAGCGGCGCGCCGGTAAATTCTCTCTGCCAAATCAAGAAGTCGCGCCCCGTGACGAAACCATCGCCGTCGGCATCGCCCATCGAATTGTTGCCAGCGCTGCCGTATTTTGTTTGCCAAATCAGTAAATCTTGGCCGTTCACGAACGTGTCCTGGTTGAAATCGGCACTCAACACGAGTGCATCGGCAAAGGCCGCCAGTAAATCCGTGCGGAACTGGCCGACATAGCCGCGCATGTTCGCATCGGACGCCGTCACGGGAGCTTGCCCCAGCAGGTTGACCCACGTGTCGGCAATGACCTCAAGATCGACGGTGTTGACAAGATTCACATCGACAGCGTCGATGGCGTAATTCGGATCAATACTGGCAAAATCGCCGTTGATCCAAGTCTCCATGGTTTGCCCAGGCAAGGTGTAATAGTTGAGAGACATGATATCAAGATCGAGAAAATCAACGGCACCGTCGAAGTTCGCGTCGCCGTCTTTGATATCAGCAAACTGCTGAAGAACCTTCACGTCTTTCCAATCGACCACTGTCGGGCCATTGGTGACATGCTCATAGCGCATATCCACGGCATCGAAAACCAGCACCGCGTTGCCATTGAGATCAAACTTGTAGTTGGCTAAATCGGCTGCGGTGCCGCGAGTGCGAAGCGCCGAGGAGAGCAGAGTGAAGTCCGCAGCATCTAAGTCATTGTCCCTATCAAAATCACCTGTCTTGTAGGCTCGAATGCCGATCGGTGCATCAAAAGCTTCATCCGTGAAAATGATTTCATTGACGGCAAAGCCGGGGGTTGTTGAAGTTCGGACTTGCATGTCCAGCACATTATCATTCAAACCTAAACCATTTGCCATTTGGAATTCGTTGTGCTCAGCTTCGCTGGCCACCTTGGCAAGTCGGCCCTGGGTGTCGTAGACGTAGACCCCGTCGGTACCCGTTTCGTGAAAATAGAGATTGCCCACGGCGTCGCTCGCCAACGAAAGATATTGCGGGGCACTGTCTCCCACGTATTCCGCGAAAGAACGAAAATCGGCCTCGGTAAACAAGGGGGTGGGCTGGGCCATGCTCGATGCGCCAGTATCAAGGTAAATATTGATCCCACCATTATTGCCGCCATCGGCCGACCCCTCGACAAGGATCTGATCGCCCGTCGCAAGATTGGTGGGGTCAAGGTCGCGCACAGAAGTGTGAATGACCGCTGGCTCGCTATTGATTCGGCCACCCGACTCGTTACTCTTGGTGCCGATCCAAATACGCGTGGCCACGTGCTCTTGAGTGGCATCAATGCGATAGATGCCGCCGGTGTTTGCTCCGGCGTCGATGGCGTAAATCGATTGACCATTGCTGGACCAGGCAAAGGAGCGACCGAAGTTGTCGCTGCCCCCGTCTCTAAGTCCAAACTGTCGTTGCCAGATCAGGAAGTCGCGCCCCTCCGCCACACCGTTGCCATTTGCGTCGCCCGTTGCGCCGGTAGCGGCCGAGCCATAATTGGCTTGCCAAATCTGTAGATCAGTACCCTCGACTTGTCGATTGCCATTGAAATCCGCCGTCAAAGATTCGGCCGTGGCATCTTGAAGATCCTGCTCGCTAAAGACAACCGTGAAGGCATCGTTCCAATCGGTAACTCCGTGGGCACCAAACACAAGAGTTGGCCCAGTGCCCGTAAAATCGTTGTTCGCTGCGTTGGCAAAGTCAGGCTGCTGGGTGGTCGCGCCGTTGACTCCACCAAAAGGGTTGTCGACTTTACGCAGATCGTAGCGGATGAGCTTCTTGGTCGCGTCCAAACGCTGGGTACCATTCGGCTCGGCGATTACGCCCATGGCGTCGGAGATAAACGCCAATTCGCCAGGCTGATAAGTTTTCTGCGTGGTGCCTCCCATTCCGGTGGGGATGGTGATTGTCAGCGGAGCGGGATTCAACAGAAAACTCGCCGGTATACCTGAAGAAGGACCGCCCCATCCAGGATGTGTTAATCCCGACGCAGTGTCATCCGAACGATAAAAGAATCTCAGGTCTTCATCGAGTACGTGCGGGTCGGCAATCCAGGAGGAGCCGTTGTTGCTGAGCTTGGTAATCCGCGGCGATGGCACGGGAGAGACAATCTGGCTGCGTCCCATGACCCAAAAGTTTCCAGCCGAGTCAAATGTCACCGCGCCCACATCGCCCACGGCGGTCGTCGAGCCTGGGAAGTAAAAGACAAATTGATCTTGGGCCCAGGATGAGTGCGTCAAGACGAAAAAAAACGCGAGGCATAACGTCAAGTCACGAAGACAGATTGAGCGCGCGCAAAGACCAAGCCAGGGATTAGAATTGTTGTCCATCGATCACGATTCAAACTGAGTAGGCAACATCAAGGGGATGAGAGAAAATCAGGGCGGGACGTGAGTGAGGCGATTATAAATCGAAACAGGTCGTGCTGAGGTACTCGACATGGCCATCGAAAAACAACGTGTTTTGCCCGCAACCGGTATCGCCCTGTTGGGGGTGGGGCCGGGTAAAAATATCCTTGTAGATTCCATAATAAGGATCGCTCTTGGACATCTTGCGGATCGAGGATCCTTCGGCAATTCCGCGCCAACCGCTAGGGGGAGGAATGTCGAGCGTGTTGCACCAAGCCCAGGCAATCCGCGCCATCTTTTCAGGGTCTTCGACCGGAGGTTTCAGCAAGTAGTTCGCGACTTTGGCATTGAAGGCATAACTATTACCCCAGAGGAGACTCATGGGAACCAGATCGGGACAGTTGAAAATCCCGGCTTGTGGCTCGATGTATTTCTTGCCGACATAAGTTGCCTCCATGCCAAAGACTTCGGGAATGGAGCGCGGCGACTCGGGCCACTTACGACCATGAGCGACGCGAAAGTTGTTGCTACCTTGGGTGACGGTAACGAAATCCTCGCCCTCGTAAATAATTTCTTCCTCAGGTTCCAGGTCGGCTGGCTTCTTTTTCACAAGTTGATATCCCCCCAGATCATCCACGGGGTGGGGGAAGCTCCCACGATGGGTATCGCGGAACATGATCGTCAACAAACCAATCTGGCGCAGATTGCTCGTACATTCCACATAGCGGGCCGAGGCACGCGCGGCTTGAATAGCCGGCAGCAGCAGGCCGACCAAGACGCCAATAATGGCGATTACCACAAGGAGTTCCACCAACGTGAACCCAACTTGCTGAAATGAATATCGAGCACGAACCAACGGCTGGATTTTAATTCGCATTTGATGGATGCCGGTACTCAAATTGTGGAATTCGAGTCGTTCATGGTCCATCGGGAACGACGAGCGAATGATTATGCGTCTCAATAAGACGCAGCCCAGTGAAGACATCCTTTCCGCACACGATGAGAGAATGTCCCTCCGTTAGTTGAAAAGCCGGTTCCACCGCCCAGAAGATACCTTCTGGGAAGAACCATTTTCCCTTTATTGGAGGAACCAACCATGCCCAAGCAAGCGTATCGGAAGCGGCGGCCGTGTGACAAGCGGGCTCAACCGGCGGCGGAATTGCCCC
>Ga0163153_10001216_pt1 | contig 41110 bp, 37 predicted proteins | sample OliLakLV19MP6IB1_FD_148629 | JGI IMG/M metagenome (GOLD analysis project Ga0163153, IMG submission 148629) | Freshwater microbial mat bacterial communities from Lake Vanda, McMurdo Dry Valleys, Antarctica - Oligotrophic Lake LV.19.MP6.IB-1 | ecosystem: Environmental > Aquatic > Freshwater >... | reverse complement strand
ATTGTCCTGGCTCCAGACCAGGGCCGCGCCGCAGGCTGGGCAGACGACAGTCCGCGGTTTCCTGGATTCCGGACTCATCAAAGATCAGAAGGTAAGATTGAAACTGCCTGCAAAGTCAATGCCAGCGAGGTTCTTCGATTTCCACATATCCTCTAGCTACTCGCGTAGCTACTCGGCTTGGCCATGCTGGGCTGTCTCTCCAGGGCCAGCACATCACCCGCAATCTGCGAGTGAGCTGGATGGCACGATTATATCGGGTGGCACGGTTGGACGCTGCGACCTCTCAGGCCGCTCCGTCACGGCGCTTGCGCACCGCCTGGCCAGGGCAACGACGCTTTCGCTCATGGCATCACCTTTTTCTCCTGGCGCATGTCGTCAAGGAATTCCGAAGCCGGCTCGACACTCGTCACTAACAGATGGTCCCGCGCCCGCGTGCAGGCGACGTAGAGCAGATGCCGTTCGGTGTCATACACCTCCTGCAGATCGGCGTCATCGCCGACCGTCTCGATGCGCTCCTGCAACGGGCTGATTTCGTCGTCGCAGGCCATTACCACGACGGCCCGGAACTCCAGGCCCTTGGCAAGGTGCATGGAGCTGATCGAAACATGACCGCTAACAGTCTCTACATGTTCGTCGAGAATCTTGAAGGACAGGCCAGATTCCTTCACAGCGGCCTGAGCGCGGTTCAGTTGCGCCGCGGATCGGACAAACAAACCGAACTCGTGCGGCAGCACACCGGCCGCGACCCGCTCTGCCATCCACTTGCCGACGGCCTTGATTTCGCTGCTTTCGTCCTTGAACGTGAGAACGAGCGGCGGGGGACCGTTGAACACCGAAACCGTATCGCTGCGGTCTTCGGTGTTACCGTCCACATCGGTCACGACTGGCCCTAGCAGGCGGTCCGCCTGTGAGCGGATCTGGTGGGAGGTACGGTAATTGACGCGCAAAGTGCGTGATCGCCCCCTTATGTCTACTCCAAGTGCTTTCCACGAAAAGGGTTGCTGGAAGATACGCTGCCCGAGGTCTCCGGCGAAAAAGAGAGCATTGCGCCGACCTCCGCCCAAGGCGGCGAAGAAACGAATATGTGCAACGCTGAGGTCCTGCGCTTCGTCCACGACCGCGAAATCAAATGCCGGGTTCTTGCTTTTCGAGATCGCCGCGGCCAGTGCGGTGAATAGCTCTGCGTGCGTGATCAACTTGCGGTCTCTCAACCCGGCGCGAACATGCTCGAAGATGGACCACAGCACGGTGCGCTGCGGCTCCGGTAACCGGGTCTTTCTGCCAAGCCGCGCCACGTCGCGATACCCCTCCCAGTTCTCAAGTTGCCAGGCATCCACGACCTGTTCCCACTCCGTGAGCAGGAAATGCACGCCAAACTTGTGGCCGCCGACGGCAGTCGCGGCCTCCTGCACCAACCCGCGGACAATCTCCCGACTGGCCATCGTCGCCGGCCCGATGTGGGTCTTGTAGAGCCGAAGACCGATGGCATCAATCGAATGAACATCGACCCGCTCCGCGAGACGCGGTTCATTGCCCAGCAGGCGCCTCAACTTGGTTTGCAGCGCGCTTGCCAGTGTGTCGGAGAAGGTGGTCAGCAGAACACGGGCATCGGGATGGGTGCGTGCCAGATGGCCCGCCCGGTGCAGCGCGACGATGGTCTTGCCCGTGCCCGCCGAGCCGGAGACGCGCGCCGGCCCCGAATAGTCCCGCTCAACCCATTGCCGCTGCTCAGGATGCAGGAAAACGGTCCACTTCTCCCAAGGGAAGTCGAGCGCGCGCTGCAGTTCCTCCACATTGGTCATCACGCGGAAGCGGCGCTGTGCATCGGGGTGGTCGAAGGGATTTTCCGTCGCGGCGATTTGCGTCGACACGCGAGGCTTACCTCCCGTCGCCAGTTCCAGCAGCGCCTCCGCGGCCTCTGCGGGCAGATGCTCGGCCAAGGCCAGCAGCGTGCCCTCTGTCGCCTTCTTCACGTCGTCGAGCCATTCGGCCGGGACGCCATAGCCAAGGAGCTCATCGTCGGGTGTGCCGGCGAATAGCGGTTTCAGCGCGGGCGCGGGCTTCGGTGCCAGGACAAGTTCCGTCTGCACGTAAATCGGAACCAGCACCTCCTTCACCGTCTCGCGGATTTCTACCAACTGCGCTGCGCCGGTCGTCGGGTGTGTTTCCAGCTTCCGCCGTTCTGCCCAGTCGTAGGCTTTGTCGTGGTGGTCGACATAGCAGAGAAGGAGACTTGCATCGCTCTTGTGAACGATTAGCCGGATGTCGCTGCCGACACGCACCGACCAGAAATTCTTGTCCTTCGCTTTGGCGAGCTTGTGGAAGCCCATGCTCGGGCTCGACGGGTTCAATTGAAGATCAAAGGCAGCGGTCTTGACAGCCTTCTGCTCCTCCCCGGTCAGCCGAGCGAGGCTATCGGTAAAGGTATCTGCTATGCGGAAGTTCATCGCGCCCGAGATCGCCGCGATGTTGGTCAGGGGTTCGCTCGAATGAGCGTCGCATGCTGCGCAAGAACCAGCGCGCGCTCCTTGCGCCGAGATTTGGCCAATTCGGCGTTAGCGGGATCGCTCGGCCATCCCGTGATGTCTGCGTGACGCGCCGGCGGTTCGCTGGCCGTCACATCTAGTTCAGCAGCTCGAATCTGGCGAGCCGAGCATATCGCGACGCCATGTAGCGTACGCTCGCCGAGATTTGTCCTGCCAAGCCGGAAGAGTGCATCGCGATCATCAGCCCCCTGGCGGAATACCGAGGCTCGACCGTCGGGCTTATTGGAAATGAACGCGGAGGCTTTGACTGCTGTTGAGGTGAATTGGCTTCTCGACGCGAGGAAACGCGCCAGAGGCTCGTTGTCCCCGACGTGTTCAGGCAACCCGGACGGAAGCGCCATTACCGCGACCGATGGTTTCCGCGATCAACGAAAGAATCCGGGAGGGTACCCGCCCGCCTACGAACCGCTCCACGAAATGGCCTCGATTCGCCCCGTCAATCCACGCGCATGCAAGCCGGTCAGTGGCCCCAATGCTGATCGAGAGAACCTTGTGTCGAGAAGGCATCCAATCAAGGGAAATCTCGCCATCTGGTTCTATCGCGAATTCCGGTTGTGGAACCCCTTCGGGAAGGGCACGAATAAAGTCGATTGCACGATCTAGGGCGGCGGGGTCGATCGCTCGTGCTTCCTCCCCATCCCAATTATCGGTCGAACACTCGGTCGCCAGCTCCGAAAGGTGTGAAAGGGAGTCGGACTTTTGCCCCAGTAGCGCACGGGAACGCTCGAGCGAGTCGACGGCGCGATAAGCTCTGAGCTGTATCACTTCTGCCTCCCGCGAGACGGCACTGCCCGGTCTGGCGAGGGAATAAATGGCCGCGATTCCCAATTGGAGACTCAATGCTGAAACAGGCTCAAACATTTCTCGGTCAGTGAGTGTCGAAAGACGGAGTTCTTCAGGCCCCGGAGTGATATTAGGCGCTCGGCAATTGCCCCCCACGCCCCTGAATCCAGACTACATGCGTAGTATGCATCAATGTCAAGAATGACGGGAAGAACCTGATCCGCCGGCGGTTGGGTCGCAATGCTGATGTTGACGTGGTTGTCGGTGCCTAGTTCGAAGGCGGACTGCTGAATGAAAAACCCGGAAAAGCCCAGATTGCTCTCATCCGGCAGGCTCGGAATGCCATTCAGGTAATCATCGAGTTCTACGCGACCGTCCACCAATGGCAGCAGAATTCGGTTGATGTAGCGCAGCCGCAGCTGCCGCACTACGACCGGCTTGGTCAGATCTACAAATATTCGCCACGTGCGCTCGATTTCCGGCAGGTAGTCGTCGAATCCCGAATACGGAGCCAAACGGTTAAGAGAGTATCCCTGTGCCCGTATTTGGACCAACTGCTTCTCGTCGGCACTGAAAAACTGCAAGCCCTGCAGCCCCTGCTTCGTGCTGAACTTCGGTGGTTCCTCGCCCTTGGCCTCGAACTGCATTTGCTGCAGATACTGCTTCCGTGCGAGCGGGTACCCGTCCTTGAGGCGGTCAGTTGCGACAGGCTCAAGGGCCGCCAAGTCAAGACTGGGCGGCAGATCGCAGTCAATATCGACGACCGCCTCGACGATGGGCGGCGACTTAAGACGCACAGTCTCTGCGGTCATTTGCCACTATCCTTCACCCGGAATACCTTCATGACCTCATCCCCCAGGTGGTTGATGACTTTGACGGCGATCCGCCCCGATTTCGGCTTCTCGAACGCTCGTGACGTGTCGCTGTGCAGCGTGGCCCAGGCGTCGGCGTTGATTTCCGCCTTCAAAGTGGTCTTGAGGGAACTGTAGGGGTCATTGGCGCCGAGGAAGTAGGCGTGGCGCACGAAGAAGCTTTCTTCGTTGTAGTCCGTATCTATGAACCAGCAGGCGATGCCGTCGGCGCCGTCGCTGATCACTTCGCCGGTCTGGGGTTTGAAGACATCCACGCCGTTCACCTTCACCCGCAGCTTGCCGTCCTTCTCGGTGATGAGGTCGATGTCCGGCTCGCCGAAGATGACGAAGAGGTTGCCTTTGCCGGTGTTCTTGAGGTCCTCGGCCATGTGCAGGTCGGCGTTCATGCGAGCCTTGAGCACGGGGATGCGGCCCAGCTTGGTGAACTCCGTGGTGTGGGCCTCGTAGTTGAAGGCGCAGGCGATGAGCACATCGAACCCGGCATCGCCGGCCTCGCGGGCGGCGGCGACGAGATCGGCGCGCTGCACGGTGCCAAACTCGGGGCCGATGAAAATGGCGGCGCGCTTCTCCGCGTCGCCTTCCAGATAGCGGCCTTCGGCACAGACGAGATCCCCGGGCCAGGGCGTGAGCGCGGTGAAGGTGATCCGGTCCTCCTTGTGCGCCTGCTGCACGCCGGCGGTCTTGAGGTTCTCCAGGATCATCTGGGGAAAGGACTGCTTGGCCCCGTATTCGGCGCTGTCTTCGTTGAGGGAGTCGATCAACTCGTCGTTCTCATCCACGCCCAGCATGCGGTGCGGGCTGAGGCTCTCGACGGTGAAGGGACCGGCCACGCGGACCTTCTTTTTGTCGTCGTAGGGCTTATCGTAGAGGTATTCAAATTCGGCCTTGGCGGCGATGGAGGCGTCGATGGATTTCTGCCGGGCGATGCGGGCCTGCCACCAGTCGGCATGCAGCTTCCTCGCTGGCTCCGTCCACGCCTTGTCCGCTTCGCGCGGAATCTCCCATTCCTGCCATTGCTTCTTGAGCGCGGCGTTCAGCTTCTCGCGCAATGGCTCCAGCACGGCTTGCCACTTGTCCCAGATGACATCAATCTCCGCGTTGTTGGCGATGGATTTGAGGGTGATGTGCGGCACGCGCTCATAGACGAAGCCGTGGCGGATGTTCCCGCGCACCGGCTGGGAACTCGGCGCCGTGCGGGTGACTTCGGCTTCCTTGGTCTGGCCGTCGCGGGAATCGGCGAGCAGGTAAAACGGATAACGTGCGCCCATGATGCGTGCACGGGCCAGCGCCAGTGCCACGCGCGAAGTGTCAATCGTGATCCAGCGGCGGCCCCATTGCTCGGCAACGGTGGCGGTGGTGCCCGAGCCGCAGGTCGGGTCCAGCACGAGGTCGCCGGGGTCGGTGGCCATGAGGAGGCAGCGTTGAATAACTGCGGTCGCGGTTTGAACAACATAGATTTTATCTGCTGCCCCAGCCACATCGACCCAGAGATTTCCCACGGCGGTTGCAGCAAAGTCGTCTAGGAATCGTCTAAATCGCAACGTGCCGCCGCCCGCGTATATCCGGCCAGCTCCAATCAGTCGTGTAAATCCAGCAGCTGTAGTTGTCCATGTTCTTCCCGCAGGAGGTAGGAAAGTGCGTGCTTCGAAACTAATTGGAATCCGCTCGTGCTCACGTGCTGGTCTGTGGGAAGACGTGGAAACGTATTGGAAGAAACGCGCTTCTGGGTTGGCGAAATCCTCATCTAGCGCCCTTCGCGTGGTCCCGTCAGGAAATTGAACTTGGTCGTAGCGCTCGCCGGTAGTTTCACCTTCCCCTGCGGTAACTTTATGATGAGGTTGTCGAAATTTGAGTTGGGGAATGTTCTTCGCGTAGAACACTATGTAATCGCTTACTGCAGCGAGAGCTGTCGATGTTTGCCCGCCAGTTTTCTTTACCGTGATTATGCTGACGCAATTCTCATCCCCAAAAACCTCGTCCATTACCGACCGAACCCGATGGACATTATCGTCGCCGATTTGCACGAAGATCGAGCCGGAATCGGTGAGCAGATCGCGTGCGACGGTCAAACGGTCTCGCAGATAGGTGAGATAGCTGTGAATGCCGTCGCGCCAGGTGTCGCGGAAGGCTTTGACCTGCTCCGGCTCGCGGGTGATGTGGCCGGCGTTTCCATCCTTAACGTCGCGGCTGGTGGTCGACCATTGGAAGTTGCTGTTGAACTTGATTCCGTAGGGCGGATCAAAATAGATGCACTGCACTCTGCCGCGCAGGCCCTCACGCTCGGCGAGGCTTGCCATTACTTGCAGTGAATCGCCAAGGATCATGCGGTTCGACCAGTTCTGGTCGTGCTGGTAGAACTCGGTCTTGTCCGCCCCTATGGGAATTCCGTTGAAGTCGGCGAAGAGGTCGGCACTTATTTCCCCAGTGGTGTGCTGGCTCTCTTTGGTCTGGCGCAGCAGGTCGTCAATGAGCGCTTTGGGGTGGACCTTTTCCTGGATGTAGAGCGGCGGGGCGTGGACGACGAGGTCGCTCCAGTCCTGCTCATCCTTGCCGCGCCAGACGAGCTGTGGGTCAAGGTCCGTATTGCGGGCGTATTTCAGCTTGAGGGGCGCAGCATCGTCCTGCCTGAGCACGGACTGGTGCTCGGCGGTGGGGATGTTCTTCCGCTTGGCCTCGTCGTGCTTAAGGGTCTCGACGGACTTGAGACTGGGCGGTTTCTTGGCCATGATTATTGCTCCCCAATCGCTGGTTGCGCTGTGGCGGAGGTGATCATTTTCTCGAACTGTCCCGCCACCTTCACTGCGAAGTCGACTTCGATTTCATAGACATCGCAGAACTCGGCGAAGGCCCAGCGGCCATGCGTGCCGAGGTGGTTCACGCCGGGCACCCAGTAGGTTTTCATGGTGGAAGCCTTCTCCTTAGCATCTTCGCCACGGTAGCCCTTGATCTCGACGATAAGGTGGAGCAGATCGTCGTCGCCGTGCCCGTCCTCCACGAGCACGATGAAGTCGGGGAGATACTTGCGCAGCTCGGAGGCGTAGCGATACGGGACTTCGAGGCCGAGGTTGTGGTTCTTCACGTAAGCACGGACCTTGGGATGTGCCTCGGCCACGCGGCAGAACTCGGCCTCCCAGTCGCTGTCGAGCACGACCCAGTTGATGTGGCACTTGGGTGGCGGTCCCTTTGTGTCCCAGCGGTCGGTCTTGGAGGTGTTGAATCGGACGTGATTGGTCGAGCCGGTGGCGTTGTAGGGATCGAGCAGGGCCTTGATGGGCCGCCCGCCGATGAAGGCGCGGGTGATGCCGGCTGTGATTCGTTCGCAGGCGATGGCGGCCAGCTCTTGATACATGAGCAGCGCTGGGTAGGTGCTGCCCTTGCATTTGAGGCAGGTGTCGAGCCATTGCTTTGTTACGCGCTTAAGCTGACCGAAGAGGTGCAGCGGTGGCGGCTCGCCCGGATCGCGGAACTTCGTGTAGAGCAGCCGATGGGTGACGTTAAACAGGACCGTGGAGGGACGGACATCAGCGAGGTGCTCGACGGTCAGGGTTTCCGTCTTGCCAATAATGCCGGCGTTTTCGTTCTTGGTCGGGCCGACCAGTTCCGGCGTGAGGACGAGGATGGAGTCGTCGTCGAATTTGGCCTCGATGCGTTCCTCCGGGAGTTCCACGCGGTAGCCCTCGACGCGCGGAAAGCGGATTTCGAGGTGGTCGCGCTCGGGGCGAATGGCTTTGACCTGGACGGTGGGGCGCGGCGGCTTCGGCGTGGCGATGACGGGCTTGGCCGTGAAGTCGAAGGGAATGCCGAGGACATCGGCATATTCGACATCAAAGAGATTCTCTTCGTTGAGGTCGTAGGACAGGCGGCGAAGGGCGCGGCCAATGACCTGCTCGCAGAGAAGCTGGGTGCCAAAGGCGCGGACGCCGAGGACGTGGGTGACGTTGCTGGCATCCCAGCCTTCGGTGAGCATGGAGACTGAGACGACGCACCGAATGCCAGCCCCGAGCTGCCCTTCCTTGCCCACGGTGTTCATCACCTCCCGCAGCAGGTCCTGGTCGGACAGGTTGTCCGCGGCATGGGCATCCCTCTTGCGCTCGATGATTTCGCGGCGGAACCGCTCGATTTCATCACTGGCCATGGCGCGGAAATTGTCATCGAGCGCGTCGCCGGATTCGAGCTGCTCGCTGTCGATGAGGAGCGTGTTCGGGCGCGGGAGCGGGTTGCCGGTGGTTTCGTCGAAGTTGCGGAAGAGCGCGAGACGCCCCTTGACCAGGGAAGATGTGCCGTCGTCGTTCTTCTGGTGAAACCCGGAGATGTAGTCATAGACCAACTTGGAAGTGGCGGTGTTGTTGCAGACGACGATAAAGCAGGGTGGCACGCGAGCGCCCTCCGCATCCCAGAGCCTGTGGGTTTTTTCGTAATGGCCGTAGAGGGCTTCGAGCGCGGTCTTGAGGAGCGTGGGCAGCGCGAGAGGGTCGAGTTCCTCGCCAGCGCCGCGCCCTTTCTTCGGCATCTTGGTGCGGATGTGTTTCCAGAGTTCCCGGAACATCGGCATTTCGTCGTCTGTCGCGCCGGCAAGATTCTGCGCCACCGGAACGCGGGGCAGTTTCACGATGCCGCACTCGATGGCGTCCATGAGGGAGAAGTCGCTCATGGTCCAAGGGAAGAGCGTGCCCTCGATGTAGCCGGAGCCGCTGAGGAAGAACGGGGTGGCTGAGAGGTCGATGACGCGGGCGAGGCCGAGCTTGCGGTTGACCGATTCGAGGCCGGAAATCCAGACACGCGCGGCTTCGTTGTCCTTCTTGGCGCGGGCCTTCGCATCCTTCAATTCATCGCCCGAGAGTTTATTGCCCTGCTCGTCGGTGAACTCCACGTCATCCGCCGGCTTCTCGCGATAGCAGTGATGGGCCTCGTCATTAATTACGAGAATGTTCTTCATGCCCATCAGATCAGGCATCACGCGCTGGATCATTTGGCCCTCGGATTCGAGGGTCTTGGGCGCGTCGCCGGTGCGGCCTTGCAGGAGTTGACGCCCGCCTTTGGAAAGCTCGATGCGCTCGTGGAGCATGAAGACGTGGTAGTTCGTGATGACGATCTTGGCATCCTTGATGTAATCGAGCATGTCGCTCGGGACCAGTTCACGGTCCTTGTAATAGGCGTCTGGATCATTCGGCTGGAGCACGCGGAGGCGATCCTTGATGGTGAGTCCGGGCGCCACGACGAGAAAGCCGCGCGTGAAGTTCTTGCTGTTGGGCCGGCGGACGGCATTGATGGTCTGCCACGCGATAAGCATGGCCATGACGGTAGTCTTGCCCGCACCGGTGGCGAGTTTCAACGCAAAACGCATGAGTTCGGGATTGGCGTCCTTGTTGGCGCTCGCCAGGTGGTCGAGCAGTCGCTTGCCGTTGTTGGTGTGGGGCGCGACTTCGGTCAGCCAGATGGCGGTTTCGATCGCTTCCACCTGGCAGAAGAACGGACGGATGCCGCCGAATTTGTGGTGCCGCCAGTGCTGGAGCAGGCGTGCAGTCTCCGGGGTGACCTGCCACTGGCTAGGGTTGGGCAAGGCCCGCCACGCGTCTACGTTCCGGCGCACCTCGTTGATGTTGGAAGTAGCGTCGTACTGCTGTGCCCTGGTGGAAAGACCTTTGCCTTCGTCAAACACGAATCCTTCCTGCGTTGGGGTCTTCTTCCGTTTCTTCGGCTTGGGTATGGGCGTGATGAACTTGGCGCTGCGCCGGCTCTCGGTGATTTTCTGTGTGGGCTGCCCTTCGTCATCGAGCTCCCAATGCCTCGACGGGTACTCGTAGGGCGAATTGAGGATGGGGTGGTCGAAGAACGGGTTAGACGCGGTCAACTTTATGAGCCCAGAAGACGGCAGACGCTTTGCTCGTGGCATGGAAAGCTCCGCGGGCATTCTGGAAATAGCCATGAAGTTTCAATGGCTTGATTCTCACGTGCTTTCTTATTGTTCGCATGACGCAGTGTGCTTTGTCGCTGCTAGCAACAGGTACAAGTCGCTGATAATGTACAACAGCGTGCTGCATAATCCTACTGAACGGCCGCGGAGGCCCAAATGCAGGTTAATTTAGGCTCACATCTATGAGTCGCTACACCGATAAGGACGGCGTGACTTGGCTTTCGATCCCAGTGCCAATTGAACTCACCGGATTCGACTATTGGCGGTTGTGTGACGAACTAAACATCGTCCAGGCCGCCCTATTGATCGCTGGTTGCGACCCGTCCAGTGAGAGCGGGTATTCAGAAAAATGGCAACCGCACGAGAGACCGACGGGCTATGAAGCGGCAAAAACCGCAATTTCAAATGCACTGCGGAAAGGGGCAATCAAGGGCACGCTCATTCCGCAATACGAACAGGACATCAATGGGAATATCTGTGGCGCGATCGATGATTCGATAGACATCGGCGAATCGAGAGTTGAGGTCGGGTCTCTTCGTAATTGGCTTGCCGGTCGCGGATTTCATACAGGCTTTTTCTTCCCGAACGTCACCGTTGCACCGGACTACCTTAACCCTAAGAATCTATGCTATGCGCCGAAGTTGGCCGCCGCCGTTCGCGCCTGGCAGGCGGTAACGACCGATACCAAGTACTTGGACAACGGGAAGCACGTGAAACAGAATCTTGAAAGCTGGCTCACTGCTCATGCCGCTGAGTTTGATCTGGTCAAGGATGACGGCGAAATCAATGCCGATGCCATCAAGAACCAAATCGCCAAGGTCGCGAATTGGAAAGACAAGGGCGGGGCACCCAAGACGCCCGGCGAGTGATCCACCTACCCCCAAGAGTGCCGCCAGTTCTGGCTCTCAGCCCTGGCGCGGTTTCAGAACTATCCACCCCCTACCGGGGAATCCACCTACCCCTCCCGTGATTTTCGGGACAGGTTTTCTGAACCTATCCTGCTATTCGGGCGGGCGTCGGGACAATTCAATGGCGGCATGTTCAACAACACCCAAAGGGGTGCCAACATGCCGCAAACCATCTTTCGGCTTCCTGCCGTCAAGACTGAGTCCGGGTATTCCCGGTCGACAATTTACCTCCGCATATCCCAAGGCCTATGGACTAAGCAGGTAAGCCTGGGGCCTCGGTGCGTCGGCTGGCCGGCTCATGAAGTCGCGGCGCTGAACGCGGCGCGCATCTCCGGCAAGACCGACGAGGAGATCCGCGCTCTCGTGCTGAAGCTGGAAGCGGCGCGCAAAGCTGCGGTGTAGGGGGCGCGGTGATGAGCGCGCCCGAGACAGATTCGCCACCCGAGGCGGTGGAAACCGACATAACCGGCAAAACCGATCTGGTCAGCAACGAGGAATTTCTGCTGTCCGTGTTCGGCGAGCTTGCCGACGCTCGCCCGGTGGTGGTCAGCTTCGTGGGCAATCCGGCCAGCGCACCGGCCAAGGTCTGGTCCGGCAGGCCGTGGCAGAGCACACCGGAGGATTCCACCGGTCTTGTGGCCGCCGTCAACAATTACTTCAGTCTCGCGGTCTTCCGGCCCGACGAGGCAGGCCAAATCCGGCGGCAGAAGGCGCGCTTTCAGGCGCTGTACGCGGAGATGCTGGACGGCATCGGCACCAAGGTGGCGCTGGAGCGGCTGACCTTGCCGCCGGCGTGGTTGCTGGAGACATCGCCTGGCAATCATCAAGCCGGGTATCTGCTCGGTGAGCCGTTGGCAGACGGCAGCGTGGCCAAGGGTGGCCGGGCAGACCCATGAGTAAGCGCCACCCGAACCCGCGCCTCGCCAAGATCCACCGGAACTACACGGTCGAGGAGGTCGCCAGCGTGTTTGGCATTCACAGGAACACCGTGCGGGAGTGGGTCAAGCGGGGACTCCCGACCAATGATGGCCGGCGCCCGATGCTGATCCTCGGGGCCGACCTGGTTGCCTTCCTGCGTGCGCGGCGGGTGAAGAACAAGCGGACCTGCGGGCCGGGCGAACTCTATTGCTTCGGGTGCCGCGCACCGAAAGCCGCGGCGGGTGACATGGCCGACTACCAGCCCCTGACCGCGACCCAAGGCAACCTGATTGCGATGTGTGCGGATTGCGAAACGATCATGTACAGGCGCGTGAGCGTGGCCAAGCTGGCGCAGGTTTGCGGCAAATTGGACATCACGTTGCCGCAGGCACTGCCACACATAGACGAGAGCGCCGAGCCCTCCGTGAACAGTGACTTGAGATAGGGAGCAGCAGACCATGACAACGCACAATGCCGAAAACGAACGGATCAAGCGCCGGTACTTCGCCTATCTGAAGGAAGCCAAGCGCCATAGCGAACCGACGGTGGACGCGGTGGCGAAGGCGTTGGCGCGCTTCGAGGCCGATACCCGGCACCGGGATTTCAGGGCGTTTCACTTCGAGCAGGCCATCGCGTTCAAGAAACACCGGGCCGAGCAAAGGGGGCAACGATCGGGCGAGAAGCTGAGCAAGGCGACCCTGAATGCGACGCTTGCGCACGTCAAACGATTCTTCCACTGGCTCGCCGGGCAACCGGGCTACAAGTCGCGCCTTCAGTATTCCGACGCGGACTATTTCAACCTGTCGGAAAAGGATGTGCGCGTGGCGACGGCCAGGCGGGGACAGGTGGGGCCGACCGTGGAGCAGGTAAAGCACGTCATCGCCATGATGCCGGCCGAGAGCCCGATCCAACGCCGCGACCGCGCCCTCGTCGCGTTCACGCTGCTGACCGGCGCACGCGACAGCGCCATTGCCTCGATGAAGCTGAAGCACGTCAATCTCGCCGCTGGCTGCGTCGAGCAGGATGCCCGCGAGGTAAAGACCAAGTTCAGCAAAACCTTCACCACGTACTTCTTCCCGGTCGGGGACGAAATTCACCGGATCGTGGTGGAGTGGGTGGCGTTTCTGCGGGAGGAACTGCTGTGGGGCAATGACGATCCGTTGTTCCCGGCAACGCGCATTGCGCAGGGGTCGTCACGCCAGTTCGAGGCGGTGGGGCTGGGAAGGGCGCACTGGAAGAGCGCCGCGCGCATCCGCGCCATCTTCCAGGACGCCTTCGCCAGCGCCGGCCTGCCGTACTTCAACCCGCACAGCTTCAGGAATACGCTCGTTCGGCTAGGGCAGTCGGTCTGCCAGTCCCCCGAGGAGTTCAAGGCGTGGAGCCAGAACCTGGGGCACGACAAGGTGCTGACGACTTTTCTGAGCTATGGGCAGGTGGAGAGTCCCCGGCAGGGGGAGATCATTCGAGCATTGGCGGCACCGCAGGTTGCCGTGCGATCGGATGTGAGCGAACTGGCGAAGGCGTTGGTGCGGGAGATGCGGGGGGAGGGAGTGGGGACGCTGGTCAAATAATCGGACCGCTGCCGAGCAGTGGCCCGAAAAAATGAATCAAGCGCCGCCTGTTCGTAGCGCGGTCCGTCGATCATCCCAACGCCCGCAACACAGCGCGCTCCTCTTTTTCAATCACGCGCAGGAGCACGAGCGCCGGCCCATGCGGTTTGCGGTCGCCGCGCTCCCAGTGTCGAAGCGTTCCCAGGCTGATCGCGAACTTCGCGGCGAATGCCTCCTGAGTGAGCCCGATTCTCTTGCGCAGGGCCTGCACATCGACCTCGGCAGGTGTGTGCATGCGAACGCCCCTCGCTTTGCCCTTGTGATGCGTGATCGCCTGCGTGAGGCCGCGCTTGATGCTCTCGAACGCCTTGCTCATGTCATTTACCCCAATGTTGAATCGGTCAGAATCCTTACCAGCTTCCCAAGGTCGTTACGCTCCTTTTGCGTCAGGTTTGCGCGCTCGTTCTTGGCGAACACGGTGAGCAGGTACAGCGGCATGCGCTCGCTGTGAAAGTAGTAGATCACCCGTGCGCCGCTGCTCTTGCCACGACCGCCGCGCGCCCACCGCAACTTTCGAATACCGCCTGTACCCTGGATCAAATCGCCGGCCTTCGGGAATGCCGCCAGATAGGTTACAAGGTCCGATTGCTCCGCTGCCGACAGCAATCCATTCGCCATCCTCTGGAATTCCGGAAGTTCGGCGACGGTGATAAACATAATGGATTGTAATCCATTGGATTAGTACAGTCCAGCTGCGATCCGACAGTCGCGATCTGCGCAATTCCTGTCAATCCAAATTATTCGCAGCTTGCCTGCCGCATTCCTCGTGAGCCCTACCAGGGACGGTCCATCATTCGTTGGCAGCGCGCTTAAACGGAACCACGTTGAAGGATTCGCCCTTTTCCAGGGCGGAAAGCTTTGCGCTCCACAACTCCAATGCCTTGCGCCGTTCGGTGAGGTAGTCGTGTTTGTCATAGACGGCAACCAATCCGCCCAGGGAGTGATTCAGGCAGCGCTCTGCGATCAGGACATCCACACCCAAAGCCCCCAAGTGACTGCGTGCCGTTGAGCGCAGGTCATGGGGCGTGAAGCGCCGGCAGCGATCGCCCAGCTTGTCGTGCAGGCGATTGAGGGCGGCGTTGAAGCTTGTTGCTTCCATTGCTGCATCGCCTTCGCGCCCGTAATGGCGTTTCCGCAGCGGCAGCACGAAACCGGAGTCGAAGGCCAGCCCGCGTAGCTCCATGAACCATCCGGCGACTTGTTCGGTGAGTGGTATGACGAACTGTTTCTTGTTCTTGGAGTGTTCCGGTGGAATCGTCCACTCCTTGCGCTCGAAATTCACAAGCTTCCATTCCGCGCGGGTCAGTTCTCCGATGCGGGTGCAGGTCGTAAGCAGAATCTTCGTGGCCAGTTCGTTTTGTCGGCCGATCTCCGGGAGCATGGGGAGCATGGCGGCGAGTTCTGCGTCGGTCAGCATGATTCTCGCGCGCCGGCTTGGCGGTGCCCCGATGATGGCCTTCGCCTTGATATGGGCGCAGGGATTGCCATCGACCACATGGCGCGCCACGCCGTGTGCGAACACTTCACGGATTGCAATCAGCACCAGCCGCGCGACGTGCAGCGATTTTTCGCCGCTGCGCTCGACGATGTCCACGATGTCGCCGGGCGACACCTCGCGCGCGGACAGGTGGCCGATGCGGCCGTGGACGTAATCCCGCAACTGCTGGCGCCGTCCGTCGATGGTGAGCGCCGCCAGGTGTTTACTCGCTCTGGTGAGGTAGTCATCGGCCAGGCGTCTGAATGTCCACGCGCGTGCTGATTCGAGCTTGGTCTTTTGCTTTTTCCGAGCGACATCGACACCCTGCTGCACTTCGACGCGCTTCTCTGTTGCGAGCTTTCGGGCGGCGGCGATGGTTACGTCGGGATAACGCCCGAGCGTCATCTCGCGCTGCTTGCCACTGAGACGATAGCGAAGCACCCAGCTTGCGGTCCCGCCAGAGGACAGGGTGAAGGTAAGCCCGTCACCATCGGATTTCGCCACCGCTTTTCCTGCGTTGATCCAGTTGCGGACCTGCACGTCGCGTATCGTTCCCATGACTTTGCCCTTTGCCTATGGCTGAGTAGCCAGGCTATTTCTAGCTACTCACTTGCCGTCTGGCTACTCATCTAGCTACTCAACAACCACCGGATGCCGGTGAACCCTTCTGAGCAGTATAGGACGAAAAGACTTTGTTTGATAGGGACTTAGGATATACGGCGGGACGCCGTTGGACGGCAAAAGACGATGCTACAGGTTACAGAAGGTCAGCTCGAAATTCACGTCTTCGACGCTGGTGCGGCGCTGACTGCCGATTGATGCGGTGAAGCGGACATTCAGCGCATATTTGTTGGCGCTGATTTCGGGAACACAGTCGTAGTTGCTTTCCAGGCGTATCCGCAGCATTTGCGCCAGCCTTCCGGCCATGGTCTGCTGATAGACGCCCTGGTGCGCGATCTGGCTGCTGGTCTTGCCGCTCTCCCTTAGCAGTTTGAGGATGATCCGCACGCCGTTGCGGATCGGCAGGAACGGCGCCAGCCATTCGTTCAGGTCCAGCCGCCGTGCGTCCGCGCTCTGATTCAGCCAATAGTGATAGGAAGGCAGGTCGAATTCGCATACCCCGCCGGGAATCGCCGAACGCTGCTTGATGCCCATCAACCATTCGTTCTCGCGAAGCTCCTGGCCGGTCCTCCCGGAGGACAGGAACAGGTCGGACACGGCCTTTTCAATATCGGCCAGAACTGAATCGAGGGCCTGCTGGGAGATGGCCGGATTGCTGCGCAGAGAATCGAGATGCTGTTTCTGGCGTTCGAGCTCCTGCATCACGTCGGATTTCAGGTCAGCGCGACCGCCGACGTCGAGAATTTCGAACAGCGAAGTCAGGGCGACGTGATGTTCCTCCGGGTCGTCCTTGGACGCGAAGTAACCCGCGCGCTGGTACAGGTCCTCCAGACGCAGCAGAGTGCGGATCCTCTCGTTGAGCGGGAACTCGTAGCTGATCACGATGCGGGTGGGGCTGCCGGAGTAGGGGCAAGTATTGCCGAAAAGCCCAGAAAAATAAAGCCGAAGCCGAGGTATTCACGCTTGGAGGCCATGCGGCAAATCATTCCTGGCGAGCGAACTTCAAGTATTTCTTGTGCAGCGGCAGGATCTGCGGTTGCAGAGCTTCCAGATCGGTGTCGTTGTGCACAATGTCGTCGGCATTGCGCAGGCGCTCGGCCCTTGGAAGCTGTGCGACCATGATTGCAAGGACTTCCTCACGGGTCAGCCCGTTGCGCTGCATCACCCGGGCGACTTGCACTTCAGGATCGCAATCCACGACCAGAATGCGGTGGACGAATTCGCGGTAATTTCCAGACTCCAGCAGCAGGGGCACTACCACCATCACATAGGGCGCCGGGTTTGCTGCGATCAGGCGCCTGCTTTCCTGGCGAATGAGCGGATGCAGTATAGTTTCAAGCTCACCACGTGCCTGGACATTGCTGAACACGCGTTGGCGCATGCGATTGCGGTCCAGCGCACCGTCGGCGGTTACATACTCGGCGCCGAATCGGCGACCGATTTCGGCGACGGCCTCCCTGTGGGGACCGGTCAGAGTCTGGGCAATTTCATCGGTATCCACGAGACCGGCGCCCAACTTCGCGAACAGGTTCGCAACTGTGGTTTTGCCAGATCCGATGCCTCCGGTGAGACCGACCAGGTAGGCCATGTTCAGAAAAGCTGCAGGTAAGTCCGGTTGATTGTTTCGCCCCAGAACATCGCGATCAATCCGGCGACTGCCAGATATGGGCCGAAGGGGATAGGCGTATTGCGGCCGTGCCGTGCAAAAACTATAAGGGAGATGCCGACAACGGCACCGACCAGCGAAGACAGAAGTATGACGGCGGGAAGCATTTTCCAACCCAGCCAAGCGCCGATCGCCCCAAGCAGCTTGAAGTCACCGTAACCCATTCCTTCCTTGCCTGTGGTCAGTTTGAAAAGCCAATAGATGGACCACAACGAGAGGTAGCCGACCACCGCGCCAATGACGGCCGATTGCAAAGGCACGAAACCGCCGATCAGATTGACGAGGAGTCCGAGCCAGAGCAGCGGCAGGGTAATGTCGTCCGGGAGCAGCTGGGTATCGATGTCGATTACCGTGAGGGCGATCAGCGACCAGGCAAAGATCAATGCGCCGGTCATGGTCAGCGTCAGCCCGAAACGCCACCCGATGTAGCCTGCCACGATGCCGCTGACCGCTTCCACGATGGGATAGCGGATGCTGATGCGCGCCTTGCAACCCGAGCAACGGCCACGCAGGAAAAGATAGCTGAGTATGGGAACATTCTCATGGGCGCGGATGCGATGGCCGCAGTGTGGGCAGGTCGAGGGCGGCGTAACCAGGTTGTAGGCGGTCTTGTCCGTTCCTTGCCTGAGCTTCGCGGCGGGCTCTGCCATGTCCCGCTGTTCCAGCAGGTCGGCAGCCTGGGAATCCCACTCGCGCTCGAGCATTTTCGGTAGCCGGTGGATCACGACATTCAGAAAGCTGCCGACCAGCAGGCCTGCCAGTGTACAGACCAGGGCCAGTATCGCCGGTTCGTTACGCAGTACGTTTAGCAAGGACATGGGCCGGAATTCTCGTTTCGCGGCCACGGCGCCGCTTTGATAAAAAAAGCGCCCGAACTCGTCGGGCGCGTGTGTTCTTCGGGCACGCGCCGCCTACACGGCTTGGCCCATCTTGAAGATCGGCAGATACATCGCGATCACCATGCCGCCGATCAGCACACCCAGCACCACCATGATCATCGGCTCCATCAGGCTGGACAGCGCCTCGACGGCGTCATCGACCTCGCGCTCGAAGTAATCGGCGACCTTGCTGAGCATGCCGTCCAGTGCGCCGGATTCTTCGCCGATGGCCACCATCTGGATCACCATGCTCGGAAACACGTTCGCATTGGTCATCGCCACCGTAAGGCTGGTGCCGGTACTGACCTCTTTCTGAATCTTCTTGGTGGCTTCGAAGTAAACGTAGTTGCCTGCGGCGCCGGCCACCGAATCCAAGGCTTCGACCAACGGCACGCCGGCAGCGAACATCGTGGACAAGGTCCGCGTCCAGCGCGCGATAGTCGCCTTGCGGATGACCGCGCCGAAGATCGGGAACTTGAGCGCCAGTCGGTCCATGACCATCTGCATTTTCACCGAGCGCTTCCAGGTGTAAAAGAAAAACCAGACGCCGCCCCCCAACCCACCGAATATCGCCCACCAGTACTTTACGAAGAAGTCGGACATCGCCATTACCATCAGCGTCGGGGCCGGGAGATTGGCGCCGAAACTGGTGAAAAGGTTCTTGAACGCCGGGATCACGAAAATCATGATGATCGCGGTGATGACGAATGCGACCACGATGATCGAGATCGGGTAGAACAGCGCGGCCTTTATCTTGCTCTTTATCGCGAGGATCTTTTCCTTGTACGTGGCCAGGCGGTCCAGCAGGCTGTCTAGGATACCGGCCTGCTCTCCGGCGGCGACCAGGTTGCAGAACAGCGGATCGAAGTGAAGGGGATACTTGCGGAAGGCTGCAGTCAGGCTGTTGCCGGTTTCGACCTCGTTCTTGATGTCCATCAGCAGACGGGCCACCGCGGGATTGGCGTGCCCCTTACCTACGATGTCGAAGGCCTGCAGGAGCGGGACGCCGGACTTCAACATCGTTGCCAGCTGGCGGGTGAAGAAAGTGATGTCCTTGTCGCTGACCTTGCCGCCGATGCCGGCGCGCAGGCGCTTGATCTTGACGACCTGAATGCCCTGGCGGCGCAGGGTGGAGTTGACCACGGCTTCGCCGCCGGCCTTCATATCGCCCTTGATCAGGCGCCCGGACTTGTCCTTGCCTTCCCAGAGGAAGGTGTATTCCTTGATCTTGTCGCGCGATCCGATTGCTGCGGTAGCCATAGACTTACCCCATCTTTAATCAGGTACGGAAACAGGCGAATGATGCACCGGTCAACCGTTAAAGTAAAGAACGAGAAATTCGCCTAAACCCACTGATTTTTATTGTTCATCCGGCGGTAAAAGTCGTACGGACTTGATCACCCTGTCCTGGGTCTGAAGGATTTCCAATGGGTAGCCCGCGATCTTGACGCTGGTACCCGGTTCAGGGATGTCCTGAAGGTGCTCGAGAATAAGGCCGTTGAGGGTTTTCGGCCCGTCGAGCGGAAATTTGTAGCCGAGCTTGCGGTTCAGGTCGCGCAGGGTGCTGCCGCCCTCGACCAGGATGCTGCCGTCCTCGGCGCGCCGGAACCGTGCGGTCTGCTGCAGCGGCGACTGGGTGGTGAACTCGCCGATGATCTCCTCAAGGATGTCTTCCAGCGTAAGCAGCCCCTTCAGTTCCCCGTACTCATCCACCACCAGACCCATGCGGTCCTGCTGTTCCTGGAAGTTCTGCAGCTGCGTCAGCAGCGGCGTGCCCATGGGGATGAAATAGGGCTCGCGCATCGATTCCTTCAACGTTTGCGCATCGAACTCCTCGCCCTCCGACAGGTTGAGGACCTTGCGCACGTGGGCGATGCCGATGATGTCATCCAGGCGTTCGCGGTACACGGGCACCCGCGTGTGGTTCGACGTCGATATCTGGTGCCGGATAACATCCGGCAGCGCAGTGATGTCGACTGCTTCGATTTGGATGCGTGGCGTCATTGCGTCCTCCACGGTGATCGACTCCAGGTCGAAGAGGTTGAGCAGGATCTTCTGATGCTTCTGCGGCAGGAAATTGCCGCCCTCCAGAACCAGGGTGCGCAATTCCTCCATGCTCAGGGTGTGGTTCTGGTTCGACTGCGGCGTCAGGCGCAGGCTCCACAGCAGGCCGCGCACGAAAAGGTTCACGAACCAGACGATCGGATACACCAGTTTGAGAAGTGGTGTAAGGACATAGGCGGCGGGAAACGCGATGCGCTCTGGATAACTTGCGCCCATCACCTTGGGGCTGATTTCGCTGAACACGAGGATGAAGAAAGTCACGAGGAGGGTGCCCATCGTCAACGCGAGTTCGCTTTCGCCGAACATCCTGAACACGATGACCGTAACCAGTGCCGCAGCGGCGGCGTTCAACAGGTTGTTGCCGAGCAAAACCACGCCAAGCAGGCGGTCGGTTTTGGAGAGCAGCTGCGACGCCAGGCGGGCGCCACGGTGGCCGGTCTTGGCGAGGTGGCGCAACCGGTAGCGGTTGAGCGCCATCATGCTTGTTTCGGAAATCGAGAAGAACGCGGAGATGACTAGCAGTACGACCAACGCAATCAACAACGTGGAAAGTGCAATTTCATCCAAGCGGGGCCACCACCAAGTCTTGAGACCGTTTCAGTATCGGGAGCGTGCGCGGCGGTGTCAAGCAGGCGCCGGCCGGGGGAGGGCGTGCGTGCACCTCAGCGGTTGAGCACGATTTCCAGCACGAACTTGCTGCCGATGTAAGCGAGAACCAGGGAAAGAAAACCGGTCAGCGTCCAGCGCATTGCGATGCGTCCGCGCCAGCCGTACAGCGCGCGGCCCGCGAGTAACGCACCGAAAATGATCCACGACAGGATGCCGAACACGGTCTTGTGCGTGAACTGCATCGGCTTGCCGAAAAGTTCCTCGGAAAACAGGATGCCGCTGCCGAGCGTCAGAGTGAGCAGCACGAAGCCCGCGGCGATGATGCGGAACAGCAGCTCCTCCATCACAAGCAGCGGCGGCAGGCCCTGCAGGAAACGCGGCAGGTTGCCGCGATGCAGGCGCCGTTCCATCATCGCCATCATGAGCACGTGCAGGGAGGCAATCGTGAACAGGCTGTAAGCCAGCAGCGAAATGACCAGGTGGGCCCGGAACGCGGCCAGGTGAGTATTGGTCAGCGGATGCGCGGGTGGCAACGCGAGAGGCAGCATCGACAGCAGCGCCGCGGCGGGCAGCACTATGACCTGCAGGCCTTCGAGGCGGTAGAAGAAACTGCCGAACCAGTAGATCAGCGCGGTGAGCCAGAAGATCAACGACACCGCCGTGCCGACGCCCAGGTAGAAACCGTCGTCGGCGAACATGCTGCGTCCCAGGACGATGGCGTGCAGCAGCAGTGGCAGGATCAACGCCGCATGAGCCCAACGCGGCGCGGGCGCGGTTTGCGCGGAGCCGACCGGGTGGGCGTTGCGCCAGAACACGAATGCGAGCGCGACATAACCGAGGCTCGCCAGCAGATAAAGTAAAATGGTGTTCATCGAAGGAATGCTGATTTTGTTGTGGCAAGTCTACATCATCCCCATTCCCGCATTACTCCGAGGAAATCCCGAATGCTTGACAGTCTTACCAACCGGCTTGCCGGTGTCGTCAAGACACTGCGCGGTCAGGCGCGCCTGAGCGAAGCCAATATCCAGGACGCATTGCGCGAGGTCCGGGTCGCGTTACTCGAGGCGGACGTTGCCCTGCCGGTGGTGAAAGACTTCGTCGCGCGCGTCAGGGAAAAGGCAATCGGCGAGGAAGTCGTCGGCAGCCTGACGCCGGGCCAGGCACTGGTCGGCGTCGTGCATCGCGAACTCAGCGAACTGATGGGCAGCCAGAACGATGCGCTGAATCTCGCAACCGTACCCCCCGCGGTGATCCTGATGGCGGGCCTGCAAGGTTCCGGCAAGACCACTACCACGGGCAAGCTGGCGAAACTGCTGCTCGAGCAGAAGAAGAAAGTCCTCCTGGTCAGCTGCGACACATACCGTCCGGCGGCGATCGAGCAGCTGGCGACGCTGGCGCGCCAGGTGGGCGTCGAATTGTTTCCCTCGAACATCGGCCAGAAGCCGGAAGACATCGCTGCCGGCGCGCTGGATTACGCGCGCAAGCACTATCACGATGTCCTGATTGTCGATACCGCTGGCCGGCTCACAGTGGACGAGGCGATGATGCAGGAGATCCGCCGCCTGCATCAGACGCTGCAGCCGATAGAGACCCTGTTCGTGGTGGATTCCATGCAGGGCCAGGATGCGGTCAACGTGGCAAAGGCCTTCGGCGAGGCCCTGCCGCTAACCGGTGTGGTGCTGACCAAGCTCGACGGCGACGCGCGCGGCGGCGCGGCGCTGTCCGTGCGCCACGTGACGGGGAAGCCCGTCAAGTTCATCGGCGTCTCGGAAAAACTCAACGGCCTGGAACCATTTTTCCCGGACAGGCTCGCCGCCCGCATCCTCGGCATGGGCGATGTGCTGGCGCTGGTGGAAGAGGCGCGCCGCACCGTCGACATGGATGAGGCGGAAAAACTCGCAAAGAAGGTGAAGTCGGGCAAGGGCTTCGACCTTGAGGATTTTCGCAGCCAGATGCAGCAGATGAAAAAAATGGGCGGACTCAACGCCTTGATCGACAAGCTTCCGGCGCAGCTCGCCCAGGCAGCGCAGGGGGCGGCCGGCAAGGGCGGAGCGATGGATGACAAGGTCATCGGCCGGACCGTCGGCATCATCGATTCCATGACGCCACAGGAGCGCACGAAGCCGGAACTGATCAAGGCCTCCCGGAAGCGCCGCATCGCCACCGGTGCGGGGGTTTCGGTTCAGGAGGTCAACCGCTTGCTGAGCCAGTTCGAGCAGATGCAGAAAATGATGAAAATGATGGGCAAGGGCGGCATGCAGAAGATGATGCGGGGCATGAAAGGCATGTTTCCCGGCATGCGCTGAGTTCCCGGCCGGGCCGGCGCACCATCCAGCAGGAACCCCAATGGCGCCTCGCCGGTCGAACACGCGCTAACCCCCGGGTACAATGCCCGGCCTCATAAAAGGACTCTCCCGAAATGATTCGAATCCTGGTTGCGATCCTGATGCTCGCCTTGTGTTTGTCGGCGTTCGCGATGGACTATGAGCGGGAAAAGCGCTGGTCCGACCAGATCCTGCCGGCGGTCCTCGTCGGCGACCCGGTGTGGATCAAGCAGAAGAGCGGGCACGAGTTCCTTGGGCTCTACACGCTCGCGGAAAAGCCGCGCGGTGCGGTGGTCATCGGGCATGGCCGCGGCTGGAATCCCGACTTCGAACTCTATGGCGCATTGCGCACCAGGATTGCCGAGGCCGGTTACACGACTCTTTCGATCCAGTTGCCCGTACTCGGGCCTGGCGCCAAGGTCGGCGACTACATCCCTACCTACGGCGACGGGGCGGAGCGCTACGAGCTCGCAGCCAGATTCCTGCGTGACAAGGGCTACAAGAACGTCGGCATCGTTTCCCACAGTCTTGGCGCGACTATGGCGAACTACTACCTGATCAAGGCGGACCAGGTGCCGGTGAAGGCCTGGGCATTCATCGGCATCATCAACGGCCTGGAGGAAATGTTCAGGATCAAGATTCCGGTGCTCGACGTTTTCGGCAGCAAGGACTGGGAGATCACCCAGGTCGGCGCCTACGAACGCAAGAAGCAAATCGACAAGGTGCCCGGCTCCCAGCAGGTCATCGTTCCCGAAGCCCTGCACTTCTTCGAGGGCAAGGAAGACGAACTGGTGAAAGTGGTGGTGAGTTTCCTCGACCAGGTTTTCCACGCCGGCATGCCGGGCGAAGCTGAAAAATAGAGGGTTTTCCTGCGGTTACGCGGGCGCCCGGGGGCCAGGATAAGCCTCTCCAACGCCCAGAATCCCCTTGCACACCCTGGAATAAGCGGCGTAAAATCGCGCGCTTCGCTTTCGGGGGTAGACCTCATGGTAGTTATTCGGCTTTCGCGCGGGGGTGCCAAAAAGCGCCCGTTTTTCAATATGGTAGTCGCGGACTCGCGCAATCCGCGTGATGGCCGTTTCATCGAGCGCGTCGGTTTTTACAACCCCAAGGCTTCCGGAGGGGAAGAATCACTGCGCATCCAGATGGATCGTCTGACTTACTGGCAAGGCAAGGGCGCCAAGCTGTCGGATACGGCAGCGCGCCTGGTCAAGAAATTTGGCGAGTCGGCCAAAACTGCCTGAATCCATGGTGGTGATGGGGCGCATACGCGTCCCGCATGGCATCAAGGGCTGGGTCAAGGTTCAGCCGTTCACCCACGAAACTGAAGGACTGCTCGACTATCCCGAATGGTGGGTGGGCCGCGATGGGGAGTGGAAACCCCGGCGGGTGGCGGAAATGGCGGTTCACGGCATGACCGTGATCGCAAGATTGGAAGGCTGCGACGACCGCGAAGGTGCGGCCGCCTTCAAAGGCTCGGACATCGCGATACCGCGGTCCGAGTTGCCGGAAACCGGCGAGAACGAGTTTTACTGGCGCGATCTCCTGGGCGCGGAAGTTTCGAACCCGCGCGGGGAAAAGCTGGGCAAGGTGGCCAGCCTGCTGGATACCGGCGCCAACCAGGTGCTGGTGCTGGAAGGCGACAGGGAGCGGTTGATTCCGTTCATCTCCAGTGTGATCGTCGAAGTCGACGTTGCTGGAAGGCGGCTGGTCGTGGAGTGGGAAACGGATTACTGAGGGGATGGGGCGATGATCAATTTCGACGTCGTCACGCTGTTCCCGGAAATGTTCGTTGCCCTCACGGACAGCGGCATCACCCAGAGGGCGCGCGACAAGGGGTTTTATCAGCTGGTGCTGTGGAATCCGCGGGATTTCAGCACCAACGCCTATCGCAGCGTGGACGACCGGCCTTACGGCGGCGGTCCCGGCATGGTGATGGCGGCGGAGCCGCTGGCCAAGGCGATGCGGGCGGCGCGGCAGAGGCAGACAAGCAGTGGCATCAAAAGCTCGCGGACGATCTACCTGTCGCCGCAGGGACGGCCGCTGACGCAAAAGGTCGCCGAGGAACTGGGCAGTTACGAAGGACTGGTGTTGCTGGCCGGGCGTTATGAAGGCGTGGATGAGCGCCTTCTGCAAGCCGAAGTGCAGGACGAAATCTCGATCGGGGATTACGTCCTGTCCGGAGGTGAACTGCCGGCGATGGTGCTGATGGATGCATTGATCCGGCGCATCCCTGGCGTGTTGAACGACGCCGAATCGGCGCAGCAGGATTCATTCGTTGCAGGGCTGCTGGACTGTCAGCACTACACGCGGCCCGAGGTCTATGGTGGCAAAGCCGTTCCGGCGGTGCTGTTGTCCGGACATCATGCCGAGATCGAAACCTGGCGGATGAAGCAGGCACTGGGACGGACCTGGCAGCGGCGGCCGGAGCTGCTGGAAAAAATCCGGCTCACACCGGATCAGGCAAGGCTGCTGGAAGAATACAAGCGGGAAGACACCAGGCGGGAAGACAGAACGGAATCGAAAGAAACGCAGGAGATGATGAAATGAACCTCATACAAAAAATCGAGCAGGAAGAAATCGCCCGCCTGGGCAAGACCATCCCCAACTTCGCGCCGGGCGATACGTTGATCGTGAACGTGAGCGTGGTCGAAGGCGACCGCAAGCGCGTCCAGGCCTATGAAGGTGTAGTGATCGCGAAGCGCAATCGAGGACTGAACTCCTCCTTCATCGTGCGCAAGATCTCATCGGGAGAAGGCGTCGAGCGGACTTTCCAGACTTACTCGCCGCTGATCGCCAGCATCGAACTGAAGCGCCGCGGCGATGTGCGCCGCGCCAAGCTTTATTACCTGCGCGATCGCTCGGGCAAGTCGGCGCGTATCCGCGAAAAGCTCGAAGTCGCTACTGTTGCCGAGACCGCAGCGGAATAAGCAGTTCCAGCGTAAAACGAAAAGGCGGCCATTGGCCGCCTTTTTTACTTTGTTGGGCGCTCGTTTTCGCCGTCAGACGCGGCTCATACCACGCTGGAACGGTCGTCAAGCACGATCTGCTGGATGAAGCTCTGCAGCAGCAGGGATTCGGTGGTGTGCAGATGCTGGAAGCGCACGCCATGCACAAAAGTGTCGTCGTTACCCTGGCGCGAATTGCGCAAGCTCTGGATATCGGCAGAAGTTGTAAGCCGGACCTCGTAATTGTTCGGCTGCACCAGGAACTTGAAGGCCAGTTCGAGCTTGTTTCCGGTTTCGCCGAGCGCCGTATGCGATTGGAGCAGCGCCCCCGACACGCTCAGATCGGCAATCGTGATTGGGTTGGGCAGGTCGGAATCCGTGTAGTCCGGATTGAGTGCGGTCCCGGCAAGGTTTACGCGCACCCTGATTGCGCCGCGGATCAATGTCTGTCTGACGGTTTGCGGATACGCGAGGTGCAGGTAAGGGAACGGCGAACGGCAGGCGCGCGTGACCGTCGACTCGAAGGAGGATGCGTGCCGTCCCGAGAAAGTGCGCACCAGTACCGGATCGCCTTCGCGAACCGGCACCGGCACATTCTGCATCAGCGGCGTTCGCACCAGCACGCTGTGGCCGGGGACGTAGCCGATCAGTAGCGTGAAATACGGGCCGCCGCGCGCAACATCCGCCAACAGCTCGAGTTGCAGGCGGTCACCCACGTGCGGCTGGAGCTGGTCCAGTGTTCCCAGGGATATTGCGGGGGGATTGGGATCGGGCACGTTGATCTCGGAACCGGGTGGCAGGGATTCAGGTAGATGTGGCGATTCTGGCCAATGCGGCGGCGCGCCAAGTATAGCCGCGTCACGCCCCGGCCTGCAGCCGGCATCGTTGCTACAATGCCGCGTCCCTTTTCCCAGAATGCCTTTGCTTACGGTGCCCTCTTTCCTGCGATTTCCGTTTTCGCGCGCAGCCGCGCTGCTGCTGACCGGTGCCTGTGCGTTCTCGCTGTTTTCCGGGTGCGGCGAGCACAAGAAGATGCTTTCGATCGCATCCGGGGGCACGGGCGGTGTCTACTACCCGCTGGGCGGCGGATTCGCGAACATCCTCAGCCAGAACCTGTCCGGTTACCAGGTGACGTCCGAAGTCACCGGCGGATCCATCGATAATCTCAAGCTGGTCGGCAGCAATCGCACCGACATCGCGTTTTCCATGGTGGACGTTGCCTGGGACGCCCATAGCGGTAAGGACAAGTTCCGGGACGGCAAGCTGGCGGTTCGCACGCTCGCGGTGCTCTATCCCAACCGCACGCATGTCGTCACCGTGGACGGGACAGGAATTAAAAGCATGCAGGACCTGAAAGGTAAACGCGTCTCGCTCGGCTCTCCTGGCAGTGCGTCCGAGGTATTGGCGCTGCGCGTCCTGCAAAGTTACGGCCTGCTCGATGCCGTGGCGCGCGAACGCTTGTCCGTCGCGGAGTCGGTCAACGCGATGAAAGACCGCAAGATCGATGCCTTTTTCTGGGTTGGCGGACTGCCCACCGCAGCGGTGAGCGATCTCGCGGCCACACCCGGTACCACGATCCGTTTCCTCGACCACGCCGACGTCGCCGGAAAATTGAATGCGGCATACGGACCGATGTACAGCGAAACCGTGATCCCCAAAGACGTCTACACGGGCATGCTTCGCGAGAACCGCAATCTGACCGTCTGGAACATCCTTGTCGTGGCGGAGAGCATGCCTGAAGCGCTGGCCTACGACATCGTCAAGGTGCTGTTCGAGCACAAGCAGGCGCTGGTTGCGGTCCACAAGGAAGCCGGCCACATCAACCTGTCGAACCAGTCCGGAAAATTTTCGCCCGTGCCGTTCCATCCGGGTGCGCTGCGCTACTATCGCGAAAAAGGCGTGCAGATCGAATAGGCGGCGGCGAAACGCCGCGCAGCGGAGGGCACTTGGAGCCAGGCAAGGCTGCGGCAGGCGCCGCGCAGGCGGCGAAGTTCGTGGAAGAGGAAGAAGGCGCGACCCACAGGCTGATCGGCCCGGTTGCGATGCTGATCACGGTGCTGGCCGTGGTCATGTCCCTGTTCCATCTCTACGCCGCCTACGGAATCGTGCCGGCGAACACCCTGCGGCCGGTGCACGTCGGTTTCGTGCTCGTACTCTCTTTCCTCAGCTTTCCGATAATTGCGCGCCTGCGGGACCGGATCGGCTGGTGGGACTGGGTGTTGGCCGCGATCTCCGCCGCTTCAATTGGTTACATCATTGCCGGCGGCGATGCGTTGGCCGACCGCGCAACGTCGCCGAATCATGCGGACCTGGTGGTCGGCGTCGTCCTCATCCTGCTGGTGCTCGAAGCGGTGCGCCGCGCCTCCGGCTGGATCATGCCCGCGGTGGTGCTGGCATTCATCGCCTATGCGATGCTCGGGTCCTGGCTGCCGCCGCCATGGACGCATCGTGGCTACGACGTATTCCGGCTGGTCGGCCACATGGTGCTCACGCTCGAAGGCATTTTCGGACCGGCTGTCGATGTTTCCTCGACGCTGATCATCCTGTTCACGATTTTCGGCGCGTTCCTCGCGCAATCGGGCGCGGGAAAGTACTTCATCGATTTTTCCGTGGCGTTGATGGGACGCCGGCGCAATGGTGCGGGACGCAGCGTAGTACTGGCTTCGTTTCTCCTGGGCGGGGTATCGGGGAGCGGCGTGGCGACCACGGTGACCCTCGGCTCGGTGGCCTATCCGATGCTGTCAAAAGCCGGTTACGGGAAAAACAACGCGGGCGGGTTGCTGGCCGCCGGCGGCCTCGGGGCCATCATGTGCCCGCCGGTAATGGGCGCCGCGGCGTTCCTGATCGCCGAGTTCCTGAAGACCTCCTATCTCGACGTGGTGATGATGGCGATCATCCCCGCGTGTTTGTACTACATGTCGCTGTTCCTGATGGTGGAGTTCGACGGGCGCAAATTCGGTGCGGCGGAGGCTGTGGCGCGGACCGAGAGCTACGCTTCCCTGCTGCGGCGGGGGGCGCATTATTTCCTGCCTTTGGTCGCAATTGTCGTGCTGCTGCTCGTGGGTTTTTCCCCGGTGATGGCCGTATTCTGGGCAACCGTAGTCGCTTTCGCGGCAAGTTTCATCAGGCGTGAATCCGCCCTGGTTCCGCGCAAGCTGGTCGCCGCGCTCGCGGCCGGTTCCACCGGCGTGCTCAATGTGGCCGCGACCTGCGCGGCGGCCGGAGTTATCGTCGGCGTGGTTACGTTGACGGGGCTGGGACTGAAGTTCAGTGCGATCGTGGTCGGCTTTGCTGGCGGCAGCCTGTTCCTGACGGCGGTTTACACCGCCCTGGTGGTGTGGGTCGTCGGGCTGGCGGTTCCGGTCACCGCCTCTTACATCATTTGCGCCGTCATCGCCGCGCCCGCGCTGGTTCACGTCGGCGTGCCCGACTACGCGGCGCACATGTTCGTGTTCTATTATGCGGTGCTGTCGGAAGTGTCGCCGCCGACCGCGTTGTCGCCTTTTGCCGCCGCGGCCATCACTGGCGGCGATCCCTACAAGACGACGTTGCAATCCTGGAAATACACGTTGCCCGCATTTCTGGTTCCGTTCATGTTCGTGCTGGATCCGGCTGGCGTGGGCCTGTTGCTGAAGGGCACGCTCTGGCAGACTGTGCTGACCGTCGCAACGGCGGCGGTGGGCATTGTCGCCCTGGCGGCCGGCGTGCAGGGCTGGTTTCTCAGGGCGACCACGCGCATCGAGCGTTACCTGCTGATCGCGTCCGGGTTGCTGCTGGTCTATCCAGGAGCGATCACAGACGGGTTGGGACTGGTGTTGATCGCCGTCGTGGCGATCGGGCAGAAACTGCGCCGTGAACTCGCTGCTTGAGTCCTACCAGGCGAAGCTGGCGGCGCCTTTCGCCGTGCTCGGGATCCGCACGATCGGCGAACGCGTCACTGGAATCGAGTATCTGCCGCGCGCGGTGGCGACGCTGAAACCGCAGACCGCCTTCGCCCGCGAAGTCTGCCGGCAGTTGTCCGCCTACCTGAAGAAGCCGTCGTTCGAATTCGACCTGCCATTCGACTACGATGGCACGGACTTCCAGAAGAGGGTGTGGAAAGCGGTGCACGCGATTTCGCCAGGATCGGTCCTGTCCTACAAGGAGGTGGCGAAGAGAATCGGCTCGGCGCCGCGCCCCGTTGGCACCGCTTGCGGCGCCAACCTCATTCCGATCCTGATTCCCTGTCATCGTGTCGTTGCCAGCCAGGGCATCGGCGGTTTCATGAACGCCAGGCGTGGCGCGCCGATCGAGATCAAGCGCTGGTTGCTGCATCACGAGAAGCCGGGCGCGTATTGATGGCGACGAATGACACCAGGCTCGACGAATTCTGTGATGCGCTGTGGCTGGAAGACGGGCTGTCGCGCAATACACTGGACAGCTACCGGCGCGACCTGCGCCTGTTCGGCGCCTGGCTTTCCGCAAGCCGTGCCAGGACGCTGGTCAGCGCCGAACGCGCCGACCTGCTCGCCTATCTCGCGCACAGGTTCCATCACCACGCCAAGCCGCGTTCGGCGGCGCGCCTGCTGTCGAGCCTGAAGCGTTACTACCGGTATCTGCTGCGCGAAGGCCGCATCAGCGCCGACCCGACCCTGGAGGTGGAATCGCCGAAACTGCCACGCAGCCTGCCGAAAAGCCTGACCGAGGAAGACGTCGAATCCCTGCTCGCTGCGCCGGACGTGAATGTTGTGCTGGGCCTGCGCGACAAGGCGATGCTGGAGACGCTTTACGCCAGTGGCCTGCGGGTAACCGAACTGGTGACCATGAACGTCGCACAAGTGAGTCAGGATATGGGCGTGGTGCGCATCATCGGGAAAGGCAGCAAGGAAAGGCTGGTGCCCCTGGGCGAAGAGGCCTTGTCGTGGATCCGGCGCTATCTGGTCGAAGCCCGTCCGATAATCCTGGACGGCAAGCGCACCGATGCCCTTTTCGTCACTGCACGCGGCGAATCCATGAGCCGGCAGGCATTCTGGTACCTGATCCGGCGTTATTCCGCCCGGGCGGCGCTGAACAAGCCGATATCGCCGCACACCCTGCGGCATGCGTTTGCCACGCACCTCCTCAACCACGGCGCGGACCTGCGCGTGGTGCAGATGCTGCTCGGGCACGCCGACATTTCGACGACCCAGATCTACACGCACGTGGCGCGCGAGCGCCTGAAGCAGTTGCACGCGAAGCATCATCCGCGGGGATAGCACCTCGACAGAACATAGAATTCGAATATGGCTACTGCAATCTTCATTTTGATCTCCTATCTGATCGGCTCGATTTCCTTTGCTGTCGTGATCAGCTGGTTATTCGGGCTGCCGGATCCGCACACCTACGGATCCGGCAATCCCGGCGCGACCAATGTATTGCGCACGGGCCGCAAGCTTGCCGCCGTGCTTACTCTCGCCGGTGATGCGGCGAAGGGCGCGGCCGCTTTCTGCCTGGCGCGTTATTTCGCGCGCGAGTCCGGTGTTGGAGAAGCGACGCTCGCGGCCGTTGCGCTGGCGGCGTTTTTCGGACACCTCTATCCGTTTTATTTCAGGTTCAAGGGCGGCAAGGGCGTGGCGACCGCCGCAGGCATCCTGCTGGCGATCGACTGGCGAATCGGCCTGTCGGTGCTGGTAACCTGGGTAGTGGTGGCGCTGGTGTCGCGCTACTCGTCGCTCGCGGCGATCGTCGCGGCGATCCTGTCGCCGCTGGCCAGTCTCTACTTCCTCGGCTGGGGGCCGCTGACCTGGGTGGTCCTGGTGATGGCGTTGATGCTCGTCTGGCGCCACCGCGCCAACATTTCACGCTTGGTGAGCGGCGGCGAAAGCCGCATCAGGTTGTCGAAACGCTCGTAAGCTCTTCGAGGTCCCAGCGCGCGCGGGCGCCGAAGGGCTTCAGCGCAAGGCCCGCATGTCTCGATCCCGGTTCCTGCAGGCGCAGCGCGCCGGCAAACGCAATCATCGCGCCGTTGTCGGTGCAAAGGTCCAGCGGCGGATAGAACACCGTGAAGCCCTCTTTTTTCGCGCGCGCCGACAGGGCTTCGCGCAACTGGCGGTTTGCGCCGACGCCGCCCGCCACGACCAGTTGATCGAGGCCGGTGCGCGCCAGGGCCCGTTCGGCCTTGCCAGCGAGCACGTCCACCGCGGCTTGCTGGAACGCGGCCGCGATATCCGCTTTGGTTTGCGCGTCCATCTCATTGTTACGGGTCAGCGTTAGCACGGCGGTCTTGAGACCGGAAAAACTGAAGTTGAGGTCGCCGCTGGCCAGCATGGGCCGCGGCAGCCTGAAGCGATTCGGGTTGCCGCTGTCGGCAAGCTTCGAAAGCGCCGGACCGCCAGGATAGGGCAGGCCCAGCAGCTTTGCGGTCTTGTCGAAAGCCTCGCCGGCGGCATCGTCGACGGTTTCCCCGAGAAGTTCGTAGCCGCCGACGCCGGCCACCCGCATCAGTTGCGTATGGCCGCCCGAGACCAGCAGCGCGACGAAGGGAAAGCGGGGCGCCGGCTCCGCCAGCAGCGGCGAAAGCAGGTGGCCTTCGAGGTGATGCAGGCCGATGACGGGGATGCGCAGCGCGAACCCCAGACTGGCCGCAACGGATGCACCGACCAGCAGCGCGCCCGCCAGCCCCGGCCCTTGAGTGTAGGCAACGCCGTCGAGCTGCCCGAGCTCGCGTCCCTTGGCCCGCAACAGCTCCTGGATCAGCGGCAGCAGGCGGCGGATATGGTCGCGGGAAGCCAGCTCCGGCACCACGCCGCCGTACTCCGCATGCATCGCCACCTGGGAATGCAGAATGTGGCCGAGCAGGCCGGCGCCGGTGTCGTACAGGGCGACGCCGGTTTCGTCGCAGGAAGTTTCGATGCCTAGGACTAGCATGGGGTCTTGCTCAGCATAAGTCTTTGACTGTCAGGGGGTTAGATGGGAATTGCGGGGTCCGGGACGGTCACTTCGCCGCGCCTGGGAGGCGGCGGGTTATATTTCCAAATCAGGGGATTATTGCTAGAATGCGCCCCTTCGTTTGAGCCGACAACTTTTCAGGACAGCGTTAACTTTTATGCCGACGATCCGAGTCAAGGAAAATGAGCCGTTCGAAGTGGCCATGCGCCGCTTCAAACGCACCGTGGAAAAAACCGGTCTGCTGACCGAGTTGCGCGCGCGCGAATTCTATGAAAAACCGACAGCCGAACGCAAACGCAAGCTTGCCGCCGCAGTGAAGCGCCACCACAAGCGCCTGCGCAGCCAGCTGCTTCCGCCGAAGATGTACTGATCCGGAGTCAGCCGGTCGCCCAAACGGTGAATGGAGTTTCCATTCACCGTTTTGCTTTTCTGGAATTCATCCTCATATAGGGTGCCATGTCCCTCAAAGCCACCGTTACCGAAGACATGAAGACCGCGATGCGTGCGAAGGATGCGCCGCGCCTATCAACGATTCGCCTCCTGCTCGCCGCAGTGAAGCAGCGCGAGGTCGACGAACGCAAGGATCTCACCGACGCGGACATCGTCACGGTCATCGAGAAGATGATCAAGCAGCGCCGCGATTCGGTCGAGCAGTACACCAAGGGCAACCGCCAGGACCTGGCGGACGTCGAGCAGGCAGAGATCGTCCTCCTCCTGGGCTACATGCCCAAGGCAATGTCGGACACGGAAGTCGACGCGGCGATCGTCGCGGCCCTCGCCACCAGCGGTGCGATGGGCATGGCCGACATGGGCAAGCTGATGGCCGTACTCAAGCCGCAACTGGCCGGCAAGGCCGACATGGGCAAGGTCTCGGCCCTGGTGAAAGCTAAGCTCGCGGGATAGTCGCGGTCCGCAGGCTGCTGCGAAAATTAGTCGATCTGAATCAAGGCGGAATTGCCCTATCGTGGCAGTTTTTGCTTCCCCGGAAATCTGTGGAAAGTGACCTATAATTCCTCGAAGGCCGGAGTTGCACCGGGAATTTCGATCCGGCGTTTTTCGAACCCGGCCGGCGGGGATATGACCAAAAACGATTCAGACCAATGATCCCGCAGTCCTTCATTCAGGATCTTCTCAACCGGGTGGACATCGTGGACGTCGTCGAGTCCTACGTGCCGCTGAAACGGGCCGGGTCCAACTTCGCCGCGCGCTGCCCCTTCCATACCGAGAAGTCGCCGTCGTTCACCGTGAGTCAGACCAAGCAGTTCTATCACTGCTTCGGTTGCGGCGCGCACGGCACGGCCATCAGCTTCCTCATGGAGCATCAGGGCATGGGCTTCATCGATGCCGTCAAGGACCTGGCTGGCAGGGTGGGAATGACGGTACCGGAGCAGGCGCCCGATCCGCGGCGCCAGGAAAAGGTCGAGGTGGCGGAAGACCTGACGGAAGTCACGCTCAAGGCCGCGCAGTTCTACAAGGCGCAGCTCAAAACGTCCGAGAAGGCAATTGCCTATCTGAAGAATCGCGGCCTGACCGGCGACATCGCCGCGCGTTACGGGCTGGGTTACGCGCCCGACGGCTGGCAGGGCCTGGAGGCGGTGTTTCCCGACTATCAGGCGAAGGCGCTGAATGAAGCAGGCCTGGTGATCCTGAGCGAGGAAGGCCGGCGCTACGACCGCTTCCGCGACCGCGTGATGTTTCCGATCCACAACCAGCGCGGCGTGATCATCGGTTTTGGCGGACGCGTGATCGACCAGGGCGAGCCGAAATACCTGAATTCCCCGGAAACGCCGTTGTTCGAGAAGGGCCGCGAGCTCTACGGATTGTTCCAGGCCCGCGCCGCCATTCGCGACGCCGGAAAAGTCATGGTGGTCGAGGGCTACATGGACGTAGTGGCCCTCGCGCAGTACGGCATCGGCTATGCGGTCGCCACGCTTGGCACCGCCACCACGCCCTGGCAGGTACAGAAGCTGCTGCGCCAGTCCGAGAATGTGATCTATTGCTTCGATGGCGACGCAGCGGGCCGCAAGGCCGCGTGGCGGGCGCTGGAGAACAGCCTTGCGCAGCTTCAGGACGGCAAGCAGGTGCGCTTCCTGTTCCTGCCCGCGGAGCATGACCCCGACAGCTACGTCCGGGAGCATGGCAAAGAAGCCTTCGAATCGCTGCTCGGCAAAGCCCCCGCGCTCTCGGAGTTCCTGGTGACGGAGCTGATTTCCCGGGTGGACATGCGCACCGCCGAAGGGAGGGCCAAATTCCTGCAGGATGCCAGGCCCCTGGTGAAGCAGGTGGCCGCCCCCATGTTATCGCTGATGCTGCGCAAGCAGATCGCCGAACTGGCGGGCATTGCGCAATCCGAACTCGACCGCAGTTTCGAGATCAAAGTCTTCAGTCGCGGCCATGTTTCGGAGCGGCGTAATGCGGTCAAACCTTCGCTCGCCAGGCAGTTGTCCGAGATGCTGGTATTCCGCCCCGCCCTTGCCGCCCTGGTCGATCCCGTCCAGCTGTCCGGGCATACCGACAGCACCGCCGGCGATTCGTCGCCCTCTGAAATGCAGCTCCTTTCCAGCCTGCATGGCTTGTGCCTGAGCCGGCCGGACATACGGGCGGTTACGGAGCATTTCCGCGATGGACCGCTTGAACCGCTGGTGCGCGAGGTCGAGCTGGTTTGTCTGAGGTGGGAAGAACTTGACGCCGTCGGGCTGAAGACCGAGTTCGAACAGACCTGGACCAAATTCCAGCTGCTGACCAAGAGCGCCGAATTGAAGGCGTTGAAGGAGAAGAGCAAGCGGACGCCGCTGACCGACGAAGAGAAGCAGCGATTCAAGGAGCTGGTCCAGATCCGCCTGGAGACAGCTGCTGCTGAAGGAACGGCTCCGGTATAATGCGCGGTTCTTTTTTGCGCGACAATTCCTAAGAAATTGTTTTAAAAGGGCTAAGGAACATGGCAAGGGAAAGACGGAAAGAGGAAAAAGCGCAGGCCCTGGTTCAGCCGATTGATGCTGAAGCCCGGCGCATGCGCCTGAAGAACCTGATCGTCCTCGGCAAGGAGCGTGGCTACCTGACTTACGCCGAAATCAACGACCATCTTCCCGATGACATGCTCGATGCCGAGCAGATCGAGAACATCATCAGCATGATCAACGACATGGGCATCCAGGTGTACGACGAAGCCCCTGACGCCGAGACGTTGCTGATGAACGAAACCACCCCGGCCGTTGTTCCCGACGAAGACGTGGTGGAAGAGGCCGAGCAGGCCCTGTCCACGGTCGATTCCGAATTCGGCCGAACCACCGATCCGGTACGCATGTACATGCGCGAGATGGGCTCGGTCGAACTGCTGACCCGCGAAGGCGAAATCGAGATCGCCAAGCGCATCGAAGACGGCCTGAAACACATGATCCAGGCCATTTCCGCCTGCCCGACCACCATCGCCGAAATCCTTTCCCTGTCCGAGAAGATCGAGCGCGACGAAATGCGCATCGATGAAGTTGTCGATGGACTGGTCGACCCCAACGCGCCCGCAGGCGCCGAACTGGCCGAAGAAGTCTCCGAGGAGGAAATGGAGGACGACCTCGAGGACGAGGAAGAAGACGAGGAGGGCGCCGCCGCCGCACTCACCGCCAGCATGCTGCAGCTGAAATCCGATTCGATGGAGCGCTTCGCCAAGATCCGCGTGCTCTACACCAAGATGATGAAGTCGCTGGCCAAGAACGGCTCGCGCAGCCGTCCTTACGTGAAGGCGCAGGAAGACATTTCCGCCGAGCTGATGCTGATCCGCTTCTCCGCGAAGCAGGTCGAGGCCCTGTGCGACGGATTGCGCCGGCTGGTCGAGGAAGTGCGTTCCTACGAACGCGCGATCATGGAACTGTGCGTCGAAAAGTCCGGCATGCCTCGCGCTTACTTCATCAAGAATTTCCCGGGCAACGAGGAAGACCTGAACTGGGTAGGCCGCGAAGTCACGGGGCGCAAGGCGTACAGCGAAGTCCTCAGCCGATTCGCCCCGGCGATCGTGGAACACCAGCAGTCCCTGATCGACCTGCAGAAGCGGGTCGGCATCCCGGTCAAGGATCTGAAGGAAATCAACCGCCAGATGTCCACCGGCGAAGCCAAGGCGCGCCGCGCCAAGCGCGAAATGACCGAGGCCAACTTGCGCCTGGTGATTTCGATCGCCAAGAAGTACACCAACCGCGGTCTGCAGTTCCTCGACCTGATCCAGGAAGGCAACATCGGCCTGATGAAAGCCGTGGACAAGTTCGAATACCGCCGCGGCTACAAATTCTCGACCTACGCCACGTGGTGGATCCGCCAGGCGATTACCCGGTCCATCGCGGACCAGGCCCGCACCATCCGCATCCCGGTGCACATGATCGAAACCATCAACAAGATGAACCGCATATCACGCCAGATCCTGCAGGAAACCGGGTCGGAACCGGATCCCGCGACCCTGGCGGTGAAGATGGAAATGCCCGAGGAGAAGATCCGCAAGATCCTGAAGATCTCCAAGGAACCGATCTCCATGGAAACGCCGATCGGGGACGACGACGATTCCCATCTCGGCGATTTCATCGAGGACCAGGCCACCATGGCGCCGTCGGATGCGGCGGTTTACACCAGCCTGCGCGATGCGACCAAGGAAGTGCTCGACACCCTGACGCCGCGCGAAGCGAAGGTGCTGCGCATGCGCTTCGGCATCGAGATGAACACCGACCACACGCTGGAGGAGGTCGGCAAACAGTTCGACGTCACCCGCGAGCGAATACGCCAGATCGAGGCGAAAGCCCTGCGCAAGCTGCGCCATCCGTCCCGGTCCGAGCGCCTGCGCAGTTTCCTGGATAACAACTAGCAGGATTGCCCCGCTGCACTAGGAGATAGCGGTCAGGGGAAATAGAATGGCCGGGTTCATCACCCGGCCATTTTTTGTGCCGTTTTTTCGTACCGGTTTACAGGTGGGCCTGTAGCTCAGATGGTTAGAGCAGAGGACTCATAATCCTTTGGTCGTCGGTTCAAGTCCGACCGGGCCCACCAATTTTAATGACTTACGCAGGGGCCTCCTCGACGCCCGTTTTAAGTAAGCGGCGAAAGCGTCATTCTGCAAGGGAGGCGATGATGCCGAAAGGCACTTCATCTGCAACACCGAGAACCGATGCCAGTTCTCATCACACGGGCCATGCACGCGCCGAATTTACGGTCGCTGAGTGTTCGCGGCAGCTTGAGCGCGAGCTGACTGAGGCCAAAGCGGAGATCGAACGCCTGAAGAAGATTTTGAAACGAATTGCGGTCGCCGCCTCGAAATCTGTTCAGGCGTGATCGACTTTTTCTCTTGGTGCTTCGTTAGCGATTCCAGTCGGCGACGTGTTGATTTCCACTCAGAACTGACCCACTTCAGCTAGTAATTTTCATCGAATTTTGACCCACGTGAATCGACTACCCTGCTTGTTTTCCAGGCGGGGGAAATTGAGGAGTGATCACAGTGGGAATGTTAGCCAAGATCCGGCGGATGCATCTTCGCGAGCGCCTGTCGATAAGAGAAATTGCCCGTAAGACCGGGCTCGCCCGCAACACCGTTCGTGACTGGCTGCGCCATCCGCGGTTGGTTGAGCGCGTCTACTCCAAGCGGGAAGCTTGTGCTAACTTGGGCCAGCCACTAAGCTTGTGCTCTTGGGCATCGACCCGAATCTGCAGGAGTGTACTTGCCCATGATGTCCGCTGCGATGGCGCCTTACGTTACCGCCGCTGGCACCGCGCAGCCACCCCCGCCCCTGACTTTGCGCCAGCGGTTGCGCACACAAACCGCATTTGCACACGAGCAGATGGAACGTGCGCCGCTGCTGGCCGCGTTGTCCAGCGGCAGCATCGACCGGCAGCGCTACACGCAATACCTGCGCCGCATGCAAGTCTTCCACCAGGCGCTGGACGACGCGCTGCGGCGCCAACTGCCGCCGGGCTACTCGCACGCCGGTCTGAATCAACGTGCTGCCTTGGACCGCGACCTTGCAGCCCTGAACACCCAGCCCGGGCACCTGCCCGCGGCGCTGGCTCGGGCCGCGCGCGCCGTGGTGGGCAGCCACGCGGCCGCCTGGGGCGTGCTCTATGTGCTGGAGGGCGCGCGGCTGGGTTCGCAAGTGCTGCTCAAGCGCAACGCCAACAACCACACCGTTCGACAAGCCGATACTTTCATCCGCGGCGAGGCCGAAGCCACTGGCAGGTTGTGGCTGACTTTCTGTGCTGCATTGGAGTCGGGAGTAGCCCCTGCCGATGTCGGCACACTGCTGGCCGCGGCCGAGCAAACCTTTGAACTGTTGGGCCATTGGCTCGGTGCACCGCATGACTGACATCGGCGCCAGCGAGCGCGCCCAAGCCACACCAGCAGCGCTGAAACCGTTGAACCTGGAAAGCTGCGCGCAAGAACTTATCCACCTGCCCGGCGCCATCCAGCCCCAAGGCGCCTTGCTGGCCTGCGAGCAGCGCAGCCTCACGGTGCTGTCGGTCAGTGCCAATGCGCAGGACTTCTTTGGCCGAACACCGGCCCAGGTCCGCCAGCCCCTGGGCTCGCTGCTCGACCCACACAGCGTGGCCAGCATCCGCGGCGCACTGGAAGCCGCCTTCGTACGGCCGTACATGCCCAGCCTGGTCGCCTTGCGGCTGCACGACGGCCGTGAGTTACAGGGCAACGTGCACGCACACGGGGGTGTGGTCTATGTCGAGGTCGGGCCCACCGCGCAGGACCATGTGCAGGCCATGTACACCGTGCTGCAAAACACCTACCCGGTGCTGGGCAGCATGACCGAAGCCGACTCACTGGAGTCCATGCTCACCCTGGCTGCCAGCTACGTCAAACGTGTGACCGGTCTGGATCGCGTGATGGTCTACCGCTTTGACGAGCATTGGCACGGTGAGGTGATCGAAGAACAGTGCACCCGGGCTGACGTGCCGCTGTACTTCGGGCTGCGCTTTCCTGCCAGCGACATCCCATCGCAAGCGCGCGCTCTGTACCGCACGGGGCTCATCCGCTACATCGCCGACGTCAGCTACACCGCCGTGCCGCTGGTGCCGCTCCTGAACCCACGAGGCCAACTGCCCTTTGACCTGAGCTACTGCACCTTTCGCAGCGTCTCGCCGGTGCACCTGCAATATCTGAAGAACATGGGCGTGAGCTCCACGCTGGTGGTCTCCATCGTCGTCGACGGCGAACTGTGGGGCCTGATCTCTTGCCACCACTATGCGCCCACCGCGCTGTCGCTGGTGCAGCGGCAGATCTGCGGCATGGTGGCGCTGGTGGCCGGCGCCATGGTCAAGTCACTGCAGGATAAACAGCAAAGCCAACAGCGCGTGCGCCGCGCCGCGCTGCAACTGGCCATCATGCAGGCCTTCGGCGTAGCCGGCCGCTCGGTGCAGGCGGCGCTGAAGTCGGCCGCCGTGAGCCTGACCAAGCTGATGGACGCCACGGGCGGCGCGCTGTGGCTCAACGATGAGGTCATGCCCTTCGGCCACACGCCGCATCCCGAGGTACTGGCCACTCTGATCAAACAAGCTCGTGCAGCGCTGGCCAGCGTGCCCGAGCGCCCCTGGCACTGCACCCACCTGGGCCAGCCCGGCGCGGGCACCCCGGTTTTGGGCGGTGGGCTGGCGATTGCGCTAGACCCGCAGGCCAGCAAGGGCCTGATCTGGCTGCGGCCGGAGTTGCGCCAGTTGGTGCTGTGGGGCGGCAACCCCGACGAGCCGGCAACCCAAACCGACAACGGTGACGGCAGCACCACGATCAGCCCACGCCAGTCCTTCGAGAGTTGGAAGCAGACCGTGCAAGGCCAATGCGCAGCCTGGACCGCCGCTGATCTTGAAGCCGCCGCTTCGTTGCGCCCGCTGGAGCTGGTGCTAGATACGCACCAGGCCGTCGAAATGCTGCACGCCAGCGAAGAAAAATTCAGGGGCCTGGCCGGCCTGTCCTCAGATGCCTATTGGGAAACCGACGCCCAGCACCGCTTCACGCAGTTCGAAACGGGCCGACTGGGCGCGATGGGTCTGCATCTCGCACCGCTGGGCGGGCCGTTGGCCGCGTCGTTCTTGCCCGA
>Ga0163153_10001212_pt1 | contig 41218 bp, 62 predicted proteins | sample OliLakLV19MP6IB1_FD_148629 | JGI IMG/M metagenome (GOLD analysis project Ga0163153, IMG submission 148629) | Freshwater microbial mat bacterial communities from Lake Vanda, McMurdo Dry Valleys, Antarctica - Oligotrophic Lake LV.19.MP6.IB-1 | ecosystem: Environmental > Aquatic > Freshwater >... | reverse complement strand
TATCATCTGTTCTCCCAGCCTTTACTCTTGGGTCTTTGAATGGATTCTTTTATTTGATCGAGGGATATCGGCGGTGCTGCCGTGTTATCTGAGTTTACTATAATAGTATCTGGGTAGCGGTTGCCGGGTGCGTTTGGTTTTACGACGCCTGCTGAGGTTAGTACCTTTGTTTGTGCTGCTCTCATTAAGACTGTTGCGTGAGCGTAATGGTCGGGTCTGCCTTCCGGCGTTATCCAGACGGCTTTTTTTATACCCTTCTCTGATTCGGCGACGCTTCGGTACATGTTTTCCCAGTGTTGTGGATATTGGAGGTTTTCGAGGTCTGTTAGTGAGAAGTTGAACAGTAAGTCTTGGGCGTTTATGTCTGCTACTACTGCGTCTATTATCTTCGTTCTGTCGGTCTTTACTATTCCGTAGTCGTTTTGTGTTTCGCCGAATCTTATAATGCCTACTTGCTTCCTGTCTTCTTCGTAGTAATGCATGAATACCTTTCCTCTGTATTTTTCTACGAGCTTCTTTGCTGGTGTTGGGTATGGGTTGGCGTCTATGACCATTACTGCGTCAAATCTGTTTCTGAGGTTTTCTATAAACTGCCAGTCTTCGGTTTGTCCTATCATGAAGATTCCGTATTTATTTCCTACGACGTAGTGTTTTACTATGCCGTTATCTACTCCTATTGCCACGTCCGTTCGGGGATTTATGGTAGGGTAGAGGCATTTGACTATGCTTTCTCTGGTTACTACAAAGTCTTTATTTAGGTGAGCTTCTCCTAGTGTAAAGTTGTAGAAGACGCTTTGGTCGCCTTGTGAGTCTTCTATAATCTTGCTTGCTGGTATCCATGCTGCCATTAGTTGGTTGATCCAGTATCCTGAGATGTTTCGTCCCAGATATTTCTTTACCCACTTGCCGTCTATCCGTGTGTCATCGCTTATGTGCTTCTCGCATTTCTGGCAGACGTATTCTGCGGTTTTGAAGTTTATGTTTTCTGGAAACTTTAGGTATTGCCAGAAGTTGCAGTGTTCGCATTTGATCATCCAGTGTTTTTGGTCGCTTATCTGCCAGTCTTCATCAACGCCGTATCCAGGGATTGATGGATTTGAAAACTTCCACCACCATCCTAAATCGGGGCGGTCTAATGCTGCGGCGTCTAGTCTGGTCTTGTAAGTCCTTACTGCTTTCTGATTGCTTCGGTCTAGCTCGTCGTTTATTAGTATGTGAGCTGAAATAGAGATACCTGACGCCTCGTCCCAGCTTGACCTGAAGTAGACGAATCTGTCGCCTATCTTTTTCAGTCCTGTTGAGTCGACGTCGCCTACCATTTCTCCGAAGATGGGATTGCTACTTATTAGTGGGTTTACTTTCGGCGTGACGAAGTCTTTAATAATCGGTTTCGACGGGAGTGTATAAATGACGTTTGCCCCGACGTAGTTCGCAAGATGGAAGCTCCTGATAATGGCTGCTGTTGAGAAGCCGATCTGTCCGCATTTCTTTGCCACGAGTCGTGGACTGTTATCCATGTAGAAGTCGACGAGAAACTTGTGTCTTTTGAAGGTGATCGGGATGCCGTTTTCATTTACGATTTTGTTTTGTAACACAAAAGCTGCTGCGTTGAATGTCTGGGCGGTTTGTAAGTCCATTTCATTTTCCGAATATCTTGTCTATCATACTTCGCTGTCGATTCCCATCTGCCACTTGTGCTACGCTACCTTGTGATGGTTCAGTTTCTTTTACTTCTACTAGTGGGTGCTGCTGTTCTGGTGTTTGATTGGCTGTCCTTTCGTCGTAGGCGGTAACGATGTACTCCGGGTTGTCTTCTCTTGTGTGCGGATCTTGCCTGGTCACTATAAATGGTACGCCTTTCAGCTCTTTGTAGAAGTTCCTTTGAAACTGTCTTATTGGTATTGATTTCATATTTTGAGCAAGATTCAGGAGTCGAACCTGAAACTATCCACGGATGTGAATCGTGTTGAGTTGCCGTTACACTAATCTTGCAAATGTACGGGCGTCATTCTTCGCTATTAATCATACCATATTTTTAACTCTGGCACGACATCGTGAGGCAATAAATAACATATATCCGTACATACCTTTATTTTACCACGTTATGCTCCTACTCGTATGTTAAGAAAACCACCTGCTGATAAAAGCAAGAATCCACTTCCCATGCTTCTATTGTACTGCTTTGGGAGTGTTGTTGCTATGCTGTGTTGTCGCCGAGTTGTGCGACGATGCTTAGGAGAAGTGCGGTTGCTGATGCTCCCACCGTGTGTGGTTGGAAGTTGGAGAATATGTTTGTTATGTCCATAAGGAAGTTAATCATCATGAGAAAAAGTCCTATTGTGAAGAAGAGGCTTGTTAGTTTTAGTTTTCTTTTTGGTTTGTGTAATTCCATTGGTTCACCTCCCTTCGGGTCATAAATCTACTGTACCGCCTTGCCATTCGTCATGTCAATATCTGGTTTCGGGTCTTCCCACTCATCAAAGCCGTAGGTGTCCATGTTTTCGGCGAGCATTGTATGGGCTAGCATAAATGCTACAGGAACTTTGTAAGATTTGCCACCTTCAACGGTAACCTTTCTGTGGAGTCCGTTGCGGGCGATCAGGTCTTTTAGGTACGCCTCGGTCTTCTCGTCGTATTCGAGTGCGTGAGTTTTAAACTGACAAGTGCAATTAAGAATCAGCATGGCTATTGTTGTTTCGTGCTTCCGGCTGGTTGGGTTAAGATCAAAGCGTCGCCGTTCCGTCTGTGGATATCGTCTTTTAGGTTGCTTCTTCTTTGGCTGTGTTGGTTTACTAACATACTTTGTCTTCTTCTTTTTACACCGTTTGCATTTTGTCGGGTCTTTCGCCTGATGGATGCACATTTACTGTTATTCTACCAGACTTCTCGCTCATCGTTTATTGATGAAGTAGTGAAATGTAGTGATCATTTACTCTCCTTGTCTGATAAAAGTTCATATAAATCTTTTTTTGATATATAACCTCCAACTATATGATCTTCATCTTCAAAAAACTTTCTTGGTAGAATACTTAATAAGTCTTTCAGTCTTTCCTCCCTAGTCTTTTCTGCTATGGCTTCAAGTCCTACCCTCAACCAATCCTTGAAATTTCCTATGGGAAGTGCTTTGTCTATTCTGATACTCCCATCCTCTTCCACATACTCATAATCAATCATGTGTCCCTGTGAGCTTTCCACTATGTTTTTGATACTCTCAGCTATATTGTTATTCATCTTGTCCTTTTGGATCGTATCCTAAATTAATATCTTCTTTAACTTGTAGTTTCTTACCAGCCCAGAAGTCATTGAGTCGCTTCAAGTAATCGTCCCTCAATGTCTCGTCTTTTTTAATGTACCCAATAGTCATGTGTGGTTTGTATCCAGTAAACGTGTTGATGTGTGGCAAGAACTCCAAACGGTTATGACCCTCCATAAGCTCTGGAGTGACTTTAATATGTGCGACAAGACAGTAATATGCCTCGTCCTCGTATGGGCTTTCAAAATATCCGATATGGTCAATCTCGACAGTATCCATTTTCCAACCATCTAAAACTGCTTTAATGTGCTTTTCCCAGTTATGTGCGTTGTCTAGTAATCCATAAAGTAAAGTAATATGGGGTACACTTCCAACTACCCAGCCATTGATCCACTTTCGGTCAGGATTGCTTGAATAATATAAATCTTTGGTGGCTCTTACTGCCCCACCCATACTTCCAAGTGGTAGTAAATCAAGCATGACACAGCCCAGAGTATCTAGGTTGATGCCTAGCTTTTTGTACATTTCCTCAAAATTGTGTGAATTAAGGTTTTTCACTATTTACTCTCCTCGTCTGATAAATTCACAATTTTTTTCCAAATCAAGTCATATTGTGAAGACGCAAATCTTCCCTTAAGATCATCCTCTATCCTATTTTCAAACAAATATGTGAGAAATGCTTTCTTTATGTTTTGTTCTGTGTCCTCCCTAGTCTTTTCTGCTATAGAGGTGAGTTCTTGCTTGAGAAAATCAGCCTGCACATCCTGTAAGCATATGCAAAAATCTCCTCTATCACACATATTGTCATAGTGCTTTATTTCCTTTCTGGCTAAATCGTTGAATCTCTTGATACTCTCAGCTATTAAGTTATTCATCTTGTTCTTTCTCACAAGAACACTGCTTGCCCTCTAATTTCATAGCACTGCACTTTTCACATTGAACTAAATCCATTATTTTACCGTCTATATTAAGCTTCATCTTCTCCTCCTCCCTGTTCGTCTATCTCTTTGCACTTTGCTAGAAAGGCTTTCCATGCTGGTACTGCTATTGCTTCAAATGCTTCCCGTTGTGGGCGTTTCATTGCTTCAAATGCTTCCCGTTGTGGGCGTTTCATTGCTTCAAATGCTTCCCGTTGTGGGCGTTTCATTGCTTCATATGCTGGGTCTATTATTGCTTCGTAGGCTTCCAGTGCCTCTAATTTTTGTTCTTCTTTAGTTAGTTTTTTCATAGTTATTTCTCCAACCCATTCTCTTTAGTAAAGATAGTTTTTCCGTTCCACCCACACCCACACTCTTTTTTATGTAACTTCTCAATGGCTGGCGTGTTATCTTCTAGTGCTTTAGCCCATGCTTGGCGTGCTTTACCCCGTGCTAGGTATGCTTTACCCCGTGCTTGGTCTGCTTTAGCCCATGCTTGGCTTGCTTCAATAAACTCACTAGGTAACTTACCCTTAACTGGTTTGATAAGTTTTAACCTTAGTTCAATCTCATCCTTTGGTTTATCCTCCTTAATGTATTTAATCCTATTCTTTAAAGGCTCAGTTAATGGCTCCGCCAGTATTTCATGGTGGATATGGAAATAGTATTTAAGTGTTAGTTTTTTCATGGTTAATCCTTTCTATTTTAATGATCTTGCCGTTCTTATCAACTGTCCATATTTCATGATGAGGAACAATACCTTTTGAAACTAACCTTTTCCCCTTATACCTAAGCTCAGTAAAACCAAGTTTGCCATAATCATCCCTCCCGTGCTTTAAGAAGTATTGGAGTCGTTTTAGCTGATGGAATATCCAAGTCATAGGTTAGTCCTTTTTAGTTAGTTTTTTCATATAAGTAAAGGTTATTCCTTAATAGACTCCCAATTTCTAATAATGATATCTCTCTTTTCCTCGAAAGATATTGTGTGTGACCAAAACATCCACCACGGTCTTTCTTCAGCTCTCCATTTTTCAATTAGTGCTTTATTCATTTTTCTAATAGACACTCTTTTCTTATTAAAAACTTCGTGCTCTCTTCTCTCTTCGTTTTTCATATTATTCTTCATCAACTTTTAATGGTTTGTCTAGGGAGGCGAGGAGATCGTCTAGTGCTTGGTTGTAGCCATGCACATAATTAGAATCACTATTGCTACCTTCGATATAATCTTTTCCAAAGTATTTCTTCTCTGGCAACCCATCAAGAATCCTCTTTCTCTCTTCTGCTACGGCTTGTTGGATTGATTCGTCAATATGCTTAACAATATCACTAAACTCATAACCACCATTTCCACCGTCTTGTGCATAACAATAACCACCAACTATTGTTTCTAGGCGTTTTTTAGACTCTAATCTTTTTTCTGTGTAGTCTTTCATATAAGTAAAGGTTATTTCTCCCCGTCTGTTAATAATTTGTCTAGCTTCTTTTGTTACTCCTGTTATATGTGTACATTTCATAATTCTTTTTTCATGGCTTCTTCACCAGCTTTACTAGGTACTTCTGGTGTACTTTGGCATAGGTTACCTTATTGTTGTCGTTGATTTCCTTATGACTTGCTCCGCATATCTTGCAGTTGTTTTCGGGAGTATCTAAGTCCACAACTAAGGCTCTAATCTGGCGGTTTCTCTGTCTTGCTTCGACTGCTCTCCGGGACAGCTCTATCATCTGGGCTTTTAGTCCTTCGGCTCCCATAGAGGCACGTCGGGATTCGACGCTTTTGTGTGCCATCTTGGAAAAGTGGCGGTGTATGATTTCGTCTCGTTTATTCATAAGGGTAATAGGTTATTTTCTATTTCGTACATGAGCGCCTGCTCTGCTAACCGTTGGTACTCGGTTGTCCAGCGCTTGGGTGCTTTCATGAATCCGCCTGCTAGGTTTATCATTATCTCTCCAAGTTCGAGGCGTTCTTTTATCTTGCCGTACTGTTTTTTGCTCATTCTTTGTTTGCTAGGTAGGCTATTTCCGCCTACTATATATTGCTTCAATCATAGGGTTGTCTCCGTTCCTCCGCACTCAGGGCATGTTGCCTCTGTTTCGGTTTGGTAGGTTGATGGGTCACGCCATGTGGTTACTACCATGTTCGTCCCACATTCAGGACACTTACTACCCTGTTCCTCGTCGTAGATAGCTGCTTCCTGTACTTCTTCATCTGTCATTTGGTATTGTTCTTCCATAATTAGTCCCACCACATTCTTATAACGTACTTGTCTTCCGTTGGTAACCAGTCGAACTCGTCGGCGTTGTATTCGGTTGCTATTTTTGCTAAGGCTAATGCTGCCTTTGCGTCGTTTTTATCTATCGCCATTACCAGTGTTGCTTCGTTGTTTTTCCAGTATGGCTTGTCTGTGTCTTTTATCAGTGCTACTTCGTTTAGGTTATATATGTATAGATGGTTTAGGAGTACGTCTCCTCCGGGGCAGTTGTTAAACTCGCCTCGTATCATCATTTCTGCTTGTGTTATTTTCATGTTAAAGTAGAAGTAAGTCCATCAATTATCAATACTATTAGTAGCATGAGCCAGCTAAATCCCCACCAGTGTAAGACAAATGCTCCAACAAGAAAGATTATAGTTATCATGTTTTTTCCCCTCCTTCGTGTGCTATTTCGTATTTTTTCTTGTTGCAGGGTATGCATTTGTATCCCTCTGCTTGCTGAATCATCTCTGCTTTCATTTTGCTCTGTTTGCAGGTGTTGCAGGCTGTTATGTATTTGTTTTTCATATTCTTATTGTATTATAGCATCGAGCCGTTCGATAGTCAAGCGGTAGAAGTAAGTTGCTCTGTTCTTGCTAACTGTTGGGGTTTATGATACTTTTTAGGTGTTACGTCTTTCATCGCTGTTTGACGTAGCGTTTTCTTTACTGGTTTTTTAGGAGTCTTGCGAGGCGGATGCTCTGTTTCGCATTATCTCCCTTTGGCATAAGCCCGGCTAAGTTTACCCTAGTCGGGTTTTTTGCTTTTGTCTGGGGTTGTCCACATTTGGGGATAACTCTGGGGATAACTTATTCGTTCATCAGAAACTGTTTGAACTTCTTGTTGTAGTCTATGGCTGCCGGATCGTTTATGTCCACGTTGTTGGTCTGGTTACTATTGTTGATTACGATCTTTGCTCCGGCTGGTTCTTTGAGTCCTGTTATCTCCATGACTTCTCTCCACCACTCGATTCCGCCTCCGTTTTTTGAGTCATATAGCTTCGCCATTGCTACGTCTATCATTTTACCGAGAGTGTGTCCTCTGTCGTCGGCGTATGCTAATCCTAGAGTCTTAACCTTTCTGTATGCTTTGTGTCCGAGCGTGGCTGCGGATACTCTGTTCTTGCAGTCGTACGCTTGCATTGCACTTTCTGTCATGTTGCCGTATGTTTTTGCGTTGCTTTTGTCTGTGACTAACTCTAGGAAATGCTGTAACTTTGGCGTTAGCTTTGGTACGCTTTCGTCTTGTGGTTCAATGCTATTCTGTTGGTTCTGAAGTTGGTTGTCCATTTTCTTTTTGCTTACTATCTAATAGTATCATGTCGTCGATTATTACTTCTGTTTTATTTTTTTTGATTCCGTCTTTTTCCCACTCTCTGGTTGAGAGTCTTCCTTCTACATAACATTTTCTGCCTTTGGTTAGAAACTGATTGCAAAGTTCGCCGAGTTTATTCCATGCTATTATATTATGGAACTCTGTTTCTTCTTGCTTTTCCCCTGAGTCCTTTGTCCATGATCTATTTGTTGCGATTCCAAATGATACGACTGCTGCTCCGCTTGGAGTGTAGCGTAGTTCGGGATCTCTCGTTAGATTTCCAATAAGTTGTACCTTGTTTAAGCTCCTAGCCATATTATCCTAACTGCTCATATTTATTGTTGAATACTTCAGGATTGCATGGGTACGTCTCTCCGTCATCAAGTTTAATGATAAAGTCGCCGTCGAATACAGATACTGTTCTCTGTCTGGTATCAATGACAAACGTTGGCGTTTGTGGATGGTGCATTTCTCCGTGACCTTTGCCGCCGACTGTTACTGTGTGTTGTACGAGGTAAACTCCTAACTCGTCTTTGACTCCTAGCTCTGGCAGGGTGTCAGGCGTGTGCCATTGCTTTGCTTCGATTGTAATTGGTTTTGTTATATATCTCATGCTTTTTCTCCTTCGCTTGGTACTCTATATGGTTCTTTTATCTGTATTTCCTCTCCCTTTGCTGATAAAATTTTATATTTAGGTTCGATTAGGTCGCTCATTAGTATTGTTTGTCTGGCCGGATTTTTGGAGTCTGAGTACATCTGCTCAACAATTATTGATAAGTCCTCATTGTTTATCTCAACAACTCCCCAATCTTCGCCGTCGATTATTACTATGTCTAGTAGTGTTACTTTAGATGTTGCCATATTCTTTATAAGGATTTCTTCTCTACGACTATTAGAGGGTATAAAACCTCTATTTCTTTTTGTGCAAGTTCTTGAAACTCCCGGGCTTCCTCATCCGTCAACTTTTGCAAGCGACGCATTTTACTCTGTAGGTTGTCCAGGTGTTTCTTGTTCTTGCTCTGCCGGTACACCAGCAGTTTGATTTGTCGGTGTGTCCACCGTGTCGTTGATTTCCACATGATCTATAACTGGGGACAGTTCTTGCCATTGGTCTTCTTTCTTTATAAACTTTGCGTAGCGTTTTCTTATAACATCTGTGTACTTACAATCCAACTCAGCCATGTAGCAGGTACGGTTTGTTTGTTCACAAGCTATGAGTGTTGAGCCTGATTCTCCCATCAAGTCAATGACAATATCTCCCTCATCAGTATATTCTCTTATAATATCTGCAAGTATTTTAATTGGTTTTTGAGTTGGATCCCCACACATAAGATAATGTGATTTAACATCACTTTCTTGATATTCAATAGTGTGTCCGCAGTCGCATTTATGAGTCATACCTACACCCCTTTGAAGCGTTGCATTTTCTACACATCTTTTGCAGGTTAGATATATGATTATCTCCGCCTTTTGATAGTGGTTTAATGTGATCTATCGTCATATCTTCTGTACTCCCACACTCAACGCAAACATCTGGAAGTTTTTTAACAGCTTTCCAATCAATGTATCCAGCGTTATAACCACGCCTTCTATATGAGTAAGACTTTTCATTTTGTTTCTTTTTATCTGGGTGTCGATTGTAATATCTAGTTGTTCTTTTAACCTGAAGTGCTTTGGTCTCTGGTTTACTTCTGTATCTCTTTTCACAATCATTTCTAGCATCGCTTTCATACCACCTATCAAGAGACTCTTTGCCCTTTTTACTATCTTTGTATTTTCTAACTGATATGGATCTAGCTTTCTTTTTACAATCAACAGAACAACACTTTTGGTTAAAGTGTTTTTGTTCAAATTGTTTATTACAGATTTTACATTCCACATATATATTATATCACCGCACATCAATTAAATGGTGTTTCTTTTTACACTTGGGACAGTAAATCCATCTACCTAGTTGATAAACCTCTCCAAGTTTAGATATTGGTGGTTCGCTAGATACCTCTGGTGCTTCGTCTTCTTCTGCTTCTGCTTCTTTGAACTTGTCTATAATATCTTGGAGGTTCGTTGGAGGATTGAGGTCTGCTGCGTAAAGACTCCAGTCGACGTTTACGGTTGGTATTAGGTTGGCAAGGAGGGAGTCGTCGTAGTATCCGGCTCGGTCATTATCTGATAGTGCGTATTCCATCATTGCATCCGCTTGCTGTTGGAATCGCTTTGGTGATTCTTTGCCGTTTATAAAAACGTGCCAGACGTTATCGTTGGCATCGAGCATTATGTCCACTCGTGAAATCCAGACGGCTGGTGGTTTCAGTTCCTGTAATGCTTTGAGTCTCATGTTACCTCCAAGTATCACGAAAGTGTCTCCTTGTGGCATTGCAAGTAGGGGCTTGTACATTCCAAGTGTTTCGATCTGGGTTTTAAGTCGTGCAAAGTCTACCGTGTTTATGTTGCGTGGGTTGTGCTCCCACTCGATGAGTTTATCTAATGGTACGAGTTGTCCTGTTTGATTAGTTGTTTCCATTTTGTTGTTTTATCTCAGTACGTTTCTGAGCTGTTGCCTTTTTAATCTCCTCACTACACGATTCGCAATCGTCATTCTCGTTTTTGAGTGCAATCCTTTTGTTACCGTCCATATAGATGATGCTGGAGATAATCTGTGCATCATACCTCTTACTGCAAGTATTACACTTAAATATTAATGCCATAGTCTAAGTTTGGTTTGACCTCGTCGGTCTGTTTGTCAGTCGAGCCTTCGAGTCCTGTATGTAGGACGGCTCGTTTCTCAGAAACTAATACCTCGTTTCCACACTTTCCGCATCTTCTACCCATAATTAGTTTACCATTTTCATCGTATTTTTTAAAGGGTTTTAGCCTTATTTCCTCTGCTTTTTTCTTATCTCGTTCGGTTGGATGCTTTTCGTTTTCCCATTTTGTTTGATGCCTCCAGCACCACATCTCCATTGTTCTATCTTGTGGCTTACCGTCGTCTTTTTCTAAACTTTTAAGTGTTTCTTTGAATGGTTTATCGCTTCTTTTTGCTTCAGCTCGTCTTTGTGCTCTGTTCATTTTGTTGTTATCTGTCTGGCTATCTGCCAGAGGACGATGTCACTCCACTCCGCCTTTGGTTTCCTGAAAAAATATAATATCCAAGTCATAATTTTCGCAGTTGTTCCGGTGTAAAATAATCCTTTACTTTGTCCGGGTATGCTTTGACAAATTCTAGGTTTGGGTCGCCTGCTCCTTCGAATGGTTGAAGGATGTCTTTGGCGTACCGATCTCTTTGGTGTTGGAATCTATCCTGTTGACTGAGTGTATAGAACTCTGGAGAACGTCTTATCTTGGCTACCTTTTCTGTGTCTTTTTTCTGGTGATTCTTACAAGGGAGAACTCCATATTGGCTATCGGATATGGCTTCATTTGTACAGGCTGTTCTTGGGCATGTCATAGTTTTGGATCGATATTTAGCTCGTTGAACATTTGCTTCAAAGCTAAAAATACGCCCTTAGCGAAGTCTATATCATTTGAGGAGAACTTGTGTTTTTCAGTTGGATTTCCGTTTTCATCTTGTCCATCTCTTTTATATTCTATAAAAACAACGACATCATTGTGGGTTATAACTTGAAACATTCCGTACTTTTTTGTCGGATATTCGTAGGTTTTTACTGTCGTGGTTGATGTTGGATTAGCCATGTGTTTCTTCCTGTTTTTCCTTTACTCTATTTAGTATAGCAGTTGGGTCTGATTTAATACTATCCTGTTCTTTTGCTTTGGCTTTAGCTACGGATTCCGGGGATGGAGGCGTGACGACTGCTCCTTCTTGTTCGTATGCGTTGGCTGGGACTATGTGGGTTATGTATTTTACGTGAAGCATGATTGTCGGGTCGTCTGCTCCCTGTCTCATATAGATGGGGTCGCCTGTTAGTTTTGAGGAGTGCTGGAGGGTGTCAAACTGCCAGTCGTTAATGACGATATTTTCGCCTGTTGTGAAGAATACTTTATATCTCATGATATGCTCCTATTTTTGAAAATAAAGTTGTCCCATAGTTGTTTTGCGTCGTTCTCCGGCTTGTCCTATATTTTTATACTACCTGCATTTGAGTCTGAGTTTGCTCACGTTCGTCCACTATCAAACAATCTGTTGATAGGATTGTTCCGGCGACAGCGATTGCGTTTTCTACAGATAATCGTATCACTTTCGCTGGGTCTATAACACCTGCTTTTACTAAATCCTCCATCTTGCCTGTGTTTACGTTGTATCCAAAATCGCCACCTGCTTGTTTGATTTTTCCAACGATGAGAGCTTTCTGTTTTTCATCTTCTCCTGCATTATCGAGCAGTTTGAGTGTCGGTTCGTGTAACACGTCATATAATAATTGTTCGCCATCATTCAGCATCATTTTTTTACTTGGCGTTCCCATAAATATAGATGCCATCTGTTGAAATGCGACTCCGCCTCCGGGTACTATTCCTTCCTCGGCTGCTGCTCGTGCTGCTGATACTGCGTCTTTGGTTCTCTCTAATCTTTCACGCATGGATGCTTCGGTTTTCGCTCCGACTTTTATAATGGCGACGCCTGTTGTTAGTTTTGCTAGGCGTTCTTGTATTTTCTCTTTCTCGTAGACTGAGGTTTCGGTTTCGAGATTGGCTTTCAAATTTTCGATGCGTTCTGCTACCTTCTTGTTTCGTTCCAATATATCTTTTTTCCATTCTTCGTTGATGGTGTCTTTCTCCTCCATCTTTATAATGACGGTTGAGTTGCGTCCGGCGACAACTGTCTTGGCAAGTCCGAGCCATTTCTTTTCGAACTGATTGGTAAACTGTACCATGTCCAGTCCGAGTTCTTCTGATACCACTGTTGCTCCTGTTATGAGTGCGATGTCTTCAAGGGAGGATGTTCTCCTGTCACCGTAGCTTGGTGGAGTTACTACTAATATGTTGATGTTCCCTTTCATTTTGTTGACGATGACGGTTTTCAAAGCGTCGCCTTCAACTTCTCCAACTATTAAGATATCCTTTTTGATTGCTGCCATCACTTCTAGTAAGGGCATTATTTCTTTTACAAGAGTTACTTTCTTTCCTAAAACTGCGACGAGTGGTTCTTCGATTATTGCTTCCATTCTCTGAGGGCTTGTTACAAAATGTGGAGCTGCGTATCCCTTGTCAAACTCCATTCCTTCGGTGTAGTCGATTCCCATTTCGACTCCGCCTTCTTCAACGGTTATCAGTCCGTGTTCGCCTACTTTTTCGACGGCTTGTGCTACCACTTTTCCTATTTCTTCATCGGCGGAAGATATGAATGCTACTCTTTGGATGTCTTCTGTTCCCATGATTGATTTGCTGATTTTCTTGAGTTGCTCCTTTAGTGCTGGGACTGCGTCGTCCATTTGCTTTCTGAGGATCATGGGGTTTATTCCTTTTTCGAGGAGCTTCATTCCTTTGTCTATAATGTGGTATGCCAGAAGGGTTGCCGTAGTCGTACCATCGCCTGCCTCCTCATTTGTCTTCTGTGCTGCTTCCCTAATAAACTGAATACCTGTATTTACAAACTCGTCCCTGTCTTCTACTTCTCTCATAACTGTAACGCCATCATGAACCGCTATTGGTGTTCCCCATTGCCTTGTAATACCGACGTTTCGTCCTTTTGGTGAGAGCGTAGTACAAACGGCTCTATAAGCGATAACTGCTCCTTGTAATAACTTTTGCCTAGCTTCGCTTCCGAATATTATTTTTTTCATTTGTTGTTCCCGAATAAAGATTCGAACTTCACTCTGCTGATTCAAAGTCAGCTATCCTACCGCTAGACGATTCGGGATCGTCATTGCTGTTGCTGGATATGAGTGTCGGATTTTTCTAATTCGCCTTTGACGGCTCGGTCTTTGTTGTTCCACATCATTGCGGTTTCCAGTAAGGTGAGGGTTTCGGAGTTTTCACGAGAGGGTTTGGCTTTCTTTTCTTCCATCAAGGTTTCAAATGCCTTTGTCAGTAGTTTGTGAACGTATTCTAATTTTGTATCGTTATTCATTTTTGTTTTCCTAAGTTTGCGACTATATCTTTAAAGTCGATGAAGTTCAATTCTTCCCCTTCGGTTGGGATATAGACTTTGTTCTCCATGTACTTGCGGTACACGATGGTATCTCCTTCTGCGATTTTAACTGGTGGAGTCCCTGTTCCTATCTTTACTATGACTCCGATTTCGGGAGCGTTTTTGCCTGTTTCTATCGACTCCAGTCCTGATTTGGTTTTTAGCTTAGTAGCTCTTAGTATAACTGTATTCTTGGCTGGTGTCATCCGTATTTAATATACTCTATAGGGTGATGTCGTGTCAATAAGCTAAATCTTAAGAATCGGTAGGGAGGTTGGGTATTTATTTTAGATCATAGTTTTTTCCATCTCTTTTACCTTTTTGGCGTAGTGGATTTGTATTAAATTTCGCTCTATTTTTCGGTTTGTCGTTTGTGTGGTGTTAGCTCTTGCCGTTAGTTTTTGATATCCAATCTCTCCAAGCTGGGTTATTTTGAATACTCGGTACGCCTCTCTGTCTTCTTTTTCCCAGTAGCGATGACATCCGTGGCAGAGAGTGTCGCAGTTTTCCTCGTCGAACCTTACTCTTTCGCGGGTTCTTCCGAAGTAGTGTGAGTTTTGTTGTCCCTTTGGGTTGTAGCTTCCACATCTTTGACACGTCCAGTTATCTCTCATTCTAATATAAAGGGAGAACCATTTGTCTGCCGGGTCTATTTTCATTCTACCGATCATATAAATAAATGTATTGTGCAGGGACGAATCCTTGCTTCTCTGCTTCTTCTGTTAGGTGTCGGAGACTGCTTCGTTTGAGTATTTCTTCTCGAAGGATTTTGTTCTGCTTTTGTATTTCTCTGGTTTGTTCCTGTAGTTCTCCTAGCTGGATTCCGTCCGTCGCCAGATCGTTGCTAACGTAAACTTTCACTAATTGCAGGAGCATTATTATAAGCATCAGCAGTTTTACCAGTAGTGTTTGCCTTCTCGTCATGGATAACTTTTCCTATGTGCTTACACATTATAATCTGCTTTGCTCTGGTTAGGAAGTTGGGACACGAGCAGAGCCAGTCGCCGTCCTCTGTTTGTCTTACAGTGTACTCAATGTTTGGGTCTGTGAATGATTTAACTCTTATTAATTTCATTATTGAATGCTTTCACAAAAGGGACAGTCAATGTAATAGCAGTATCTACTCTTGTACGGTATGTTTAGGGTCTGCTCTTTGATGTGTTCTATTATGTCGATTGCTTTGGTTATAAAATCCTGAGCTGCCTTCGCATGTTCCGGGGTTAGGTCTTGTGAGAATATCTTTATTGTTTCCGGCATCCAGATTTCTGGATCGCGTGGTGCGTTTACAAAGTAAATCTTTTTATACTTTGGTTCTCCGACTGCGTATAGCTTCCATTGAACCAGTCTTGCAAACTCTCCGACGCTCCAACTTTTCCCTGTCTTGATTTCGAGGAGGTCGCCTCGTTCTGGTTCTTTTCCGTCAAGCCATCCGTGAAATGAGTATTTGTCGTTTATCTCGAATGTGGTTTTGAGTCTGTCGTCCCATTCCTTTTCTTCTACTATGGAGAATGTTGGGAGGTTTTTCTTGGCTAGGGCTTCGTTTATTTTTACTCCCGATACGTGGTCTTGGATTATTCGGTGTGCTGCTTTTCCTTCCGCCATTGCGTTAGTCTGATAGGTCTTGAGTCCCATCTGCTTGCAGAGCCATACATGGGGTTCGTTTATTACTGCGTTCATCGTGGAATAGGATAGGTTGGTTTTCATGTTTTGTTTGTTATATTTTTCTCGATTACGTTTTGTTCCTTCACTTTGTAGGTTGTCATGCTGCTTTCTCCTTTTCGATTTGGCGTACCATGATATATTCTGATTTTGATACTCCCGGTACTGCAACTCCGGCTGCAAGGAGCTTCTTTAGCTTGGCTGGGTCGGGGACTTCTTTTGTTGCAGCAAGAGCTTGTGCTTCTTCGAGGGTTGTTTTAAAAGAGAGACGTGTCGCTTTACTGATTCCCCAGTTGCCGACGGCTTTTCCTGAGAGTTGTTCTTCGTCCAGACGGATTCGGAGTTCGTCTTTCAATACTGATATATAAGCCTCGACTTGTTCGAGGGCGTTGTTTGCTCTGGAGAGCATGTCGAGGATATCCTCGTATTTCATGTCTGCTGGGAGGATTGCGTTTTCGATCTCCTGCAAGTTTATTGATGGTTTTGTCGCTACTGTGTTCATATTATTTTTTCTTTTGGGATAGTTCTCTTATTTTGTCGGCTGCCTGTTGGAAGGTGAATCCTTTCATTGCTTCTGGTACTTCGTCTAATCCCATTAAAGAGGATATTGCGTTAAACTGCGACGCCATTGCTGGTTTTCCACCGTCCGGGGATGTGCTGGTTACTACTTTTCCTTCTTCTGTATATGCGTCGTTTGAGCCTGTTCCTTGTGGGACTGATTCCTCTGTGATCTTTTCTTCGTGTCGGTATAAGTCCCTGCCGATTCCCATTCTGGCTGCACAGTTTTTCATTAGGTCTGAGGTTGCTGCTTTGAAAACATCTCCCCATGATTGGTTTGCGTTGTTTCGTTTGACTGCTCCGCCGAAGCCGGATCGTCTGATTTTCATGCCGTTTTTAAATCTTGCATCGATGTATCCTTCTACGAATGCTTCTTCTCCGATCCTTTCGCTCTTGGTCAATACTAAGTCCCAATCCATCATTAGTGCCATGTCTAGGGTTTCTGAAACGTAGGCTTGTTCGAGGTAGGTGAACTCTGGATTGTATTGTCCCTTTGGTTTTGAGGGATTCATGAGTCTTTTTCTCTTTTCGCCTTTTGGTGTCGGTTTGAGTAAAACTACCGCCTGTGCTGTTCCGATGTTTTCCATCAGCTTCTCTTTGAGTTCCTTCTTGTAGACATCAATAGCTTTATATTCTTTTGTGGTTATTATATTATCGCTGGACATGTTTCTCCTTTCGGTTTACTAGATTTTCAAAGAGTTGACTTACGGTTGTTTCGGCGATCGCTGCGAGGATCTTGGCCTGCTTAATCGTCTCTATGTTTACCTTAAGTACTAATCGCTTTTTGGTTGTTTGTTTTGTTTCCATGAGTGTATTATTGCACACGTGTGTATGTCGTGTCAAGTGCTAAAATTAAATTATTAAAGAGCTATTATCTTAACTTGCCTTTCCGAGTTTTGCGTATATCTCTTTTCTTATTTTCTCATAACGTTCTGGAGATATAGGTTTATATTCTTCCTCGGTCGCTGTTGCTGGAAGTGCATACGTGTTTTTTTTGAAACGCTTTACTCTGTAAAACTCTACTATGTAGTTAATGGGTACGGCGTATGTTTCAAACATGACGTGTCTTTTCCCCTCCACCATTGCTTGTTTTATTATGATCGCCTGCATTTTAGAGAGAACGTATTCTCCTTTTGTGTGAAGTATGACTTTCCATTCTTCTTCCCATTCTTTGTCATCACTTAATGTGTCGTGCATCGAGTGTCCCACCTCCTTTCCGCTTTTCTTGTTGCATAAACAAGATTAACTCTCCCATCTTTTTTTGCAAAATGTAAGGCGTTGTTATTCGTGGAGCGTAGGGTTTCTGCACAATGTCTGGAAGTTGCGAGAGGAGGTTTGTCATTTTTTCTATCCCATACTGTTCAACCAGTTCTATCATGGCGGTGCGTTGTGTTTTGTCTGGGAACAGTTTTTGATAACTTGGATTTAACGCCTTAAATGCATACAAAAGATTATTGATATATTTTCCTGCAACATCAGTTGCTAGATTATCATTGTTATTATCTTTGTTATATATATCATTGTTGGGTAAACTTTGTTTACTGTCCCTGAGTAAACTTTGTTTACTATCAGAGTAAACTTTGTTTACTGGTGGTAAGCTTTGTTTACTGTCTTTATCCTCACTCTTTATAATAACCACGTCAAACCATGATTGGGTTGTCCTAAGGTGTTTTGTTTCCTCGTGTCTTTCCAGCAAGCCTTGCTCTATGAGCTTGTTTATCATCTTATGGACATACTGCTTGCTTACTCCAAGCATCGAGGCTAATCTTTCTTTTGAGGCGTAACACCATCTATTTGTAGTCTGAGGATTGTTGGATAGGTTATGTACAAGATCAGCAAGTCCATACTCTACCCATGTAAGGTCAAGCTCCTCTCTGGCTATGTGATTGATTACCGTGTAATTAATATCTCTTTTTGCCATAAAAAAACCCCTCCTGGTAGGTCGGCGAAGATATTGAATCAACAGTATCTTTTGGCAAAGCTGCGAACTTCGCCGAACCACCACGAGAGGTTTAACTTATTGACTCAATCTTACACGCTTTTGCCCTCGGAGTCAAGATGACTCTAAGAGTTACTCCCCTTTACCGTAGGAGTGCCGATATGATCGGACGTAGTTATTTATACCACTGGTTACTATATAATGCAAGTAATGATACTAACCTACAAAGTTAAACACAAACAAAACTTTGAAAAAGAACTAGGACTTGCCCGAAAAGTAGCGGACTTTGCTGTTCAGAACAAAGACAAATTATCTACAAAGTATGTAGCCCACCTTGGTCTAAAGTCTATTATTGCGAATCAAGTGTTGAGAAAATATGGCAAGAATTGGAAAGCAAAGCAGGTCAAATCTGTAATGTTGACGATTCCAAATCAGGGTATTAACTACGCTAATAGCGTGGTGAAAATCCCGTGTTTAAAGTTCGAAATGCCCTTCACAAAATTATTTGAAAAGATTAACCAGATAGAACTTGACAATACATACGCCTATATTTCTGTGACAGTTTTAGAGGAAACTCAGTACACTCCCGAAACTTCAATAGGTGTTGACTTGAATACTACGGGGCATTGTGCAGTCGTAGCGATTAAAGAGACAGGTAAGGTATATAAACTTGGCAAGAAAGCCGAATACATACACAAAAAATACAAACATATCCGCAAGTCCCTACAAAAAAAGGGATTATATAAAGTAGTGAAGAAAATCAAAAACAGAGAACAAAGAATAGTCAAAGACTTAAACCATAAAATATCACGACAGATTATAAACCTTGCGATTAAAGAGAAAGGAGGTATCAAATTAGAAGATTTGCAAGGAATACGAGATAACAAAAAACACAGAAAAAGTTTCAAATATGCCCTCAACTCTTGGAGCTTCTATCAACTATCAAAGTTCTTAGAATACAAAGCTCTTTTAGCGGGCGTCACAGTTTCTTATGTTGAACCAGCCTACACAAGTAAATGTTGTTCAAGGTGTGGTCAAATAGGAAATAGAAACGACAAATTATTCAAGTGTCCTTGTGGACACGTCGACAATGCTGATGTGAACGCTGCTTTTAATATAGCGTTTTTGTCGGATAGCATTAGTCAATTGCAAAGAGAAAAGAGTTCTTTGCAAGCGGAGTCTGATACCCGCCAAAAGGCAACGCAAAGAAGCTATGCGACCTTAGAACCCCATCGGCTTTAGCCGTGGGAGTATGTCAGATTCCTAGATTGATGAGGAGGAGACCGACTGCTGCTCCGCGCCATTCGTCGGCAATAAAGCCATAAAAAAAGAGTCCATATCCCATAACTAAAAGTGCAAGTTTTATGTTCATCCGTATGTTTTTACTGAACAGTTGGGGGTACTGCTTGTTCAGTTCCTGTCGCTGTTGTCTGTGAAGTGGGAGCTGTGAAAAATGGAGGCGTTCCTGTATCCACTGTTTGAGCTGGCGTTGGGTTATCGAACGTAAGTGGGGGATTAATCTGAATGCTTGGCTGATTCAAGATAGTGGGGGAAGTAGGCATCTGGGTCTGCAATGCAGACTCCTCGTGAGCCATCTCCTCTGGGTGCTTGTGCTTTACTACCTTCATCAAGGATACGATGGTCGTTAGTAGAATAATGACGAGTCCGACTATCTCTGCTGCGTATTCTACGACGGTATTGTGGTCGTTCGGTTCTATAATCCCCTGAGAAACCATCGCTCCGACGACGAAATTCAAAAGTATAAGTATGATCGGATTTCTTCCCAGTTTCATTATATTGTTACCCTTCCTGTAATCTTTCGGGCTATGTCCTGTAATGCTTCCAGGACATCTTTTTCCCATACGCTTTTACGTTGTTGTCGTGGGATAACTGGTGATGAGTCGTTGCGTGGCACTTGTGGCAGTAGACTGACAGGAGGAATCGTCGTGGCTGAGTCGGCTGGAATGCCTATGCTCGATGTTGTCGGAGGCAGTACACTGTTTCTAGCTTCAAGGAGCTGTCGCTCATGTAATCCCCATGCTTGCCTTCCCATACCGAATGATGCTGCTGCTTCAGGCGTGATGTTGGCGAGTGCAGTGTAGTCGTCCCAGTTGGTTGATTTGGTCACGAGGTTCTTGAAGACGCTCGGTTTTAGCATATGGGCTACTAGTTGCTCTTCGCCTGTTGTTCCTCGGAGGATCTCGTTTGCTCGTACTAGGAGTCGGTCACGGTCTAGTGTTCCGGGACACGCTTTCTGGATTGGTCTTCCTGTCTTCGGGTTTATAACCTCCCGATGCAGGAGGACGTGCTGTGTGTCGAGTGGGATTCCGTAGTGTGCTGAGATGTCTGCCAATAACCGAGCCGAGGACTCGTACAGAGCGTCGGGTCGTGGTTCATTGAAAGCGTTTGGTCTGAGCTGTGGGTGGTAGCCGTCTTCGTGCTCTATGCTTACCGATTTGCGGTTTACCTCCCAGTTGCCGGAGGCATAGGCTACGCAATCTTCTGGTATCCAGAGCGTAACGTCTCCATTCAAACTTACCCCATAGTTTGCGGAGGCTTGATTGGCTACATTTGAGAAATGAACCGTTGATCCCGGTGTCGTTCCCTGCATTGTATGGAGGACGATGTATTCTTTTTTGAGGACTTGTCTGTCGTAGTTGCCGATACTTCCGTTCCAGAGGTGTCCTACCGGGAGATATTTGTGTGGTAGTGCTGATTCTGTTCTCATGGCATTGTTAGCTTTGGTTGTTCTCCTGCTATCGGTGATCTTTTTAGATAGTCTGCAAACGATTTTATAATCATCGACGCTCCGTCTGGCTGACTTTTTGAAAGCATTTGTTGTGCTCCGACGAGTGGATTTTCGGCTGTTGGAGCAGATACATGATTGCCAACGCCGGCTTGAACGTCAGGTTGTCCGGCAGGTGCTTGCGGCGTCATACCCTGCTGGGCTAGTGGATTACTTGGCATAGGCGAGTTTGCTACGGGTGCTCCCATGCCTGCTGATGACGCTCCCATTCCGGCACGTCGTCTTACTGCTTCTTGTAGTGCTACTGCTCCCTGATCCATATATTTATAGTACAGGCTTTCTAATTAGTTATGCAAGAACTAAACTGTGGTATGGGGTTTTATCAGGCTGGCTACGATTCCTACCCTGAGTATCTTGCTTCCGAGTGGTTTCGTTCCGTTCGGAAAAAGGCGTGGAGTATGTCGGGAAAAAAATGCACTCTTTGTGGTAAAAAGTACGGGCTTGTTCCCCACCACGTGTCTTATGAGGTTTTGGGTACTAGGGCGGAGTGGCGATATATCCGCTTTGTTTGTCATCGGCATCATTACTGGGTTGGGTTTTTTCTGTTCCTTTTCAAACTTCACAATAGTAAAATGTTAATAATGAACTATTATCTAATAAAGTTTTTCTATCTTCTTGTGAAAAGTATTGTCTTGTTCTTTTACTATACGTGGCGGTTGTTGCTCTGGATGAAGCGTTCTTATGCTATTTCTGCAAGTCGTAAAATTCCACGCCGTCGGTCTTCTTGGTAATTATTGGGTACATTAATAGGTTGATGGGGTAGGAGATTCCCCACAACTCTCTCGTCGGCGTCGTGCCAAGTGGTATTATTCTTCAAGACTTGTATTATAGGCTATCCTATGGTAAAATCTCAGCAGTTGGGAGGTGATTCCTTATTATGGATATTTTAGTATTTATTTTTTTACTACCGGTGGTTTTGCTGGCGATGTACGCTATTTTAGCAGTTACTATCATTGGAGGATCAGTTGCCTTTAGTCTTCTTTGGGAGGCTTGGCTTTTCGTGAAAAAGTGGAAGTGGGTCTTTTTCTTCGGACGGTTTATCTAGGGATGAGTACGTCGTCCTATCGGGGAACTAGTGCGTTATCAGTGAGTTCTATTAGATCTGTGTCGACTGGACTTTCCGGGAGAATCTTTCCGTTGATTCCTCTCCTCTGTGTTGTAATGACAGCGTCGTAGCCTCTAGAACTTAGTATTTCTCTCAACTTTGTCGGCTGCATAAACTCGGAAAGGGTTACGTTTAGTTCTTTGGCGAGGTCATCAAGACTTTTTCCATTAGCATCTATTTCGAGGATTTTCGCTCCGGGTTTTAATTGGTACTCTTTTACATTTCCAAACTCCTTTGCTCGGCTGGCATCGGTAGCGAACATCTTTCCTTTTATATAATCGCTTTTCCCTTGAAACTTATTTGTACCACCTTCTCCTCTATAAAATGTGGAATCAAACAATCCAGCAGGCTGTTGGGGCTTGCTCGGTGTGGCCGTCTTTACTTCTCCTTTAGCTGCCTGATACTCTGTACGGAGTTGGGAGGTGGTTTTGAGGACATCCTTATTCCATACACCATAGTTCGCACCAAACTTTGACTCTTGTGTAATCATTCCGTCATAACCGAGTTCTTTGAGTGCTGCTTTAACTTCGGGCATCTCTGCAAAGTATGCCTTACCATCGCGGATACCTTTAAGAATTGCGCTAGAAGAATGAACAGCGTTTATTTTTCCACTCCTTACCTCTGGAAGTTTAAGAATAGAGCCGTCTGGTCTGGTTATTTCTATTACCTTACCCGTCGGCTTGGCAGCAATCTTCGCTTCTATTGCGGAAACAATATCTTGGCTTGGATTTCTTAGGTCTGCCATTTTTGCACCCTTATCAAGAGTTATTTCATTTAATGTTGACTTGTTGCCTCCAAACGATTTCGCATAAGTTGGATTATCGGACATATAAAATGTTCCTTGAAAGTTTGATTTCCTCATATTAACCTCCGCTATATCTGTTGTTCCAGCGTGATACAACTTCGGCTGCCCCTTCACATACTGCTCCTCTGTCAGTCCTTTAGCGATGGCCTGTTGAGCTGATGAAGGCTTTACTCCTGTAGTTTGGGTGGAGACATTTGATTTATCTAGTGCGGCTTGCATCAACGAGTCCCTTTGGGGTTGTGTCATTTTACCTGCCATAAAATCTGCCTGAATAGCAGCTGCTTCGTCACGAGACTGTGAAGCAAGTTCTAATGGATCAACTCCTCCTGTAGCTTGGGGCTTATTCAGTGCATCGTCTATCGAAATTCCGTCACCTACCGTTTTTTTTTTAAGTTCTTTACGGCTGCTTTCGGTTGTATTGCCTCATCTATTGACATGCCGACATTATCGCCTTGCTTTGCTGCGGAGTCAACTGGTTTTAGGGTTGCCGAAGGAGCACTTGTTTGTGTTCTGAAAGCGTTCGGATTTTCGGGTTTCATTCGCTTGTCTCGTATTAGCTTTGTTCCGTTGTATCCTGCATTTACTAATGGGTTGACGACGTTTTTTGCTGCATTGACGATTGATCCTGTTATTCCCCTTCCGCTTCCGCTTCTTATATCCAATCCTTGCGGATCATCGAGTCTGTTCTCATAGTAATCTCTTAGCCCACTGTATCTTTTGTTTAACTCCACGGTTTCCGGGACTTTGCTTGCTAGTTGTTCCCGGATTATTCTGGCTGAATCGGTTGAGAGTTGCTTCAGGTACTTTGTTGATTCTGGACTTTTGAGCATCTTTGGCGGACTATTTTCCAGCTTTCGTGCTGTATTCCACGCTCTGTCCATTGTTATTAAGTTGTCCGCAGATGCCAGATCAAACGATCCCTGCGTATTCATGTGATTTGTTATGTATTTAATGGATGCGTCGTCATACCCTTGCTCTGTTAGTTTTTGTTTTATTATGTCGCCGAGTTCTGTTCCTTTGAATACTCTATCTGAGCTTTTGTATGCTGTTTCAAGTTGTGAGCCGTGTTTCTTCATGGCGTTTGCGGTTGCTGTTATCCGTCCTGTTTCAGTTGGGTGCAGGAGAATACCCTCGTCCATAAGGATTTGGTTTTGTGGGATAGCGTCTACTTTTCCTGCATTGTTTTTCAGGTATTCTTTTGAGCCTCCGCCGTTTACCACGTCGGATACTTTTGTCATTAGTTTTTGTACGGGGTTCGCTGTTGTTTTCACTGTTTCTGCCACCTCTCCTGCTTTCGCCAACTTCGCCAACTTCGCCACTTTTCCTACCCTTGTGAGCTGAAGGAGTTTTGCCGGAGGGATAAGGTCGAGTGCTGTGTCTATTGGATTATCAATTGCATGATCTATGGCATCGTCGAGTTCAATTCCTGTTGGAGCGTTGAATCCGCCTTCTTCAAAGACTGACTTTGTTGGATCAAGGATTGGTTGGCCGTTTTCCGTCTGTACGCCGACGAGTGATCCGTATTCATTGACGAGTCCTTTCCCCATTTTTGTCGCCAGTTCTCCTGATACCTGTGTTGGGGTTTTCCCCTGTCTTGCTCCGTCAATATATTGTCCGGGGATACTTGCCAGTCCTGACACCATGTCGATAACATCTCCACCTGCTCCTGAGAATAGACGACTTGCGATACCTTTTTCCTCGCTTTGTCCGGATTGCAGCATTTCGGGAGTTACCTCTTTTCCTTCCATGCCTGCAATTAACACGGTCATTTTTCGGTTTAGCTCATCATCTGTTTCGACGACTTCTCCACGTTGGACTGGCTCTCTACCTGTGAAGAATGCTCCGGCTCTCTGTGGGAATGATCCGCCGATAGATTGTGTCACAGGGACTTGTCCTGAGAGTATTGCGAGTTCAGTTGGTGTGAGGGCTGCTCCTAAGTTTTCAGCCTCTTTCTTTTTCAGAACAAGACTTGAGGACAGTGAGTTTAATAAACTCTTATACTCTTTCTCCCCATATTTGTCTTTGTTTGCGATGGCATTTTGAAGCTGTTTTGCAATACTTAATATGCCACCTTTCAGTCTAGTTGCCTTATCTGCCTTATCTGCTTTGTCTATTCCGCCTGTGTCTTTTTGATAGGCGTATTCATTTTCAAGATCATACTTAATGTCTGCCTCAGCAGTCTTATCTCCATTTGCTTGTGCTGCCGAGAGAGCTGCCTGATGTTGTTCCATTGTGTAACCTGTACGGGTTTTTGGTAGCGTTAGAGCGTCTACTTGCGTGGCTGCTTCTCCGCCTGCTAGGGTTGGTGACGCTGGCTGGACTTGTGATACCTGTGGTGTTTGAGTCGTCGCCGAGCCGTCCTGCATTGTTGGATCGTCAGGTACCTCAATTAGTTTTTTTTTCGATAAAGAGTAAACTTGCATATTATTGTACGACTTTTACCCAGCCTACACCTGTTGAGTAGTAGCCGTTCATTATTGTTCCGGCAGGTGCTGAGTATTGTGGTTCTTGGTTGTAGTAGTCTTTGCCATTGCCACCAGTGGTTGCCGTTTTTCCTCCGAGATTCACAATTGTCCTCCCGGTATTCATATCAATAAGCACTTTGTTTCCACCGACATCTACTATCTGATTATTAGGCTGATTGAATGTGTTTTGTTGTAACTTTATTGCCTGTAGGTAGTCGGCTTCCTTGATTGCTAACTCTCTGGCAGCCGTAAACTCTTGGTCTGTTACTTTTTCTTGTCGTCCAATCTTTGCAAGGAGAACATCAAGGGTAGTTTGCCTGTCTGTGCTGAATCCTGTCATTGCTCGTGCGTTTTGTGTTACTACGAGTGACAGTTGTTCCTTATAAGGTTCAAGCTCCATCCTGAATCCTTCGAGTGCATAGCCGACTCTTTGCGTTACGTCTTTCTGGGTTTCTGCTAATGCTCCTGATATTCTGCCGAGTGATTGATTTAACCAGCCGTAGTTTTCCATGATTGGCTTCTGAGCCGATGTTAGCATTCCCCGACGTTGTGATTCAGTTACGACTGAGTTTTGGGTTCGTGCGTTGATGTCTGGTTCGAGTCTACGGAGAGAGTCTTCTATATCATATATTGTTCCTTGTAGGGAAGATTGACTTTTTCTGAGCTGTGGCACTCCTGCTGACTCGCTCATCATATCAAAGAGTTCTAGGGGTTTTGGTTGTTCTCTAGCGGTTTTGAAGTAGTTTCCGAATACGTCGTTTTCTCGTGAATCAAGTCCTGCTGCGAAGTCTTTGGCACTGGGTAGGGACTTTAACAGGTCATCATATGGCTTTGGGTCAAATGATGGAGCAGATGGCATCGACGCTCCGCCTCCGCCTCCATTGTTATTATTTCCGCCACCAGATCCGGGTTCTGCTCCGTCAGTCCACGTCCCATTAAACCATCGCTGGTTTTTTCCTGCTGCTGGATTATCGTACCAGCCTCCGTATTGCATTGCCATATAATTATATTATCACGTTAGCACTTCGCTTTTCCATGCTTTTGTTAGTCTGTTCCAGATATAAAGAGTGCTCGTATTGTAATCGAAAAATATCGCTGCTCCTTGTGCCGGTTCTTCGCCACTCGTTGCTTTGTCGGCTGTTTCTCCATCCCTGATATATCTTACTCCCTCTCCAATATGACGCATTTTAATAATATCAGGTGTTATTTGTTCCTGAAAGGCTCTCCTTTTCAGTTGTCCGACTTCTTCTGATAACTCCTGCATCTTTTTTTCTAGTTCTTGTTGTGTCATACGACTTGCTCCGTTGCCTTCATGTTTTCTTCAAGTGTTAATTCTAACAATACTACAGCTGCTCCCATATCTGCTGCTATTTGTATTTCCCGATGATTTCCAGCAATTATTGGCAAACGTGCTACAGTTTCTGCTGCAGTTGTTACTGCTTCGCCTTCCGTCCATGCTGAGGCACGATCCAGCTTATATTTGAGCTTTATTGAGTCACCTGATACTAAGGGTTTGAAGTCGGCTCTTACTGTTAGTGCGTCTTTTTCTTTGTATACTCCGCCGTAATCTTTTATATCTCGTTCAATAGTCCCGGTTGCATACGGTGTTCCAGCTGGATCTATTACGTCCACTCCGTAGGATACGTTGTCCCTCCAACCTACCAACAGTTTTCTGTTAACTGGAAAAATGAAGCCGATCTGGATGTTGGTTGCTGTTCGTGATCCTGTTGAAATGGGGTAGTCGTATGAAAAAGAGTTCGGCTGCTCCTTGTCTTTTTGACCGTAGGTATAAATACCACGCTCTACCTCGGTTGAGTCGCTTTCTCCTGCAACTCCCCATCTTAGGAGTCCTTGCCACATATTGACTGCTTTGGGTAGAGTTTCTACCGACTTTCCGATAGCCACTTTTGGTAATTGCCTTATTTTCTCCGCACTTTCTCCGCCGACGTAGCCTACCATATCCCCTTGATATCCTGCCCAAACGTAGAGGATTCCTCGTGCTGCGAATAGTGCGTTGACTGATCCTTCTGGTACTGATACATAGAAGTTGTAGGTGGTGCTGTATCCGTCCCAGAAGAAAAGCATCCCCTCACCGTAGTCGTCTACTGAGTCGCCTTTCCAGCATCCTATTACTAAGTATTCTCTCCACTTGGTCATGCAGCGAACTTTCCAGCCGGACGGCAGAACGATTCGGTGCGGATTGTATTCGGTTGCGTCATACGTTGCGACGTAGTGTTCATTTCCTATGGCTATAAGGTTTATCATTTGCTCTATTGGATGGAACTGTTCGTCGGTTACTAAAAACTGATAGTAACTGGTAAAGTCGACAGTCTCTAGGTCGTTTAGAGATGTTGTTGTTACTGTTCCGTCTGCCACAGTTGAGGTCAAATGGAAATGGTAGCCTGCTCCCCGGACTGGTCGCCACGGTGTTGTGAAGGTAAACTCATAATCTCCCGTTGAAACATTGGCATTTGTTACGGTTAATGTTGCTACGACACGGTTGACTGCATCGTGAACGGTAATCGTCCAGTTTCCTGTTCCTTTAGCTGCAATTAAAACTTGTATGGATTTTTGTGGGTCTTTGGCTGGTACGAAGGTTTGTCTGTTTGCTGCTGTCTCTGATATTACCGTTGGCAGAGCGTATGTGCTGCCACTTGTTGATAGACTTTGATCTATGTCCAGTCTTGTTGTTGGTGAGGAAAAGGGAACGGAGGTCGTAAAGCTAGGACTTCCGCTTGCTGTTAGGTTGTTTGCATTTGATGTTGAGTCGTCGTAGTTATTATCTAGCTGATAGTAGGCTGCTAATCCTGCACTGTTTGTTGCGATCTCCAGGTCTTTGTTTGCTAAAAATTGAGCTACTGTTCTTTCTGTGTTCCACACTCTTACTTCATCTATTAGTCCATCGTAGAAGTTCCGGGCGGTTGAGTTGAAGTCTGCTCCTATTCCAAATACTGAGGCGTTGTTGCTTATTGATGTTAGTGTGCCTGTTGATGTTCCTAAACTTACACCGTTCTGACAGAAAGTTGCTGTTGAAGTTGAGGCGTCCCATGATATAGCAACGTGATATTGCACTCCTGTGGTAATCGTCGAGTTTTTCGATAAAAACTCCTCATTTGTTCCGGTGCTGGATACGCCTAGTCTTAGTTGGTAAGTCGTGGTTGTTGCGAGATTGTTGTCTTGTACTGCATCAATAGTTGGTGTAGTTGTTCCTGTGTAGGAGGTGTAGTAGTCTAGGTGAACACGTCCACTTCCGCCGTTACCACCTGTTCCACCTGCTCCGTTTCCAGCTCCACCTGTTCCCCCATTTGCTGTTATAAGGTTTATTTCTAGAGTGGCGGTTTTTGCTGTCAGACGAATAGAACCTCCAGCTCCAGCTCCGCCACCGGGATCTCCTGCTACTTGGCCTGCCCTTCCACCTCCACCATTTGCTGTTATAGCTCCTGTAACTGTTATGGCTGTTCCAGTTACAAATATTATTCCTGCTCCGGCTCCACCTCCACCTGATGTTGCACTGTTTTCCCATGCTGCTCCGCCTCCACCTCCAAATGTCATAGTTGTTAGGTCGGTTGTGCTTGTTGCGTTTCCACCTATTCCACCTGTTGAGCCTGATCCGTTATTTCCTGCTGTTCCATTTCCGCCTCCGCCTCCAGCTCCTGATGAACTTGTTCCGCCTCCGCCTCCATTTCCATTTGCTGTATTTTGATTAACGACGCTTGCGCCAGTTGTTCCTTCTCCTGTGTCCCCAGCCCCGGCTACTGAGCCTCCGATAAATCCGACAGTTGCTGCCCCTGTATTACCTGTTGCTGTTGTCCCATTTACGTTAAGAGTTCCCGAAACGGTAACCGAAGTGTTGGCTAAGAAGGCTAGTATTCCACCTACGCCTGATGCTCTATCCCAGTGTTTTGCAGTGTAGGTAATGCCACTATTTACAGTTACTGTTGTGTGTTGCTTTAGTACCCGAACTTGCGCTCCTGTTGTGTATGTGGCATTTAATGCTGTCTCAAGAGTTATAGTTCCTGTACTGTAGGAAACTACTTTATTTCTCTGGTTTGTTCCTGCTCCTGTTCCCTGACTTTGATGAATGTAGATTACCTGTCCTGTTGCAAACGAGACGTTTGTTGCTGATAAAGTATAGGCTGCTCCTGTTCCTGTGCAGGGAGCGTCGATAGGTGCTTCTGTTGTATCTGATGATATGGTTAGTGTTCCATCTGAGCCATCTCCAAAATATCCACTGACTGCGTAAATCTCAAACTTATAACTTCTAAGATTTGTGTTTATGTCCCATTTTGAGGCGAGTACCATTGAGCTTCCAACTGCCGGGAGGGATTCTGGTTTTATGTATGCTTCTAGTGATAGGTCACCTGTTATTGATAGTGATGCGGTGTCGGCTCTTGAGGCGTATTGACTGGAGGAGGCTTCCAAGTCTAGGGCGTGGGTGTTTAATGGGACACCTCCTTCTGAGCCTAGAAAGTCGTCGACGTAGGAGGGCGTTCCGTTTATTTGTCCGTACCTTCCTATCAACTTGTCGCTTGTGTAATAGAGAAAGTCGTCCTCTGAGAAGTATTTCATTCCGTTACCGTGGGAGTTGGCGACAGCTCTTGTCTTTGCGTGACTTCCTGCGAGGCTTCTTGTATAAATATTCCCTGCCTTATCGTATAAATATACGGTATCGTTTACTCTATCTCCGTCTACTGGTAGGTTTTCATATACTGATCCTGATTCTTTTACGGTTTTGGGTAGGATTTTTAGTTCTTTGGGGTGGCTTCTGTAATCTATTGAGCGTCCGAAGGCGTATTGATCGCCTTCCGCCTCTTTGTCATATGGAGCTATACCTCCGTCGAAGCGTCTGTAGTTGTCGATTTTGTTGGGTAGTGTTGCATTGCTCATTAGCTTATATTCTCAGGAAACCAGTTCGGGTTCAGGAGAGCACGTTGCCTGAGATGCCTTTGGTTTGGTATAACCTGTGACGAGTTTCTGTTCTCGTAGACACTTTTTGCCCATGCTTTCTGTTCTTCCCACTGATTTTTATAGTATTTTCCCATGACTGGGTCACGTCTTAATCCTTCGAAATGATGCCAGAGTGCATACGTTACCGGGATGTGGTGAGTTGCCGGAGGGGTTCGTGGGATTTCTCCAATCGTGAATACTGATGTCCCGGCTGCTATTGCCGTTCCTTGATATGGTGCTTGCAGACCAATTACCGTGTCACTTGTTCGGGAGGCTATTCTGTACCATTGACCGTCAGCGTTTATCTTGAAGTATCGTCCTACCATCGCTGCGGTGAAGGTCGTTCCTGAACCTGTTACGGCTGTTCCGGCTGCTGCAAGGGTTGTTATTGTCCCTGTCGTATAGTCGGCTGCTGATGAGTCTTTTGAAAGTGCTTCGTATAACATCGTCATGGTAAGACCTGCTGTTGATGGTGTCGGATAAACCTCGAAGGTGTTTTGGCGGATAAAGACATGATTAAGGTAGTCTGAGGTAGTCCCTGTTCGTCTTTTGAAAGCTTGCCATGTTTGCTCGTCGTATATCGGCTCTGCGTTGTATCGGGTTGTTCCTGATGTGACGTAGAGGTTTATTAGCCTTATAAAGTTTTCGGGTAAGGGGTAGCTGTCTGAGGTTGTTGTGGTGATTGATCGGGTCGCTTCCTGTGGAGGGTATCCGAGTTCCGTTTCCAGAACCTTTTGTCCCATGTTTATGTTTTGTTTTCCAATGACAAGAGTCGCAGCGGAGGTATCCTTCGCTACGTTTTGGAAGTGTGTGTATTGATCTTGAAAACTCCACATAATACAAAAAATCCCACATCGCTCTTGCTTTGTGGGTTCTTATTGACCTCTGCTTCAAGTTTAGCACTAATTGTTTAGTTTTTCATCATCTGCTTTAGCCTCATGGGACTGGGGTAGGGGGATAAGTCCTAAGTCTGCCATTTGCTGTGCATTCTGCTTGTCTACCCACGTTAGTTGTGCTCCTATAGTTTGTGGTGATCTTACTAGAATGGGGCATATGTCGCAGTCGTACTCATCAAGGATTTCTTTACACATTTCTTGAGCCGTCTTACGTCTTATTTCAAATGGGAGCATTTTGTTATCATCGTTCATTTCTGTGCATTTCTAATTAAAGAACTCATTGTCTGGTTGTGCAACTGTTGATAGTTTTGAGGTGCTCCTTTTCCGCCTTGTGCTCCGCCGGGAGTATTTCCGCCTATTTGTCCGGCTGCCTCTCGTTGGCTTCTTCCTCTCTCTGCTTTTACTGCTTTTACGTCTAATGCTCCACCTTGATCACTTGGTAATATTTTATAAAGCTCGTATGCTTTGGTGAAACTTGGCTGTCCGTATTTTACTCCTATATCATAAACGGACTTGAGGACTTTTTTCCCCTCGTCGGTGTCTCGTGCTGGGAGGTTGTTTGCCTTTATAAGTCCGTCCCATTCGTTCTCGAAGGCTTTTCTGTTTGTTTCTTGTGCTGTGGTTTCGTCGGCTCTTTTTTTATCAGCGGTTGCGAGTGCTTCTTGTACTGCTATCTGGATTCCTTCTCTCCATGTTTTTGGTTTCCAGTTGTCATCAAGCCATACTTTTTCCTCCGGGGTTTTCGCTGCGTCTATAGCTGCTTGTTTTTGTCTATCTTGTTCCTCGGCGAATGCTTTCTGTACAAACTGCTTGGCTTCGTCCTCATTGTTAAATGAAAATGTAGGAGGACTTTCTGGATCTGGCACGACAGGGTCTGGAGTGACAGAACCGGGGGTTACTGGATCTGGGGTTGCAGGGTTTAGAAACGATGCATAGGCATCCTTGTCCTCATCGTCTAACTTGTCGACGTTGGTTCGGAGATAGTCTTTTTCGTCGTCATTAAGTTCGTCTGCTGTTTTGAGTTTTAGTTGATCTAAGTCCATAGTTATGCTGCATATCCGAGTGTTTCTTTAAGTGCTGGGATATCTTGACCGTCGAGTGCTTCTTTGGTTTTTGCGTCATCGAGTGCCATGCCGAGAGTGTTTGTTGCGTAAGCGTAGAGATCTTCTCGTGTCGGTTCTGCGACGACGCCGTTGGTCGTTGGGACTACTGCTTGTGCGAGTGCTGGGTCTACTCCGGCTGGTACTTCACTTGGTGCTGCTTGTGGTGCTTGATCGAGTACTTCTTCGTCAATTTCTGGGAGTACCATCGAGTTTCCTGCCGGAGCGGAGATGCCTAGATCTGATGCGACGGTACTTTGCATGATTGATGGGATAGGTGCGACGTCTTGTGCTGGTGCTAGTTGCTCACTTGGTGTTACCGAGGCTGGTGCTACATTTACTTCAATAGTTGGGTGTGGCGTTTCTCCAGCTGCAACTGGGACTGTTATTGGTGCTTCATTCACTGGTTGTAATGGGGATGGTGTCATGTCGGGTGCTGCTGTCACCTGTGGTACTGTAAAGTTTGGATTTGTTGTTGGTGCGTCTTCTGCCTTTCTCTTTTCTAGGATTCTGTCTAGGTCTGATTTTCTGTTAAGTTCCGAGAGGTCGTTGCGGAGTTTGGCATCTGGGGTTGCTGCTTCTGGCATTGCGTATACTTCTTCGTCAATGACGATTTTGGTCAACCAGTTATTTCGGGCTTCTACGTTGTTGGTTGCGAGATTAAGTTTGTTTAGGACTTGATCTGTTAAATGTTTTACTGTGAGTCTTGCCAAGAAGCGAGGCATTCTGCGAGCTTTGCCGGGTTCTATAAATCCGTAGGATTTGTTGTCGTATCTTATTTCGAAGGCTTCGTTGTCGGGGTTGAAAACGGTAATAATATCTAGTGTGTTATCCATTTTTTGGGTTCTGTCTTTGACCTCTGTAATAAGTGTATAGAACTGGTTGATGTCATGTCAATAGTCAAGTTATCCGACACCGAGCAGGCTGAGTCGTCCTCCTCCTGTCCCGGAGGCGGACTGTTGTTCTAATAGAATTTTAGAGGTATTATCCTCTTGTAAAACATAGCTTCCATCTTCTTGTAAGAGTTTATCCATATCAAATCTCCTGTCTATAAATTCGTTTGTTTAGTTTTAATTTATTGCTCTGTGGCAATTTTCCGATCATCAGGCTGCAATCAATCCTAAGCTGACTAGAGCTGCGTGAATACCGGCTGCGGTAACGGCTACTCCTGTTTGTTTGACTATGGCTGTCGCACCGTGAAATCCCAATTTACCTGATGCGTTACTCATAACCACGATTGAGTCATTTGAGGCATCAATAAATACCGCATCATACACATCAGTCTTAACAGTAAAATCATGGGTAGTCGCACTATTTGCATTAAATATCACATTGCCATCAGGATTCATTTGATAGACAACCGCTCCCGTTGCACGATCTTTGAACTCCCAATTACCCTTTGCTGATACGAAATCATATTCACCACCAAATGCTAGGTATTGTTTCTGCGTCCCTGTAAAATCAGCACCCGTATATCCTGAAAAGTACATATCTTTCGCAGCAAAATCAAAATCCAAGTCGCCACCACTTGTTCTGAAGCGATAGCCTTTTGCGGCTACTGTATCTTCAATCATGAAGTTGCCGACAACGTGAAGATTTTGATCTGGTGTGCTCGTGCCGATACCCACATTTCCGACAATGTGTATTGCCCCTGCCGTTGTTCCTGCTAGTGTCGCTGTAGCATTTAAGAATATTTTATCTACATACCCATTAGCCCAATACTTACTACTACTTCCTAAATCATCTGTACTGTCTGTGTCGGAGATTAATGAGGTAGGCAGTGAACTTAAGAAAGATGAAACAGTTATTTTTTTAGTAGCGGGGGTAGTTATATCAACAATAGGGAATAAATCCGTATTGATTGGAGTTGTATACGCTGTTAATGATGAAATTTTTGTATCTGCCATATTAATATTATATCACGATGCTGCTCCGAACTGAAACTCTACGGTTTCAATGAGGTTTACTCGTGCCATAGGTTACTTATAGAAGACGTTGACGATCACTTCGTTTACTCCCGGTGCTCCTGTATCGGTGTCTGCTACTCCTGTTGTTGCTGCGATGCTTATTGCTGTTGAGAAGCCGATCCCTTTGTTACTGAGTACATTGGCTGCTATACCACCTGATGATTGTGCCGGGATTGGTATGGTCATTATTGGTGTTGTTGTTCCAACGGTTACGTTTGCTGCAGTTGCGTTATAAAACTTTATGTATCTGATGGTTATTGCTGCGTTAAAAAAGTACCATCCTCCCACCTTTCCGGCTGTTCCTTTTATCTCCTCCTCCGATTCGTCAAGGTCGAGACTTCTGTGAATCAGCCATTCTTCTTCGAGTTGGGTTTCAATATCATTTAGTGAGGTGTCAATCGTTCCGAGTAGTGTTTCGACGCCATCTAGATGACCTATTATTGTGGTTGTGTCAGTGTCGATATTTGCGAGTGATCCTTCAACTCCATCGAGGTGTCCGATAATCGTATCTTGTTTTGCCTCCGTTGCTCCGCCTGTTATGGTTACGTTGGCATCAACAAGGACTCGGCCTGTTATTGCATCAACTAAGATAGGGGCGACGTCTGCCGTTGTCCCTTGCACTTTCGCTGCCATGACAACACGGTAGTTTGGGTCAAATGGTACGGCTGTACTAGCCATCTATTTTACCTCCTCTGTCCATAGTTTCACGATAGGCTCTGCGAATCGTAGCCGCATAGTCATCCAGCTGTAGCTTTTCAATAGCAAGATTTTTACTTGTTTCATTGTTTTTCTCTTCTAGTGCTTTTGTTTCTGCCATTTTTATGTTCGCTTCACGCAGTTTTATTTCTGCGTCGGCGACTGTTTTTGCTGCCGTGTCTTCTTGGATCTTTATGGTTATCCTGACTCCACGCAGCTTTGCTTGGTTCGTTTCTACCTCACTTATTAAAGTATCACGCTTTTCTTCTAACTGTGCAACGGTCTTTTTCACTATTTCCTGTTTTAAGGTCAATTGGTACTCTCTTTTCTTGAGTAGATTTTCCTCTACCTCATTCTCTACTCGCTGTCGTTCGACTGCGATATTTAGTTCATTTAGTTCCTGCTCCCTTTTCTCCAGCTCCTCTGCCTTGACGTCCGCCTTCATTACTTTGTCTTTCCACTCACGCTGTAATATTTGAGCTGTTAAGTAAATAGATGTTACTGCGTTCTTGGCTTTCTCTACCTCATTTTCTCCGTATTCATTTATCGACCTTATAATCCCGTCGTATTTTTCCCCGGCTACCTTTACGTCTGCCTCAAGCTGGACTTTCTCCACCTTCAGAACTTCGACGGCTTTTGTTAGGACTGCCTTCTGAGCGTTGTATTCTTTGAACTCGATCTCTCTGGCTATTTGGAGATGCTGTAGTTCGGCACTAACCTTCTCCTTCTCCTTCTCTGCGAGGAATGATTCACCTTGTATTGAGGCTGTTTGCTGTTGCTGTTGGGTCAGTGTTACTGCATCCATACATAGGTCTTATACTGCTACCACGTTAGCGTTTTGGGTTAACGGATAATAGCAAAGCACGAACTTTATTACTCCTGATGTGATGGCTGCTGTTGCGACGGTTGCAAAAATGCTTTGAGATAATACCCACTCTTTTATGTTTACTGATTCAACTATTCCAATGTCGGGAGTTGTTCCTCTCCATATTTCTCCTGCGTCTATGTCGGTTGCGATTGTTTGAGCTATTATTCCGGCGGTGTTACCTGTTGCTCCTACTGCGAGGGTTGCTGTTGCTCCGGCTAGATCGGTTGTGCATTGTGCTATTAAACGTCCGAGGATCATTCCTGTTACGGTAAAAAGTGCCACTGTTCCTGTTGCTCCTTGTCCGGCGACGTCTGCAAAGGTTACCGTCTTTTCCACGGCCAATGCCCAGTCTGGATCTGGGATTGCGATTCCGTTTCCATCTCTTGGTATTGTTGCTGGTATATTCATATTAGGTAAAAAAAAAGACTCCATACGGAGTCCTGTGTTTAAGCCTTAGTATGGTCGGCTATGCTACTTTCTTCTTGTTAAACTGTACCCGATCCTTCACATTTGCTGCAAAGTGTTTGAGTGTCTGCAAGACCTGAGCCTGTACATGTTTCGCAGACGTTGCCAGATTTTTCAGTTTGGGTTTCATCTTCTTGTGTGGTTACTTCTTCCATAGGTTTCTTTCTAAAGGGATTCATATCCTTAGTCGCTATTTAGGAAAACTGCTCTATATTCGGTGTCTACTGCTGCTTGCAGTGCGTGTCCGATTTGAGCGAGGGTTGCTGCCATTACTGTTCCTGCTCCTGCAACTGCTCCCGGTACTGCTATTCCTAGACCTACTCCGATTGTTCCGGCTGCTAAGAGTGAGCAGACTCCGTATGTTTGTACCCATGCGAAGTTGTTTGCTGGGATTGCGTAAGGTGCTACTCCGACGAACATACCTGTTGCTGTCGTTGGGAAAACAACTGCTCCGTTGTATGGGTTTGCAATTAAGCATGCTTCGCTAGAAGTTGTCAGGGCGACTTTGATTGGATCATATAACCTCACTGTCATAACCCCTGATGATGCGACTGCTGCGTGGGATTTGATTCTGTAGGTGTGTCCTTCTCCTGTTACGTCGTTTATAACGAGGAAGCCTTCGGCATATTGATTTGCTGTTGCTGCTGTTGCTCCGAGAGTTAATGTTGCTACGAATGCTCCTAATGCTGCTGCTGCTTCAGCTGCGACGTTTTGATGATTAGGAACGATAGCAGGTGCTTGAAGTGTGAGTCCTGCGTTTGTTATCGCTGTTGCTCCAATTTTCAAATATCGAAACTTTCTACCATCTTTGGCTATGCCTCGTGCTCCGAGATCATGCTGTTGGATTGTACTTGGTGTTAGTACGTCTGTTGCGTCGTGTAATTGTATTGTTCCTGTAAACATATTATTTTTTTAGGCAGTGGTGATGCCTGTTAACCTCCCATGTCTTCTTGGCTGACTCGTTGTCAAGTTTCCTAGTACATATAAGTACGCCACTTCGCCGAACTGATTGAAAGAGTCTTTCCATCCGCTCCATTGCACACCACTATCGCTGGTTGGTGCTTCGTTGTAGGTTGAGTCAACGTCGTTTCCGAGAGAGATGGATTTCAAATCGTCAGACTGTGCTCCGTACCATTGTAGGTAGTTTTCGTTTAATGCCCACAGCGTTCCGACTGTTGCTTTTTCGTCTTTGACGATTGGGATTCCACGGTGTATTAGTGAAACGAATCCGTATGATCCGCCAAGTGTTGCTCCGCTCATTACGCCTCTGGATTTTCTGGTAACTTTTGGATAACCGTTTGCGTCGTAGTTTGCTTGTACGATTGAGGAGATCATTAACTTTTCGCAAAGATCCCATGTGGTTTCGTCAGTTATATAGATAGTTGGTTGCTGTCTGGATGCTGATCCGCCTGCTACTGCACTTGTAAGTGTTGCTGTTTTCAAAAGAGTTAGCGTTCCTGACGATGCTGTTCTTGTTCCGTTAAGAGTTGAATAGGTTGTTCTTGAAAGTCCGCCGATAGTTGATGCTGATGTTCCGTCGTCTGCTAATGCGTCAAGACCTAAGAAGTCTTTGCTTCCGTTTCCTGTTCCATCAAGGTAGAACATTGATCCGATGTCGTCCATTGCGTCCATGAAGGTTGATGCTGTTTCCTGTTTAATAAGGTTGAGGATTGCTGCTTCGCCTCGGTTTACTACTTTGTCTAAGCCGGGGATAGCGATTGGAATGTTGTATGCTCTCAAATCGTACTCAAGAGTAACTCTTGTGTCGACAGTTCCTGTGTTGTGAGCGTCAAGTCCTGAGAATGAGCGTCCTTGTGTGTTCTTGGAGATTTTGATTGGCTGTTTGATGGTTGTTCCTTCCCATGCTTCTCCTGTTCCCATAAAACGGAAGGTTGCGAAGTTATCTACTAAGAAGTTGTCGACGTTCTTTGGAAGGATTACGTCTTGGGTTATTGATGTTACTCTGTTTGAAAATGTCATAGTGTTTTAAGCAAAAAAAAGCCGACCCCAGCTAGTGCTGTGTCGGGTTCTTATTGACCTCTGTAAATACTGTACAGTAAAAGAAATGTCGCTGTCAATAGGGAATGTTGAGGCTGATTTTATTTTCTTACATTTCTCCTACACTTTTCCGGGGTTTGTTTTTACCTGCTATATATAGTGTTCCTAGTATGACTTAGGAACTTTATTTATCGAGTGGCTTTTCCCACTCAATGTCGATTTATCGACGCAAAATAAGCAGGCTATGAGAAAATCATTTCCCCTGCTTTTTTTATGCCTTATTGTTTGATCAGTTGCTAATCCCTTAGTTCGTCGGTGCTACACTTGGTGCTGCTGTTTTCACCGGGACGAATACTTTCTTCGTCGGTGCGACTGATGCACTTGGGCTTGCTGTTATTGCTGGCGATGGTGTCACCTTCTCAGCTACTGGGACTTGCTGTATCACCACTCTCTCCTGTCCTGCTAACTGGAAAGCGAGTACGCTTAGTGCTAATGATACGACTGCTACTCCTAATGTGACTCCTGTTACTACGTTTTTAACGCTCATATTTTGTTCACCTCCCTTCATCTAAATAGTCCGGCTATTTTAGACATTACGCCTCCGGGTTGTGGCTGCTCCGTCGGAGTACCTGTACCTTGTGGCGTCGCGGTTGGTGTCGCTGTTGGTTGATCGCCTTCTGTTTGAGGCGGTATTCCTGTTTCTCCTTGCTGTGGAGGAAGTCCGGGACGTTGTTCGCTCATTCCCATCTGGTCTTTTAATGATTGGACTTCAGCTTTTATGTGGGCTAGGTGGAGCTGTTGGGCTTCTGGTGGCAAGGCTTGAAACTCTGGAGCTTCTATGAATGCTTGGTGAGTTGCTATGTGCTCTTTGGTCGGGTTTTGTTGTGGCGGTACGTTTTGACCGCTATTTAATAGTTGGATCTCTTGTGTTGCTGATGGATCGGGTGCTCCTGATCCCATGCCGTCTATCTTTAGGACCTCGGCTATATAGCGGTCTGGCATCACCCTGTAGTAGAGTAATCGCTTTGCTTTTTCTTTGGGGTTTTCCCATCCCATACCTTCGGCTATGGTCAGTGGATCAAGAATCGGCATGAGCTGGACGGTTTCGTCTTTCTTTGCCATCTTGTCTTCCGGCAGTACACTTCCTGATTTGACTCGTATTTTTATATTGGGTTCTATCTGTTGGTTTGAGAACTCTGTAAATGAGGTACTTCCTTCTGGGCTATCAAACCTTTGTAGTTGAGGCAAATCGTACATTACTTTTGCCATTTGTACCATGCCTTTGTATAAACGATCTGCCCCATCCTCCATTGCGGTTGCCAGAGTTGCTATCCTACTTGCATCGCCACGTTGCGAGAGGACGTCTTGTCCCAGCGTCTTGCTCTTGGTTACTTCGCCTCTTACTGCTCCGTGGGTTGAGAAAATATTATCTATTTCGTTTCGAGCGTCTACTTTGTCATCCATAACATAGGGAGGGAGGATGTTTATCGGTAGTCTTGTTGCTGCCATCCTTACGTCGCCTTTTACCATGAGCTTTTCGCCGGGATCTCCTAACAGCTTGGCTACCTCGGTACTTTTTATCATGTCGGAGTTGAGTACCATTCCGGCGTTTGCTTGATCTGCGTTTTCTACAATCTGTCTTCCTCTTTTATCCAGTACCTTTTGGAGTTCGGCTGCTTGTTCTGTCAGGGATGTGTCGTCCATTACCCATCTGCCTATGTTTAGGAAGCTGTAGATGATGTAAGGCTTTTTTGGTTTATCAAAGAAGTTTAGCGGTTGTGTTCTGCCTGTTTGGTCTTGCTCCATCTCGTCGTAGTTAAAGTTTGGGTTTTTCATTGCTCCTAGCACCAAGTCTTGCAGTTTCCACGCTACGGCTGATTGCTGTTTGCCTTTTTTATCGTGGTAGTCGAACCATACCTCTAAGTATCCGAGTCTTGTGTTAGTTACTGCTACTCCGGCTTGTCCTCCCATCCTTCTGTAGATTTCGTCCTTCTTCTCTGGGTATTGGTAGCATAACTCGTCGGTTGTGGCGGTTAGGTACTCTCCAATTAGCGGTATGTTGTCTTGATCTTGTGCTCCGGCGTCTATAACTACTCTTTGCGGACGTTTTACTTCGACTGCTATATCGCCGAATCTTGTTCCATCTTCTTGTAATTGTCCGATGCTCGTATCCCATCGGTATTTCATCACTGCGTTGCGGTAACCTATTAGTAAGTGTCTTGCAACCATATGGAACTTCCCTAAAAGGTACAAATCCTCGTATTTTCCCATGAGCCACTTTTCTATGTTTCGTGCCAGTTCTCGTGAGGCTTCGGTGTCGTATGCTTCCGTTACGGTTGGCTGTGGTGCTTTCGCTACCGCTAAGGGGATCAGCGTTTCTATCGAGGTAAAAATGCGATTGTCTTTGTATGGCACTTGGAAGTCGTGTAGTTTGCTTGAGTCAAAGTATGTTCCTAGCCAGAACTTTTCGTTTTCGTCCCGGACTTTATCGAGGTCTATTTCTTTGTTCCAGAAGGCTTCGGATGCTTCGACTCGGTTTCCTATCGCTCGTGCTATATCCCCATCGGACATTCCTAGTGAGAGGGCGTCGTTTTGTAATAGCTCGCCTTCCTGACGCTCGTCGCTTATCCCGGTTAGTGATGTCATCATTCCGTTGCTCATATTAGGTTACTCTGAATATAATATTGCATTTTTTGCAGAGGTGATCTGTCGGCTGTTCGCAGTCGGCGATGTTCATTGCTCCGTCAAAGATGGCGTTTGGGAGGTTGTAGTATTGAAAAACTAAACTTCCGCAGTTGTGGCATCGCCAGTTCATGACCGTTGGCGTTTTTTGTTTACTTAGGTAAATGGTAAAGACTTGCTTTTGCAGTGCGTTTTGGGTGTGGGTGTCTTTCCAATCTTGTGTACGGTGGAAACCATTTGGGATAGTGTCGTTCATAGTATTACTTTCAGTTTGGCATAAAAGATGGGCTTTGTACAAGTATCATCTGTACTCCCAGCCTTTACTCTTGGGTCTTTGAATGGATTCTTTTATTTGATCGAGGGATATCGGCGGTGCTGCCGTGTTATCTGAGTTTACTATAATAGTATCTGGGTAGCGGTTGCCGGGTGCGTTTGGGTTTACGACGC
>Ga0163153_10001211_pt1 | contig 41229 bp, 41 predicted proteins | sample OliLakLV19MP6IB1_FD_148629 | JGI IMG/M metagenome (GOLD analysis project Ga0163153, IMG submission 148629) | Freshwater microbial mat bacterial communities from Lake Vanda, McMurdo Dry Valleys, Antarctica - Oligotrophic Lake LV.19.MP6.IB-1 | ecosystem: Environmental > Aquatic > Freshwater >... | reverse complement strand
GAGTGGGTGAGTGGGTGAGTGGGTGAGTGGGTGAGTGGGTGAGTGGGTGAGTGGGTGACCAGAAGGCGGCAGCTCCTTTCTCACTCTCTCACTTTCCCACCTGCCCACTTTCCCGTCCCCTTTCCGCATCCGTGTTTATCCGTGCCCATCCGTGGTTAAACTTTTTCCTTCCGTTACAAATCGCCTGGGAATTTATCCTTTTAGGTCCTGCGTTTTGGCGGATGATGCCACGCAACTTAACGAAAGGTTCATTATGGGTCTGATGGATTATCTCAAAACGCAGTTCCTCGAAATCATCCAGTGGGAAGACGATTCGCGCGACACGCTCTCGTGGCGCTACCCGGACGAGGACAAGGAAATCAAACGCGGCGCGCAGCTCATCGTGCGCGAGTCGCAGACGTGCCAGTTCATTTACCTGGGCCAGTTCGGCGACACCTTCGGGCCTGGCAAGCACACGCTCCAGACCGACAACATCCCCATCCTCTCCACGCTCAAGGGCTGGAAATACGGCTTCGAATCGCCCTTCAAGGCGGACATCTACTACATCAACACGCGGCTCTTCACCGGCAACAAATGGGGCACGAGCAACCCGGTGATGCTGCGCGATCAGGACTTCGGCATCGTGCGCGTACGCGCGTTCGGCACGTATGACTTCAAGGTCGTGGACGTAAAAACGTTCCTCAAGGAAATCGCCGGCACGGACCATCAGTTCCGGATCGATGAATTCGCCGACGCCATGCGCTCTAGGATGATCAGCGTGTTCACCGACGCGCTCGCGTCCGCCAAGGTCCCGGTGCTCGACGTGGCGTCGCGCTACGGTGAACTTGGCGATGCGCTGCTGCCGATCATCAACCCCGTGCTCGTCGGCAAGTACGGCATCGAGATTTCGAGCTTCATCGTCGAGAACGTCTCCGTGCCGCCCGAGTTGGAGGGTGCGATTGACAAGCGTTCCAGCATGGCGGCGATTGGGAACTTGAACGACTACGTGAAGTTCCAGATGGCCGAGGCGATGGGCAAAGGCGGTGACGGCGGCGGCATGGCAAACACGGCCGCGCAACTCGGTGCCGGCCTCGCGATGGGCCAGCAAATGGTGGCCGCGATGGGCGCGCCGCAAACGACTCCGCCGGTTGGAGCGCCACCGCCGCTGCCCGGTGCTGCGACTCGCGGCAGCGGGTTACCCGAACTGCTCAGCCCTGGCGACGTGGCCAATGCCTTGGGCGTGAGTGAAGGCGACGTGCTGACCTCGCTCGCGGATGGTTCGCTCAAAGGCAAGAAGATCGGATCGACTTGGCGGATCACGCGGCCGGCGCTGGAGGAGTTTTTGAAGAGTTGAGTTCGATGATGCTCGGCGTTTACCAAACGAATGAGTTTGATTTTGGCCATTGTGGCAGGGGTCTGTGTATCCTTGTTCCTCTTCAAGTTTTTCTTTGATGACTTTGGGAACTTTGTTGATTGCATCGTGTTCTGGCTTACTCCTGATATTCTCTCCCTCATCAGGAGGGAATGGGCGGCCGATCAGTGGGCGGAGATCAGGCTCTTTTTTGGTTGGGACTGTCCGTCGGAACTGGGTTTCTTGTGCGTATGTGGATCGATAGGTTGCTCGGTCGAATGAGTTGATTGACCCAATGTCCTCCGCCACCGCCCAACATAAATTCTCCTGCCCGGCCTGCGGGGCGGAGGCGCAATGGAATCCGGGCAAGCAGGAGCTGGTCTGCCCTTACTGCGGCACGACTTCGCCCGCGCAAATCGAACTGAACGCGAGCGGCGAGGAGGTCATCAAGGAGCTTGATCTCGCCACCGCGTTGCGAAGCATCCCGGACGACCAGCGCGGCTGGCAGGCGCAGAAGACTTCTGTGCGCTGCCAGAGCTGCCAGGCCATCTCGGTCTTCGATGCAGAACGCGTCGGGCAACGCTGCGATTTCTGCGGCTCATCCGCGCTCGTGCCTTACGAGGAAATCAAGGAGGCGTTCCGTCCCGAAAGTCTGCTGCCCATGAAGCTGGCCGAGCCGCAGGTGAGGGAAGAAATTCGCGAGTGGTATGGCAGCCGGTTCTGGGCGCCGAACAGGCTCAAGTCGAAGGCGATGACCGATCAGGTTCACGGCCTTTACATCCCGTATTGGACGTTCGACGCACAAGTTCACGCGACGTGGACGGCTGAGAGCGGCAACTATTATTACGAGACGGAGCATTACACCGACGCGCAAGGCAAGCGCCAGTCGCGGCAGGTGCGCAAGGTGCGTTGGTATCCCAGCAGCGGCAGTCTGGCGCAATTCTTCGACGACGAGCTGGTGTCCGCATCGCGTGGCGTGGACGCTGAGCTGCTCCGCAAGGTTGAGCCCTTCCCGACGAAGGATCTCGTTCCCTACAAGGCTGGCTTCCTGTCAGGCTGGGTGGTGGAGCGCTACCAAATCGATTTGCTGGCCGCCGCCAAGCACGCGCGGGAACAGATGGATTCTGAGCTGCGTTCGATGTGCGCGGCGCGGTTGCCGGGCGACACCCATCGCAATTTGCAGGTCTATCCGAATTACTCAGGCCAGACGTTCAAGCACATCCTCGTGCCGCTCTGGCTGCTGACTTACGCCTTCCGGCGCAAGACTTACCAAGTGGTGATTAACGGCTACACAGGAGCCATTGCGGGCAAGTATCCGGTGAGCTGGGTGAAGATTTTCTTTGCGGTGTTGCTTGGGCTGGGCGTTGTGGCTGCGATTTATTTTGTCTCGAAGAAGTGAAGGGGGGCGAGATGAGCAGGTCACTGCTGGGGCATTTTAGTGGAATGTGTCCGGTGGGTTTTGGCGGGATATGGAGATGGAAAGCTCCAGCATTCCCGTGATGCAGAGGGTTTTCGGGTGATGCGCTGTAAGTCTCGGATAACTTTTATTCGTCACAGACATTTGCATTATGGGGCGATTGGTTCGTGTCAGGGCGGATGGGTTTAAGAAGAGTGGAGAAAACCGTTGACACCTACGTGCAACTTTTCTACTTTCTCCGCCCAGTCATTGGGCCGGAAAGAGTAAAAGACCGTGAGCCCTTATTGGCTTTCTATCGAGGAAGCTAGGGTTCGTGGTGTTTTGTCGTTTGGTCCGGGCATTTGGTAAAGTCCGGCTTCCGCCCATGTAGCTCAGTTGGCAGAGCACGTCCTTGGTAAGGACGAGGTCATCGGTTCGATCCCGATCATGGGCTCCAGACTGCAAGTAATAGTTTAAACGTAATACACAACTAAACGAACGCAGGAGATAGCAATGGCAAAAGAGAATTTTCAACGGACGAAACCGCACGTGAACGTCGGAACGATTGGTCACGTCGATCATGGTAAATCGACCCTGACTGCAGCCATCGTGGAAGTGCAGCATCGCAAGGGCCTGGCCCCGGCAATCAGCTACGCTGACATCACCAAGGGCGGCACGGTGCGTGACGACACCAAGACGGTGACCATCGCTGTTTCGCACGTCGAGTACGAAAGCCCGAATCGCCATTACGCCCACATCGATTGCCCTGGCCACGCTGACTATGTAAAAAACATGATCACTGGTGCCGCGCAGATGGACGGCGCGATTCTCGTGGTGAGCGCGGCGGACGGCCCGATGCCCCAGACCCGTGAGCACATCCTGCTCGCCCGTCAGGTTGGTGTGCCGGCCATTGTTGTTTTCTTGAACAAGGTTGACCTCGTGGACGATACGGAACTCTTGGACCTCGTTGACATGGAAATCCGCGACTTGCTGACCAAGTACGGTTTCCCTGGTGAAACGACCCCGATTGTTCGTGGCAGCGCCACAGCTGCCATGGCTGGCAAGCCCGAAGGCGAGAAGGCGATTGCTGACTTGCTCGAGGCGATTGACACCTTTATCCCGCTGCCGCCCCGTGAGGTTGATAAGCCGTTCCTGATGTGCGTTGAGGACGTGTTCAACATTGAAGGGCGTGGCACCGTGGTGACCGGTCGGGTTGAGCGTGGTGTCTTGAACCGCATGGACGAAGTGGAAATCGTCGGTCTCGGCGAAACCCGCAAGACTACGGCGACGGACATCGAAATGTTCCGCAAGCTGCTCGATAACGCGTCTGCTGGCGACAACGTCGGTGTTCTCCTTCGTGGTACCAAAAAGGAAGAAGTTGAGCGTGGAATGGTGCTCGCGAAGCCCGGTTCCATCAAGCCGCACACGAAGTTCAAAGCTGAAGTTTATGTCCTTTCCAAGGACGAGGGTGGCCGTCATACGCCGTTCTTCAACAAGTACCGTCCGCAGTTCTACTTCCGCACGTCGGATGTGACTGGAAACGTGACGCTCCCCGCCGGCGTGGAAATGGTGATGCCTGGCGACAACGTTTCTGTTGAGATCGAAGTGATCGCTCCGGTCGCGATGGAAAAAGGTCAGCGCTTCGCAATTCGCGAAGGGGGCCGCACCATTGGTGCCGGTCGCGTCGCTGAAGTCGTCGCTTAAGTTTGTTTTGCATTTAACGGAGGGTGGAGGCGTCATGCTTCCGCCCTCCATTTTGATCTTGGAAAATCGGGCCAGTGAAATGAAAAACCGCAGTCAGTACGGCGTTAGCTCAATTGGTAGAGTAGCGGTCTCCAAAACCGTTGGTTGTGGGTTCAAGTCCCTCACGCCGTGCCAGCTTGGCCAGTCGGCTCCGGTCGCCGGAGGGGTGGCAGAGTGGTCTATCGCGGCGGTCTTGAAAACCGCTTTGGCCTAACGGTCAACGGGGGTTCGAATCCCTCCCCCTCCGCCAAATTATATGAACAACTATACGCAAATCGGAATTTGGACCGGCATCTTTGCCTTCATCTTTGCTGTCCTGTGGTTCACTGGCAATCTAGTGAAGCTTCGGAACTACGTTTTCGAAACACGGGAAGAATTGCGGAAATGCACCTGGCCTTCATGGGATGAGCTTCGTGGCTCTACGGTGCTGGTCATGGTTTCCATTGCCCTCCTCGGAGTGTTCACGGCTGTGGTGGACTACGCGCTGGTTCTGTTTGTGAACTGGATGACTAGAATTTAACGGACTAAATCAATCCCATGCAAAGCCAGTGGTTTGTCATTCATACGTTGTCGGGCCAAGAGCAAAAGGTCAAAGACAGCATTGAAAAGCGGCTCAAGGCCGAAGAAATGGGCGAGTACATCAAAGAAGTCCTCGTGCCCATGGAGAAGGTCGCTGAAGTCCGCGGTGGCAAAAAGACTGTCACCACGCGCAAGCTGCACCCTGGCTATGTTTACATTGACGTGATGCTGCTGGATGACGGTCGCCGCGTCTTGGACAAACCCTGGTACTTCATTCGTGAGACGCCTGGCATCATTGGCTTCGTGGGCGGTGAGCGCCCGATTGCAGTGACTCCTGACGAAATCGCCGTCATCAAGGCAACGGTCTCTGAGTCTGAAGACACCGAGCGTCCGAAGGTCAATTTTGAAGTGGGCGAGACCATCAAAATTAATGATGGCCCATTCTTGAATTTCAGCGGTGTGATCGAAGAGATCGAGCCGGAGCGTGGTAAACTCAAGGTGACCGTCAATATTTTTGGCCGAAACACGCCGGTCGAATTGGAATACTGGCAGGTTGAGAAGGCTTGACGCAGTTTCTCTCCGAGTTTTCGGATCTCTTTCATAAAGATTTTTCAAACGTATTTAAGTTATGGCTAAGAAAGTTACTGGACAAATTAAGTTGCAGATTCCTGGTGGTCAGGCGAACCCCGCTCCGCCGGTCGGTCCCGCTCTCGGTCAGCAGGGCGTCAACATCATGGCGTTCTGCAAAGAGTTTAATGCCGCGACAAAAAATGCTGCTGGAATGGTCATTCCAGTGGTCATCACGGTATATCAAGACAAGTCCTTTACCTTCATCACGAAATCCTCTCCGGCATCAATTCTTCTGAAGAAGGCCGCAGGAATTGCCTCGGGTGCCAAGGCTCCGAACAAGGACAAGGTCGGCAAGGTCACCAAGAAGCAGGTGATGGAAATCGTTAAGATCAAGCTCAACGACATGAATGCGACCAGCGAAGAGGCCGCATTCCGCACCATCTCCGGCACTGCCCGCAGCATGGGAATCGAAGTCCTCGCTTAATTAGCAAACCCTAGACGCGGGAGAGCTCCGGCTCGTCAGCACCGCTTAATACAATGCCCAGCAAACGATACAAAAAAGCACTGGAACAGGTCGATGCGAACAAATCGTATCCCCTCAAGTCAGCCGTCGAAGTTTTGGCCAAGTTCCCCAAGGCCAAGTTTAACGAAACCGTTGATCTGGCCTTCCGTCTCGGAGTGGATCCGAAGCAGTCGGACCAGATGGTTCGTGGAACGGTCCCGCTTCCTCACGGCAGCGGCAAGACGGTGAAGGTTCTCGTGTTCGCGAAGGGTGGACCTGCGGCGGACGCGGCTAAGGCTGCTGGCGCTGAGTTTGTCGGTTTCGACGACATGATTAAGAAGTGCGTCGATGGCTGGACTGATTTCGACGTTGCCATCGCCACTCCGGACGCGATGAGTGAAGTCCGTAAGCTGGGCAAAGTGCTCGGGCCTCGTGGACTGATGCCGAATCCCAAAACGGGAACCGTGACGGACGATACAGCCAAGGCGGTCAGGGAAGTAAAGGCTGGCCGTGTGGAATTCAAGATCGACAAGGCAGGCAACATCCACGTTCCTGTTGGCAAGCTGTCTTTCAATCCTCTGCAGCTCGAAGAGAATGCCCGCGCCGTGATCGAAGCGGTCGCGAAGGCGCGTCCGGTCACCGCAAAGGGCGCCTACATGAATAGCTGCACGATCTCCGCCACGATGAGCCCTCCGGTGCGAATTGACCTCAAGGAATTCGCCACGATTCAATAACCATTTACCTGTTCACTATCATGCGTGTCGAAAAGCAAAATATTTCAGCCGAGTATATCACCCGGCTCAATGCGTCTCCGTACTTCATCGTGGTTGATTACCAGGGTCTGAAGGTCGGACCGATCACCGAACTCCGCAAGCGTCTCCACAAGGCCGGGGCCGAGATGCATGTGGTCAAGAATTCCATCTTCCGCATCGCGGCCAAAGAGGCTGGTGTCGCGGATTTGAGCGGTGCTTTGGCCGGTCAATTGGCGGTCGTCACCGGACGGCAGGATGTTTCCAGCGCAGCCAAGGTGATCAAATCTTTCTCAGCTGAGTTTGATAAGCCGAAGTTGAAGTTTGGCTATCTCAACAACCAGCGTCTGGAGAGCAAAGACCTAGTCATGCTGGCTGATTTGCCGAGCATCGAAGTTCTTCGCGGCACCCTCTTGGGAATGCTCAACACGCCGGCGACCAGCCTGGTCCGAATTCTCAATACGCCTGCGAGCCAGCTCGCCCGTGTCCTTCAGGCCAAAGCCGACAAGGGCTGAGCTGTTTTCGACGCCCGGTCACGATTGCGCTTTGCCTTGTGCATTGCGTCATTGAACGCCGGTCGTCTTCTGGATTTCCAGCTCGTCTCGTTGGCGGGCAGGAGTAGCAAACAACAACCAACAATAGAGTGAATCGTCGGTTCGCGGCTGCGAACTCAAATCAACCGGGGCTTCGGTTGGCGACGAGACTGAAAGATAAATATGGCTGACCTCGCCAACATTGTAGAACAACTGAGCAAACTGACCGTGGTTGAGACTGCGGAACTCGTGAAAAAACTTGAAGAGTCTTGGGGCGTGAGCGCCGCAGCTCCTGTCGCCGTCGCCGCTGCTGGCGGTGGTGGTGCAGCTGCTCCGGCTGCTGAAGCCAAGGATTCCTTCGATGTGATTCTTGAATCCGCTCCCGCTGACAAGAAGATCTCCGTGATCAAAGCGGTGCGCGAAGTGAAGGCTGGGCTCGGATTGGCTGAAGCCAAGGCCCTCGTTGAAGGCGCTCCGAAGCCGGTGCTCGAAGGTGCCAACAAGGCTGACTCTGATGCTGCCAAGAAGAAGCTCGAGGAAGCCGGTGCCAAAGTGACGATCAAGTAAGTTTGAATGCGTCGGGGCGGTGGGATGTCTCACCGCCCCGGCTATTTCAATGCTCCCGTGCGGACAGAGTGTCGCGGGAAAGTTGAAAAGCAGCCAGCCAACTGCTAGATAGTTAAAAGTTGCGGACACTCATACAAGCGGAACAAATTTAGATATTGGCAAGTTTCCCGTGAAAACGGGGCGCTTGCCTGCTGTCGTTTCAGATAATTAACGGTCTGGCGGGTGCCAGCCAAACTCGAAAAGAAAATGCCATCGCGAGCCAACGAACGAATCAACTTCGGGAAAATCAAAGAGATCATTGCGCCGCCGAATCTAATCGAATTGCAGACAAACTCCTATCTTGAGTTTTTGCAGCTCGAAGTTTCGCCGACCAAGCGCAAGAACGTCGGCCTTCAGGCTGTGTTCAAAGAAGTTTTTCCGATTGAGAGTTACGATGGCAAAGTTGTGCTGGATTATCACAGCTACGACATCGGAGAACCGAAGAGCGACTGGCTCGAATGTCTGCGCGAAGGCATCACCTTTGGTGCTCCTCTGTATGTCACTTTCCTGCTGAAGGAAGAAAAAGGGACCAAGGAGGAGAAGGTGTTCATGGGCGAACTTCCGCTGATGACTCCGCAGGGAACCTTTGTCATCAATGGTGCAGAGCGCGTCATTGTCAGCCAGCTCCATCGTTCACCTGGTCTCGCGTTTGAGGCCACCCAGCATCCCAATGGCAAGATGCTCCACAGCTTCCGCATCATTCCTGATCGCGGTTCCTGGTATGAAGCGCAGTTCGACACCAGTGACTTGCTTTACGTCTATCTGGATCGCAAAAAACGCCGCCGGAAATTCCTGACCACGACTTTCTTCCGGGCGCTTAATTTCTTGGAGTCGGACGACAAAAAGAAGGGCACCGGTTCTGATGCGGATATTCTCAAGATGTTTTATGACATCGAAGAGCTGACCGTGAAGGAAGCTGAGAAGCTTGAGGACATCGGCAACAAGGTTTTGATTGAGGACGCGATTGACCCTGACAAGGGCGTCGTGATGGCCCGCGCCTTCGAGCCGCTTTCCAAGGCGGTGGTGAAGCAAATTGCTGAGCTGGGGGTCAGCAAGATCAAGGTCGTCGATACGACGGTGGATGATGGGATCATCATCAAGTGCATGAAGAAGGATCCCACCAAGGACGAGGAAGAGGCGCTGAAAGATATCTATCGTCGTCTCAGGCCTGGGGATCCGCCGACTGCCGCAAACGCGCGCGCACTCATCAAACGCCTGTTCTTCGATCCGAAGCGTTATGATTTGGGCCGTGTCGGGCGTTACAAGATCAAGCAGAAGCTGGGTCATGACGACAAGAACGACTCGCGCATCCTGACCAAGCTGGACTTGATCGCCGCGACTAAATATCTCCTTCGCCTCAAGAAGGGCGAGGGCTCCTTGGACGACATCGATCACCTCGGCAGCCGACGCATTCGGACTGTTGGCGAATTGCTTGCCAACCAGTGCCGGGTCGGTCTGGCCCGCACTGAACGTCTGGTCAAGGAGCGCATGACGCTCTTCGATCAAGGTCTCGAAACGATGACGCCTCAGAAGCTGATCAACCCGAAGGCATTGAGCGCGGTCATCCGTGACTTCTTCGGACGCAGCCAACTGAGCCAGTTCATGGATCAGATTAACCCGCTGGCTGAATTGACCCACAAACGCCGCTTGTCGGCGCTCGGGCCTGGCGGTCTCTCGCGTGATCGTGCCGGGTTTGAAGTGCGTGACGTTCATCCGTCCCACTATGGCCGCATCTGTCCGGTGGAAACTCCGGAAGGTCCAAACATCGGACTCATTGCCTCGCTGGCGACGTTTGCCCGCGTGAATGACTTCGGCTTCCTCGAAACTCCTTACCGCAAGGCGGAGAAGGGGCGGGTCACGAATCACATTGATTACCTGACCGCTGATCGGGAAGAGCAGTACATCGTCGCCCAGGCCAATGCGCCCATCGACGACAAGGGTTATTTCACAACCAAGACGGTCACCTGCCGGGCAAAGAGCGACTTCGTCGATGTCGAGCCCGAGAAGGTGAACTACATGGACGTGTCGCCGAAGCAGCTCGTGTCGGTCGCTGCCTCGTTGATTCCATTCTTGGAACATGACGACGCGAACCGCGCGCTGATGGGTTCCAACATGCAACGCCAGGCGGTGCCGTTGCTCATCACCGAAGCGCCGTTTGTGGCGACGGGTCTTGAAGAGCGCGTGGCGCGCGATTCCCGTGCGGTGCTGGTGGCTGAGGAGGCGGGCAAAGTTGCCTCTGTCACCGGCAGCCAGATCATCATCACCGAGAAGGGTGATCTTCCGGAAGGGAAGAAGAAGATTAAGAACGATCCGGCCAACGGGGTGTATGTCTATCCCGTTCGCAAATTCATGCGCTCGAATGCCGCGACGTGCATCAACCAGAAAATTCTGGTCGAGAAGGGCGACAGCATCAAGAAGGGCCAGGTCATCGCCGACGGTCCTTGCACCCAAGGTGGAGAGCTCGCGCTCGGACGCAATGTTCTCTGCGCGTTCATGCCTTGGAACGGATACAACTTCGAGGACGCTATCCTCATCAGCGAACGCATCGTGAAGGATGATATTTTCACGAGCATTCACATCGACGAGTTCGAAGTGGGCGCACGCGACACGAAGCTCGGGCCTGAAGAAATCACCCGCGACATCCCCAACTTGGGCGATGAAGCGTTGAAGAACCTTGGCACGGACGGCGTCATTCGCGTCGGCGCCGAGGTGAAGCCCGGCGACATCCTGGTCGGCAAGATTACTCCAAAGTCTGAAACTGAACTCGCGCCGGAAGAACGTTTGCTCCGTGCGATCTTCGGTGAGAAGGCTGCGGACGTGAAAGACACTTCGCTCAAAGTTCCGTCGGGAACCTATGGCATCGTCATGGACGTCAAAGTTTCCTCCAAGAAGGAACGTGACGTGCGTGAAGAAAAGCTGCCGGTCACCTCGGACGTCAAGAAGGCGTCGAAGCAAGTGCAGGAAGAATACAAGTCGAAGATGGAAGAGCTGCGCGAGCAGTTGACCGAAGCGCTCTCAAACATCCTTCTCGGCGAGAAGATCCCGCTCGATGTGGTGAACAGTGAGACGGGCGAGATCATCATTCCTGCCAACCGCAAGATCACCAAGACACTGCTGCGCAAATTGGCCCAAGTGTACGATCGCATCGAGATCGACCCGTCGCCGATTCGCAACAAGATCAACGAGATCATCGGGCAGTTCAAGAAGAAATTCGACGAGCTTCAGATGCAGCACGACCAGGAGGTTGAGCGCGCTGAAGCCGGTGACGAAGTTGACGTGGGCATCATCAAGCAGGTCAAAGTGTACATCGCCTCGAAGCGCAAGCTCTCGGTCGGTGACAAGATGGCCGGACGCCACGGCAACAAGGGCGTCGTCGCGAAGATTGTGGCCGAAGAAGACCTCCCGTTCCTCGACAACGGAACGCCGGTGGACATCGTGCTCAATCCGCTGGGCGTGCCTTCACGCATGAACGTGGGTCAGGTTTTGGAAACGCACTTGGGCTGGGCGGCGAAGCTGCTCGGCTTGAAGTTCGCCACGCCTGTCTTTGACGGCATGAAGGAAAAAGACATTCGCGGGTACCTCAAGGAAGCCAAGCTTCCTGAGCACGCCAAGGTCAAGCTGACCGACGGGCGCACCGGCGAACAATTCGACCAGGAGATCGTCGTCGGCTACATCTACATGATGAAGCTGGGCCATTTGGTTGCGGACAAGATTCACGCCCGCGCGGTCGGGCCTTACTCGCTCGTCACTCAGCAGCCGCTGGGCGGCAAGGCGCAGTACGGCGGCCAGCGCTTCGGTGAAATGGAAGTGTGGGCGATGGAAGCCTACGGCGCGGCGTACACCTTGCAGGAGCTTCTGACTGTGAAGTCGGACGACGTTCAGGGGCGCACGCGCATCTATGAAAGCATCGTCAAGGGCGACAACAGCCTTGAAGCTGGAATCCCGGAATCCTTCAACGTGCTGGTGAAGGAAATGCAGTCCCTCGGCATGGATGTGACCGTAGGTTACACCAACCCGTCGGATCAGCCGGCCACACCGCAGACCGCACTGGCAAATCTCGGTAACTAATTCTTTGCGGATAAAAATACTCGTTGAACCTATGATCAACACGAAAGAATCCACTCGCGAATTGCTCGGCCTCGACAAGGTCAACCAGGTTGACCATGTGGCGATTTCCGTCGCTTCTCCAGAGTCCATCCGCTCCTGGTCCAAGGGTGAAATCAAAAACCCGGAGACCATCAACTACCGCACGTTCAAGCCCGAGAAGGGCGGCCTCTTCTGCGAACGCATCTTCGGTCCCGTTAAGGACTGGGAATGCTCCTGCGGAAAGTATAAGCGCATCAAGCATCGCGGCGTGGTCTGCGATCGTTGCGGCGTCGAGGTGACTCTGGCCCGTGTTCGTCGCGAACGCATGGGCCACATCGAGCTGGCGGTGCCGGTCTCGCACATCTGGTTCTTCAAGTGCATGCCGTCCCGCATCGGCTTGGTGGTGGACGTCACGGCGCGAAACCTCGAGCGCGTGATCTATTACGAAGATTATCTTGTAATCGATCCTGGCTCGACTCCGCTCAAGCTTCATCAACTGCTCAGCGAACACGAATATCGTGAAGCGCGTGAGACCTACGGCGCGGACGCCTTCATCGCGAAGATGGGTGCCGAAGCCGTGCGCGATGCTCTGGCCCGTGTTGACCTGCCGAAGGCAGTCGCGGAACTCGAGATCGGGATGACGGAAACGAAGAGCAAACAGATTCGCAAAAAGATTTCGAAGCGCATCAAGCTCCTCTCAGCTTTTCACGCCAACAAGGTTCGTCCGGAATGGATGATCCTGACGGTGCTGCCGGTGATTCCGCCGGACCTGCGTCCGCTCGTCCCGCTGGAAGGCGGACGTTTCGCCACGTCGGACTTGAACGATCTGTATCGCCGCGTCATCAACCGCAACAACCGGTTGAAGAACCTGCTCCAGCTCAAGACGCCGGAAGTCATCATCCGCAACGAAAAGCGCATGCTTCAGGAAGCAGTGGACGCTCTCTTCGACAACGGACGTCATGGTCGTGCCGTAACCGGTGCGGGCAATCGCTCGCTGAAGTCGCTGTCCGACATGCTCAAGGGCAAGTCCGGCCGCTTCCGTCAGAACCTTCTCGGCAAACGCGTCGATTACTCCGGCCGTTCCGTCATCGTCATCGGTCCTGAACTCAAGCTGAACCAGTGCGGTCTTCCGAAGAAGATGGCGCTCGTGCTCTTCGAACCGTTCATCATCCGTCGTTTGAAAGAACTTGGCTACGTGCATACGGTGCGCAGCGCCAAGAAGATGATCGAACGTCAGTCGCCGGAAGTCTGGGACATCTTGGAAGAAGTCACCAAGGGACATCCGGTCCTCTTGAACCGCGCTCCGACACTGCATCGTCTCTCGATTCAGGCGTTTGAACCGCTGCTGATTGAAGGTGAGGCGATCCGCATTCATCCGCTGGTCTGCACGGCTTACAACGCGGACTTCGACGGTGACCAGATGGCCGTCCATGTCCCGCTCTCGGTTGAGGCGCAGATGGAAACGCGCCTGCTCATGATGGCGCCGCTGAACATTTTCAGCCCGTCGAGCGGCAAGCCGATCATGACGCCGACGCAGGACATCACTCTCGGCTGTTATTATTTGACCGCCGAGCCCCGCACGATTGGCCACAAGAAGCCTGATCGTTTGATGCTTTTTGGTTCCAAGCACGAAGTGTTGTTCGCACATGCGGACGGCGCGCTTCGCACTCACGACCGGATCATTCTCGCGAACCCGGACTTGGGCAAGAAGACCGACTTCGGTTCGATGGACAAGAAGACCATCGAAACCACGGTTGGCCGCGTTATTTTTAGCGAAATCTGGCCTGAAGAGATGGGCTTCCCGAACATCGTGGTCGGCAAGGCGCAGCTCGGAAACCTGATCTGGAAATGCTACAAGATCTGTGGCCAGGAAAAAACGGTCATTACGCTCGACAAACTGAAGGAACTTGGTTTCCGCGAAGCGACTCAGGCGGGCGTCTCCATCGGCATTGATGACATGATCATCCCGAAGGAGAAGAGCCACGAGATTGAGATGGCGCAGAAGCAGATTGCGGAAGTGGAGAAGCAGCATCGCAAGGGTGTCATCACTTCTGGCGAGCGCTACAACAAGATCGTCGATATCTGGACGCATTGCACCGACCAGATTTCCGGCGTCATGCTGCGCACGTTTGACCAAAACCAGGGCAAGCGTGAATACAACCCGATCAGCCTGATGGTGGACTCCGGTGCTCGTGGTAACAAGCAACAGGTCCGTCAGCTCGCTGGTCTGCGTGGTCTGATGGCCAAGCCCAGCGGCGAAATTATCGAGAAGCCGATTCTCTCGAACTTCCGTGAGGGTCTGACCGTTCTCGAATACTTCATCTCCACTCACGGAGCGCGCAAGGGTCTCGCTGACACCGCGCTCAAGACCGCTGACTCGGGTTACATGACCCGCAAGCTGGTCGATGTGTCGCAGGACGTGATCATCCGCGAGGACGATTGCGGTACCTCCAACGGCATCTGGGTACAGGCGGTTTACGAAGGCGAAGACGAAACCGTTAAGCTCAGCGAACGTCTGGTCGGTCGCTGCTCATGCGATGATGTTCGCGATCCGCTCAATCCGAAGACGCTTTTGGCCAGGGCCAACGACGAGCTGGATGAGATCAAGTCAAAGGCCATCGAGGTCGCCGGCATCGAGAGGGTCAAGATCCGCTCCGTGCTGACCTGCGAAAGCAAAAAAGGCATTTGCAAAAACTGCTACGGACGCAATCTCGCGACCGGCGGCATGATCAAACTCGGCGAAGCGGTCGGCATCATCGCGGCGCAGTCTATCGGTGAACCGGGAACGCAGCTCACGATGCGTACGTTCCACACGGGTGGTGTTGCGGCGGGCCAGTTCAAGCAGCCGATGATCAAGCCGAAACACGACGGCGTCGTCCGTTACAACGAGATTCGCTGCGTCGAGCTCGAAGACGGAAACAACATCGTTCTCAACAAGAACGGCTCGGTCAGCATCTGCTCTGACGACGGTCGCGAGCTGGAAGCTCACAACATTGTGATCGGTTCCGTCATCTCGGTGGCGAACGGTCAGAAGGTCAAGAAAGGCGACACGCTCGTCCAGTGGGATCCTTACAATGTTCCGATTCTCTCTGAGAAGGCGGGCAAGGTGAAGTTCCACGACATCATTGACGGTGTCACGATGCGTCAGGAACTGGATCAAGCAACGGGTCAGGAGACAATCCTGATCATCGAGCACAAGGAAGATTTGCATCCGCAAATCATCATCTTCGATGACCATAATGAACCGGTGGCCAGCTACCCGATTCCTTCCGGCGCTCACGTCGTGGTGGATGAGGGCGACAAAATCGTGGCCGGCACATTGATGGCCAAGACGCCTCGCAAAAGCGCGAAGACCAAGGACATCACGGGCGGTCTTCCGCGTGTGGCCGAGCTGTTTGAAGCCCGCCATCCGAAGGACGCGTCCGAGATCTCCAAGATCGACGGCGTGGTGGACTTCGGGCCGAGCGTTCGCGGCAAGCGCTGCATCGTCATCAAGGATCAGCAGACCGGAACGGAAGAGGAACACCTCATCCCGATCGGCAAGCACGTCATCGTGTTCAAGGGCGACTTCGTCAAGAAAGGCCAGCAGCTCACGGAAGGTCCAATTGATCCACATGAGATTCTGGACATCTCCGGCCCGCAGGAATTGCAGGAGCACTTGGTCAATGAAGTGCAGGAAGTTTATCGTCTCCAGGGTGTGACGATTAACGACAAGCACATCGAGATCATCGTCCGCCAGATGTTGCGCAAGATTCGGATTACCGAACCGGGCGACACGATCTTCCTGTGGGGCGAGCAGATCGACAAGATTGAGTTCGACAAAGAAAACCAGCGTGTTGAGAAGATGGGCGGCAAGCCCGCTGAAGCGCAGCCGGTGCTGCTCGGCATCACGAAGGCCTCTTTGGAAACGGAATCGTTCCTCAGCGCCGCTAGCTTTCAGGACACGACCCGTGTCTTGACAGAGGCGGCGACTCTGAGCCGAGTTGACTACCTGCGCGGCTTCAAAGAAAACGTCATCATGGGCCACATCATTCCGGCCGGCACGGGCTTCGGTAACCACATTCAGGTGAAACTGAAGCCACTGGTTCAAATTAAAGAGGATCTGATCTCGGACGATGCCGCTTCACTCGCGGAAGAACCGGTGGCGGGCTGAGCCTGTCTCGATAAATGGACAAATACTTGTTGCAACCGAAAACCTAACTGCTAATAATCCGCGCTCCGTTTGTTTAAGTGTCAGAAGACGGAGCCAATTTTTAAAAAGTAATGCCGACTATCAATCAACTCGTCCGGAAAGGCCGCACGAAGATTCGAACCAAATCGAAATCTCCGGCTTTGGAAAATTCGCCGTTTCGCCGCGGTGTCTGCTTGCAGGTGATGACGCGCACGCCGAAGAAGCCTAACTCCGCGATGCGTAAGGTGGCCAAGGTCCGGTTGACCAATGGCTTTGAAGTGATCGCCTACATTCCCGATGAAGGCCATAACCTGCAGGAACACTCCATTGTTCTCGTTCGTGGTGGTCGTGTGAAAGATCTTCCGGGCGTTCGTTATCACATTGTTCGTGGAGCTCTTGATGCCGCTGGTGTTGAAAAGCGCCGCGTCAGCCGCTCCAAGTATGGAGTGAAACGACCGAAAGCGGCCAAGAAGGTCTAAGCAGCCGTTCCTACAACCGTTAATACGATCCCCCGACTCTCATGTCACGACGCCGTCAAGCTACCAAGAGGCCTTTGGCCGAAGATCCGAAGTACCGCAGCACTCTCGTCACGCGGTTGGTTAACACTGTCATGCACAGTGGAAAGAAGAACACCGCTGAACGCATTGTTTACGGTGCCTTTAATCAACTGTCCGAAACGAATGCCGGCACCAGCCCGTTGGAAATTCTCCAGCGCGCGGTTGACAATGCCAAGCCCCGTCTTGAGGTGAAGGCCCGCCGCGTTGGTGGTGCGACTTACCAAATTCCGCTCGAAGTGACCTCGGATCGTCAGGCTTCACTGGCGCTTCGCTGGCTGGTGGATTTTGCGGACAGCCGCAAGGGCATTCCGATGATGAAGGCGCTGGCCGCTGAAATCATGGAAGCGTATCAAGGGCAGGGTAACGCGATTCGTAAGCGTGACGAAGTCCATAAGATGGCGCAGGCCAACAAGGCATTCGCTCATTTCCGTTGGTAAACCAACCTTTTTTGACGCCCCGCACGCGGAAGCGCTCGGGGCGTTTCTTTTTAACAATCAGTCGCAATCGGCCATGCAAGAAAAGTCGCCCAACTCCCCAAACCGGCAGTATACGCTGGAGCAAACTCGTAACATCGGCATCGCCGCGCACATCGATGCGGGTAAGACCACGACTACCGAGCGTATCCTGTTTTACACCGGGCTCATTCATAAGATCGGCGACGTCGATGACGGCAACACGGTTACCGACTGGATGGAGCAGGAGAAGGAGCGTGGCATCACCATTACCTCCGCCGCTGTGACCTGCTTCTGGACGCAGAAATGCGCCAAGCCGGGTGAAGACCAGATTTACAAGGCGTTCAAGGACGTGGCGCATCGCATCAACATCATTGATACGCCGGGGCACGTGGATTTCACCGCCGAAGTCGAGCGTTCCATGCGAGTGTTGGACGGCGCGGTCGCCGTGTTCTGCGGCGTCGCGGGCGTGCAGCCGCAATCTGAAACCGTCTGGCGGCAGGCCACCAAATACAAAGTCCCGCGCATCGCGTTTGTGAACAAGATGGACCGCACCGGCGCAAATTTTGCGAACGCGCTGAATGACATGCGCACCAAGTTGCGCGCCTATGCCATTCCGATTTTCCTGCCCCTCGGCGAAGGTCCGACCGAAGCCGAAGGCAAAGCCGTTACCGGCGGCTTTGAGGGCGTGATTGACGTGGTCAACCAAAAGATAATTTTCTGGGGACCAACCGAGGCCAATGAAGGGTTGAATTACGAAATTAAAGACATTCCCGCCGAACTTCAGGAACGCGCGCAGGCTGCGCTCGCGGAATTGATTGATGCCGTTTCCAACAAGGACGACGCCATCGCCGAGATGGTGCTCGAAGAAAAGCCTATTGACGCGCCCACGCTAAAAGCCGCCATCCGCCGCCTCACCTGCAAGATCGAATTGGTTCCCGTTCTCTGCGGTTCGGCCTTCAAGAAAAAAGCCGTGCAAGTTCTGGTGGACGCGGTGGTGGATTATCTGCCCGGCCCGCTCGACGTTCCCGGTGCGGAAGGTCACGAACTCGGCACGGAAGTCGTCGTCCAAGTTCCGACAACCGACCACGCGAAGTTCTGCTCGCTCGCGTTCAAACTTTGGACCGATCCCTTCGCGGGCAAGCTGGTGTTCTTTCGCGTTTACTCCGGCCAACTCAAGAAGGGCGACAACATTTACAACCCGCGCACACGCAAACGCGAACGCGTCAGCCGCCTGATGGTCATTCAAGGCAGCGAACGCAAGGACATCAACGAGGTTTACGCAGGTGACATCGCCGCGCTCGTCGGTCTGCGCAACATCACCACCGGCGACACTCTGTGCAACGAAGATTTCGAAGTGACGCTCGAACCGCCGACGTTCCCGGAGCCGGTCATCAGCATGGCCGTCGAGCCGAAGACCAAGCAGGATCGCGACAAGATGTCCGAAGGCTTGCAACGCCTCGCGGAAGAAGATCCGACTTTCCGCTGTTTCACCAACGAAGAGACCGGTCAGTTGATCATCGCAGGGATGGGTGAGCTTCACCTTGAAATCATCATCGACCGGCTCAAGCGCGAATTTAAAGTTGAGGCGAACGTGGGCGCCCCGCAGATCGCGTATCGCGAAACGATCACGAAGGAAGCTGAAGGCGAAGGCAAGTTCATCCGTCAGTCCGGTGGTCGTGGTCAATACGGTCATGCGTGCATCACGATTCAGCCCAATGAAAAGGGCAAGGGCATCGAAGTCATCAACAAGGTTGTTGGCGGCGCGATCCCGAAGGAATACGTGCCTGCGGTCATCGACGGCATCGAAGAAGCGATTCGTAGCGGCGTGTATGCCGGCTACCAGATGATCGACGTCAAGGCCCAGGTCGTTGACGGCTCGTTCCACGAAGTCGATTCCAACGAACTCGCGTTCAAGATGGCTGGCATCTTTGCTTTCAAAGAAGCGGTCAAGAAGGCCGGCCCGATCATCCTCGAACCGATCATGAAGGTCGAAGTGACGACGCCTGACGAGTATCAGGGCGACCTCCTCGGTGATATCAATCGCCGTCGCGGCACCATCATTGGCATTGATGCCAAGAACGGTCAGACGATTCTCAACGCGCAGGTGCCGCTGGCCGAAATGTTCGGTTACGCCACCGCCATCCGCTCGCTCTCCAAGGGCCGCGCCTCCTACTCGATGGAGCCGCTGAACTTCGCGCAGGTGCCGAGCTCGGTCGAGAAAACCATCCTGGACGTTGCAGCGAAGCGTCCCGCAGCGCGGACCTAATCGAGCGTTCCAACTGGGACTCTTTCAAAGAGCAGATGAAGCGATTCATCTGCTCTTTTTCTATCCACGCCGGGACTTCTGGCAAGGGGTTGTAATCACTCTTTACAGGGGCAAACGGGGTTTCTAGTGTCGCTCCATTCCGCTCCTGTGCCGCACTGTGCGATGGAAACTTACGCAAATGAATCGTTGAAGCTATGAGGATCGTTTTCGCTGTTCTCCTCGTGATGGGCCTGACGGCTGTTCCGGTTCGCGCCCAGCAATTTCGCGTCGCCACCTGGCAGGTCGCCGACGTGCTGATGCCAAAATCCACCAATGTCACTGCGGCGGCCGAACCGGCCCGCATCGCAGAGATCGCCAACACCCTCAGCTCTGCGGACGCGGATGCGATCATTCTTTACGGAATCACGGACGGCCAGGCACTCAAGCGAATCGCCGAGAGCATGAAGCCGAAGAAATATTCCGTGGCCATCCATTCCGTCTTTCGACAAACCGGCAGCAGCCGGAGCCCTGTCGTGGGCCAGCCTTTTGGCATCCTGGCGCGGCGCGAAAAGATGACCGCGAAGAACATTGAGTGGAATGTCACGGGCCGCATCGACATGCCGGGCGGATTCACCTTTGCCACGATGCGTCACGGAAGCGGGGCCGTGTGTCTCTACGTGGCGAACATGCCGGGCAGCCTGACCAATGGCGTGGGGTCGTGGGATGGCGGTTACTTCAGCCGCAAAAGGAACTATGCGGCGGAGTTTCTCACGCATCATGCGACGTGGATGGCGACCACTTACACGAACCAGCCGTTCGCGACCTACCTGACCGGCGACATCAATCTGGTCTCAAAGAAGCCGGTGAAAGACGACTGCGCGCCGTTGCTGGAGAAGGCGGGTTTCCGTCCGGTGCCCGTCGGTGTGGCGCAGGACACCACGACGCTCGCCGTCACCAATGTATCTCTGGTCAGCCGCATCTTTGGTCCGGTGTTCACGCGTAACGTTGATTTCATGGCAACGCGGCAAGTGCCAGTTCCAGCTCCAGATCAGCCGCTGGTGATTTGCGAAATTACTCTTAAATCCTCCGGCTCGGCATCCGTAACCAAGCCCGTGCGGCCGCCGGTTTCGAAACCGAAGCCGGAGCCAATTGAGGAGCATCCCCCGGTGGCTCCGGTTCCTGTTCCAACACCAGCCGAGATGGCGGCAACGCGGACTCCATCTCCCGTCGTGCCTCTCGCCGCAGCTCCGTTTTCCGTCCCGGTTCAGGCGAAGGCAAATCCGGCTATGACCAGCGCAACGGATCCAGTTTCGACGGGCCGGAATGTTTCGGAACAACCTTGGTTCTGGCCGGTGGTGGCAGCCGGAGCGCTTGGGTTAATCCCCGTGGTGATTAGCGCCCGCTCTGCGAAACGCCGCAACATATCCACCGCCTTGAGCCGTCCGATGTTTGTTGAGATGAATTCTTCGTCACGTTCCTTGCGGACGATGGCGGAGTCGGCCAGTGGCGCAGTGCTGTCCGAACCGACGACCGCCACGGACAATGCCCACAACGGCGTGTGGCAAACTTCCTCGGTTCGCCTGGGCGCAGCGGAGCCGGCGAAAGATGTGCGCGCCGGCTTGGTGCCGCACCTCCGCCAGCTCATGCGGGAGAAACTGTTTCAGTGGCTCAGCAATCAGCGCAGCCAGCTCATCGATTCCCACGAGACCGGGACGGCGAAGGTTCTGGGGCTGGAAGAACGCCTGGGGAAGATTCGCGATCAGTTTCAGGACCGCCTGATTGCGCAGGAGCAGCGCATCTCCGAGATGGATCGGGCGCTGCAGGAGAAGGAAAAGCTGCTGAACGAGTCCAAGAAAGCCAGGCACCAGCAGAACGGCGACTCGGCCTCCTTCAGTTAAAAGTTCAGTTGATTGAGCGAGCTCGCCTCAATACGTCAGCAAGTCCAGGAAGTGCAGTCCATTGTTCGCCAGATCCCAATGCGCGCCTTTTTGCGTCACCAGTTTGCGGCACGGACAGTTCTGCCTTTCCGCCGCGTTCACCGAGAGGAGATGAAATTTCGCCTTCGTTTTGATCTCTGACGCCGCGCGCGGGATCAGCTCCATTGGCACGCCGTTAAAGTTCAACGCGAGTTCGTAGCCGGCGACGCCTTCCTTTTGCGCCACGGGATTGGGCTTCACGAACATCGGGTAGCGTCGCGCCCACGGGAAGGCTGTGTCGCGAACGATGACGCGGCAAAGCTCCGGCTGACTGCGGATGAATTCCACGAGGCTGAACTTGGTGCCGAGCCTATGCTGTTCCCGGAAGACCTTCCACGGATCGAGCCCGATCAGGTTCTGGCCGTTCCAGCCGCCGTGATCGTTGCGCTGGCCGGGAAATGTCTTTCGATACCAGTCGGGGAAGCGTTCGTTCACCACGAGATCGAGTTCGAAGTGAAGGTGTGCGCGGTCCTTGCTGATGCCTTGCCCGGTGTTCGACGTGCGGCCCATGACGGCAATCGTCTCGCCGGCCTTCACCGCGTCACCGTGCTTGAGCCTGGCGCGAATCTCCCGCAGGTGCGCGTAGAGCGAATAGACCTCCACGCCTTCGATGGAGTGGCGGAGGATGAGGTAATTCCCGTAGTTCGAGAGCGACGGACGTCTGTTGATGTAGGCCACGGTGCCGTCGGCAGTGGCGAGGATGGGATCGGTCGGCTCGCCACGCTTGTCCCGCGCCAGGCAGCGGATATCGAGACCTTCGTGCAATTGCCAGCCGTCGGTGCGGACGCAGCCAAAGGTGCCGCTCTTCCACGGCTTGCCGACGGTACCGACGAAGTAGCGTTCCTCGCCGCCCGTTTCGAGAATGGCCCGGTTCGCGGTGGGCAGGAGGAAGGGCTGGGCGACGGCGGAGGTGAGCGGGAGGAGGAACGCGAACAGCCTGAGCGAATGCCCAATGCTCAATGACCAATGACCAGGGGTTTTCATCAAGTGAATCGCGGGCTGGTTTGGAGAATGTTCTTCCTGTCTGGGTCTTGTGGTTTGGTCGTTGGTCATTGGAAAATTGAGATGAGGTTCAAGGTCCAACTGCCGGTTACTTCCGTCCTTTGCGCACGAGTTTGGCGACGCGGTTCAGCCCACTGACAATACGTTCCGCTTCCTCGCGAGTCGTGTCCGGCGTGAAGACGAGAAGGCCGTCGCCGATCCGTTTCGTGATTACGGGCGCGGCGATCCAGCGCAGTTGACCGAACTCAGCGGAGATGCCCATGTGCTTGCCCTTCGATCCCGTGGTGTATTGCTCCAGCAACATGCTGCCCTGCTTGTCGAATTGAACTGAAATTGAGAACCCGCCCAGCACTTCCACTACGGCGGCCTTTTCGATTTGGAATTCAGTCACAAACGGAGCCTTTTGCACGTTGAGTTCGAACGGACTTTTTAGGCCGACCGTGATAGGGCCGTTGTTTTCGGACCCGTCAGGATTCACTTCGAGATGCAGGCGCAGCGAGGCTTCGTCCGTCTTGGTGTATTTGTTTGGGTCTTTGGGCTCGCTGGATTTGCAGCCGATGGCGGCACCGATCACCAGCAGTAACAGCAAATAGATATTGAACCGCAAAACTCGAATCATCATAGTCTCGACCAAGCATCCGAATCGGATTCATAATGTAAAGAGACTTATGGGACAACAAAGTAACAAGGTTCAAAAACGCAGTCGTCGCAACGCCTACAACAAGCGCAAGAAGGAGCTGGTGAAGGCGAAGGTAACGACGACGAAGAAGAAGACCAAGGCCTAGGCTGAGGTCGCCGCCACTCTAACCACCCGTACTCCGGGTGGTTTTTTCTTTTCTGCCGTGGCCGGTTCGCGTTTAGTCGCCCCTGATTTTGGCTTTGGTCATCAGGCCCTGCATACACATCACGCATCACGAATTACTGACTCATGAAAATCGTCCTCGCATACTCCGGCGGCCTCGATACCTCCGTCCTCCTCTCCTGGATCAAAGACACCTACGGCAACGCCGAGATGATCTGCTTCTGCGCCAACATCGGCCAGGAAGACGAACTCAAGGGTCTCGAAAAGAAGGCCAAGACGACCGGCGCGTCCAAGATTTACATCGACGACCTCCAGGACGAGTTCGCGACGGACTTTATCTACCCGATGCTCCGCGCCGGTGCGATCTACGAAGGTCAATATTTCCTCGGCACCAGCATCGCGCGCCCGCTCATCGCCAAGCGCATGGTCGAGATCGCCAAGGCCGAGCAGGCCGACGCCATCGCCCATGGCGCCACCGGCAAGGGCAACGACCAGGTCCGCTTCGAGCTGACCGCCGCCGCGCTCGCGCCCGAGCTGCAAATCATCGCCCCGTGGCGAGACGAGCGGTATCGCAAGGATTTCCCCGGCCGCCAGGCGATGATCGATTACTGCGCCGCGAAAGGCATTCCCGTGCAAGCGAGCGCCAAGAAGCCCTACTCGATGGACCGCAACCTCCTGCACATCTCCTACGAGGCCGGCATCCTCGAAGACCCTTGGTATGACTCCTTCGATCCGAAGAAGAACCGCGATTACTTCACCACCCTCTCCGTGCTGCCCGAAGACGCGCCGGACAAGCCCGAGTATGTCGAACTCGACTTCGTGAAGGGCGATTGCGTTGCCGTGAACGGCAAAGCCATGACTCCGCTTAAGGTCATGAAGTTCCTCAACAAACTCGGCGGCAAACACGGCGTCGGCCGCGTGGACATGGTCGAGAACCGCTTCGTGGGCATGAAGAGCCGCGGCGTCTATGAGACTCCCGGCGGCAGCATCCTGCACTATGCGCATCGCCAGATGGAGAGCCTCACGATGGACCGTGAAGTCATGCACCAGCGCGATTCGTTCATCCCGAAGTATGCCGAGCTCGTTTACAACGGCTTCTGGTATGCGCCCGAACGTCTCGCCCTCCAGGCCTACGTCGAGGAGAGCCAGAAGAATGTCACCGGCACCGTGCGCGTGAAGCTCTACAAGGGCGGACTCTACGTCGCCGGTCGCAAGTCAAAGTTCAGCATGTATAACCCGCACATCGCCACGATGGAGGCCGACCCGACCAAGGCCTACAACCAGGACGACGCCACCGGCTTCATCCGCCTGAACGGCCTGCGCCTGCGCGTGAACTCGACCGTGAACGGGGCGAAGAATTTGAAGGCGCTGTAAACTGGCTTCCCAAAAGGATGGCTGCTGATATCTTCAGCCCATGACCTGGCAGACCAAAATCGCCCAGTGGCGGAAGTTGAAGCCGGCGGGGCGCAAAGCGCGACGCTGGGCGGACGTGCCGCGGCAGGTCGCGGCGAGCATGGCCTTTGAAGGCGAACCGGTGGATCTAGAATGGCTGAAGGCTCTACACAACCGCCGCACGCCACGCGCTGCTTAAGATACCAAAAAGGACACCATGAACGACCAGATCGTCATTGACCCGAGGATCTGCCACGGCAAGCCGATCATTCGCGGTACGCGGATGCCGGTTTCGTTGATTGTTGGTAGCCTGGCTGGCGGCATGGGCTTTGAAGAAGTGGAACGCGAGTATTCCCTGACCCGCGCCCAAATCCGTGCCGCGCTCAAGTTTGCCGGTGAACTGGTGGATCAAGAGGAACATCATCCGCTCGGCACGACTGCGTGATGAAATTCCTGCTGGACGCCAACATGCCCCGCTCGGCGGCCGGTCTGTTGCGCGCGCTTGGTCATCAAGTCGAGGATGTGCGCGACGTTCTGTCGAATGGAGCAGATGACGCCACCGTTGCCGCCCACGCCAGAGCCGGACAATTCATCCTCGTCACCCGCGACTTTGATTTCGCCGACATCCGCAACTATCCGCCGCAGGATTATCCGGGCATCATCGTTCTCGAATTGCCGGACGACGCGATTGCCACGCAGGTGAATCAGACGTTGGAATCTTTTGCGAGCAAGGTTGACCTGTTGGCACGGCTGCCCGGACGGCTGGCGATTGTCGAGTCCTGGCGCGTCCGTTTCCGTCCGCATGAACCAAACAAATAAACCTGCTACGATGGAAGCTGACCCGACCACGGCCTACAATCAGGACGACGCCACCGGTTTCATCCGCCTGAATGGCCTGCGCCTGCGCGTGAACTCGACGGTGAATGGCGCGATGAATTTGAAGAAGCTGTAAGCTGGCTTCCCAAAAGGATGGCTGCTGCTATCTTCAGCCCATGACCTGGCAGACCAAAATCGCCCAGTGGCGGAAGTTGAAGCCGGCGGAGCGCAAAGCGCGACGCTGGGCGGACGTGCCGTGGCAGGTCGCGGCGAGCATGGCCTTTGAAGGCGAACCGGTGGATCTCGAATGGCTGAAGGCTCTACACAACCGCCGCACGCCACGCGCTTCATAGAAACGACGCAGGGCGTGCTTTCCTACGCCCAACTCGCGCCATTGCTGGGCGAGCGCGTCCTTCGGCTTCTTGAGAACATCGAGGATGAGACATTCTCGGCCCGTCCGCTGGAGGAATCACTGCTCCTGGAATTTCACCGCGAAATCTGCGCTGACCTCACTCCCGACTGGGCTGGCCGGCTCCGCCTGACCGAAGTTCGCGTCGGCCAACATGAGCCGCCTCCACCGCATCAAGTCGCGCCGTTGCTGCGGGATTACTTCGCCGATCTGCAGGCGCGTTTGGATTCTCTGAACGCGCCGGACGATCCGCTTCTCCTGGAAGCCTTGGCTTTCGCTGAAGGCCGTCTCCTGTCCATTCATCCCTTCACCGATTTCAACGGTCGCGTCACTCGATTGTTTCTCGCTGAAATACTTCGCCGACTCGGGTTGCCGCCCGTGGACCTCGCGCCTGGCGCCGATTCAGCACGTACAAATTACCTGCTCGCCCCGCGCGCGGCCGACGGATCGGATTGGCAACCGCTCTCGATCCTCTGGCAACGACGCTTGGAAGCCAGTTCGGGCGTTGAGGATGCAGAAGCGTGACTGCATGTTATTTTTCGGCGTTGGGTTGACCGCCGCTGTCCGGGCTGGCGTTTGGTGGCGAATCGGGCGGCGGGCTGGTTTGCGTTCGACGCTTGCGCCGGCCCCGGTTTTCCGCGAAGGCGTGAATGTCCTTTTCCCCGGAACGGAGGAAATCCAGAAAGTCCACGCCCATGTATTTGCAGGTTTGGCAAGTGTTCGATCAGCCTGTTCTCCGCTGATTCTGTAGTGCCCTGGCTTTCTCAATTTCTTCGACGATAACGGCGGTCACTTCGTTGACGTTGGAGAATGAAATCGTCCGACCTAGACCCGGATTGTAAAGCGATCCCTCCAACGATTTGGTCAGCGTGGCAGCGAACAGAACCGTCGCCACCAATTCCTGATAATCCGGACTTGAACACAAGCATATCCCGCAGGTGGCTGCGCCGACTTCCGTGAGACCAAGACGTTCTTTTATCTCCTGAGCAGATACCGTTTGAAAATTGATTGTTTCGGTTGATTCCCGGTAGCGGACGGCTGCGCACTGCTTCGAAGGATTGCCGATGTCCAAAGATTGGACCTCGAATTCCGGATGAACCGTCGTCGCTACTTTGTTTAAGCTTTCCGCAGACAAAAGCGTTTCTTGGCGGTAAAGGACGTACATGTCTGTCGTCATTACGCCGGGTGGCACCTTCTCCAATTGGCCAGCATTGAAAACCGTGCGAGCACCTGCTCGCCGCAGCGCAGTAAACATATCCTTTGGTGTGCCCATCCTGTCGTATGGAAGAGGATGTCGAAGCCAAAGAACTGCATTTGTAGTCAGCACCAGAACGTACGGCACAAGCACCCAGATAAACATGAATTTATGGAGAGTTGCGTAAAGTACGAAATCCAGAAGTAGGACTAAGGCGAGGAAATCGGCGAAAAATTTCAGCCGGTAACCTGGCAAATCGCGGGCTAACAGTTTGAAAAGTCCCTTTTGGATCACCCCTTTCCACCCGTACGGTATCCCGATGTAGCGGTCAGAGACGTCCTCGAATGGACCTCGCTTCTCTTTCCCGACAGGCGCAATCACAGGCAGGACCACCGACCCGTTTCGGAAAAGGACGGCGATATTGTCACATCCTGATCCACCCGTTGTTGCATGGAGAATCCGACCACTCCCTGCGTAAAGAGCAATATGGCTTATTGGAGAACACGAGACATACATGATGAGCCATGCCAGGAAGCTCCCTTTCGTGTGAACGAACAAGCAATCGCCGGTCTGGAGCGTCCGCAGTAGCGGCTCGGTCATTTCTTCTGAAGACCAATGCCGCAAGAAATGCGAGTTGTGAGCATACCGCCCGACTCCCAGTCGGTAACAAAGGTAATCAGCAAGAGCACAGACCATTCAGTCCTTCTGGCGAGCACGCGCCCGTTTTGAACCGAAATAGTAACCCACAATGAGCGCCGTCAGTTCTGAGAAGTATTTCGGGATGGAAAGCTCGACGCCTCGAAAGACTTGGACAAGTGATATTACGCAGATCGTGCCGATAATCAGGATTGCGATGACTCCCGCGACCCCTTCACTCTCAAACACATCATTCAGGATCGTTCGCAAGCTGTACTTTGTACGCTTGCCGTCTGAGGATTCTTTCTCGAAGGCCATGGCGTGATTGTTTCAAATTCACCGTTGAAGACAAGTTATCGTTGTCGAGTTAACACCCCTCGTCCGCGACGGTGTCCGCCCACAGGCTGTGCTGGACGGCGGATTCGCCGCTGCCGATGCGCAGGCCGATGAGGTAGTAGAAATCGCGGTCGGGCAGGCCCTCTACATCCAGATAGACGGGCGTGCCTTCGATCTTGAGTTCCGGGCTGCCGACGATGTGGATTTTCTTCTCCCGAATCGCCAGGGCCTTGAGTGAGTGATGATACTTCTCGCGTTTGTCGCGCTGTCGCTTGGGCCGGCGGCGGGGTCGGAACGTGTAGGAGAGTTGCGTGACGGTGAAAATTCCTTTGCTGCGGAATTCCTTGCGCTCCTTCTCACTCATGCGTGCCAGCAGACTGAGGTCGTCCGTCTCCAGCGCCTTCTGCCGACAGCGGGTATGGAACTCGCACTCGGCGCAGTGCCGGTTCAGGACGAGGTCCGGCGGCGTGGGGCTGGCGAGCAGCGCGGCGATTTTGTCGAGACGCTTCCGCACTTCGTCGGCGAGGGCCGAGGACTTCACCTTAAGCGTGGCGTGGTCGTCGCCGTGGATGATTTTGCCGAGGCTCACGTCGCGTCCGAGCATTTCGGAGAGCACGAACGCATCGAAGGCGAGCAGGAGCCTGTCGTCTTTGGTGAGCTTGTGGCGAAAGATGAAGCGGATGGGTATAAACTGCGCGGCCTTGCCCCGGCCCTCGGACGGGATGCGCTCAACCGCATGGAGAAGGGATTCAACACTCGTAGCAGTCGACGTGAGGAGGCTCTGATCAATTCCCTTTGCGTCAGGAATTGCGGGTGGCCAGGAAGAAGTTTGAGCCTCGCTACCTCGGCTGCTACGTGGTTCGGACGCCACGGTAACATCCAGCGCGAGTTGCCAGTTGGCGGTCTTCAGGGTGTTTGCCGGAGGATTGACTGTGTGCCCGTCTGCTGGCTTGCCGGCGATCATCCGGTTCACAGCCTCGGAGCGATAAGATGCGTTCTGGGACTGGAGCCATTCGGAGTATTGGTTGCCTGAAGCTTGTTCGCCTGCCGCATGGAGCCAGCATTTGGACGGGCACTTGAGATAGGAGCAGAAGAGCAGGGGAGTGATTTTCATGCGGCAAGCCTACCCGCTTGCAACGGCAGTGGAGAACTTCAGTTTTGGGCTGATTCCTCATGAAACAACGGATCGATGCCGCAGCATCCAAACCGTTCGAGGTATTCACCGTCGCGGAGAGGTTGCGGCCGGTCTGGGCACGGGGCGGACTGGTGGTCCAGCCGGCGTTTGATTTCTCGAACCATCCATCCATCGACCTGTTGATCGTGCCCGGCGGCTTGGTCACGGCGGAGCTGGCGCATCCGTCCGTCATCGATTGGATTGCGCGAACGGCGGCCAAGGCTCAACTGACTGCGTCCGTTTGCACGGGCGCATTTCTTCTGGGCAAGGCCGGGTTGCTGCACGGCAAGACCATCACGACGCATTGGGAGGACATTGAGGATTTCCGCGCGATGTTTCCCGACATTCCCGTGCGAGGCGACCGGCGATGGATCGACGAGGGAAACATCGTCACGTCAGCGGGCATCTCCGCCGGCCTCGACATGAGCCTGCATCTCGTCGCGCGGCTGGAAGGCGAGAAACTGGCCATGCGCACCGCGCGGCAGATGGATTACGACTGGCGACGTTCGCCGTCGTGAACCCTGGGTGATTCACTTCGCCGGTTCACCGCTTGGCACCGGCACTGGCACTCCGGGCGGAATGGGCCGTCCGAAATCTGGAGTGTCATCCGTCCGCCAAGTGAAGCGCTGGGCGCGGGCGGTGCGCTGGAGTCCTTCCGTTTTCGGTTTGTCCCACGCGTGATAAACGATCCAGTCCTCCGTCCCGTCCGGTGATTGGAAGAACCCGTTATGTCCCGGGCCATACACGTTTCCATCCTTGCCTCCATAGGCCGAGAACACGGGTGTGGCGGACTTGCTCCAAGAGGCGGGATTCAGCAGATACCCATCCGCGTTTGTCAGCAGACCGAGCGAATACTCCGGCGTGGTGAAGCCGCTGCCCGAATAAATCACGAAGGTCTTCCCGTTGCGCAGCAAGACTTCCGGCCCTTCGTTGACGTGCCAGCCGTGCTTTTCCCAGGCGCGATCCGGAGTCGAGAGCTTCACGCGCGGGCCGCTGAGCGTCCACGGATTGCTCATGGGCGCGATGTAGATGTTCTGCGGCCCCTTCTCGCTGCGTTCGCGGCCAGACCAGAGAAAGAACAGCTTCCCATCGGGGCGCTGATGCAACGTGCCGTCGATGGCGTAGTGGTCGTCTCCGGGCACGGTCACGCGGCCCTTCTCAGTGAACGCGCCCTGCAAATCGCCTGTCACGGATTCGAGCGCGTAGATGCGGCGGTTCGCGTCGGTGCGCTGCTCATCCGTCGCGGTGAAATAGACATGCCAGCGATTGCTCGCCCAATGAAACTCCGGCGCCCAGATGTCGCGGCTTTTCGGGCCGGTGGCGGGCGCGCGCCAGATTGTGACCGGCGGTGCTTCACCGAGTCCTGCGAGTGTCCGTGACTTGCGGATGTCGATCCGATCCCCGGCCGTGGCGGTGAACCAATACCAGCCGTCCTTGAACATGATCCACGGGTCGGCACCGGGCGTGACAATGGGATTGCGGAAGGTGAGTGGCGTGGACGGAGTGGTGTCTGCTTGGGATGGAAAGGGCGCAGCCATCAGCAGGAGCAACAGGGGAATGAGACGGGCAGAGCTTCCAAAGGTGTGGCACGGGGCGCAGGACGAGTTCACGCCGCCAAGCTAGGGTGCCGGGCGGCCGTTGGAAATGCTCAAGGCTCCGTCATCCTGCCGTGCCCGCCGGGCGTTCTCCAGTTGGGAGTGAGAGCGGGATTGGGAACTGAATCGGGATCGCCGGTTCCAACCGCATCCCTGGCGCATTGCCAATTGGACAACTTCCGCGCCTTGTCTCATTCTTGCCGCAGACATGCGCATCCTGGTTGTCGAAGATGACAAGAAGATTGCCTCGTTCGTGGTGAACGGGCTCAAGCAAAGCGGCTTCGCGGTGGACCACCATCTCGATGGCGAAGAGGCGCTCGTCATGGCCGAGACCACGCCTTACGACGTGGCGGTCGTCGATCTCATGCTCCCGAAGCTCGACGGCTTGAGCCTTATTCAACGGCTTCGCAGCAAGGGCGTTCGCACGCCGATCCTCATCCTCAGCGCGAAGGCATCCGTGGATGATCGCGTGAAAGGTCTCCAGGCCGGCGGCGATGATTACATGACGAAGCCGTTCGCGTTCTCGGAATTGCTCGCGCGCATTCAGGCGCTCATCCGCCGCGCATCGCAGGCCACGGAGCCCACGAAGTTGACGGTGGGCGATCTCACGCTGGATCTGTTCACGCGCCAGGTCACGCGCGGGAGCGAGACGCTGGACCTTCAGCCGCGCGAATTCGCCTTGCTCGAATATCTCATGCGCAACATGGGCCGCACCGTGACCAAGACGATGGTGCTCGAGCACGTGTGGGACTACAGCTTCGACCCGCAGACGAACGTGGTCGATGTGCTGGTGCATCGTCTGCGCGCGAAGATTGATCCGGAGAAGACGCGGCTGCACACCATTCGCGGAGTGGGATATGCCCTTCGGCCTGCTTAACCGCGTCAGCGTCCGGCTCAGCCTGTGGTACACGGTGCTCTTCGCCGTGGGCACGGCTGCCGTGCTGGTGCTGATGTATTACTTGGTGGCGCAGGAACTAGAACGCAAGGAGATCGAAGTCATCCAGGCCCGGGCGAAGGAATATGCGTCGCTGTTTCAAACGCGCGGCTACACGGAGTTCAAACGTCGTGTGCTCGCGGAGAACGATCCGTCGGAGGAGAAGTCATTCTTCGTGAGCGTCATCTCCCCGTTCGACGTGGTGGACACGATGGTGGTGCCGGAGGAGTTCGGAAAGTTCCGGCTGGAGAACCGCGTGCAGCGCTTCTGGCAGCAGGCCGACATCACGCGCGTGCCCAAGGATGCGCAGAAGGATTTCGCCTTCGTCCGCGTGCAGCTCGCCAACGGCGGCGGCATGGTGGTGGGCCGCAGCACGAGCAATCGCGAAACGCTTTGGCAGCCGTTCCGGCGGACGGTGATCCCGTCGGGCTTCGTGGTGCTGCTGATGAGCCTGGTGGCGGGCGCCTTCGTGGCCCACCGCGCCATGTTGCCCGTCCGGCAGATCGTCGCGACCGCGCGCTCGATCATTCAAACCGGCAAGCTGGATGCGCGCGTCCCAGCGCGACAGTCGGACGATGAACTCGACGAGATGGTGCGGCTCTTCAACACGATGCTCGACAAGAATGAGTCGCTCATCCGCGCCATGCGCGAGTCGCTCGACAACGTCGCGCATGACCTGCGGACGCCGCTGACGCGCCTGCGTGCCACGGCGGAAGTTGCGTTGCAGAACAGCTCGGTGTCGAGCGAGGCGCAGGAGGCGCTGGCGGATTGCGTGGAGGAATCCGAGCGCGTGATGAGCATCCTCAGCACGCTGATGGACATCACCGAGGCGGAGGCGGGCATGATGCGGCTCCAGCGCGAGCGCATCGATCTCTGCCAGCTCCTGCGCGAAGTCATCGAGCTTTACGAATACGTGGCGGAGGAACGTCAGGTCGGGGTGCGTGGAGATTTTCTGGAGCCCTGCGAAGTGTCCGTGGACGCGAACCGCGTGCGTCAGGTCTTCGCGAACCTGCTCGATAACGCGATCAAGTACACGCCCGAGGGCGGACGCGTCACCATCACCACGCGCAATGAGCCGGGGCAGGTGGTGGTGCTGTTTCGCGATACGGGCATGGGCATTCCGCCGGAGGAGCAGGACAAGATATGGGCGCGGCTGTATCGCGGCGACAAGAGCCGCTCGCAGCGCGGGCTGGGTCTCGGCCTGAGCCTGGTGAGGGCGGTGGTCGAGGCTCACGACGGCAGGGTGACGGTGACGAGCAAGCCCGGTGAAGGCGCGGAGTTCATGGTGGTGCTGCCGAAAGAGACGGGTGAAGTGCCGACCACAGCAGCCCCGGAGGAGCGGACACTGGCGAGAGAGGTGGAGTGACATCCGGCGGGGCAGGGGATACAACTTCCGCACGCTTTAACGAACTATGGCCACGCATCCACTCGCCGGAAAACCTGCTCCTGCCGAACTGCTCATTGATCTCAGCAAGCTCGAACGCGATTATTACACGCGCCAGCCGGACCTCGCGAATCCGAACCAGCTCGTCAGCTTCGGCACCAGCGGACATCGAGGCACGCCGCTCGACGGCACGTTCACCGAGGCGCACATCCTCGCCATCACGCAGGCCGTCTGCGAATACCGCACAGGCCAGGGCTTCACCGGCCCGCTTTTCATGGGCAAGGACACGCACGCCGCCTCCACGCCCGCGCAGCGCACCGCGCTCGAAGTGCTCGCGGCGAACGGCGTCGAGACGATCATCCAGTCGAACGACGGCTACACGCCCACGCCCGTCATCTCGCGCGCGATTCTTGTTCACAATCGTGGACGGAAGGATGGCTTCGCGGACGGCCTCATCATCACGCCCTCGCACAATCCGCCCACCGATGGCGGCATGAAATACAATCCGCCCAACGGCGGCCCGGCCGAGAGCGACGCCACGACGTGGATTCAGGATCGCGCGAACGTCCTGCTCCGCGCGGGAAACAGGGACGTGAAGCGAGTGACGTTTGAATCCGCGCTGAAGGCGGGCACCACGCATCAGCAGGATTACGTCGCGGACTACGTGAAGGATTTGGCCTCTGTGATCGACATGGCGGCGATTCGCTCCGCTGGACTGAAGATCGGCGTTGATCCGCTTGGCGGTGCGGCGGTGAATTATTGGGAGCCGTTGCGGCGCGAATACGGCCTGAACCTGACCATCGTCAATCCGAACGTGGACCCGACGTTCTCGTTCATGACCGTCGATCACGACGGGAAGATTCGCATGGACTGCTCCAGTCCGTTCGCGATGGCGGGCCTCGTGAAGCTCAAGGATCAGTTCGACATCGCGTTCGGCAACGATCCCGACGCCGACCGTCACGGCATCGTCACGCGCTCGGTCGGGTTGATGAACCCGAATCATTATCTCGCCGTGGCCATCCGTTACCTGCTCGCGCATCGCCCGAAGTGGCCGGCGAGTTTGGCGGTCGGCAAGACGGTGGTGAGCAGCAGCATGATTGATCGCGTGGTCGCGGACCTCGGCCGCAAGCTGCTGGAAGTTCCGGTCGGCTTCAAATTCTTCGCGCCCGGATTGTTCGACGGCTCGATTTGTTTCGGTGGCGAGGAGAGCGCGGGCGCGAGCTTCCTGCGCATGGACGGCTCGGCGTGGAGCACGGACAAGGACGGATTGATCCTCGGCCTGCTCGCCGCAGAAATCACCGCGCGCACCGGCAAAGATCCCGGCCAGCATTATCAAGAGATCACCGCGAAGTTTGGCGCACCGAGCTACACGCGCATCGATGCGCCCGCGTCGCCTGAGCAGAAGGCGGCGTTCAAGAAGCTGACGCCGGAAGCCGTGACGGCGACTGAGCTCGCCGGCGACAAGATCACGGCCAAGCTCACGAAGGCGCCGGGCAACAACGCGAGCATCGGCGGGCTGAAAGTGGTTACGCAGAACGGTTGGTTCGCCGCGCGGCCGTCCGGCACGGAGAACATCTACAAGATTTACGCCGAGAGCTTCCAGGATCAGGCGCACCTCGCGCGCATCGTGGATGAGGCGCAGCAGATCGTGACGCGTTCGCTCGGCGGGAAATAATGGTTGCGAAACGCGCATGGCGAATAGCATGGCGAATGTGATGATTGAACCGCTGCCAACTTGGCTCTTTGCTTCATCGGCTGGGCTGAAAGCCCGTCATATGACAGCTTGGAGTGAAGCCCCAGGTTACACGTCGCAAAACGATCCAAGCCCTGAAGGGGCGGCACAAAGGAGTCTGATATTTGCGGGCACGGAGCACTGCTCCAGGATTCCGCCCTTTCAGAGCTTAGGTGTTTCCCTAATCAACAAAACCCAGGGCTTCAACCTGGGCTGTCATATCCCGGGCTTTCAGCCCTCCTGCTTATGAAACCTCGTCTCATCGTCGGCATCTCGGGAGCGTCCGGAGTCATCTACGGCATCCGGCTGCTGGAGGTGCTGCGCCAGCGAGGCGACGTGGAGACGCATCTCGTGCTTACCAAGCCTGCCGAACGCACCATCGCCGAGGAGACGGATTGGAAGACGGACGACGTGAAGGCGCTGGCCAGCGTGGTGCATTCGCCGTCGGATATCGGCGCGAGCATCGCCAGCGGATCGTTTCAGACGATGGGCATGGTGGTGCTGCCGTGCTCGATCAATTCCGTCGCGGCCATCGCTTATTGTCAGGCGGACAATCTCCTGACGCGCGCCGCCGACGTGATGCTGAAGGAGCGCCGCAAGCTGGTGCTCGTCGTGCGGGAGACGCCGTTTCATCGCGGCCATCTCAAGGCCATGCTCGAAGCGACCGAGGCCGGCGCGATCATCATGCCGCCCATTCCCGCCTTCTACGGCCGGCCCAAGACGATTGACGACATCGTGAACCACACCGTGGGCCGCGTGCTCGACCTGTTCGAGATCGAGCATGATCTGCTGAAGCGGTGGGGAGAATAGTCCGCCGAAACCGTTTTGCCTTTTGCGGGTGGAAACTTAAGCTCGAAGGGTGATTCACGACGCGTCGTTGGATGAGTTGTTGCAGAAAGTCTGGGATGGCAAGCGCATCGACCAGGCCGAGGCGCTGCGCCTGTGCCGGCTGCCATTGGAGGAGCTCGGCGCGCTGGCGGATCATCGGCGGCAGTTGAAGAAGGCGGAGGCTTACGACGGGCGCGGGAACGAGATCGTGACCTACATCGTGGACCGCAACGTCAACTACACGAACGTCTGCAATGTCTATTGCAAGTTCTGCGCGTTCTATCGCACGGAGAAGGAGTCCGACGCGTATGTGATCACGCACGACGAGATGGATCAGAAGATCGAGGAGACGCTCGCGCTCGGCGGCACGCAGATTCTCATGCAGGGCGGGCATCATCCGAAGCTGACGAAGCAGTGGTATCTCGACCTGCTCGCGCACATGAAGGCGAAGTTTCCACAGGTGAACGTCCACGGGTTCAGCCCGAGCGAGTTCATTGCGTTCCAGGATTTTTTTAACGAACCGGTGGAGCAGATCATCCGCGACTTCGTGCAGGCCGGGCTGGGCTCCATTCCCGGCGGTGGCGGCGAGATTCTCGTGGACCGCGTGCGCAAGCGCATCGCGCCGCTCAAGGCGATGAGCGATGAATGGCTCGGCGTGATGGACGTGGCGCATCGGCTCGGCCTGTCCTCCTCGGCGACGATGATGTTTGGCCATGTGGAGACGGTGGAGGAACGCATCGAGCATCTGGAGCGCGTGCGCGCGCAGCAGGACAAGTCGCTGGCCTACCATTCTGGCGGCGCGTTCACGGCGTTCATCGCGTGGACGTTCCAGGCGGATAACACGAAGCTGAAGGCGCCGACGGTCGGCGCGCAGGAGTATCTGCGGATGCAAGCGCTGGCGCGGATCTATCTCGATAACATTCCGAACATCCAGAGTTCATGGGTGACGCAGGGTCAGGAGATCGGGCAGATCGCGCTGAAGTTTGGCGCGAATGATCTTGGCAGCATCATGATCGAGGAGAACGTGGTGAGCCAGGCCGGGACGACCTTCCGCATGGGCGTGGTGGACATGCAGCGGCTCATTCGCGATCTGGGCTACGAGCCGCATCAGCGCGACAACTGGTACCGGCTGGTGAAGTGAGGCTGAATCCGGACGTTGGAACTGAGGACGAAGTTGTTCAACCACGGATGGACACGGATACACACGGATGGGAAAGAGGCACGAATTTCACGAATCGGCGGAAGACTTAAAAACGAATTCGTGTCTTCCTCCCTCTTCTTTATCCGAGTGCATCTGTGTGCATCCGTGGTTGAACTGCTGTTGCCAGGGTGAAGCTTGAGTTTTGCAGAGAGATCAGAGCCTCGTCACCTCGTCTGCTACGAGATGGGAGATTTCCTCAGCCGCCGGCGACGATCTTCACGATCTCCAGGCGGTCGCCGGCTTTGAGCTGGCGGCGCGCGAATTCGGAAGGAGACACCGCATCCCCGTTCAACTCCACGACGACGCTGCGCGGGAGCAGTCCTTGCGCGACGAGGAAGGCCTCCAGCGAGCAGGGCAGCGCGGCGGCGACTTCAGATCCATTGGCGATGACGGTGGCCTGGCTCATGGCGGGAGAATTTGTTCAGGGCTTGCGCACGGTGATGATGCTGCGGTCCACGGCGGTTTCCTGGTGGCGAAGATCCGTGAAGCCGAGTTCGCCCAGATAGCCGCGCATCTCGGCGAGCGAATAGCATTTGCCCTCGGTCGAGTGCATGAGGAGCGCAGAATACTTCGCGACGGGCAGCGGGCCGGTCTTGGTTTCGTTGATGTGCGCGTCGTGGAGAACGAGCATGCCGCCGGGCTTCAAAGCACGCGCGGACTTCGCGAGAATCTGTTTCGCGACCGGCTCATCCCAGTCGTGCAGGACGTTCGAGATGAGATGCAGATCGAAGCCTTCGGGAAGTTCCGTCGCGAGCATGTCTCCGGCGGTGACCGTGACGCGCTCCGCGAAACCGCGCTTCTCAATCGCACGGCGCGCCACGGCGTCCACGGGCGGTTTCTCAAACACGGTGGCGCGCAGGTGCGGATGCTTCGCGACGATGGCGCAGGCGTAGATGCCCGAGCCGCCGGCGATGTCGAGCAGGCGCTCGCACCCGGTGCAATCGAGATGCCGCGCCACGGCCGCGCCGAGATAGACGCCGCGGCAGTCCATCGCGGCGGTGAAGTTGTTGGCGAACGTCTCGTCCTCCATCGCCTTCGCCCAGTCCTGAGCGTCCTTGAAGCCGCCCCAGTTCGCGGTGCGACCGGTCTTGAGCACGGAGATGTAATCCTTGAGCACAGGACGATCCTTCAGCGAGGCGTAGTAAGGGCCGAGAAACCACGGCGAGCTTTTCACCAGATGTTCGCGCGCGGTGGCGGTGACGTGAAAGATGCCGGACTTGTTTTCCACGAGGCCCATCGCGGCGAAGAGCGTGAGCATGACATCGGTCGGACGCTCGATGATTTGCAGCTCGCGACAGATGGCGGCCTGGTCCGAGGGACGCTCCGCGAGCCAGGTGAAGAAATCAAAATGGACGAGCGCCGCGCCGAGCAGGTCCACGGCGTAAAGCCCGTCGCGCAGGCGATAGATTTCCAGCGGATCGTGAGAGGGAAGCGTGGTGAGGTCGAACGAGTTCATGCGATGTGAAATTACTTTGCCTGCGCCAAGTCAGAGACCGGCGCTCCACCACAGAATCAAACGTGGCGAAACGTTCTATCCCGTCACCACCGTGCCGACCTTGTCGCCCATCACGACTTTGCGGAGGTTGTGCGGCTTGAAAAGGTCGAACACGATGATCGGCATCTTGTTGTCCTGACAGAGCGAGAACGCCGTGGAGTCCATCACCTTCAGCCGCTTGAAGAGCGCCTCCTGATAACTGATCTGCGAGTAGCGCTTGGCCTTTGCGTTCTTCTTCGGATCGCTGTCGTAGATGCCGTCCACCTTCGTTGCCTTGAGGATCACTTCCGCGCCAATCTCATTCGCCCGCAACGCAGCGGCGGTGTCCGTCGAGAAGTAAGGATTGCCCGTGCCGCCGCCGAAGATGACGACGCGATTTTTTTCCAAATGCCGTACGGCGCGACGACGGATGAACGGCTCGGCGACCTGGTGCATCGTGATGGCGCTCTGCACGCGGGAGGCGACGCCGAGTTTCTCCAGCGCGTCCTGCAAGGCGAGCGAGTTGATGATGGTGGCGAGCATGCCCATGTAATCGCCCGTGGCGCGTTCAATGCCGCGCTCGCTGCCGGAGAGGCCGCGGAAAATGTTGCCTCCTCCGATCACGATGACGACTTGCACGCCGAGATCGCGCACCTCCTGGACCTGCCGCGCCATGTCATGCACCGCCTCCGGGCAGATGCCGATGCCTTGTTCGCCACCGAGGGCTTCACCGGAAAGTTTCAGCAGGATGCGACGGTATTTGGCGGTCTTCTTCATGAGCGGAGCCTTTTTACACGCCGCGTCAGGCATCGTCAAACCAAGTTGCAAAGAGCGAGGGTTGCAAAAATCCGTTGCTGCCACAGCTCGATCGCTTCAGTATTTCCTCCATAGACATCATGCCAATAAACACAAAAACTTCTGGGGACGGTGTGGAATTATTCCTCGCCGGACGGGTTGACGGCGCGATGGCCAATGAGTTGGAGGTTGCCGTCTTGGAAGCCATTCGCGGTGGCACGAAAACGCTCTATATCAATATGGCCGAGGCCACATTCCTGTGTTCTGCGGGATTGCGCGTCCTGCTCCAATACTGGCGGCAGATGAAAGGAGCCGGGAAGCAATTCATTGTGACGAACCCGTCTCCTGAAGTGAATTCCGTGCTCGTCATGACGGGTTTTCGCGAGCAGATGGTTGAGGGTGGCCAGCGCTGAGCCGGCGGTTATGGCCGACCGTCACCCGGCGGATCGGTTCACGCAGAATGAACCTCGTTGCGGAATGCCGTTTGCGGAATGACCCGGCGGAATCCCGGCAAATCGAGGCATGGATACAATCCTTCGCGGAGACCGCACACCTTACGCCCGCTGCCCGCAGTGCCTTCGATCATTCCCTCGTCGAGTGGATCACCAACGTCATTTCCTATGCCTTCGTTGAACCGGGCGAACACTGGATCATTGTCCGTTTTCTAACCGCTCCAGGGCAGGCGCGGATCGAAGTGGAAGATGACGGGCGCGAGTTTAATCCGCTGAATCTCCCCCCCGTGGATACCAGCACGCCATTGGAGCGGCGCTCGATTGGCGGGTTAGGCATCCACATGGTGCGCCAGATGATGGACTCCGTGGAATACCGTCGCACGAATGGTCGGAACATTCTCACCATGACGCGGCGCGTTGAGTGAGAGCTGCGCGGCCGGGGCGGTTTTTCAATCCGTTCACGGAACGACGAGTTCCAGAACCGACACGTCATCCTCGAATCCTTTTCCATCCCGTATCGCCGTCGCCCACGCCATGATTTCGTCCAGCTTCGCGCCTGCCGCCGGCCGGCCCAACTCCAGGACGAACTCTTCCAACTGCACGGTCGCTCCGCTGGCGCGGGCCAGTTCATAGACGCCGTCGCTGAAAACGTAGAGTCGGCTGCCGGGCGTCAGCGCGTGCTTCCCACTTGCATACTTCGCCTCTGGAAATCCGCCGATGATCGCTCCGGGCGCGCTCAGCAGCACCGGCGATGCTTCAACGGCATCGAGCACGACGGCGGGCGGATGGCCGCCGCACGCGAAGGTCACTTCGCGCGTGCCGGTCGTGATCACTCCATACCAGAGGGTGAAGAACATGTTGTTTTGTCGCTCCATCGGGAAAGCCTGGTTGAGCGCGGCCAGCACGGCTCCAGGATCGGCAAAGTCCACGTCCGGCACCGAACGATTGCGCAGAACGTTCATGACCGAGACGGACAGCAAGGCCGCGCCGACGCCGTGTCCGCAGACGTCGAGCACGAAGACGGCAAAGCGGCCCTCGTCCAGCCAGTGATAGCCCAACGCGTCGCCGCCCAGTTGCGTGCTGGCAAGAAATCTCCAGTCGGCGCGGACCGGGCCTGCTTCCAACGGCGGCGGCAACAGCGAACGCACATACGCGGCGGCTTCCGCCAGCTCATCGCAGAGAATCTTCTGGCTCTTCTTGAGCGCCTCGAAGGTCTGTCGTTCCTGGTCCCTCAACCGTTTCCTCTCGAGGCAGGCGCCGAGGCGGGCGCGGAGGAACACCGAGTTGAACGGCTTGCACACGTAATCTTCCGCGCCCGCCTCGATGCAGCGGGCCACGTTGTTCTCCTGGTCCAGCGAGGAGAGGATGATGACCGGGATGTCCGCCAGGGCCGGGTCGGATTTCATCCGCGTGAGCACCTGATACCCGTCGAGTCCCGGCATGATCATGTCGAGCAGCACGAGGTCAAATTTCTGGCCGCGTAACAACCGGAGCACCTCCAGGCCGCTGCTGGCGAGCGACACGCGATAGCCCTGCCGCTGCAACCGGCGCGCGAGCATCTCGCGGTTCGAGGCGTCATCATCTGCCACGAGCAGATGTCCCTCCGCCAGTCGGGAGAGAGTGGCGCTCCGAGG
>Ga0163153_10001210_pt1 | contig 41243 bp, 56 predicted proteins | sample OliLakLV19MP6IB1_FD_148629 | JGI IMG/M metagenome (GOLD analysis project Ga0163153, IMG submission 148629) | Freshwater microbial mat bacterial communities from Lake Vanda, McMurdo Dry Valleys, Antarctica - Oligotrophic Lake LV.19.MP6.IB-1 | ecosystem: Environmental > Aquatic > Freshwater >... | reverse complement strand
ACCAATCTCAAGATCAACCTCAAGATCAAGATCAAGATCACTCTCACTGTCCGGTTCGTTCTTGAGTGTCGTGATGTGTTGTTCTTTTTATCTTACTCATTGATGATTTTACATATATAAATTATTCTAATATTCAATAACTACTCCAGGCTTCTTTTGTTGGCACACGCCACTCTACGAGCTACAGTGTCAACCGCTTCGAGTAATTCGGACCTGATATAAGTTTCTCCATCCATAGTAAACTGAGGTCAAAAGTCAAACCTCCATGTGATACGAGTTATCGGGGTGCATCATGGGTTCCAGTCTGTATAATTCTTTTCATATTCGCCGAACGATATGTGATCTCGGGCATCGTCTGAGGTGGATGCCTCTGCAAATATTGCTATCATATAATTATTGCTACCGCACACTCCTTTAATTAGTTTATTTAGTTCCTCAATTTTTTCCATAATAATATTTCCTATAACAGTATAAAGACTTTTTTTTAATTGTACTTCTATTTATTAAAGTTCCCAACATTGGGACTAGAACCCGTACTTTACTACGGGCAATAGTGCGAACGTTAGAGGTTAGCTGTTTATTCGTATCTACCGATTCAAATCGTATATTTGAGTTGGATCAATTCTTTTGCGAAAGCTTCAGAAACTACAACGTCATGATCTGTGTTGATCCCGTCATAAGATATCGTCCAACTGTCTTCTTCACCAAACCATTCTGTAACATGCAGTTTTCTTAGTATATCTACTGTTTTCATTTTCAACTAAATCTCAAATCTAAAATAATTTCCCTTAAAAGTATTTCCATTGGTGTATTCCCTAACTGAGATAGATCTATGTCTGGGCAAAAGAAACATCACTCTATATATAACCTCGTTGAATGAATACACATTTCTTCTTCAAGTATAGTCAATGCTCCGCATATCTTTTTAGCTTTCTCTAATGATTTCACTTGTCCTAGATATATTTTAATCTCGCTTGTGTACTCTCAAAACAATTCTCCAGCACCGATAGGTTTTTTTGTTGTTTTTGCCATTACCACGGGTAACCTATATAAAAGTACATATGCACGAAGAATAGCACGATAATTACGCCTGTCGTGCGTAGAATGAATTTAAGCATTGAATTTTTCAAAAATAAAATAGCAGTTTGGCACTCGATCATTACATTCTGACACACAATATCTTGATCTTGATAGCATTTGAGTACAAGAGTTTTTGTGCCAAAACCTCTTGTATTTGATCAATCGTTGTTTGATACTATCCAGCCTTGTATCATATGACGGGAATATTTGCCTACTCGAGTCGTACACTCAAAACAGATTGTTTCTGGTTCAGACTCAAGCCAGTCAGCAATTTGTTTCTTGCTTGCAAGCATGAGTGATCATCGCTTTGCAATGCAGCGGATCTTGTGTGTTATGATAACACCACTCACCTATATACTTTGCTTCATCTGTGCTAAATCAGTATGTAACCATAATAGGTCATACTTTCTTATCCTTATTTCAAGCTTTGATTGTCGCTACTTTGATTGTTTCTACAACTTTACTTTCAACTTTAGGATCAGTTTTCTGACTTGTGACCGTGAACTTTTGCACAACCTCTAGTTTTTTTGCAGGTTGTACAATAAGTACAGGGGCTTGGTCTAGTTCAATCACATAGCTATTCTTGCTTTGTCTTTGATTATTTCCGCAGACTGCATTAAAACACCGTATTGGTCTTGTGTTTTCTGGGCTTCTTTTTCAATCTTTTTCTTTTGAATATCTAGTGCTTCAATATCATTCTTTGTAGCTTTGAGTCTCAGTTTGATGTCCTCAAATTGTTGCATAAGTGTTACTCCAGATAGCCCACCGACTACTTGCATAGTAGTGTCATATTGGTTTTGTGAATCAATCAGCATGTCTGTTGTATACGCAAGTTCTTGCTCAACTTTGCTATTTACTTGTGTAACTGTGATATAAGCGTATATCACATATATAACAAGTGATAAACATATAGATAGCAAGATTTTTGATAATGTTTTCATATTAAATATGGTTATAAAGGGAGCTAGCGTTGTATCATAGCAAACATTTCTTTAACTCCCCAATATTTGTAGGGTAGCATCCAGTCAATTTTTCACAAGCGATAAGAACTCTATTCATTCAATACTCCGCAATAATTTTTGCAATCATTTTTTATTCTTTTTGTGATATAAAACACAAGCAGTTAGTTACATAATATTTCTAAAGTGCCTTTGATGTAGGTCAACAACCTTGCCATCTTGCACGATATAACCGCAACTATAGAACAACGATACAATCTGTTTGATTTGCTTATCAGTGATCAGCATTTCATGTTTTTTCATAAATGTAGGGACGTCATTGATATGTATGACGTCTATATTTACTACCTTTCTTTTTTTCAAGTGCTTTTTTTGTGAGGCTGTCAGCGTTATTACGTTGAATCTTTTTTTCATGCTTAATTTGTAATACTAATAAAATCCTTTTGAATTGCGTTGTCTAGCATTGGGTAGTATTTATTACCCAGTAGATTTTCCCTTTCTACCTCTTCTATTTTACCAGTTTCTTTGTATTTGACCAACATATCAAGTAGCGGTATGATTTCATCATTGACCGTTTTTTGGATTGTTTCTTGGCTTATTTGGAAGAATTGACTTGCATAATTTCAACTAGTTTTGACTCAGTCTATTATACAGACAAACCCTTGACCATACTTTATTGTACATAGTAACCAATAAAATGACAGCTGGAATATATACCCATACTCGTCATTATTAACGAGCATATTCTCGAACATAGATACTCAGTGATAATTACTCATCACTATATCTTTGCTGGTCTTCAGGTCTCTGATAAGTCAAAGCTCAACAGATAATCTGTCAATTGTTCCTTTCAAGACTAGCCCCTTATATGTAGCCTCGACTACCACTTGTACTTCATACTCTGTATGATAATCAAAAAGAATTTGTCTTCTCAACTCCTTTGCTATGCAGATTAGTTTTTTTGCATCTCAAACAGATATTACTTTTTTATTACCATACAATTTTGCCTTGATCATATCGACCGTGTCTTTGGGCATAACTGGTATGTTTTGGCTTATACAAGCATCAATAAAATCTTGCTTCAGTCCTCCTCAACAAGGGAATGCATAGTTTTCCCCAAACTCTTTCGGGTCGAGTATATATTGATCAATCATTGTTCACATTTCGAGTGAAGGCGACTTCTCAATAAAGCTAGTATCCTCTTTGTCCTCGTATACTCTTTTGTACGCCTCTGGACATTGTTTGAATAGCCAGAGCTTACTTTTTGTGATTTTTCATTCATTGTTATTGATATAGTTATCCATTTTTTTGGAACAGTGATAAATCTAGAACATCCAACTCTTTTTGGATGTACTCTCTTTTGTTATTGGCAGCCTCTGACCATCATTTGTCTGATCAAATTCAAAGCGTATCAGCAAACGATTTTGTCGCCTGTGATCTTGCGGATTCATATACCGCCCAATCGCTTATAGCCTTGTTTTTTGACATCTTCCAGATGCCAAATACAGACCTTTCTATTCTGTGTCAGTCTAGCACAATGTAGCAATCACATTGCACCCAAGCGTCGTATTGCTCTACCTCAAATCAAGCGGAGTTCTTTTGCTCATATATTTTTATTCATTTTTCAACAACTTTTATTCATCGTTGAAAATTTGAAACAAAATTCAGTACCCTTTCTACGTAACCAATAGTCACGTAAGGAACGTCTTTGCTTCAAACCTTTCTGGTTTTTACAACAGTCTGAGGCGTCTTTTGAAAGATTGCTAGCTTCGTCGTAGCTGGAGAATGCATCCAAGCATCAGTTAAAGGCATAACTACCGCTGTAGCATACTTCAAGCCTATTTCTTTGATACTTTCTATTACTTTACTTTCTTTACTTTCGATCATTAATTATAGGGTTTTTTTATAAAACTGGCAGCATATTTTCTCCAAACTCTATCTTGTATTTATCAAGACAATGTTCAGTAAATCATTCTTGAACTTCTGAATGCGGTCAAGGTATATCCTCATCTGCTAGCTGCTCTTCAAACGACTCCCTAAGCTCCCAGAACATCTGCTCTTTTCGCATTTCGTATATCTTTTCTTTCCATTCTTCGTTTTTGGTATTTCGATTTTTCATGATAATAATATATTTATTTTATAAAAAAATCTTAATTTATTTTAAATTCTTGACGTACGCACACTCCTTTAATTTATAACGCCATATTTCTTTTATTAGCTTCCATGATGGAAGCTGCTCGAGCCTCCACCTCTGTGAATAGCTCAGACTTGAGGAAGGTTTCGTTGTTCATAACGAATTGCCTATCAAGCGAGTGCCTCCAGCTTATGGAAGTGACTGGCTCTCCATCACGATCCCATTCCATCCCTTCTTCACACTCAAGGAATGTAATACAATCTCGAACGTTATCCGAGATTGCACCGTTAGCGAATATTGCTATCTGGTCGCTAGTACCAAACATATTTGCAATCATTTCATTTAATGTTTCTTTGCTTCTCATAATAATATTGTTTATTTATAAAAAATTCTTAATTTATTTTAAACTCTTGACATACGCACACTCCTTGATCCGCATATTCGCGGGCCAAAGGGTTTATGCATATATTGAAAATTCAATTTTCATAGTAGACAGTTATGTCGTCTCCTATTTTTTCCCATCGTCCTAGACACTCCCCATAACTTGACGACTCTGAGAATATCACTTCTCAGGAAAGATTAAATTTTCTTTTTAACTGATATCAGTCTACACTGATTCTAGTTACATCTGTAAGTTTTACAGTTTTCATAGTAATATATATTTAATACATAAAATATAAGTTCAAAAATCCTCCGTACAAAGAAGATCCTTGAAAAAGATTTTTTATTTGGTTGTAATAAATGGTATTTTTTTATTTTTGATTCCATTCCAGATTCAATTAAATTCTTTTGCGTTTACTTGGTCCTTAGGATCATGAAACGATACTTGATTTCACAAGTATTGAAAATACAATATCCCCTCTAGCTTTCCGTATTTGATTGGCAATCTGTTCTCCCTTATTGCGTGGATTACAGATCTCAGTATTAATGTTTTTCTTTTGTATTCATTGTCTCTAAGATCGTAGTCTACAGTAGTATGGATATACTCACCGCATCCATAACATCTATCGCAACAATCATCATTACAACAAGACATAATTTCATCGCTGTATGCATTTTTCTTTACATTCTTGTTTATAGTAAAGCATGCGTTTAGAGCAATGAGTGCAGAATTCAAGCTCACTACTCTTTTTTCTTTTGGTTTTGAATTTAATTCTTTTTCTTTCCTCAACATCTCTCTGTCTTTTTGATTTGATGAGGTTCTGTATATTTGTACGTGTCTTTTTTTGTAATTCTCTTTTAGTCCCTTTCTACAGCCATATTCTCTATCTTTTTTATTTTCTAACTTTATCCAATCAAGAACATGGATAGAATGCTCGCTATAAACACTATCATCCAAACATCTATCATGATTACGATATAGTCACAAGAAAGAAGAAAATGAGAATCCGTTTGATTCTAACTCCTCTTTAGTCCCGTGTATATACAACACATCTTTTTCTCGCAAATGATATCTGTCATGTAAATATATAATTTCACTCATAATAAGAAAAGAAAAAGAATAAAAGCCCCTGTTAGCTCCTGAGAGGAGGGGCAACCATTGCTGGTTTGCTTTCTTCTGTGTATACTACACACAAAATAGGCTTGAGTATCGAATAGGACATGCCACCCATATGAGACAATAGACGGCTTTTAGTAAGCGGTCTTATATAAAATACTATGCGTCTCTGATATCTTCAGCGTCCTCCGTACCGAATACTTTTCATTGTATTCGGTCGAAAAAATCCTCATCGATTTCAGTTGTTCTGTTTCGGTCCATGTATAATACACGGACTTCCTCTTTTTGATCCTCTGTTAGGAGGTCAAATGCGATATACTCTGTCATAATATTTATTTATTTTATAAAAAAATCTTAATTTATTTTAAATTCTTGACGTACGCACACTCCTTGATCCGCATATTCACGAGCCAAAGGGTTGATGCAAATATCAAAAATTCAATTTTCATAGTAGACAGTTATGTCGTCTCCTATCTTTTCCCATCGTCCTAGACACTTTCCGTGACTTGAGGACTCCGAGAATATCACTTCTCAACAAGAAGAAAACTTTCTTTCTAATTTATATCAGTCTGCACTGATTGTAACATTTTTCATAATAATATATTTATAACATAAAATATAAGTTCAAAAATCCTCCGCATAAAGAAGGTCTTTGAATTTATATTTTATACATAAACCAAACCCGTTAGGGCGTTGCATTCTTCTAGCTTTAAAAGCCGTATTGCATAGTAAAGGATTATTAATCCAACAGAAATAAACTTAATCTGTCTAGCAGGTAGAAGTGCCACCTGATTTTGCGTTGGTAAAGCGCTGCTCGTTGCGCTGTTATTTTATATTGGTGCTCTACCGCACCCTTAAAGGAACATATAGGTTCTTGATTGGTCGCCTACCTCGACCCGCCAAATAGAGTTACTAACCTCTATTGGCTACTTACTTACTCTTACTCTTACTCTATTCGTATCAATAACAGCGGTTACCCTTGCAACAACTGATCCGCTGTTACTGATTGATTAGTTACAGTATACACAAGAAAAACAAAAAAAGAACAACAAGTGAGAAAAAACCGATAACGTTTTGTTATCAATAAATCCCAAAAAAGGCTTAAAATATTTGAGGAAATAAGTATACATATAGTGTTTTATAACATATATATGATAGATGATAAATGACGGAATAGCGGTTGGTAAGGTAATTGCTATCACAGCGATGGTTGCATTGGCAAATTGAAACAACAAACAATATCTTGTTATACAAGAAGAAAGTGCAGGTGATTATCCAAACTCACTGACTATAGAGTTTTACGGTGAAAAAATGGATAAAATATACTGAATAAAGGTAGGTGATACCGTAGAGGTTGGCGTTGCTTTCAAATCTAGGGAGTATAATGGCACTTGGTATAACTCAGTCTCTTGATGGAGGGTGAACAAGACTGAAAAGAAAGCTAGCCCTAATTGAAACCTACTTGATGAAAGTATAGATGATTTACCATTTTAATACGCTTTATTCTAATGAGTAAAAAACGATATCTCGAAAACAGAGATAGGATATTGAAGGAACAAAAGCTAAAAAGAAGTTTGATGAAAACCAGCCAAGAAATATGGAAAGGTGAACGCCAACGGGTCAAAGCAAATCAGGCTACACAAGAAAGACTCAGGAGAGAAGGAAACTAGAAATAATAGTAGTATATAATAATCTCTTGCTATTGAAAACTAAAAAAGTATACTGTATTCAATCAAAAGCCGTCAAACTTTGATTGTGATAGTTGAAAACCTCTTAATTTCGGGGTGGGTGCAAAACTGAGAACACCTAGATATGAAACCCTCACGGGGTCACAAATAAGAACACTCTATGAGTTGCTGACGGCTCTTGTGGAGTGTTTTTATTTTTTGTAACATTATTTGATCTAATGACGGAGGTTAAAAATAACAAGAAAAGGTCTTTCATTTTGCATATTGATAGTCTCGATGTTCTTGATGAGTTATCAAGAGAAGAAATATGAGATCTATTCATAGCCATAAAAAACTATAATTTGTGAGAGGAGGCAAAATTAGCGGGGTTGATGAAGGCGGTATTTATACCATTCAAAAACCAATTTGACAGGGATAATGACAGTTATCAAGAGACTTGTGAAAAAAATAGAGTTATTGCTGAAAAAAGGCGAGCGGATAAAGTACCAAACAGTACCAAAAGTACCACTGGTACAAATGGTACTTTAAAAGTACCAAACAGTACCAAAAGTACCACTGGTACAAATGGTACTTTAAAAGTACCAAACAGTACCAAAAGTACCACTGGTACAAATGGTACTTTAAAAGTACCAAAGAGTACCAAGCAGTACCAAGTAGTACCAAACAGTACCAAAAGTACCGATAATGATAATGATAATGAGAGTAAGAAAGATAATGAGAGTGAGATTGCAGACAACATAGTAATGCAATGACAATTCCTAAAATATTGATGAAAGCACACATCAATCAAGATCTGTGATAAAGATTATAAAAATCTGATCATGCGGTATGGATGATCTATAACACACGACTACATCAACAGGCTAGAAAATCACATTATCAATAAGTTACAAGGCAAAGACACATATAAAGACCATTTCCTTGTTGTCTGTGACTGGATCAAAAAAGACTGAATAGCTAAATCACAGTACGCCTATTTATAACATAAATATAAACAAAATGGATCTCTCTTGAATAAAGCTACCACCCCACTCAATCGAGCTAGAAAGGGCTGTGATACGATGCCTACTGTTTGATAACAATATAATTTGAACTACTACACTCACTCCTAAACATTTCTACAAAAAAGAGTATAGAGATATATTCACTATTGCGGTAGAGCTATTCACAAACAAGATGAATGTAGATGTTGTTTCTTTGTCCGCAAAATGAGTTAGCGAGGAGCTATTGCGAGAAATAACGTCATGAGTATATACACACTCATGATACACAACACATGAGCAACTACTCGACGAGATGCTAATATACAGAGACACAATAGAACAGTGTAACTATCTTGCTTGATTGTGCTATTCTTCTCCAGGAGTAGATGAAGTGAAGAAACATATAACAAAAATGGCGTCTAACTGACTATCTACAAGTGATTGAAGCTACCTATGAGACGTTATCTCTGAGTACATCAACGAAGGCGAAGAGTACAAAAGTGAAATATCCTTTTACGGGTTTGAGGCTATAGATGAAATAACAAACTGAATAAAACAGGGTCAGCTAGTTGTTTTATGAGCGTGAACCTGAGCTTGAAAAACGCTACTAGCTATCAATGTGCTACATAAATCTATGGAGCAGTGAGTCAAATGCTGCCTGTTCTCTACTGAAATGACTAGATTTGAGATAACCGAAAGAATGTTTGCTATGCGGTCTAAACAGCCAGTGAACGAGCTGAGCGTGAGTCAAAATATGTGATGTTTGCCCGACTACATGCAAGAGAATATGTTGACTATCTTTGATAACACATTTGATCTATACAAAATTCTTGCATCAATCCGCAAGTCGTATATACAAGACTGAACTAAATTGTTTGTAGTAGATTATTTGACGCTGATCTCTTTCAACGCCTGAAACATCAACAAAAATGAAAAGATCGGCATAATGACAAGAGAGTTCAAGGTGCTTGCTATGGAATTAGGTGTATGTATTGTGCTGTTATCTCAGTTGAACAGGGCTTGACAAAAGACAGAACCGACACTACAAAACTTAAGAGACAGTTGAAACATAGAACAAGACGCAAACGTAGTACTTTTGCTACACAGAGACGAACTTAACTGATCTCAAGTGCTAATTGTCGCAAAGAACAGGAATTGAAAAACAGGAAAGATTGAACTAGATATAAACTACGCACACATGCTTGTAGAGTGAGCAACTATTCTAATTGAGTAATCAAAAAAACAAAGCAGCTATAGAAACATTGAAAGTTTATGTAGAATAGACAAAATCAGATATTTATCACCAAGATAAACACTGCGAAACCTATATGAAGATCTAGCCAAGAAAAAATATTTCCGCCAGACCATATATGATGTGTAGTATTTATCCAATCGTTTGATAGCACGTTTATTAAATCCAACAATATAACAGAACAAAGCCAAAGTACCAAAAAGAAATAATTTTAATTAAATAATAAATAATTATGAAAAAGAAAAAAATAAAACTATCTGATTTTAGATTAAAGGAAGAAATAATAGAAGAAGCGGAAGAGAACGAATGAGTGGTAGAAGTAAAACTTCCTGAGTTCAAACCCCTATTCCTTTGAATGGAAGAGAAAGATATATATCACATAGTATATGATAGCGACCATATAGATGGATTTGATAACGGATGAAATAAAATATATGAGGAGTACAAAAGCGATCGAACACTCTGGAAACATAATATTCGAGGTTCGCCTGTATATTGTGAAAATTCACGGGGGAAAATAAAAGAACGAAAACACCATAATGATGATGATGAGGTATTCTTTACAGATTCTTTCGGATACAAACGTATTCAAGAATGAAATCGTGATTGACTAGTTTATCGAGCAGATAGCAATAGAGAGCGAATGCAAATGATTGACGGGACAAAAGTTGAATATAGAGACTTAAAATACTATATTGACTGAGAAGAGGCTGACCTTGTAATTAGAAGCAAAACATAATGAGAGACAAAGAAAAAGCTAAAGAATACCAGAAAAGATATTATAAAGAAAACAAAGAAAAAGCTAAAGAGTATCACAGGAATTATTACAAAGAAAACAAGGAAAAGATTAAAGAGTACCAAAATAAATGTCGCCAAGAAAGAAAAGAAACTTTTATCAGATAAGAAGTAATGATGAAAAAGGCAAAATATATGATCAAACCATTCCCTGCAGTCCGTGTCAATGGGCTATGATGAAGGTTCACACCGAAGGCAAAATATTATCACGAGCTGATGAATAGTCTTAGGGCTATGATTGATGACAACGATAGTATAACGAAGACAGAAATCATCGAGTCACTACTAGCATGAAACTATCATATCAAGTTTGTTCTACAAGTAACGAAATGATGGAAAGAGAAACAGAAGCTTGAGGCTCTAGGGTCACCGCACATATTTTCACCTGATCTTGATAATCTGTACAAAGCCTTTACGGACACGGTGTTCTACAAGACAGAAAATAACGATAGAGCTATACACACAATCAATTGTAGTAAGGAACGGGGCGAAGAGTCGTATATAGAGTTTTCAATCATTTTAACAGATATTAAATAATTATGACAACCCCTATGATACTATCAGATTATGACAAAATAAAGAAAGAAAAAGCTAAAGCTAAGGCTAAAGAGTATGACAAAAACCGATACCAAGCAAACAAAGATAAGAGAAAAGAGTATTACAGGAATTATAACAAAGAAAACAAAGAAAAAGTGAGCAAACAAAATAAAAAATATTACCAAGAAAAAAAAGAAAAGAAATTCTTAACTGATAATAAATAACATGAGAGATGCAAGACTAAAAGATTTTAAGATAAAGAAGGTGGAAAAAGTGGTGGAAGTAAAGAAAAAGAAGTTCAAGCCCTTGTTTCTAGGGATGAAAAAGAAAGATATGCATAGGATCGTATATAACCGAGACCGTACAGGTATAATAGGTCGTGATGAGAGATGAAATAGAATATATGAGGAGTACGAACATAAAAACTGGACTCTTTGGAAATACAACAAGAACAACAAGGTAACATATTCCAAGGACTCTAAGTGAAGAGTTGTTAAAAACAAGTATGACCGTAGGGGTAACTATACATGTTGTAATGATGGTTCGTTATATTCCCGAATACGTACTTACGACAACAACGATAATGAGATATTTTTTGAAAACGCTAGCTGACGTAAGCTTATTCAAGAATATAATAAACAAAATACAAGGATATATTGGGAGAATGAGAGATGAGAGCGATGTAAGACTATAGGAGAAAAAACAATATCCCACATAGATTGAGTGTATTACATTGATGGGCAGGAAGCCGAATTCATATCAGATATCAAATAATTATGACAACTATTGAGAAATTTGTGCCTACATTCCTTTGAATGAAAGAGAAAGATATTCATGAGATAAGATATTGTGAAGATTATATTATTTGACTTGATGAGAGATGAAATCTAATATATAGTGAGAGCAAACACAAGCGAAAAATCTGGAAACATGATATTCAAGGTTTGCCTGTATATTCTGAAGATTCACGAGGAAACACAGAAGAACGAGAACATAATCAAGACGGTAACGAGATATTTTTTAAAGACCGTAACGGATACAAGCGTATTCAAGAATACAAAAATTATAAAATAGTTTATAGAGCAGACACTAATGGAGACCGAATGCAAATGGTTGACGGGCAAGAAGTTGAATATAGAGATTGAAAATTCTATATTGACTGAGCAGAAGCGGATATTGTAATTAGAAACAAATAATTATGAGATATCATGTAAAGACACTAACGGACATAAAGTATTTGGACAATAAATATAATTCTATATACAAAAAAACACCTTTGCGGGTGCTTTTTTGTATATAAGGGTTTTTCCTTTACAGGGCGGAGTTATCATATATATTATTTCTCACAATACAATAGAAAGAGATAATGTCTCTGCATTTCTTCTTGCATAATAAAATAACAAATATATAACAACAAAGAATATAGCCCTAAAGGCTTATAGTGTTGATAGTTTCAAAGGGTCTATCAACACACTGTAGCGACGATCTCCTTATACTGGAGTTTGTCTATTCATGATAATACGGTTCAATACACTTTTCTAGTATGATCAAATAGCACATACGGCAATAGATTTTCATATTGTCTCAATGTTTTCTTGCTATAACACTCATATTATTAAAGGGTTTTGAACCTATAGCTCTGACCTCCATGCCTGGAGTTTACTTATTATATATATACTATGTACGACAGGAGAAAGGTTTATTGAAGGATAACAAACAAAGAAGAGAAAGAGAGAAGGGTGTCAAGAAAAACACAAAGACTTATAAATGCTAGATGTGTTGTGTTTGAGTTGCTAGATGAAATGAATAGGGGTGTTGATCCCGATACTATCGATTATATAGAAATGTGTGATGTGAACCTACACACATTACTCTTGTATATAGAGAAAGAATTGTTATAGTTGGTAGTATTTATCCTATATAAGACAAGACAAATGAAAAACATAACACTAAAAAACTATGATTTGTTTCTTCTTGCTAGAGTCGCTAACTCTTATAGAGCAAGAACCACCAAAGAGATTGAGGTTTCTTCTATTATATTGACATATATAAAAGACTGTGGTATATCGGATATAGTGTCTGATTATATGACTAAACGAAAACATTTAAACATGTCTCTTGAGTCCTACGGTAGAGATATATCGGATCTATCAAGAAGAGTTGCTTTAGAAAAGGCTAACAAGAAATCTAAAACGCTTACTAAGTACGAGCAAGAGCTAGAGACTGTACAAGCTGGAGTGGAGAATGATAAAGAAGAAAGTATATTATTAGACAGAAAGTTAGTAACTGTGAAGGTTACAAATCGTGTACTACTCGTTATGACTAAATACCTTAAGGACTTCCTACGCGATTGACACCTAGAAGGTTCGACAGCAAAAGGAATGAGTGGCGTTGTAGATACACCAGCATACCAATCTATTATGCAAGCTTACAAGATAAGTTTATTTACTAAAGTCAAGATATGGTTGTGAGTGAACGTGGTAGACCAACAAAACTAACACAAAACCTCTTAGCTAAGTTTCAAGAGGTTTTAGATACTGGTATGAATGTATTGGTTTGTACTGATGCTGAGCTTTTACTACTCCTTAATGAGAAACTAGAGGAGGAAGAAAGGATCTCAGAGGACTCTTTCAAAAGATACAAAGCGTGATCACTTTCTGAGAAAGAAACGCCCCTGATTGAAGAATTTTGCACTCTTTACAAAAGAGCTTTGGTCGGTCAGAGGACAACAGTACTTAAAAAACTAATGGATACTGACAATCACCGACAGAAGTTTGCTTGGATCATGGAGAGAAAGTTTGATGAACGAAATCTTAAGATGAAGCAGGAAGTTAAGCAGGATACCATGCATAGCTGAAGCATAGATTGAAATATATCAATTAATATCATCACCAATGGAGATAAATAGTACTATTGTTTTCAAGAAGAATTTCGACACAGACAAAAAGATTACTATAAATAGGTGATGAACAAGATCGAGTAAGACCTATGCCTTGTTACAGCTTATTTTCGTACGATTGAAAACTTGAAAGATAGATAATACAAGGGTGTTCACTAGCTGAGTTTGTTCTATTGTTAGAAAACATAAAAGCACACTAAAATGAACGGTGATGAGAGATTGGGAGAGTATCATAGAAGACTCTTGAGATCTATTCCTACTAGATAAAGAGTGTAGGAATAAGACGGATAGAACATATACGTACAAATGACGTGTAGTTGAGTTTCTTTGAGCAGATGATCAACAGAAGCTAAGAGGTTGAAAGAGAGATATTCTGTACTGTAATGAGGCTAACGAGCTGCTATATGATCAAGAATTCTTCCAGCTGCTGATACGTACAACATACAAGATATTCCTTGATTTCAACCCAGATAATGAATATGTACGGATAAACACAGAACTTGAGCAAAAGAGGAAGACAGAGGAATGAGATGTTGCTGTGATAGTGTCGACATATAAAGATAACACTTTTTTGCCTGTCGAGCTAGTGAGAGAGATTGAAAGGCTGGAGTTAGCAAACCCAGCTTACCGACAGATCTACTGATTGTGAAAGTATGGAAAGCTAGAGGGTATTATATTCCCTAGTGTGATAGATATAGAGGCAGTGCCTGATGAGGCTAAATTGCTAGGGTATTGATTGGATTTTGGGTTCACTAATGACCCGTCAACACTGGTCGGGCTATACCAATACAATTGATGAATCATTCTTGATGAGGAATTCTACGAGTATTGACTCATGAATACTGACATATTTGCCAGGATCAAATCAAGGGGGCTTTGACTCAAAGAAAAGTATGTCGCTGATAGTGCAGAGCCTAAAAGTATAGAGGAGCTATTCCGTATGTGATTGAATATTGAATGAGTCAAGAAATGACCTGATAGTATCATGTATGGTCTACAGACGATGTTGCAACAGAGTTGTATATATATCACATCCAGAAGCTCAAACCTAAGGAGAGAACTGAAATGATATGTACGAGACAAGAACAAGAAATGAGAGGCAATAAACTCACCTGCTTCATCACCTGATCACTGTATTGACGCCTGAAGATACATTTGTATGAAAATGCTATGAAGAATGAAACAGTGAAAGGCTTGAATTCAACAAGCAAAACGATAATAACATATTATAAAGAGGGGGCTTTACATGCATAAAAATATTGAATGTTCGTGAAATCTCGATGACTAACAAAGATAATAACTACAGAAGACCTACAGAAAGAGGATGAGACTGTACATGACGATATATGTTCGTTGATACAGATTGCGTTTCAAAACTCTGAAAGTTCGCAGTCGCTAAAACGTGCTTACCACAGAAGGATAGACGAGGCAGTGAAACAACTACACATAGATGATAGGTTGGTGTATGATCTTTTGTTCAGCTACAAGAAGTCTTTCATAGCTATGTTCCAGGGTGAGTGATTGACTCCCGTATTCTCTGAGAGAGATTATTTTGATAGAGATATCGTACAGAAGTTGAACAAGGTAGCTGAGTTTGATATAGAGAACATGGACAAGGAGATCAAGGACAAGAAGGTATTGTCTGATATTTTTGATTACGGTGTTTGATTGCGTGTGTATGATGGTTTCGATAAGGTGAACAAATGCTTGTCATATATCACACCATCACCGCTTTCCTGGTATTACGACCCTAACTGATCAGTACTTTGAGTTGACTTTGACTACCACCTCTTTGAGCGTCAAACATCTTTGTCTGACCTACGCTATACTGACGCATTGTCTGGATGATACTTTGGGCTTGATGATGTGAAGACAGGAACATATACAAGGTCTAGTACCAATATTAACGGGAGACAACAGAGGCTACAGAATAGTGAAGACTCATCAAACGATACAGTTTATATTTACAATTGCTTCTTGACATTAAATGGGCATAGATACTTTTGTATCATAGCTAATGATCTATCACGTATTATCAAACGAGAAAGATTATTGCCTAGAACAAGTGAGGAAAGGCTAGACTGAACACTTGTACCATTCAAGATATCTATTTCAAATTCATTCATCGACGCTTACGATGCTTGGGGTATCAGCTATAGAGAGAAAACATACGCGACTCAGATATCTATCTCCAAGACTATCAACGCTATGGAGAGCAAGCAGCTTAGAGACCTTGGTCATAATGCAATTTTGTATGATATAGATAGAGTAGATAACCCTGCTGATTTCCTAGTGAAACCATCTTGATGACCACTATTTATACCAGTCACAGGACTAGGTCAATGACCTATAACTCAATCTGTAATAGAGGACAATAACAACAATCAAGCACAAGGATATATCCAACAGTTAGAGTATTACGCTGAGAACACAACATCATTGACTGGTATTGTAAGGGGGCTATCATCTGACGCTGGCACTCTATGAGAAACGGAGATACAGATGCAAAAGAGTAATGCCTTATTCTCTGTAGATGCTTGAACACTATTACATTGAGAAAGAATGTTCTGGATCAATATGTATTATAGATCGCTGAAAGAGAATCTACCGATGATACAAAACAAGACGGCTATATTGGGAATTGATTGATCAGACATAGTTGTGTTGAAGAACACAGAGCTAAAAGGATTCAATACCCCTTATATAACAGTCAAAAGTAAAAGGAAAGAGGCTGAAGAGAATAGCAGGAAAGTAGCGACAATGCAGGCTATGTTACCGCTACTACAAGCAGACCCAAACGTTAGCCAGATAAGCAAGACTATGTATCAGCGTGAGCTTGCGTATCTACAGGGGCTTGATGAGTCATTCATCAAGACGACCTACGCAATGACACCTTCCGAACGTCACTCAAAAGAAATGCAAAACATTATCAATCTAGGTCAAAAACCTAAGAATTTGATCATACAAGGGCTAGATATAGAGACGCTCTGGATATATGTTAATGCAGCTTTAGATAACGATGTGAAGCAAGAGATACTCAATCTATTGAATATCAAGATGATAACAGACTGACTCATGAAAGCAGAACCGCAATGACAATGAGGTGCAATGCAAGGTGTTGCGGCTAGTATGTGAGCACAGGCACTATCATCCGATATCAAACAAAGACAAGAAGCTTTACCTCAAATGTAGAAACATGGATACACAAGACAAAGCATTACACATAGCAGTAGACTTCATCAACAAGAAGGTAAAAGATCTTGTTATGTCTATTGCAACAGACACAAACCCTGAAAATGATATTGTGAAGTATACAGCTAACACGCTCAATAAGATGATGATTAACGATCTAAGAGATATTAAACTAGCCCTAATTAGAGCGGTCAAAGAACAAGTGAGAAGCTCAGCCCAATCTTGATTAAGCGAGGAAAAAACGCTAGAGTATGGAGCTCTAGTGGCAAAGTTCGCATTAGAGAAAAGAGATATATTACAATAGAACAATAAAAGACTTGATATTATACAGTAATTGTGTATTATTTAAGGTAAGGCAACGCCAATAAGACCGTTTTATCGTGTGTAATGATACGAAATGGAAAAAGACTTCGACATTATTGAAGAAGAAGAGGAAATTGAGGATGAAGACCAAGACCAAGACCAAGACCAAGACCAAGATGAGGGTATATCAAATGAGACGCAAAGGATATTAGCTGAGAATGCAAGACTGAAAAGCCAGAACGATAAGCTCAAGTTGAAGAAAAGGTCAGCAATCGACAAATCATCAAGAAAATCTGTCTATATGGCAGAGATGGAAGCGTTCTATCAATTAAAGAAAGAACAAGAGTTGTTCCAAAGCGAAAACCCAGGTATTGACTATGAGGTTGTGCAAGCGATCAGTCAAAGGAAGGGTGTCACAATGGATGAAGCTATGTCTTTTCTAGGTACAGCGTGAAAGACTATGGTGGGAAGGGAAGTAACAGCACCGAAAACAAAAACAACAGACTATCTAGAAGCTAGAAAAAAAGCTTTAGGTCTAATTTAGCAAGAGTGGGGGACTCGCCCTACTTTTTTTTATAAAAAAACACCATCAAAACATGCCAAACTTCGTAGTAAAAAGACAAAATTCAGACGGTGCAAGCACCTCTGTATTGGAGAAATCAGCTGCAACTACAGATATCGTACAAGGTCAATTTTGTACTATTGATGCAGCTACAGGGCTAGCTATCAAAGCACTTGCTGCTCACACATCTATTGCATACGTAATGGCTGTACTAAGTAGTACTAGAGTTCTTGTGTTGAACGATGCATCAACTGTGTTTCAAGGAACTGCTGACGCTCCATTTGCTCTAACACAAAGAAATACTGAGGTTGATATCGCTATCGACGGATCAGGAAACCAAACAATCGACGTTGGAGCTTCTGCTACAGACGTATTCAAAGTTATCTCATCTGAAGACGCTGGGACTGTAGGTTCTGCATTGGAAGTACTAGTTATGATCAACAAACCGATCTCTTTATAATTTATAACCAGACAAGAACATGTCACAATTATCTTCACCAAATTTCTTGGCGTTCATCAATGACCTAACCAAGGAAACAAAAATGTTGATTGACAATAGTGTTGAGCTCAATAACGACCGTCAAGCATATGCTGCGATGGTTAACGCTGTAGACACTACTGAAATCAATGAGAAATTCGTATCAACAGTAAGAGATTCTAACCCACAAACGACTCCAGAAGGTCAAAACGTAGGTGCTAGCAATTCTTATGAAGGATATACAGTTATTCTATCTCCTCACGACAAGACAACAGACAGTATTCTATATTCTTTCGAGTACACACAAGGAAAGAGGGATGAGACACAAAAAATCATGCAAGAGTATAACCAAGATGCAAGAAGTAAAATGTGGGGTCTATACAATGATGTAAATGTTAAATTCTTCTCTCTATTCAACAACGGTTTCACTACGACACTATCGCCAGATGGAGAAATTCTATTCTCTGCTGCACATAAGTTTACTGATAATATACCTGCAGTTACATTCGATAACCTTCTTGCTGCTGCAGCTCCATCGCTTGATGTTCTTGCTGAAGTAGAACAAAGAGCTGGTGCTTTCGTTGATCTTGGTGGTAGACCAATGTCACTTAATCCAAAATGTATTTTAGTGAAAAGAGGAGGTAAGGCATTCAGAGAGTTCAAAAAAATTCTATTCCCTGACAGATACCAACCAATCGTGATTAGTGGTACTAATAACGGTGTAAATATCTACGAAGGAGAGTACAAGCTTATTGAATGTCCATACATTACTTCTTCTACGGCTTACTTCATCACTGAAGACTATAACAACAGTATGTTGAAAAACCCAATGTATCTTGGTTTCCACCAAAGACCAACTATCTACGGATATGACGACCATGTGGGCACACTTACACACGAGATTACATACGTTTCTTACTACAAGACTGGAGTAATCAATATTCCAATTTGAATGTATGGGTCACTTTGAGCCTAAACAACAAAATAAAGTAAAAAAGACGGTTGAATTCCGTCTTTTTTTTCTTATTATTAAAATAATCTTTATTATCTCACTATAATCATTATGAACAATGCATTCTTCAAAAGAAATTGAGTTATGGTTCCAGCTAGCCAAATATTAAAAGACAGACTTGCAAAAGAAAGCAAAGAAGCAAACAAAGAAACAGTAGCTAAGAAGGCGGTGAAAGCTAAAGTAGCTGTTGTAAATGATGACGTTATTACTGATGGAACTAATTTACTAACATCTGTTGAACATGTAAATATTCGTGGAGTAGATATTGCTGAAGAGCCTGCATTAGGGAAACCCGCTATAGAAATAGTAAATCCTACTGTAGAGACAAAGAACAAAAGAAACAGATAATTGGGGGCTTGTTTAGCACATAAGTATAGATAATGACTCCTAGTGAAATCGTACAATATGCCAGAACACTCTCAGGGTGTAGAGTCGACGAGATACCAGATGCTGATCTATACAGATACCTAAACGTAGAGTATAGGAAGCTACGGCAAGACGTCGCTGGTATTGATAAGAACTACAAACTACGCACCTTGACAACTAACCTTGTTACAGGTGTTTCCTCGTATGCACTAAGTTTACCCGTGCAAGCTCCGTGAGTGGTAGCTACAGGACAAATCAAGATTGATACGCTACACATCAAATATTACAATTCTATAACGTACCCTGTCAGGGCTATATACCGTGATTGGGACAACTTGGATAGATCACCCGAATGGTACGCAGTTAATCAATCGACAGCTAACCCTTTCTATATTATCACGGATAACTCTGTACAAATTTTCCCAACACCAACGGATACCGTGATCGCTGGTTTAATTATGACAGCCAACCAAAGACCGTACGATTTGACAAGCACAATGACTGAAGCGGACATACTGATTGAGAGAGAGTATCACGATGTTATCGCTTTCGCTGTAATACCGTATGTATACCAGCATAGACAGCAAGACGATAGGGTAGCTTATTACCAGCAACAGCTGGAGTTGAAGAAAAGACCGATGTTGACACAGCTAAAGAAAAGATTGATAAGACCTATGAAGTGATTCAACGCTACATTTAATGAATACATATACTAGATATGCAAAAGCTAGCAATCAACAAATTTTATGGGGGGATGTCGGACTCAGATGCTTATACATCTGAGGCTATGTCTTCATACCAACAAAATCTTGATTGAATGTCACAACCAGAAGTCTTGAAGTTGAATAGGGCTATGGAATTAGAAATCAACACATGATTAGGAGTGACTGTAGCACAGACAAATAGCTACTACTGGACTGATGCAGGTGAGGTGTACAACTCTTCTGGTGTTGTTGTGTATGCTCTACCAGCCTGAAAATTCTATAACGCTATAAAGTTTTGAGCTAACTTTATAGGTTTTTACATTCAAGCTGGGAGGCTCAAACTGACACAGACACCGCTTAGTTCTTCTTGAACGCCTAACTGGTTAGCTACGGCTATTGATTACGGTATCAACCCAGATTTAACACAATTCCAACCCGATGTGCAAGGTCATCTATACTGTCCTGCTGTAAACGACAGCGAAGATGTACTATATTTTATTTGAAAAAATGTTGTATACTCTGTACTTATATCTCAGCTACCTTTGATATCGCCTAGTTTGACGCTTGAGAGTAATGTTGTATGAGTGACTAGACAGTGACAACAGATATCTATATATCTACAAAGCGGTAGGAAATATTTTTGGGACTGATTCAGTGAACAACACGACTGATACGTAGATCTTTGACTGATGATTAGATTTGTATACACTACAAGAAACTATGACTACGTTGTAGCGTGAGCGGCGGCAGATATCTACTCAAAATTTTTTATGTCACAAGGGCAATCGTTCCAGTTATTAAGAACTTGACAGTTCACGCTTGATGACGCTTATGGATCACAAGAACAGCGAAGACATGCTTATTGATTGAAAACTCCTTACTGAAATATGAGTATGGTAGCAGACGAGAAGTCAGTGTTTATACCGAACTCATGGATGCGTGCTATAGAGAGTTATGGTAACAAGACTCCATGATTACCGCAAGGCACAGTTATAGAGATATTGAATGACGCACGACAGTATATTGGCGGTGTTTGGTTTGAGCCGGCAACCCCAGACGTTCTTTATGCTTCAGTACAGGACGCTAATCTTAATTGATCTATAATTAGGATACCATTCTTTAGGACACCAACCCCGACATACCAAGCAAGCGGGCTATACTACACAAAGAAGTATGTTATGTGAGTGTATAGAGTGAGAATAAAGGAGGTAGTAGTCAGAAAAGAAACGCCAGCCAACACAACACTAAGTATATACGTTGCGGTGGACGGATGAAAGACATATGAACTACTCAAAACTATCACATGAACAGATAGAAATATAAAGATATCGTCTCCAAATATAGTGAGACAGGGTTATGAATTCCAGTACAAAATAGAAATGACCACTACCAATACATCAGTCACACCTTTACTCTACTCTATGAGTGTTGAATATGAACAAGCTGAGCAATAGAGATCATATAGATACAAATGCTGTCAATGTTGACCCTATTGTTACGGATACGACACCATGATTTTGAGTTGAGGCGAACAATCAAAAGGTCAATCAAATGTGATTCAGATTTCTTGGGGCTTGGGCAGAGAGACCAGCGAAACCTAGGCGTTGAGATATGATCTACAACACTAAGACGAGAAAGATAGAAATATATGTAAGCGAGTTCTACCGCTGATGAACTGTACCAACCGTATCAAATGCGTATATCGCACAACCGTGAGACTATGCGGACGTTGCTTGAGTGCTTTGGTATACAGAGACAGGGGCTTGAACTCCACTGATGCCAGCTCCATCGGATCGAGAAAGAACAAACACGATTAGCTTTTGGGCGGAGCAACAAAGCTACTTCCTTAGGAACTACGCAATCATAGACGAACTTATACCGACATGAGTATATACACAGATATGATGACTATCTCTTGACTACGTAACTAGCACACTACCAGACAGTAGGGGCATAAAAACATGAATAATACCCTACACATGATACTATTTACTACTTTGAAACGTGTCATGGCTACAAAAGCAAGGTGAGACCAAGACAGAACTAAGGCTTATGAAGGGTGTACAACAAATAGCATATGATATGCACGAGATACCCGCAATGGCGTTTATAACCACGTGAACAGATAGTGTTGGTTGACCGATAACGGCAACAACAACATCTACATCTTCAGCTCTCGACTATGTGAGTCAAAAAGTCGTACGATACGGAAAGTTGGAAGAATGAGACATTATATCAGTAGAAGTAAGACATAATGCATGATCAGATCTAACCGCTACACCTTGAACAACATTCCCAACATCTACACAATACCAAACATGATTTAGTATTATAGCACAATAATGGCAAAATCGATGATAAGCCCCACAGAGGAAGTGAGGGGAACAATACCAAAGAAAGAATGACAACCATTACAGAACATCAATGTTTCTGGATGATTTTTGAACCCGTCGCAACCGTTAGTCTGAGCAGGTGCTATGGCGTGAATGCCAGCAACCCCACGTTGACCTAACATATCTTACGCACCGCTTTCATCACCAATGATGCAGTCACCGTCACCAGTTCCAAAAAATCAGTCATTCTCTTCACCAGCACAAACTCCTACACCTCCACAACAATTAACAGAGCTACAACAGTCAACACCTCCACAAAGACCTTCAGCAGGTGTGCCTGGTCAAAGGGCTACGCCAACCACACAACAACCTACACAAGATATATGACCACTGACAGATAACACACCGACAAGAGATATATGACCACTCACAGAAAACACACCAAATCAAGGAGCAATTGGTGAGGCGTTCAGTACGAACAAATCGTGAGCGGTGAAGCTTGCAGACAAAGCCTATAAACTAATATCTGATGCTGCTGCTAATGGAAGAGAGCTTGACGAGTCGACAAGAAAACAGATAGTGGACAAACTAGCTGAGGTAGGCGGGACACCTGAAATGGCACAAGATGCTATGTTTTTTCTAGGTAAAAGGTTTGATGAGAAAGGAACTAACGAGGTTACACTTTCACAAGAGCAGATAGCTAAGAACCAACAAGTAACAGACGTCCTGATGAATATGGATGACGAGACGATGCTACAAGCTATGAAAATGTCTGATATACCATCAGCAGTGAAACAATGAATATTTGGATCAGAGAAATACAAGGCGGCACTAGCTGCTAAGCGTGAAAAAGACAGAGTACAGTTTTTTAATGACGAGGTCTCAGATAGTAGGTGAGGATATGTCGCACCGAAAACAACAGCACAAGGCGTAAGAGAGTCGTTAGGTATAACCAATCCTGATGCTCAAACGACACAGGCTATAGCAGCAATCACTGGCGATGATAGATTGAGAACATTGTCATGAGAGATCAGCACGACTGATACAGAAATTACCTGACTACAACAGGAGCTACAAAATCTAAAGACAAACATAGAGGCGGAGTTCCCAACCAGCATCAGCAAATCAGCATTGAACGCTATCACTTACGATAGACAGATCGGTATAAACAACAAGCTACAAACAGTACTAGCTACACGTGAGGCTAAAGTGGCGGACTATGAAAGGGTAAGACAAGAGAAAGAGCAGGAGCTACAAAGAAGCCTACAACAACAGAAACAGACTATGGACTTCCTGGCAGCGTCAGACGGTGCAGCTCTTTTCGGTATGTGATTTGAGGAGCTAACACAGATGGAACAAAACGGACAGATACCAGAAGGTTATTCTAATATGTACCAAAACTATCAAGAGTGATTAATATACAACACACTAGCAAAATACGGTAACCCTGATAATGGTGATATGGACTTCATGAACCAAGCTCTACAGCAAGGACACGCACCACAAGACATTCTTGCTAACATGCTAAACCAAACTAAGTTCCAAAAGTCTGGTTTTGATAGTAAAATGCTTATGGAAACAGTGAAATCATGAGACGTAACCTACCAATTCAACCCCGAGACTGGGAGATATGACATACCAGTTTGACAATGATCAATAGCTTGACAGACAGAGGCTTGATACCCCGAAATAACTGATAGCACATTTTCTTTGTTTTGACAACAAGCAAACGACTACCCATGAAACACTGGAGCTGATTATCCAGCCCCAAAAGGGACTGCTTTTGTTGCACCGCAAGATGGAGTAGTGACATGATTATCAAAAGGTAAAGCATGAGAGATAAGGGTCAGCATGAGGTTTGCTGACGGTAGAACTATGACGACTGATCACATGGACGAAACGACTATACAACATCTACTACAATGAAAGGAATTTTCTTGAAGAGAAGTATTAAACATACCAGTTTCAGCAGGCGAGACCATAGGGTTTGTTGGTAATACTGGTAACGTCAAGACTAAAGACCCAAACACTTGACAATACACTTGGGTTAGAAAAGATGGGGTATTGCTAAGACCTGATCTAGCACATAGAGGGACACACGCTAGTGTATCTATATATGGAACTGATGGTAAAATGTACTCGGTACAACAGGCTGACCAAATGCTGAAGCAAATGTCCGCATCACACAAGGATCTGTCGTGATACTCACCAATGTTCACGAAGTATATCGAGTCTTGAACTATGCCAACACCCGCGACCCTCAAAGGTATGTGAATGGATAGTTACAAATTTGTTACAGAGGCTAACAAAGACTTTGTTAAGACAGCAAAATCAGATTTCGCTATGAAGTGATTTGATGTTACAAATGCTGGAACACTTACAAGAACGCCTAATGCTATTAAACAAAAGCTATTAGCTAGTATTGATGCAACTGCTTCTGCCCAACCTTCATTTGATAAGCTTATAGCACTAGTTGAACAGTATTGATCAGAGGTAATGCCAGGACAAATTAAGGATCAGATGACACAACTATACGAAGATATACTACTACAAGGTAAGGAAATATACAATCTGTGAGTCCTAAACTGACCCGATTTGGAGATAATGGAGGAAGTGCTTGGTGGTAGACCAACAAACTTGTCAGCAAAATTCAAATCGAAGGCTAGACTTATACAACAGTTTGAAAATGCTAGAAATACTTTCAACGACGCTGTAGCAGAAAAAGCAGGATCATATTGATTACTCTACAATCCTAGCCTGATAGCACAAAGAAAAGCAAAAGAAAACCAAGCAAACCAACAAAGCACACAAAACGAGTTTGCAGCATTTGACGAAGAGTACAACAACCAGTTTAACTATTAACAGACAAATATGGTACAATCACCACTTCAATCACCACTTCAATCAGCAATACCTATGTTGAATGTATCAAAGTGAATGATACCTATGTGAGCATCACCGCTGATGCCACAGAGACCAGCGTGACCGTTGCAGTCTACAGACTTTTTTCAACCAAAACAGCAGGGATCAGGAACATTGCAATCTCCTACATACACGCCAATAGACACCGAAAAACAGGATCGTATATTCAAGAATGTGTCATCTGATATCGAGAACAGATACAATATAGACCCCGATAAAATAGACGCGATAGCGGAGAGAGCAACAAAAGAAATGTGATTGCCTGCTGACTCAGACGCTACAAAAAGAGCTATGTTCTTTATAAAAAAGAATGAGGGTATAGAGTGAGCTCTTGATGAATACAAAATGTGAACATTCAAAAGAACGGGTAAAGATCTATGGAAAAGAGCGACAAACACCAAAACAGCTCTTGCAAAGATAGCAAATGAGTATTGACAAGACTTAGAATTAGATACCGCCTGAATGTCGTCTTGACGTTCAGCTATGCAGAGTGCAGAGAATGCCTTATCTACCTTTGGTGCTCTCATGGGTGTCGCATCTACCGTGATCGGAGAGTGAAGTATAGGAGCAATAGAATTTGTTGATAACCTAGTCAATGGAGGATTGGCAAGTAGGGATGTGTATGTAGCTATGGAAAGTAAAGGTGCTAAAGAGATGATGCAATGAATAGCGGATAGGCTACCTATCGAGGATATAGTGGCACTAGCGGAACAACACCCAAGGGCTGCTAAGAACCTATGAAACGCTTTTGCTGGTGCTATGTGAGTACTGGATATTGCTACACTTGGTGTTACTAAAAACCTCATCAAACAATGAGTATCAAAAATACCTACTGGTGGGCTAAGGTGAGCTATAAATAAAGGTGCAAGTATGCTGCCTGCATCAATACCAGCCTGAGCTAAGAGTGTATGACAATGAATGGCAACAGCTACTTCATGAACAAGAAAGATTATAGCGGATATGTCGGACTCAGCTTTCTTGAAAGTTACGTGATTATCCGAAAGAGCTAAGAGAGTTTGACTCTGATCAGGTAAAGCGACTGATGTATACAACACAATGAAGCGTGGCGAGGTGTCTAGCACAGAACTGTTTGAAAGATTTATGTGATCGGTTGATAAGGCTTGAAAGGATCTGTCTGATCTATGAAAGGCATACACCCCGATAAGAGGTATAACAAAACCTGTAGATGTCTCTATGATGAAATCAAACATAGACGATATCTTTAGCAAATACAGTATCAAGATCACAAAGGAGGGGCTAGACTTTTCAAATAGTTCTGTTAAAAATCTAGCATCACAAAAGGTAATACAACAAGCTTTTGGAGATATGTATAAAAGAGGTAGTATGACACCAGACGTTGCCCTGAACCTAAGAAGTGGGTTAGATGATCTAGTGAGCTACAATATTGATATAACACCGAAAGGGCAAGCAGTCGTAAAACAGATAAGGAGATATTTTGACAAGATATTGAAAGAAAACATAGAAGGTCTGAATGATTTGGATAGCAAATTCGCATCATCAAAGAGAACATATGATGCAGTTAAAAAGGACTTCTACAATAGAGATTGAACATTGAAAGACACAGCACTCAGCAAGTTCAGAAACCTTGCGAAAGAGAACAACGGTGAAAGATTGAAACGTATCATGAAACTAAACCCTAATGCGGAACACATATCTGATGCGATACTAGCTTTTGAGGATGTAGAAGCGGCTATCTGAAATAGCGTATGAAAGTACACACAATCAATATTGGTGGCTTGATGAATATGAGGAGCTGCTTCATGATTTGATTGAGATAATTTGCTACAGGCAGGTTCTGTAGGTCTGGCTATTCTTGCGGTGACTAATCCTAGGGTTATGATGGATCTATTACAAAAGATAGCGAAGGTAAAATGAAGATTGAAAGGCACAAAGACTACCGCAAAAGTATTTAGTGAAGGGCTAGAGACAAAGGTCTTGGACGGTTCATTCAACAAAACAGATGCTGAAGCGTTACAAAAAATAGTACAGGATAACCCGAAGGTGAAAGAGTCTATGTCTCTAGTGCCAGTCTCTGAATGAGAACTTACAGTATGAAAGACATACGATCTACCTGAATGACAGAAGCAGGTCTTTGTTGGTCAAGCACCACAGGTAAGAAGAAATATACAAGAGATCACCCCCGACTTCATTAAGACTAGATATTTACAAAGAGCCACAGAGGCTATGGAGAGGTCAACAAATAGTGATGCTCTTTAATCTTTCAATATAAAAAAGAAGGAGTTGGGTGGTCGCTTGACAAGAGAGGCTGACAATACAGCTATAAGCAAGCCAGTAGACGACGATGCTTATGAAGCATTTGAGTCTGCAATGAATGAGCTAGCAAACAACAAACTATATACTAACCCAGCCATGCAAAAACAACTAAAAAAGATGACTGATGATAAAGAAACGGAGTGGATGGTAAATAACCCAGACTCTGACGAGGTAAAAGATTTCTATATAAAGATAGAAAGAGAGATAGCGGGTCTAGACACAAGATACGATGAATACTCAAAAAAGATTGAAACAATAGAGAATATAGAACAAAGGATTGGTAAAGTTTGAAGGCAAAAAGTAGGTAAAGAATATAATAGAAAACAAGAGAAAGATTGGATAATAAAAAAAGAGAGGGTTATCGAAAGTATCAGTGAGGATTTCAATCTAGATCAATTTGCCGCTAGCGATATGTATGATACTATCAATAATAATAGAAGAAGAAATAGGCATATATTACCAAAAAACTTATCTTTGAAAAGCCCTACTAGAACCACATCGAACACAAACCAGATGAGGGGAACAAATAACATTTTACAACTAATATAACCATACATGGATAATTGGGCAAAGTGATTTCTAATTTGATCTACAATAGTTATTCTGTTTGTGATCAGAGGGCTTACATATAGGATTGAAGACCTTGAATTTGATCTTGGAATGGTACAAAAGGAGCTAGTACGGAAGACGGAGATACTCCACGAGAACACTAAAGGTGTTGCTGATTTACGTGCTGATTTCATAGATATGAACCACCTGTATCACTAGAAACACAAAACAAGCACAAATCATTTGAAAAATGAATATATAACCGTATGATATAGGCAGTTTTATAGAACACGGGGGTGTGTTGTGCTGGATGCTCACAGACCCCCGTGAGTATCCAACACAATACACCCCAAAAAGTGTATTTATTTTTGGATAAAAAAATGACACGAAGTCCGACAAACGTAGTTGCTTACACAGATTTGTATATATTGGAGGATGTGAACTGAGACGAGGTGCTAGACGCATCATGAGACCAGATCTACTTCATTTGACCATCAATACCATTTAACCCTACGCGACAATAAAATGGCGATATTCCCAACAACGACACCTACGGTTTGATCAGACAATACAGACTTCCTGTTGTTCTCTGACACTTCTGATAGCGACAATCTAAAGAAAAACACCCCGTCTAATATCGTGGGTGCAGGATTGCCGTGAAACACTACAGACATGCTACCAGCAGGTGCGATTAATCTATATATGACGCCAGGAGAGAAAGTAAAACTAGCTGGAGTACAGACAGGGGCACAAGTCAACAGTGTTGACAGCGTGAACGGGCAAACAGGTACAGTCCTGCTTGATCAAGACGATATACCAGACGGTTCAACGTATGTTAGGACAGAGAATAATTTCACTGCGGTAAAGGTAGCAGAGCTAAACGCTGCGACTAACCATTTATCAGACCTAAATAACCCACATCAAACGACACCTGCTAATATAGGTATTGGTAATGTAACTAACGATGTACAATTGTCTACGACAGCGTGAAATTTTTCTTCACTTGTAGAAAAATCAGACATCCAACAGCATTTGGATGACCTTTTTGTTGTACAGGATAGCGACGACCTAAATATAATTAAGAAAGTTACAAACAAGACTGACTTAATATGGAAAGCTTCGTTATGTCAAGTTTGGGGTACGTCGATTAATTATTATAGGTTTAACTTTGTGTCGTCAACTACATATGATATTAGGTCTATAGTTGTTTTTGGGTGAAACTTGTATTTATGTACGGTAAATCATCAATCTAGCGGGTCTTTTGCTGCTGATCTAGCATTGGGTTATTGGACGCTAATAGGTACAGGGTGAATGCCAGGCGGTGTTTCTGTTACTACAGGTGCAGGAGTGCCAGTGTTAGTTGGAACAAGTGTAGGTGACTTATACATTGATAATGTGAACAACCAATTATATATCTGGGATGGTGCGACATGGAACTTGTATGTTTCCCCGCTAGTGTTCCCAGTAACTGCATGAAGTCCAGCGGTAGCTTGAACTATTGTAGGAGAGTGACGTTTTGATCCAGCCAATGGTAATATATATATATGGGATGGTGCAGTATGGGTAGCTAATACATCTTGATCTACTGGAACAATCAGTTATCTTACTACTCCTGTTTCAATAGGTAATAGGCTTGTATTCTCTATAGGTGTCAATGCAGACACTATCGACGAAAGCGTTATATCGTATACAGCGTTACCTGTCCCAACTATAGATATGTGAGGTGTTACAACTACAGGTATACAAAACTTTGATAATAACTACATATCTAATTACGACGGTAGTACAATGAATTATACACAAATCACGCAGAATTTCACAGACACACCTAATCAGATTTCTTGTGAGGTTACACCGTTATTTGCTACAAATTTCACCGCTCCAGTAGCGACGCAATGGGTGGAAATTAAAGTTGACTATGACAACACCGTTGATGCGGTAGTGTCAAAGACTATCATATCTCTATTCAATTGAAATACACAAAGTATAGTGTTTAACACGGCGACAACTAGCGGTACTGTCGAGGTTTCTTGGGCTGCAGGTGATGCGACACTAAATATAACAAGCGGTAATGCTGCGTTCTTCTCTTTTGATCTAGTAGAGGCTTGGTGTTGGTATAATGGAGTGTCGGTAAACAACTATCAGAACAAAATACACATACACAACTGAGATATCACAGAGAATATAAACACTTACGAGAGCAACGTGTGAGTGACCCAAGTATACGACAACACAAGCACATTCATCAATAACGGAACAACAGTACTAAATACTGTGAATGTCACTAGTTTGACTGTTAACTGAGTAATCGTGCCAACAGCAAGCAATCTTGTTGTGGATGAAAACGTTACCTATGTAGCTTGAGAAGCGATAACAGCTGGCGAACATCTCTATAGAGATAACACAATCACTCAACCGACTGACTCTTGAGTGATATTAAATCTTCCATGAACAGGTAGTGTAGGAAACTTTTGAACGGCTTTCGTGAACACTACAGCTAGAAAAATAATAAGCACTATTATTTATACAGAAGGATGGAGAACGGGGGGATGAACTAATGAATACACTCTAACTTGAAATCTGTATGCTGCTTCTTGAACGCCTTGAGCATGAGCTATAGCTACTTGACCATCACTTGATACGCCCGCTCCACTTTCTGTTACATTATCTAGTACTATAGGGTTTAACGCTATGACTTTCGAGCACTTATGGGATAGCCCGACACTGTCTGTTTGAAATTATGTTATACAATTCAGTGTTAACACAATTTGATTAAACTCTGATTTCAATGTGAAGGGTATATCATCAGCGTTCCCAGACACTAACTTCTTAGAGAACAATGTCGCTTCTAATTCGGAAGCTATGAAAGTTGTGATCTTGTTTGACAACTGAGACAAAGTCATATTATCTGACAGTTCATTACCACTATACTACACATACGCAGGAGTAGCGACAAATACTGCAGCCATTGGAGCAAATGTAACAACAAAAGTAAGGTGATTAGTGAGTGAAACATGAGCTACCAACAGCAGCCAGGCGTGGTACGCATCTACAACTCCTGGAGTATTGTCGACAACACCAGATACAGATCTAACTTTTGTTGGAAGATGATATAGCACTTGAATAATACAAATCAGAGGTGTTGCAGATCTAAATCTACCGACATTCGATGTAGCAAACGCGTCATTCGTTGCACCTAGTGTAACCCAATACAAGTACTTCTTTCTTACTTGATGAGCGTTTATTGACTTCTCGTATAGACAAACAGGCTGATCAGGTTGATCTACACTGAACTACGAAACTAGTATAGACTCAGTGAACTGGAAGTCTATATGAAGAGACGATATCGATATTGCTATATGAGACACAAATATCAACAAAAGCTTCACTATCACATGATCTAAATATTTCAGATTTCGTTGGTTTGGTGGATGAGCTCAGATAGCTATAGAAAACATCGAAGTACTAGCATTCTAACCCTTTATTGTATCAATATAAAACATGCAACCAGTTATAGACATCCTCAACCTATCGAGAGAGGAAATAGTACGAACAGACACAATAACATTTGCAGGAGACACAATCGTAGGTAAGATAGCGGCGGGGATCACCCCTGTCTCTGGTAGAGTGGCAGACAAGTCACGATATATCTATAGAGTCAACGCAAACGGGGAAATGCTCAAACCAATAAACCCAACTACATCGCTATACTTTGATGCGTTAGGTCAACAGTGGTCACAAAGGGCGGCTTACGCCTACGCGTAATGATTTATTTATAATAACAATATAATAATGGTACGTATAGATATTTGACAACTAGTAGACCCTGATTTGTTTACAGATGCACCGCTAGCAGGTGTTCCTGTAGCGGGTGGGCAGAATACAACAGAGTGAGCACAGGGCGACTGATCTATTGCTACACCTATCCAGCTCGATATTAATTGACTGGTAGAAGAGACTGTTGTGGATACTGCTGCAGATTTTGGGGTTATATACGACGCTTCAGCGGGGCTACATAGAAAAGTTCTTTTGGACAATATGTCTCCAGTTGCATCTAACATAGCAATGTCACCTACAGCGGCTATAGTCAACAAGGGGTGAGACGATTTGACGGGCGTGGTCGGTACAGTATCAAAGCCCTTTTTAACAATACAAGGAGCTATTGATGCGGGTGCAAATTTATTGCATATATATGATGGAACATATGTGGAAGACATTACGCCAACGGGTTTCCAGATCAGTCTAACTCTATATAATGCTACTATAGCGGGAAACATTATAACATCAATTTTTAAGATCATCACAATACAGGGAATTTGAGATTGTTATATACAGTGAGATATATGAACTTCATGAAATGTGATACTAAACATGAGTTGATTAGCTTCTCACATTTGATCTATTTTTTCTATTTTCGATGCAGATATCAGGAATATTTGATATATATATAGTTACTCATGACTACCGTACGCATCGACACTCAGCGGGTGAGGTAAGGTTTCAATGTCTAATATCTATAATATAGATATTAGTAATGTTCTGATAGCTTGTTGACCAGCTGCTTGATGATTGCAGGACGTTAGGATTAGGGATATCGGATATATTAGTTGTACATCTCTTGTTACAGGCATAGACGAAATATGAACCACTGTTCATGTTCACGATGTGCCAGTATGTATTACGTCTGAAGAGACATTTACGTGTGCACCACTAAATAGTTGAGCATTAATCAAGATATGAGACTGTACAATTATCACTGGAGCAGCACTGATATATTGAACGTGAACAAATACTATTAATGTAGAGTCATACAATAATACATTGAGGAGAGCCACCACCTGAGATCTGATAGAGTGGACTTGAGCAGCAGGCTCAAGAGTAAGTATTAAGAGTCAATCAAGGATCAGCAAAGATTGGAGCACTACTTGACGTAGTTCCGCTATATTTGTGGACGATATACTGAACGTAAACGTTTAATTTATTATATAATCTTTCAAAATGAATATATCAATTTGTTCACATTGTGGACTAGATAGAACAGTAGAAGTATCATCATTCAGCAACGATTTTTTGGGCGGTATGGTAGAAATTGTTTGTAAGATAAACTATCTCAATGTTGGAGAAATAGCTAAAACCCAAATAGTCAGATTACAGTACAAGAGAGGAATGTTTATCGATCCTACAACTATGATCCAAAGCCCAAGACAAAATGTATGAGCAACTCTTTTTGACTCATATGATGTTGCTAATGCCGAATTGTCTGAAGCAACTGTCTCAAATATCAAGGCATTCATCACAACACTAGACACAAACAACTGTATTTAATTTTTGAGAATAGCAAGCATGTGAAAAACGTATAAACAATCTGCAGAGATAAACACGCAGATCAGACAAGTTGTAGGTGCTGTAACTATCACTAACGACGATTACATACTAGAAGTTACTGGAGCAGCAACTATCACTCTTCCAGCCATATCTTCCACTATGTCTTGAAATATCTGAGTGGAACTAAAAATCATCAATGAGGGGGCTTTCGCTATTACTATAGCACCTGTAGGCTCTGATCTTATCAATGGGCAAGCGTCTTACACATTTTCTGTAGAGGGTACATTAGTATTGACCGCTTTACGTTTGTTGGATTGGGACGCTAGTTTTATAGGGGCTGTTTCAACTACGACAACTACGGAGGTATCAAGTGCTACAATAATTACTAGAGCATTAGCTACCGACGCTCTAGCAACAACAATGACTATCACTCCAGTTTCTTGAACATATCTTGTGATCTCTTCTTGATCTATGTCTAACTCTTTGAATGGTTGACGTACTTTAGTTAGTATATATTCAGGTGGTGTGAGGGTGGCAAACAGTGAGAGACAATCAAATAACACAGCAAACCAATTAGCTAACCATATCAGTTGATTTACGACACAGGCAAGAGTGACGGTTAATGGCTCACAAGCTATAGAGCTACAATGGAAAACTAACGGTACTTGAATATCTAGTTTGTATGCTAGAACTTTATCCGTAACTAAAGTAGCATAATGATCTACGAAAGGGCATATTTACTGCAGGCAAACCCTACAGAATTACGACCGTTGATTATCTCTGGAGTAGGGCAAACGCCACTGAATGTTGAACGAAATAAGACTTCACAACTGATTATTGTTGAGTTTACACTCGCTCTGACCTGACCTGAATTAATATTATTGTACGCTGTTATTGATGCTTATCTAATATCTACTCGTACGTATACTACAGCGACGCAGCTTGATGCAAGTGTGACGGATGAATGAAACGTGCTAGCGGTAGCTACAGATATAGCGACATATACTATACCTGCATGAATACTATTTGACGAAGGAAACAATATAGAGCTATACATAGTGTGAACATTTGCTGCAAATGCAAACTCAAAAAGAGTACAGGTATACCTTTGAACATCCTTAATTTATGATACACTAGCACAGGGGCAAAACGATTGAAGTTTTAGGCTGATTGCTAAGGTGTTCAAGGACTGAACATCACAGAAAATAGGGGTGGATGTATGATATTCTGATGAAGTCACCCTATTCCCTGATGAGTATAGGTTCGAGGCGACAGCGGTGGATATGTCAATAAGTCAGATTATAAAGGTAGTCGCTACTTGAGTCGATACAAACGATATCGTCAAGAAGTTCCATAAGGTTTTCTACAACCTATAGTTTATTTTTCTTATATAGATATGACAAGAAGAGCAATACTTGAAATGCAAAACAGTATACTGAACCTACCCGAAAGTAACGAACCACTCAGAAAAGGGGATTGAAACACTGTTCGTAAATTACGCACAGATCAAGGTATAGCTATGTTTACAAGTTCAAAGAATGTGAATATTGTGTTTGCTACTCCTTTCACTACACCGCCTAGAATAACAACAAATTTCATGGACGATGCAAATAGTCCAGACCGAAAATCTGTTGTAACCTCGTCTTGATTCACTATGAAAATGAAAACAAGTTGGACGGGGAATATAGAGCGAACAGCTACAGCAAGACCATAACTTTATTTACTCATTATTCCAAAATGGTACAATTATCTTGGGCTATAAATACAGACGTAACTGGCACAGACTACGATTGAGCTGCAATTACACAAATGCAAATAGCACCAGTGTTTGACGGAGTGCTAGACGGTTTCCAATCCTCATACGACCCTGCATATAATCAAGAGACAGCTAAGACAGAGATTAAAGCTAAGATGACTGAAATATGAGTCATACGAGATACGGAAATTTAATTTAATTTATCAACATAGTAAGCATGGAGGACAGTGCTATATCCGCTCTAGATAGCCTGATAGGATCAGGTACAATGTGAACTGTCTTGGCACTATCTTTGATCTGATTGATCTATGTAGTCAAGGTGTTGCTTGCAACGAAAGACGGTGTTATCCAGGATCGGAAGACAATTAACACCGAAACTGAGAGAACTAAAGAGATCTTGAGAATGGAGAAGAACGAGGACAAACTCAAACAGTTTGACTTCATCCATAAGGTCACCGACAGTCTCCAAAAGATTGCGGATATGATCGAAAAGAACGAGAATGAAGAAAAGAGATACAGAGAGAAGGTCTCGGTAGAGCTAGATAATATCAAAACCAATTTTATTTCCTTGCCTTGTAAGTTATGAAAGAAATGATAGAACCCTCTAGTATTTTGGTACTCATCATGTGCCTATTGATTGTTGTTTTGTTTCTTGTTATATTCTCGCATAGGAAGACAGATAAGAAGGTGGACGACATATATGGCTCTATACACAATGATCAAGGAGAAAGTATTGTCAAAAAGACCTACGAACTGGCTGACAAAATATTTGAAAAAATAGAAAACTTTCATTCAAAAAAATAATAATATGATATACAAAATCATGATAGCACTCATCTTATTCTGCTTATGATTGAGTGCTTTGTTGTATTGACAAATAAGTCAAGATCATTGCAAATCTGACGGTTACTTGGTGTGACAGTTTGTAGTTGGAGAAACAAGTAAATATTGCTACATTAGGTGACAAGAACCTAAACACTTGCAAGTCTATGCCAACTTTGATACAATAGAATGATGTGAGGAGTTTTTGCATCTATATAGATAGAAAGAATTAATTCTTTTATAGCGTTATTTGTATAGACATGGCAAAGGGCGACTTCTACAGACCGTTCATAAATAAAGAGGACGGTAACTCAACGAAAGAAATACAAAACTGTCATCACATCTTGCCTACATCACGTCAATGAAGCAACTACTACAACAACAAGATCATGTTGTATCAGTCTGTCCATGACGCTTTACATAGAATGTATGGCAATGCTACGCCTAGAGAGCAATTATTACAATTGCTGTTTATTAATTCAAAAGCGTTGTCTGCAGAATTTAAGAGCGACATTCTCAAGGTTCTTGAAGAAACGGACGATGAATACTATTACGAAAATTGAGTTTTAAAACCTAGAAAATAACATGACAAGAAAAATCAGTAAAATAGTGATCCATCATTCAGTGAGTCCGAGAGATCAGACACTGGCAAAATCTATAGCTTCTTTTGATGAGAACCATAAGAGGTTACACAAGACCAAAAATTCACTTAATTACTATATAGCCTACCACTTCGTCGTAGCGGGTGATTGATCATTCCTACAAACAAGACCCATTAGTGAAGTAGGATTTCATGGAAGTGATGCAGCAATAAACAAAGAAAGTATTGGGATATGCCTGACATGAAACTTTGACATCGAAACACCGACAGAAGAACAGTACGAAACCCTGAGAATGATCATAAAGAACTTTCCCGACGCTAAGTTACACACGCATAACGAGTTTGCAAAAAAGTCTTGCCCGTGAAAAAATTTCAATTTATCCTTAATAGAAAAAAGCATTATGTTATTCTACGAGAAACTCCGAACAGACAACTACAAAAAAACAAATGAAGAGAAGAGAATTTTCAAAGACCCGCAAGCTTTCATAGAAAGAATGAAAAACCTGAATAACGATGAAAGATTGTCAGAAAGCACTTTTCTTCTAGCAATTCTAGTCGAAAAACTGGGCAAGACTAATGTATAGTTAGCTACGATATGTAGGTGCGTTTAGATTTTTTTTAGCTACGGTGTGACCTATGAACTACTCTGATTTGACTACTTTGATAGCGTTTATTGTGACATTATGCATAGTTATCGTCGTATCACTGCAATAAAAAACACACACTTGATAGTGTGTATTTTTTTCTATAAGGATTTAAAGTGGGTGTTTAATAAGTAGTTATTTACAAATATGCAAGTAACAAATAAAAATATATAATAAGACTATAGTCGAGGACTAGCGTATATCTATTGGTTTGATAAGTAGTGGATCTGTCTTTTGTAAGTAGCACTCACAAATTAGAACTTTGCACAATGTGGACTTGCTTTTGCTAGCATTCCGACTGGGGTACAAAATGTACCCCCGTTGATTCATAGTCATCTACCCCTTATTCTTGTGGTTCTCCTTATGAAATATGTCGAGTATTTCCTTGCTACCGCTTTCATCAACCGTGAACTGTACACGTAGCGTATCGGATAGCCTCTTTTGGAAGGTCTCACCATCTGACAAAATCTTTGTGTTACGTCAGAGTAGATCCTGCTGATTGAAGTTATCTACAGCATCTTGTGCGTCTCTTATTTCTTTGTTTGTAGGTTCTTTCATTTGTACAATTAATTATAAATATGTCGATGTTCTCTATCGACGCTTGTTTCACTCTTAGCGTGCCTTTTGATGTATAATCACACACAGCTGTCTATTATAAGTTGAAACTCTACAGCCTGTTTTTCAAAACAGCTGACCTCCTTTTTTCGGAGTATCAGTTGTAGATCTCAGCGGTCTTCATGCATCATCTCGTTTTTGGTGATATACCAACAACTCAAATCGTATAGGAGAGTTCATCTGTTGCGGAACGCTTGCACTGTCGTTAGTGCTAGTTTCTCTTCTCTCGTTAGTGAGTCGAGTTTTTTTTGGTCTTGTGTATTATGCATCCTGTCGATTATCATCTAAAACATTTTTTTTCTCCACCCTGATCATTCTTTCAAAAGAGAGCATAGAATTCTTCTCGCATCTCAGTGGTCTTGTCATCTATCAATGACCTCATGTCCTCCTTGTATTTCTTAGGTATTTTTCATTTTATTTTTCGGTGAGCAATAGCCCTTTCCGATACGTGCAGCCTTCTTGCTATGTCAGCTGCCGTTCCTATTCTTTTTAAGTTCATGTTATTTTACCTCTGATAAAAGTTCGTTATTTAATAGTTTCCCAATATATCTGTCAATTATTCTCATTATATTTTTTAATAGTTTTATTTCCACGATGGTCTACGAAAGATATCTCATTATTGTTGTCGTCATATTCGCATTTTCGGTATTCTAAATTAGAGTCTTTCCAGCTTGTTCGATTCCCCTTGTCGTCATAAGTTAGTTTTTGAATATACCTCTCAGAGTCTTCACGGTATATTAATTTATCGTTTTGATCATAGACCGATAGAGACCAATAACCTATATCATTTTCTTCATATATTTTATTTCCTCTCTCATCAAATCAAACAATATGATCTTCATTATATTTTATCTCATGTATATCTTTTTCCTCCATTCAAAGAAACAAGGGCACAAATTTATCTGTTATCACTAATACATCGTCTTGATTTAGTTTCATTCCATTTTACATCAGATAAAAGCACATCCATTCTGTCTGCCATTATTTTATTAAGCTCAGACGCTCCCGTGGTGTCAATCATCTAATTTTATCGACTCAAATCGTATATTTGAGTTGGATCAATTCTTTTGCGAAAGCTTCAGAAACTACAACGTCATGATCTGTGTTGATCCCGTCATAAGATATCGTCCAACTGTCTTCTTCACCAAACCATTCTGTAACATGCAGTTTTCTTAGTATATCTACTGTTTTCATTTTCAACTAAATCTCAAATCTAAAATAATTTCCCTTAAAAGTATTTCCATTGTTCTAATGCTAAGATCAACCTCAAGATCAAGATCAAGATCAAGATCACTCTCAATCTCAATCTCAAGATCAACCTCAATATCAACCTCAATATCAACCTCAACATCAATATCAACCTCAATATCACCATCAATATCAACCTCAAAATCAAGATCAATCTCAGTCTCAATATCAATATTGAGATCAACCTCAATATCAATCTCAATCTCAATCTCACTCTCAAGATCAAGATCAAGATCAATCTCCAGTTCGTTCTTGCGTGTCTGGATAGAATGTTCTTTCGATTTTACTCATTAATGATTTTACGTATAAAATTATTTCAATCTCAAGATCAACCTCAATCTCAAGATCAATCTCAAGATCACCACCAATCTCAAGATCAACACCAATCTCAAGATCAACCTCAAGATCAAGATCAAGATCACTGTCCGGTTCGTTCTTGAGTGTCGTGATGTGTTGTTCTTTTTATCTTACTCATTGATAATTTTAAATATAAAATTATTTTAGTACTAACCTCAACGTCAATCTCAACGTCAAGCTCAATTTCAAGATCACCTTCAACATCAAGATCAAACTCAAGATCAATCTCAGGCTCAATATCAATATCAACCTCAAGATCAATATCACCATCAAGATCAAACTCAAGATCAACCTCAATCTCAAGATCAACCTCAATCTCAAGATCAATCTCAAGATCACCACCAATCTCAAGATCAACACCAATCTCAAGATCAACCTCAAGATCAAGATCAAGATCACTCTCACTGTCCGGTTCGTTCTTGAGTGTCGTGATGTGTTGTTCTTTTTATCTTACTCATTGATGATTTTACATATATAAATTATTCAGTCCATACAGGTACTGAATCGATGATCGCCTTAGCCTCTGCTGACACAGGGATACATTCGGCAACCCCCTTCAAGCGTACTAATGGAACTATGCTTGGGAATTTACATTCATCAGGCTTGCTTGTCCCTCTTGTAACAAGCTCTCAACACTCGGATGCCCCCTCCCATCTTCGCATTCTTCTTGCTTGCAACAGTGTGCATGTACTGGTTGCATTACACTCGTCTTTCATATATCCTACATATACTCACGCAGATGCTGTGCGGACCAGTGTGAATTCAAGTCATTCGGTGTTCACCACTGACGAAAAACATTCTGACTTCTTGATGTATTCTACTCAATTGATTATGATAGTTGTAGTCATATTATTATTATTATTGTAATATATATAAAGTTCCCAACATTGGGACAGCTACCCACTTGCGTGCAGGTAGTTGTCCTTATGTTAATCTCACCATCAAGATCAATCTCAATATCACCATCAAGATCAAACTCAAGATCAATCTCAATCTCACCATCAAGATCACCCTCAACATCAAGATCAATCTCAATCTCACCATCAAGATCACCGTCAAGCTCAACATCACCCTCACCATCAAGATCACCGTCAAGCTCAATTTCAAGATCACCCTCACCCTCAACATCACTCTCACCGTCAAGCTCAATTTCAACCTCAAGATCAATCTCAATATCAATCTCAAGATCACCGTCAAGTTCACTCTCAAGTTCGTTCTCAAGTTCGTTCTTGAGTTCGTTCTTGAGTGTCGTGATGTGTTGTTCTTTTTATCTTACTCATTGATAATTTTAAATATAAAATTATTTTAGTACTAACCTCAACGTCAATCTCAAC
>Ga0163153_10001209_pt1 | contig 41251 bp, 31 predicted proteins | sample OliLakLV19MP6IB1_FD_148629 | JGI IMG/M metagenome (GOLD analysis project Ga0163153, IMG submission 148629) | Freshwater microbial mat bacterial communities from Lake Vanda, McMurdo Dry Valleys, Antarctica - Oligotrophic Lake LV.19.MP6.IB-1 | ecosystem: Environmental > Aquatic > Freshwater >... | reverse complement strand
CCCTTCACCCCCTACCCCACCCGGCCGCTCGCCGGGCGGGAACGTGTGACCTATCCTCCGAGCCCCGGTCGGGAATGCCCCGACCGGGGCTCTGACTTTGGCCCTTTCGACCCCCGTTAGGAGCGGCCCGCCCCATGCCCAGCACCGGCACGATCACCCAGGTCATCGGCTCGACGTTCGACGCCCAGTTCCCCGACGACCAGCTCCCGGACATCTACAACGCCATCAGCATCGACGAGGCGACCCCCGTCGGAAAGCTCGTCCTCACGGGCGAGGTGCAGCAGCACCTGGGCGGCGGACGCGTCCGGGCCGTGGCCCTGGGCTCGACCGACGGCCTGCGGCGCGGGATGTCGTGCGTCGACAGCGGCTCGCCCGTCCGCGTGCCCGTCGGCGAGAAGGTGCTCGGGCGGGTGTTCAACCTGCTCGGCCAGCCGATCGACAAGCTGCCGGCTCCCGTCGGCGCCCCGACCCAGCCGATCCACAAGTCGCCCCCCGAATTCAGCCAGCTCAACCCCAACACCGAAATCCTCGAGACCGGCATCAAGGTCATCGACCTGCTCTGCCCCTTCGTCCGCGGCGGCAAGATCGGCCTCTTCGGCGGCGCCGGCGTCGGCAAGACCGTCGTCATCCAGGAGATGATCGCCCGCGTTGCCCGTAACTTCGGCGGCTACTCGGTGTTCGCCGGCGTCGGCGAGCGCACCCGCGAGGGCAACGACCTCTGGCGCGAAATGAAGGAAGCCGAGTACTTCGACTCAGACGGCAAGAAATGCCACGTGCTCGACAAGGTCGCGATGGTGTTCGGCCAGATGAACGAGCCCCCGGGCGCGCGTCTGCGGGTTGCGCTCTCGGGGCTGACGATGGCCGAGAACTTCCGCGACGAATCGGGCAAAGAGACCCTGATGTTCGTGGACAACATCTTCCGCTTCACCCAGGCGGGCTCGGAAGTGTCGGCTCTTCTGGGCCGCATGCCCAGCGCCGTCGGTTACCAGCCGACGCTCTCGACCGAGATGGGCGAGCTTCAGGAGCGCATTACGTCAACGAACAAGGGCGCCATCACGAGCGTTCAGGCCATCTACGTCCCCGCCGACGACCTCACCGACCCCGCGCCGGCCACGGCGTTCGCCCACCTCGACGCGTTCGTCGTGCTCAGCCGCGGCATCGCGGAGAAGGGCATCTACCCGGCCGTCGATCCGCTGGCGTCGACCAGCCGCATCCTTTCGGTCGACATCCTGGGCGCGAAGCACTACGGCGTTTCGCGCCGTGTGCAGTCGATCCTCCAGCGGTACAAGGAGCTGCAGGACATCATCGCGATCCTGGGCGTCGACGAGCTCAGCCCCGAGGACAAGCTGACCGTGAGCCGCGCCCGCAAGATCGAGCGCTTCCTCAGCCAGCCGTTCTACGTGGCCGAGGTGTTCACCGGCTTCCCCGGCGTCACGACGCCGCTGACCGAGACGATCTCGAGCTTCGAGCGCCTGTGCAACGGCGAGGGCGACGACCTGCCCGAGGGCGCGTTCATGTACGTCGGCACGCTCGACGACGCGCGCAAGAAGGCCGAGAAGATGAAGTAAGCCTGATACCGCGAAGGCATCGAGGCATCCAGTGACTCCAATAGACCCCCGGCGCGAGCCGGGGGTCTTTGCTTGCGCGCAGGGACGCCGGACCTGAGTCTTCGAGGGTCCGGATCCCGGCCCCGCGCACAAAGTCCGGACCTTCGCAAAGCCAGGTCCGGCGTGGGGATCAAGTGCCCGACAGTGCGGCGGTGAGCGCCTCGACGTCGCGGGCCTCGATGGCCTTGGGGACCGGGTCGCCGGCGTCCTCGTCGCCGGGGGCGACCCCGCTGACGGCTCGGGCGCTCAGGGCGCCGTACCGCTCCAGCGCCCGGTCGCGCAGCGCCTTGAGGCGGTCCTTGTCGAGCGATCCCAGCTCGAGCACGCCCCGGGCGTAGTTGCCCTCGTTCGCGGCGTCCATTCGGAAGACGGTGAGCAACTCCGGCGAGTGCTTGTGCACCGCGAGGTGCGGCGCTCCGAGCATCACGCCGCTGTGCGAGATCACGGGGTCGAACGAGAGGTCCTCATCGTCGGGGTTCGCGACGTTGATGACGACGAGCGACCAGTCCTTGGGCTGCATCTGGCCCATGGTGGGCTCGATCCACACCCAGCCGGCGCCGGGGTGCCAGTATTCGACGAGCCAGTGCTCGTAGAGCATCGGCGCCCACGTCGGCAGGTGCGCGACCGTGCGCGCGGGGATGCCGTGGGCCCTCAGGAGGGCGGCGGCCAGGTTCGCACGGCTCGTGCACGAGCCGCCGCAGGCCAGGCCCTTGCTCGCGTCGAGCGTGGTGAACGCGGCGCCGGGCTCCTGCCCACGATTGGATGACGTGAACCGGAGCACGCGCTGGACATACTGCTCGACGCCGCTGCAATCCTCGCCGAGCTTGCGGGCCTGCTCGACGATCTTCGGGTCGTCGGACTGAACGCATCGCGTGCTGCGGAGCCAGACGCTCGTGCTCGGGAGCGCCTCGGGTTTGTCGGCCCTGGGCAGGGGGATGTCGGGCGTGTCCATGACGAGGACGTCGCAGACCCAGCGGATGGTGGCTCCCTCCGCGGGCGCGTCGACGGTGACCTCGCAGAGCCAGTTCAGGCCGTCGTCTCGCTTGAGCCAGCGCCAGCTCTTGATCGCGTCGGCGGGGGTGGAGGTGACGGTGAAGGTGAGCGGAACCTGGTTGCGGTGCGTACCGGGGATGGGGAAGGTCACGACGCCCGGAACGCCCTCCTCGCGCTGGCGGACGGACGTGGCGGCGCTGGCGCGGATCACGCCCGCGCCCTGGAGCATGTGCTTGGATCCTTCCCCCCCAGAGGCGGTGGCGGTGACGGGGGTAGCGGGGTCGACGACCTCGAGCGACGCTGCGTCGATCCAGGCGAAGCCGCCGCCGAGCTCCATGACGCCGAAGACGATCCGCTCGGCGTCGGCGTCAATGACGCCGACAATGTCGTAGGTCTGCCACTTGTCGGTGAGGATCCGCCGGGAGTCCATGTTGTCGAAGAACCCCATCTGGCGATCCGGGCGGTCGACTCGCATCCACATCTGGGCGCAGCCGGCCTTGTCGCCCAGGGCCTCGGTGCGGACCGCGGCGCGAAAGCGCACCGTCTTGCCGCGGTAGGGCTTGGCGTCGAGGCTGCGGATCATGTTGGAGAACGTCTGGGCGGGGCGTTGTGCCGGTGCGGACAATCTCGCGCAGCGCAGGCCCTCAAAGGGCCTGTCGTTGACGACCTCGACCGAGTACCCCGCTGAGGCCAGCGACGGGGGAACGAGCCAGCCCTGCGGCGGCTTGCCGGCCTCCTGGTCTTCAAAGGTCCACGTCAGCGGCGCGGGCGGGGGTGTAGGGGCGCCCGAGGGTTGACCGCAAGCGCCGCCGAACGCGGCGCCGATGATCGACAACGACAGGAGTCCGGCGCCGAAGGTCGAGAGAAGGCTGCTGCACGCCATCGGGCAATCCCTTTCAGATGCCCCCCGCTGCTTCGTATACCGGCTCAACGGGCGGGCGCCTCGACTTTGGCATTCCCTCCCCGCATATGGTCGGGTCGAGTACGGCCGCGCGGGGATTCGCGATCGGGCGGTACCGGAGAGCTGGCGATGATCGACACCAGGAAGGTCCAGCGGCGGACGCTGCGGTTCGAGTCGATCTCGCAGCTGCGCGACGAGCTCGCGCGGATCGAGGCCGCGCACGCCTCGGGCACGCTTCGCACCCTCGGGAACTGGTCCGTAGGCCAGATCCTGGGTCACCTCGCGGCGTGGACGGACTACGCGTACGACGGCTACCCCATGCGGCCGCCCGGGTGGGTACGGCTGCTGGGGCGGCTGATGAAAGGGAAGTTTCTCCGCTCCGAAATGCCCACGGGGTTCCGGTTCCGCGGGGCGCCCGAAGGGACCTACGGGGTCGAGCCCCTGGAGTTCGACGACGGGATGCGGCGACTGCGACTCGCTCTCGCCCGGCTTGAGGCAACCGCCCCGACGATGCCCAGCCCGGTGCTCGGACCGCTTGGGCACGACGAGTGGATCCGGCTGCACCTGAACCACGCGGCACTGCACTTGGGGTATCTGCGGACGACGCCGTGAGCGCCCAGACCCTCGGGATATAAGCCCGTTTTCATCCATATCTGCGCCAGATCCGCGGGTATTGTGTATTCGTGAGCATGAGGCGCCGAGTGAGTACAAGGGCCCCCGTGGCACGCAGTCTTGGTGCGCGCGAACTCGTCGCAGTCGAGGTGCATTCATGACGAGCGCCCCGGCCGCTGATCGGACAGGCGACCCGTTCACCGGGAGCGCGGCGTTCTATCGGCAGCTGGTGGATTCGCTCCCCGCCGCGGTGTATACCACAGACCGCGAAGGCCGGATCGCCCTCTACAACGACGCGGCGGTCGAACTCTGGGGGCGCCGGCCCGAGCCCGGCGAACAGTGGTGCGGCTCGGGGCGGATCTTCAGGCCCGACGGCTCGGCGCTGGCCCTGGATCAGTGCCCGATGGCGGTGGCCCTGCGCGAGGGCCGCGCGGTTGAGGGTGTGGAGGTCATTGTCGAGCGGCCCGACGGCACTCGCCGGAACGTGCTGCCCAGCCCGCGTCTGCTGCTTGACGATTCGGGCGTCGTGATCGGCGCCGTGAACATGCTCCTGGATATCACCAGCCGGCGTCATGCCGAACGCGCCCTGCGCGAGAGCGAGACCATCTTGCGCGAGGTGGCGGACACCGCGCCGGTCATGATCTGGATGAGCGGGCTCGACAAGGGCCGCTACTGGTTCAACAAGCGCTGGCTCGACTTCGTCGGGCGCCCGATGGAACACCAGATGGGCGAGGGGTGGGCCCAGAGCGTACACGCCGACGACCTGGAGCGGTACATTGATATGTACCAGCGCGCGTTCAACGCCCGGATGCCGTTCACGATGGAGTACCGCCTGCGCCGCGCTGACGGCGAGTACCGCTGGATCCTGGCCCACGGGACGCCGATGCAGAACGCCGACGGCGAGTTCACCGGGTTCATCGGCACCTGCGCGGACATCACCGAGCGCAGGAAGATCGAGCTGGAATGCGAGCAGCTCCTCGTGCGTGAGAGCGAGGCCCGCTTCGAGGCACAGACGCTCAACGAGGTGAGCCGGGCCCTCACCAGCGAACTCGACATGCACCGGCTCGTCCAGGGCGTGACCGACGCGGGGACGAAGCTGACCCTGGCGAGGTTCGGGGCGTTCTTCTACAACACCACCGATGCCGCGGGCGACTCGTACACGCTCTACACGCTCACGGGCGCGCCCCGCGAGGCGTTCGAGAGCTTCGGTCTTCCCCGCAAGACGCCGCTTTTCCAGACGACGTTCGAGGGCTCCGGCGTCGTCCGCTGCGACGACGTGCTCAAGCACCCCGACTACGGGCACAACCACCCGCACCACGGCATGCCCGCCGGGCACCTGCCGGTGCGGAGCTACCTCGCCGTGCCCGTGATCTCACGCGGCGGCGCCGTGATCGGTGGGCTGTTCTTCGGTCACCCCCAGCCCGGGGTCTTCACCGAGCGGGCGGAGCGGCTCGCCGGCGGGCTCGCGTCGCTGGCCGCGATTGCGATCGACAACGCCAAGCTCTACCAGTCACTGGGCGAGAGCGAGGCGCGGTTCCGCACCCTCGCCGACAACATGGCCCAGTTCGCCTGGATGGCCGACGCCACGGGCACGCCGTTCTGGTACAACCAGCGCTGGCACCAGTACACCGGCACGACCACCGAACAGATGCGATCCGCCGGATGGGCCGCCGTCCACCACCCCAAGCACGCCCAGCGCGTCACGCAGTCGATGCAGCGGGCGTGGGACAGCGGCGAGCCGTGGGAGGACGTCTTCCCCCTGCGTGGCAAGGACGGCGAGTACCGCTGGTTCCTCTCCAGGGCCCTGCCGATCCGCGACGAGCGCGGCCGGGTCACCCGCTGGTTCGGCACCAACACCGACATCACCGAACGCCGCGCCCTCGAAGAGCAGTTGGCCCTGCACCGCGCCGAGCTCGAACGGCGGGTCGAGCAGCGCACGCGCGAGCTCACGGCCTCCCACGAGCGGCTCCGCGTGGCGGAGCGCCTCGCCATGATGGGCACGCTCGCCGCGGGGCTCGGGCACGACATGGGCAACCTGCTCGTGCCCGTGCGCGTCCGCCTCGATTCGCTCTCGGCCCAGCCGCTGGGTTCCCAGGCACGCGAGGACGTCGAGTCGATCCGCACGTCCGCCGAGTACCTCCGGCGCCTCGCGACCGGCCTGCGGATGCTCTCGACCGACCCGCAGCGGTCGCCCGCGGGCGATACCACCGACGTCGCCGACTGGTGGGCCGACGCCGCCGGCGTGCTCAAGAGCGTGCTTCCCCGCGGCATCGCGCTCGAATCCCAGCTCCCCGCCCATACGTGCCGCATCGCACTCCCCAAGGCGGCCCTCACGCAGGCCGTGTTCAACCTCATTCAGAACGCCGGCGACACCATGCGCGAGCGCGGGCGCGGGACCGTCACCGTCACGGCCCGTGGTGACGGGGACGCCGTCGAGCTCAAAGTCGCCGACGACGGCCCGGGTATGACGTCCGAAGTGAAGCGGCGGTGCATGGAGCCGTACTTCTCTACCAAGGCCCGCGGGATCTCGACGGGGCTCGGGCTCGTCCTGGTCTACGGCTTCGTGAAAGAAGCCGGCGGGACCGTCTCGCTCGACTCCGGACCCGGCCGCGGCACGACGTTCACGATGCGGTTCCCGTTGATCCGGCCGTCCCACGGCGCCCTGCCCAGCGCCGTGCCGCGACTGGCCGTCGTCAACGTTAGCGACGACCGCATGCGCTCGCTCATTTCCGGCGAGGTGCGGGCGATGGGCTTTGAAGTCAGCGCAACGAACGCACCGACAACGCCCGCATCGCTGCTGGTGCTCGACGACGCCGCGCCCCTGGAATCGACCCCCAGCGACCCGCCGGTCATCTTGCTGGCCCACCGCGAATCCAACGGCGACGAGCGGGTCCAGGCGATCGGGCCCAGGCCCGGGCTCGCGAAGATCCGCGACGCGCTGCGCCGGGCGGCGCACCAGACCGACCCGCCCCCTTCCCCGATCCCGCACGCGCCACCGCGCGATTCCACCGACCCGAACTGTTGAGGATATGACCGTCGTACCGACCAAGCTGAGCGTTCTGTGCGTCGACGACAACCTCCACGTCGCCGACGCCCTGCGCCTCAAGCTCTCCCGCGAGAGCGCCTTCGAGTGGCAGGGCTGGCTCACTACGGCGGACGACCTGATCGCGACCGTCGAGCGCGATCACCCGGCGCTCGTGCTGCTCGACCTGGACCTGCCGGGACGCGACCCGCTCACCGTGACGGCCGAGCTCACCCAGCGGTGCCACGCCGCGCGCGTCGTCGTGTTCTCCGGGCTCGTGCGCGCGGACCTCATCGACCTGGCGCTCGACGCCGGCGTGTGGGGATACGTCTCGAAGAACGACGGCGAGGGTGAATTGATCAGCGCGCTGCTGAAAGTCGGGAACGGCGACATCGCCCTCTCCCCCGAGGTCGCGGCGTTGTATTACGGCCGATGAGTGCTTGAACCCCCGGATGGCGCACGCCCCGGGTCGGCCACCCAAACGGCCAGCCCCGGCGGGAACACGGTCTCGCCGCCCGCCACCACGCGAACGACCCTGAACATCTCCGCCGGCGGCGCGAGCTTGTCGAGATACCCCCACGCGCCCGCGTCGAACGCGGCCCGGATGGAGTCCACGTCGCTGTGGCCGGTGTACACGATCGCGCGGACATTGGGCGAAACATCCGCCAGCCGCCGGATCTCCTCGAGCGGATCGCGACCGGGCATCGACAGGTCCACCACCGCGATGTCGGGCTTGAGCGCGGCGACCGCGTCAACCAGACTTTCCGCGTTCGGAAGCGTTCCCACCAACTCCATGTCCGGTTGGGCCGTGAACAGCCGCTCCCACGCCTGTCGCAGCTTCGGCTCGTCGTCGGCGAACAGCACCTTGATCATGCGGTTCCTCTGGTCCTCGCCTGCCATGGACAGCCTATCGGGTGGGTATTCGTGCGCCAAGGTGCATGAACCGTTCGTGGCCAAAAACTTTCATGCCCCCGCACTTGTATCAGGGTAGATAAACCCAGCCCCAGTATCCAAGTAAATTTGCCTTCACTGCGATATTTCCGCAGCGGGTCGGCGCGGCAGCGTCGATCCAGACGCAAGGGACCCGAACGGTCGCACAACAGTCGCGACAGCTGGCCCGCACGGCGGGTTTGATCCGTTAGGAGTGTAAAAATTGTCGTCGCCGCGCGAAGCGTCGGGGTTGCGCGACGCCGCCCAGCACGCCCATCAACCTCAACGAAGACGACCGGGGCGAGGCGGAATTTCACCCGAGCTGGACCGGTCACGTGCGCGCGAGGGCAGAGCGCACTCGACGCCCCAGCCCATGCGATCCACGCGCACTCCCACGCGCCAGGCACAGTCCCCCGACCGAAGAGAGTCCGCATGAAGGTTCCGCCCCTCCGTCGCCATGGGGGGCTGTGTCTCTAGCAGTCTGTTGAAAAACGTTTCGAGCCATCTTTGTCGAACCCTTTCAAGCCACAATCTGCACCCAAACCCCGGTCGCGGCACCAGAAAAGCGCCCCGAGTCAGCGGCGCGAGGGGTTTTTCAACAGCCTGCTAGCTCGCTGACACAAGCCCCACGCCCCGCGGGAGTGCACACCCTGCGCGGCTGCGGGACCGAACGCCCGGCGCGGAGCCGTCGATGGTGAAGTGGTCCTCGCTGATCAGGCCCGCGTCGACGGCCATCATGACGATGCGGTCGCTGAACTTCTTGGTGATGTCCAGACGATCCAGCCGTTCGCGGTTGACGCTGAAGACGCTGTGGTCGAAGCAGGGCTCGTCGGGCGTCATGTCCAGGAACCAGCGGCAGAGCATGTCGAAGGTGATGCGTTCGCACAGGGCCCGCTCGGAGCGGACGGTGTAGAGGGTCATGAGCACCAGCGCCTTGAGGAGGCGTTCGGGCGGGATGCTGGGGCGGCCGCCCTTCTCCGCCGGCGCGTACGCCGCGGCAAAGGTGCGGCTCATGGCCGCCAGGGCTTCGTCGGCCATGCGCTTGATCGGCCGCAGCGGATGGTCGGCGGGCACGAGTTCTTCCAGGTTGATCTTGACGAACAGGTTCGGCTGACGGTTCGGGCGTCCTCGCATGCCAACATCTTCGCACTCACGCACCGACCGGTTGCGCGATCTCGCGGCCGGGGAGTGGGTTTTTCAACGGCCTGCTAGACTGTTTCCAGACACGAATTGCCACAAAACTGCCACAAAATTCCTGGTTCGTGGGGATCGAAGGAGGAAGACCAATGTCAGGGATCCATGCTGCGGCCCAAGCCCAAATGAAACCGTCCGCCCCTTCCCTTAGTCATCGCGCATCGATGCACAGACTCGCCCGACAATAACCACTTACCGCGACGATGGTGGGGTCGCTGGAGTGACCGTGTAGTCGTGAAACGCGGTCACCAGACCGCCCGACGTCTTCGGATCGACCATCGTGTCGGTTTCCCGAGCAGTCACAAACCGGATTTGGCCAGAGAGTCTCGGCAGGAACGCTTCGGTTGGATGAACTCCTTTCTACCCGATACACTCTGCCTCCCCTGAGACAACGTACCTCCGCCCATCCCCTGTCCACGTTCGCCCGCCTCATGCGGTCGGACGTGATGCGCTGGCTGGCGGTTGTCGTCCTGGCTCCGATGATGGCCATACACACATTCAGCGGGGCGCAGTTCCTTGCGCATGATCACGATGACCACGGAACGCACTTGCACGCCGTTGGTCCGCTGACGGGCGCCGAGCTCGCCGCGGCGGACCATGCCGACGATCACGGGCACGACCATGGCGTGCAGCCTTCAGACTGTTCTGTCCCTTGCGACGGCGCTGAAGGTGAGCTTCAGGGCGAGGTTCCCGAAGGCGTCATCGTCTCGATCGACGTCCACAAGCAGCTGCCCCCTCGCGGCACGGACCTCGGCAAGTCGTTGCTGCCCGCGATGATGTTCGTGATCGCGGTCTTCGCCATGCCGCCGTCACCGGACTTTGACCGCCACGTCGGTTCGCCGGGCGGCGCTGCGGGCGGTGGTCCATTGGACCTTGTCGCGCTGAGCGCAAGCGACCGGCTTGTGCGCACCAGCCGAGCCCTGCTCATCTAGGAAGCGGAGCAACCTCCCGTTCGTCGCCCTTCGATGCAGGCCGACCCCTGCCGCGAATGAGCGATGGTGTGTGTTGGTTCCTCCACGCTCGCGGTTCGCCTTGCGGGCGGCTCGCGTTCCTCGAAGCAGGAAGCCCCTCGTGAAGAACTCATTGCTGTCCGACCGCGGATACCACCGCGCGCTAGCCTGTCGCCGCGGCCCCCGCCGTGCTCCTCCGCGGGCTGGGAGGCTGCTCGCTGGTCTCGTGCTGGTCGCCGGCGCGGGGGTCGGTTGCCAGTCGTATGAGCGCAGTCCTCTCGACCTCGCCGCGACACGGGAAGCGTGGCTCGCTCGCTCGCCTTCCGACGAGACCGCGCGCCAGTTCGCCGACAGGCTTTCGCAAGCGGAAGGCCGGGGCGATGCGGGCGCGTTCGACCCAGCCGATGGCCTCACGCTCGCCGAGGCGGAGCCGGTGGCTCTCGTTTATAACCGCGACCTGCGGCTGGCACGGCTGGAGGCCAATGTCACGCGTGCGACCGCCGACCATGCCGGTTTGTGGGACGACCCCGTGCTAGGCGTAGATATTGAACGGATTGTCTCCGGCGTACCGGACCCGTGGGTGGTTGCGGGAACCGTGGGATTGACCATCCCGATCTCCGGACGGCTGGCCGTGGAGAAGGCTCGCGCCGGAGCGAACTACGCCGCGGAGTTACAGCGCGTGGCTGCACAGGAATGGGCCACGAGGGCGGCGCTGCGGGAGCTGTGGGTGCAATGGTCAGCCGAGACCACCAGGCACGCCCTCGCGACGGAGCTGGTCGAACGGCTCCGCGCCGTGTCCGCGCTCGCCGAGCGTCAGGAGCAGGCGGGGGTAATGTCCAAGATCGATGCCCGGCTGTTCCGAGTCGAGCTGGCCGGCAGCGAGGCAGATGTGATCACGGCGAAGGCAAGGGCGAAGGAGCTCGAACTTCAGCTCCGTGACATCCTTGGCCTTGCCCCGGATGCTCCCGTGCGCCTCATCGAGACCGTCGCCTTTGAGCCGAGGGGCACCGACCCTGCCTGGCTCCAGAGCATGATGGAGAGCGCCAACCCCGAGCTCCTGGCCGTGCAGAGCGAATACGACGTTGCCGAGGAATCGCTCCGACTCGAAGTGCGCAAGCAGTACCCGGACCTGACTATCGGTCCGGGATACGGCACCGACCAGGGCGACGACCGAGTGCTGCTTGGCCTGCGGCTGCCGATGCCCCTCTGGAATCGCAACCAGCAGGGCATGGCCCAGGCGACCGCCCACCGCGAGGTTGCACGCGGCCGGTACGAGAACACCTTCGAACATCTGGCGTCGAAGCTGGCGATCGCCCAGACGAGGTTCGATGCCGGCCGTGCCGTGCGCGAGGCTGTCGAGTCGTGCGTGCTCCCCCTCGCGGACGAGCAGGACGCCGATGTGCGTCGCGTTGCGGAACTCGGGCGCGTCGATCCCCTCCTACTGCTCCAGGCGATCAAGTCTCAGTACGACACCAAGGCGCGGCTCGTCGATGCCCGCGCCGCGGAGGCCATCGGGGGCATCCGGCTCGATGAACTGATCGGGCCGCCCGCACCGACCTCTTCCAGCAAGGTAACTGCATCGCCTCCCGCCGACCCACAGACCCCCCCACCAGGAGGCCGCCCATGAGTCGCCCGTTCGTCCTGTGCCTCACCATCGTAATCGCAGGCGCGCTGTGCGGCTGCGAGAAGAAGCCCGAGCAATCAAACGCCACGTCGGGCGGTACCGAGGCGCCCGCGCCCACCAACCGTGTGGACATCAACGCGGCCGTCCGCCAGAACCTCGGCATCACCTTCGCCAAGGTCGAGAGCCGGAACGTTGCACGCACGCTCCGCGTCCCCGGACGATTTGAGTTGCTCCCGACCGCCAAACGCGAATACCGGGCCGCCGCATCGGGAACGGTGGAGTTGCTCGTGCAGCAGTACCGGGCTATCGCGGCGGGCACGCCGCTCTACCGGCTCGACTCACCGCGCTGGCGAGAGATGCAGAAGGAACTTGCCGACGCCGAAGCGTCGGTGAAGCTGGCCCAGGCGGGCGCGGACAGCATCGGGCCGCTGCTCGCGGCCCACGAGAACCACCACACCGAGATCCAAAAGGCGGTGGACCTCTGGACCGCGCGGGTGAGCACGCTGGATCAGCTCCAAACCGCCGGCGGCGCTCGCGGCGACGAGGTTGCCCAGGCCAAGGCCGCGATGGCATCCTCCCGATCGGACCTCGCCGAGACGCTGGAGAAGGAAGCCGAACTGCTCGCTCGCAAAGCCGAGACGGCGGCACACCTGGACGCAGCAACCTCGCGTCTGGCATTCCTCTACGAAGCTGCCGCCACGCTCGTCGGTGTCAACGCCGCCGACCTCCGCTCGCCCTCGCCAAGCGATGCGAAGATCCCGCGGTGGCGAACCATCAACGGCATTGAAGTCCGGGCGCTGGCTCCGGGCATCATCGACGCCGTCAACGTCGTCTCGGGCGGCGTGATTGATCAGCACGCCCACGTCCTTTCGACCGTGCAGCCCGACCAGGTGCGATTCCGGGCCGTGGGGCTCCAGAGCGACCTCCCGCGTCTGGCCGATGGACAGAAAGCCAGCGTTGTGGCGGCGCAGGCCACGAAGGGGACGGACTCAAGCGAGGCCGCTTCACGCTTCACCGGCACGCTCACGCTCGCGCCCACCGCCGACCCCGAGCGCCGCACGCTCGATCTCATCCTCGCGCCGGCTGAGGGCACAACCGCTCCGGCGTGGGCCAAGGCGGGCGTGTCGGCGTTCCTTGAAGTGGTCACGAGTGGCAACGGCGGCGACGAGCTCGCCGTGCCGCTCAAGTGCGTCGCCCGCGACGGCACCGCCGCGATCATCTTCCGCCGCGACCCCGCCGACCCGAACAAGGCGATCCGCATGGAGGCCGACCTGGGCCTCGACGACGGCCGCTGGGTGGTCATCAAAAGCGGCGTCGCCGAGGGCAACGAGATCGTGCTCGACGGTGTGTACCAGTTGATGGTCGCCACTAGCGGCAGCATCACCAAGGGCGGCCACTTCCACCCCGACGGCACGTTCCACGAAGGCGACGAATAAACCAAGGCCGCAGGATCCAACATGCTCAAGCACCTGATCTCATTCTCCCTCAAGCAGTCCACGCTGGTCATCCTCATCGCCGCCGCGCTGCTTGTATACACCCTGGCACGCCTGCCGAAGATGTCGGTGGATGTCTTTCCCGAACTCAACGCGCCCACCGTGGTCATTCTGACCGAGGCGGGCGGCCTAGCCGCCGACGAGGTGGAGCAGTATGTCACGTTCCCGCTGGAGTCGGCGGTGAACGGACTGCCCGGTGTTCGGCGCGTGCGCTCGGCATCGGCGATCTCGCTTTCGCTGCTGTGGGTCGAGTTTGACTGGGGGACGGACATCTACCGCGCCCGGCAACTGGTGGGCGAGAAGATGGCGGGGGCAAAGGGGAGTCTGCCGCCGGGCGTGGAGCCGGCCATGACGCCGATCTCCTCGATCACGGGCGAGATCATGCTCCTGGCGGTCTCGTCGCCTGACAAGAGCGTGAGCGACCTGGACCTGCGGGCCTACGCGGAGTTCGACCTACGGAACAAACTGCTGGCGATTCCCGGGGTCTCTCAGGTGTCAGCCATCGGCGGCGAGTTGCCAGAGTACCAGATCAACGTCAAGCAGGACCGTCTCGCGTTGTATGGTCTGACGGTGCAGGATGTAGTGGAGGCTGCCCGCAAGGCGCACAGCACCGCAAGCGCCGGGTACCTGAGCGACGTGGACCGCTCGGAACTCCCGATGCGCCAGGCTGCCCGCGTGACGGGGGTGCGCGACATCGCATCGACCAAAGTCACGATGAAGAACGGGCTACCGATCACTATTGGCGAGGTAGCAGACGTCACGCTCGGCGGCGCACCTAAGCGCGGCACGGCGGCCAACCAGGGCGTGCCCGCCGTGGTACTCACTATCCAGAAGTCGCCGGGCACCAACACGCTCGCCCTCACCGAGCAGATCGATGCGGCCCTCGTGCAACTGGAGAAGAGCGTCCCCAAAGGGATGGTCGTCAACAAGGAAGTCTTCCGTCAGAGTCACTTCATCCAGCGCTCTGTGGACAACGTCTTCAAGGTGCTCGTCGAAGCGACGGTCATTGTCGGCGTGATCCTGATCCTGTTCCTGCTCAACGTGCGGACGACGATCATCACGCTCACCGCGTTGCCCCTCTCGCTCGCGGCGGCCTTGCTCACCCTCGACATGCTGGGGATGACCCTCAACGTGATGACCCTGGGCGGGCTGGCCGTCGCCATCGGCGAACTGGTGGACGACGCGATCATCGACGTTGAGAACGTACACAGGCGACTTGAGGAGAACGCGCTGCTCCCAGAGGCCCAGCAGAAAGGCTTCGTGCAGGTGATCTATGACGCGAGCAACGAGATCCGCTCGTCGGTGGTGTACGCGACGGTCCTTATCTGCATCGTCTTCCTCCCCCTCATGTTCCTCGACGGGCTCGAAGGTCGTTTCTTCAAGCCGCTGGCGGCGACGTACATCGTCTCGATCATGGCCTCGCTGGTGGTCGCACTCACCGTCACGCCCGCGATGTGCAAGCTGCTGCTCAAGCCCAAGGTCGCGAAGGCCGGCGGTGAGCCAGCGGTAGCCCACAAACACGGGCACTCTCAGAGCGATGGTTTCCTCGTACGGTGGCTCAAGCGGCGCTACGAGCCCTCGCTGCGCTGGTCGCTGAACCATCGCAAGCTGGTTGTCGGAGCGGCGCTGGCGACGACGTGCTTGTCACTGCTGCTCGCCCGCACCTTCGGCACCTCGTTCCTCCCGGAGTTCAACGAGGGATCGTTCACGGTATTCGTGTCGTCTCCACCGGGCACCTCACTGGGCGAGAGCAACCGTGCCGCCGAAGCCATCGAGGCCCGACTCATCAAGATCGAGGGCGTCAAGAGCGTGACGCGGCGTACCGGACGGGCCGAGCGCGACGAGCACGCCGAACCAGTCAGCAACAGTGAACTGGACATTCTCGTGGAAGCGGGCGGCGACAAGGCCGTGATCCGCAAGGAGATCGCCGCGATTGCCACGGCGGTACCGGGTGTTACGGTGCAGATCGGCCAGCCTATCGAGCACCGCCTCTCGCACATTCTGTCGGGCACCCCCGCGGCAATCGCGATCAACGTCTACGGCGAAGACCTTTCCAAGCTCCGCCAACTCGCCAAGCAGATCGAGAGCGAGCTCAAGGGCTTGCCCGGCGCTCGCGACGTGACGGCCAACCGCGAAGTGCTCATCACCAGCGTCCCGTTCCGGTATCGCCATCAGGAACTCGCAGCGGCGGGGCTGACGCCCGCCGATGCCGCCGAGCAGGTGCAGATGGCCCTCTACGGCGAAGAAGTCGCCGAGGTGAATCAAGGGGTCCGTCGCTACGCGATGGTCGTTCGGCTCGATGCTTCGGAGCGCGAGCGGATCGAGCAAGTGCAGGGCCTCATGCTCCGCGGCACGGCGGAGGACGGCAAGCCCGGACCCACCGTCCGCCTGCGGGACGTGGCCGACATCGGCCCCGAGAAAACGCCCAACATCATCGCCCGCGAGAACGCGCAGCGGAAGGCTGTGATTTCGTGCAACGTCGCGGATGGTTACAACCTTGGAGACCTGGTCGCGGAGGTCAAGGCGCGAGTGGAACCGATCGTGCAACGCGAGGGCTATCTCGTGGAGTTCGGCGGGCAGTTCGAGGCCCAGCAGTCGGCCAGCCGGACTCTGTTGTATGCGGGAGCGGGTATCACCATTATCATGCTCATGCTGCTGCAACTCTCGACCGGCTCGCTGAAAGTGGCCGCGCTCGTGATGATCAACCTTCCCCTCGCCACGATCGGCGGGATAGCGGCGGTCTTCATCACCGACTCGCTTCTGCACGCGGGCGGGGGGACGGGGCTGGTGAGGAACACACTCGCCCTCTTCGGCATCGGGTCAACCCCTTATCTCGCTCCTGTCCTCTCGATTGCGAGTCTGGTGGGGTTCATCACGCTCTTCGGCATCGCCGTCCGCAACGGTATTTTGCTCGTGAACCACTACCGCCACCTCATTGAGTATGAAAATAGGACCATCGCGGAGGCAATCGTCCAAGGTTCGATGGAACGGCTCGTGCCGATCCTCATGACCGCATTGTCCGCCGCCCTGGGATTGCTCCCACTCGCGCTCGCTTCGGGGCAGCCAGGCAGCGAACTGCTCGCACCTCTCGCAGTTGTCGTCTTGGGCGGACTGCTCACATCCACGTTCCTGAACCTCTTCGTGGTGCCCGCTGGGTACGCCCTCGTGCATCGTGTCGGTTTGTCCGCTGCGTCTGCCGACGATCATTCTCAAAGGCTTTCGCTGCTGGGGCGTGTGTCCCGGGCGTTCAAACGTCGCACGCCCTGAACGGTCGCGCGCGACCAATGGAACCGCCGTACTCATCGCAAACCGGTTACACTTTGAAAAGGAGTCCCCATGCGTCCGAACCTGATCCTGATCGCTGCACTTTCGCTCGCCCCGCTCGCTGCCGTGAGCACGCTCACCGGGTGCGAGGAGAAGAAGCCCGCTGCCACACCCGCAAAGGCCGACGACCACGGCCACGATCATGGTCCGGGCGGCGAACACGCCGCTCCGAAGGCCGGGCACGGCGGCGCGGTCATCGCGCTCGGTGAGCAGACCATCGGCTCATTCTCGGCTAAGGCAACTCGCGATGAGAGCCAGATCGTCGCAGGCAAGGACGCTCCCATCGACGTGACGGTCACACCGACCGCGGGGGCGAGCGCAAAGGCCGTCGCCGTGCGATTCTGGATCGGTACGCAGGACGCCAAGGGCTCGGTCAAGGCCAAGGCAGAGATCGAGAACCCCCAGGAACCCAATCGCTGGCACGTCCACGCCGAGATCCCGAACCCCCTGCCCGCGGCCAGCAAGCTATGGGTTGAGATTGAAGACGACAAGGGCGGCACCAGCGTCGGCAGCTTCGACCTCAAGATGTAACGCGCTGACCGCGACCAAGAAGTGCCCTCCGGCAGTCCGAGCTGCGCTTCCGGCCGATCCTGCCGAGGATGCCGCGCGCGTTTGTGCTCTGTCAGGCTTCCCGGTGATCACGAGGCCCAAGTTGAGCGTTTGAAGACTTCCCCTGTTCACCCGCGAACCCAGGGATTGGCGGCGCGGCATATACTCCCGGTGAGTATGCTCCATCGCTCCCCCATGCTGAATCTGCTCCTCGCAGTCCTGCTGGCGGTTTCGCCTGCATTTTGCCTCTGCGGGCCGAAGGCTTCTGGAAGCGCCACCTCGTGCTGCTCGGCGGTCTCCGAGGCGGCCGCTTCAGGCTGCTGTGGAGCCAAGGGCGGCGGGGAGGCCGGTCGCAGCGAACGCTGTGGTGCGGCTGGTGTCGAGGACCAACTCCCGGGCAACGATGGCTGCGACCGTTGCGAGGGTTCGTGTGCGTGCAGGACGGCCCCGACGATGAAGGCCGAGGCTCCGGCGACGGTGTCGCTCGGCGCGTCCGTGGCCACCCCAATGGACTTCGGCTTTGGCGTCATGCCGACCCGTGCCGACTTCGCCGCCGTCAGCGGGATCGATCGGATCGAGTCGAGGACCGTTCCCCGGCCCCTGACCACGCTGCTGCGCCAGCATTGCGCGCTGACCATCTAGCCGCCGGCCTTGTTCCTACCGCCTCGCCGAGTGGCGCCGCCACATCGCGGTCGGTAGTGCTGCACTCGCTTCCAACTTGTACTGGCTTCGTGCTTACTCGCAGCCCGGCCGCGTCCGCTCCGGCGTGACGCCGCGTTTCGGGACCCGCGTTGTGGGCTTCGTACCGCTGCTTCCGTCGTGCGCCTAGCCATGGCCGGCGCGCCGTTCGGACGCTCTCAATCCGTATTCCAAGGACATTCCATCATGACTTCCAAATCTCTGCTCGTGTTCGCGTTCCCCGTGTTCCTCGCCGCCGGCCTGCTCTCCGGCTGCGCGGGGACGTCCCAGCCCGCGCCCGCGGCGTCGGTCGATGCCGCCGCACCACTCACCGGTTCCTCGGCCACGCTGATCGTCCACGGCATGAGCTGCCCCTTATGCGCCAACAACGTGGACAAACTGCTCATGACCGTTCCCGGCGTCGAGTCGGTCAGAGTGGACATGGGCACTGGCGAGGTCAAGGTCGCGCTTGCCCCGAGCGCCCGCGTGACCAAGGCGCAGCTCGCCAAGGCCGTCGATGACAGCGGCTTTACGCTCACGGAGGTGCGCGTCCCATGAGCAGCCCTCTCCAAGATTTTTCCGGCACGCACCGGAGACCCAGTTCGGCACTGCTCGCTCTCGGACTTGGCTTGCTCGCTCCCGCTGGTTTGGCCTACGGCCAGGAGGCGACCAACACACCCGCCGCGACCCAGCCGGGCGTGGGCAAGTGGTACCTGCGCGAGCGGGTGCAGTACCTCAAGCTCGGCGATGATCCCTCCCCGGAGGACCGCGATATCGACAAGATCGTCGCGACCACCGCCCTCACCTACGGCATCACTCGCGAACTCTCCGCCACCCTCACGCTTCCGTTCACGCTGAGTTTCGAGGACCCGGCGGGCTCTACCGGGACGGACACCGAGTTCGGTGCGGGGGACGCTTCGCTCTCGTTCAAGTGGCGGCCCTTCCAGTGGGACCTCAACCCGGTCGATTCCGTCCGCGTGGCATTCTTCGGAGGCGTTGAGGCCCCAACCGGAACTGGCGACCTGGGCAGCCACTCGTGGGACCCATTCGCCGGAGTCGTCTTCACGTCCATCCTGGGTCGGCACGGCTTCAACCAAGCCCTCTCCTACAAGTTCAACACTGGTGGGGATGAGTTCAACACCGTGGCGGGCGACGGCCCCGACGATGCCCTGCGCTACGACACCTCTTACCTCTTTCGCCTCGACCCCGCCGAGTACTCGGCGGACACTTCGGCGGCCACGTACCTCACCCTCGAACTCAACGGCCTGTACGAGACCAACGGCGACAACGAGATCCTCTTCGGTCCGGGCGTCCTCTACGAGGCCCGGACCTTCGCCGTCGAAGCGACCATCGGCTTCCCCATCGTTCAAGATGTTGACCATCGTCCCAGCACCGACCTCATGGTCACGCTGGGGTTCCGCTTCCTGTTCTGAACCTCACTCCCCGGAGTTCACCATGCGTTGCACTTGCTGCACATCTCAATCCACGCCCCGTGCCACCGGCGCGCGTCGCTTCGTTCCAGTTCTTGTCGGCGCCGCGGCACTGACCGCGCTCGCCGCGTGGTCCTCGTTCTCTCGCGGCGATCCGCTCGGCGCATCCGCTCACGCCGCCCAGCCGGGCGACCACGCCGGGCACGCGCCCGCCGCCGCCGAGGCGTACACGTGCCCCATGAAGTGCGAGGGGGCCAAGACCTGTGACAAGCCCGGCAAGTGCCCGGTCTGCAAGATGGCTTTGAAGCAAGTCGCCGGGGGAACATATTCCGCCACGGTCACCCGCACACCCGACCCGGCCAAACCGGACGACGGGGTGATCGCGGCGGGCAAGCCCGTCACGCTTCGCCTCGCGCTCAAGGACCCCACGGGCGCGGCGGTGACGAAGGTGGACACGGTGCATGAAAAGCCCCTGCATCTGCTGGTCGTTTCCAAGGATCTCTCGTTCTTCGCGCACGAGCACCCGGCACCTCAGGAGGGCGGCACGTTTACTGTTTCATTCAAGTTCCCAGCCGGGGGCGACTACACGCTCTACCACGACTTCACCCCCGCAGGCGGCGTCCAGCAGATCGCCCAGGTGCCGGTCAAAGTCGAGGGCATCCCCGCCGCGCCGGTCAAACTCGCCGTCGATGACAAGACCCCCAAGACCATCGATGGCTACACCGCCGCGCTGGGCACGGGCGGCCCCGTGAAGACCGGGGCTCCGGCCAAGCTCACGTTCACCCTGAGCAACGGCACCGCGCCGGTCACGACGCTTACCCCGTACCTGGACGCGATGGGGCACCTGGTCGTGCTCAGCGAGGACGGCCGCGAGTTTGTCCACAGCCACCCCGTAGGAGGCCACGAGGGGCACGCCGCCACGTGCGGCCCGACAGTCGCCTTCGAGGCCCACTTCAAAACGCCCGGCCTCTACAAGGCGTGGGGCCAGTTCAACGTCGGCACGAAGGAGAAGGAGCGGATCATCACCGCCCCCTTCGTCTTCGAAGTTGCGAGAGGCGGCAAGCCCGCCGATGACCGCGGCGAGGGCAAGGTCAAGGATGGCGGCGCTGGCCACGGCCACGACCACAAGTAATCCCGCTCCGTGTGCAGCCAGAAGGCGTCTGAGGTGAAACTCAAAGCGGGCGACCCGGTTGGGTCGCCCGCTTGTCTGCATGGAGGAGGAATGGTCAAGGCCGCAGCGCCCCGCAGCGATCACGCCGCGATCGTCGCCTGCGCCTGCTCGCTCCACGGCCCGCGTTCGCCGATGGGAGAGACCCAGCCAATGGGCTCCCGGCGGTGCGGAACACATTCCCGGCGGCTTGAAATGAGTTCCAAACGGCTTGGAATCAGACGGCGACACAATCCGCTGGCCGGGGCGCGAACCGCGCGGGGGCGGTGGATGTATATACTGGGGGGGAGTATACTTGCTCAAAGGAGATTCGCATGAACACGACGACTCAGACAATCAAGACGACCACGCTCGCCATCGACGGCATGACCTGCGGGCACTGTGTGCAGGCCGTGACCAAGGCCCTGTCGGCGGTGCCGGGGGTGAAGATTCAGTCGGTGGCGGTGGGATCGGCGGTGATTGAAACTGCGGATGGCGGAACCACGGGCAAGGCGGTGGCCGCGCTCGGTGAGGCCGGGTATCCGGCGAAGGCGCCCGCGGATGTTCCGGTGACGGCAGCGACGACACCCGTGCGGAGCGGCGGCGGTTGCTGCGGCGGCGCGAAGAACGCGATGCCCGGCGGCGCTCCCGGCGCGAAGGCCTCCGGCGGTTGCTGCGGGTGAGTGTGCGGTGGAGCATCGAGCGAAGGAGCGATGACGATGGCCAAGAGCAAGGCGAGCACAAACGGCACTGAGCGTGCGGCGCGCCCAGCGCTGAACGGTGCGGCGTGCGGGTGCAAACCGGGCGCGGGTCCGCTGGTCGGTCCGGCCCGCGACGGCGTCGGCCCCGGGGCGCACGCGGTGGGTGTCGATGCCAGCATCAAGGCCGCGAACCTGAAGCACCTCAGGCGGATCGAGGGTCAGGTGCGGGGCATCGCGGCGATGATCGAGGAGGACCGCTACTGCGCCGACATCATCCAGCAGGCCGCTGCAGTGCAGGAGTCGCTGCGCTCGGTGGCGAAGAACCTGCTCAAGAACCACCTGCGACACTGCGCCGCCGATGCGTTGCACGAGCAGGGGAAGAAGCGTGAAGACATGATCGAGGAAGTGCTGGCGCTGGTGGGCAGGATCGCGCGGTAAACGCCGGCGGACACGAGGTGCTTTATGGAACCAGTAACGCAACGGGCCGACCTGCCGATCGAGGGGATGACCTGCGCTTCCTGCGCGAATCGGATCGAGAAGCGGCTGAGCAAGCAGCCCGGCGTCACGTCAGCCAACGTGAACTTCGCCACCAAGGTGGCGACGGTGAAGTACGATCCGGCGGCGACCGGGCCGGCGATACTGGCCAAGGCCGTGGACGACATCGGGTACAAGGCGAGCGTGCCCCCGGCGGCAGAAGCGAAACAGGGCGCGACGAATCCGGCCCACGGTCACGCGGGCCACGATCACGCCGCGATGGTCGCGGCGCAGACAACGGGGGAGCACGCCAGGCACTCGATGAGCGGTGGTGTGGGGGGAGAGGATCACACGGCCCACATGAACGTGGGCGAGGGGGAGAGGAAGCGGCTGCTCACCAAGATGATCGTCGGCGCGGCGCTGTCGCTGCCCGTGCTCGTCATCACGATGTCCCACGGGAAGATCGAGGCGTTCAACGTCTCGTGGATCAACTGGCTCCAGCTCGCGCTCACGACGCCGGTCTTGTTCTGGTGCGGCTGGCAGTTCTTCCGCTCGGCGTGGAAGGGCCTTCGGCACTTCAGCGCCAACATGGACACGCTGGTGGCGATGGGCACCGGTGCGGCGTACCTCTACTCGCTCGCGGCGACGATCTGGCCGGGGTTCTTTGCGGGTGTAGGAGGGACCGGCGCGAACGCGGCGCACGGCGAGGCCACGATGGGCGGCATGAAGATGGTCCCGGTCTACTACGAGGCCGCCGCGGTCATCATCGTCCTGATCCTGCTGGGCAAGTACTTCGAGGCCCGGGCCACGGGCCGGACGAGCGCGGCCATTAGGCGCCTCATCGGGATGCAGGCCAGGACCGCTCGCGTTATTCGAGGTGGGGGAGACGGCACCGAGCAGGATGTACCCATCGAATCCGTGGTCGTGGGTGACCGCGTGCTGGTGCGCCCCGGCGAGAAAATCCCCGTGGACGGAAATGTCGAGAGCGGCCAGTCCGCGGTGGACGAGTCCATGCTCACCGGCGAGAGTGTGCCGGTCGAGAAGGCGGCCGGCGACAGCGTCTTTGGCGCGACGATGAACACCACCGGCGCGCTGCGACTGGTTGCTACCAAGGTCGGGGCTGACTCGGCCCTCCAGCAGATCGTGCGGCTTGTGCAGGAGGCGCAGGGCAGCAAGGCCCCGATCGCGCGGCTGGCCGACCGCATCAGCGGCGTGTTTGTTCCCATCGTCATCGCGATCGCCCTCGTGACGTTTGTGGTCTGGTGGTTTGTCTCCCCGGTGGGCTCTCGGCTGAGTATGGCGCTGGTTACGGCCGTCTCCGTGCTCATCATCGCGTGCCCGTGCGCCTTGGGGCTAGCAACGCCGACGGCGATCATGGTGGGAACGGGGCGTGGCGCGGAGAAGGGCATCCTGATCAAGGGCGGCGAGGCGATGGAGACCGCCCACAAGCTGACCGCCATCGTGCTCGACAAGACGGGCACCATCACGCACGGCAAGCCCGCCGTGACGGACGTCATTCCGGCACCCGGGGGTCAGCTCGATGAACGCGAGCTGCTTCGGCTGGCCGCATCAGCCGAGCAGCACAGCGAACACCCGCTCGCCGCGGCGATCGTGCGTGAGGCCATGGCACGCGGGCTGCCCCTCACCGAGCCGATCGGCTTCCAGGCCGTGGTCGGGCATGGGATCTGGGCCACGGTGGACGGCCGCGGCGTATTGGTCGGCAAGGCGGCGTTGCTTGAGCAGCGCGGCATCCGCTCCACGCTGGCGGAGAGGGCCGCGGGTCTGGCGGCGATGGGGCGCACACCCATGTTCGTCGCGGTGGACGGCCGCGAGGCGGGGATCGTGGCGGTCGCCGACACGGTGCGGCCCGAGTCGAAGGAGGCCATCGCCACCATGCACGCCCTTGGGCTGCGTGTGGTCATGATGACGGGCGACAACCAGCGGACCGCCGAGGCGGTCGCCTCGCAGGTCGGCGTCGATGTGGTCTTCGCCGAGGTGCTACCCAGGGACAAGGCGGACAAGGTCAAGGCTCTTCAAGCCGAGGGTCACGTCGTGGGGATGGTCGGCGACGGTATCAACGATGCCCCGGCGCTGGCGCAAGCCGACGTGGGCCTCGCGGTCGGAACCGGCACCGATGTCGCGATGGAGTCCGCCGACATCACACTCATGCGTGGCGACCTCCGGGCGGTGCCGCAGGCCATCGCGCTCTCGCAGGCCACCATGCGGACGATCAAGCAAAACCTGTTCTGGGCGTTCATCTACAACGTCGTCGGCATCCCCATCGCGGCCGGCGTGCTGTTCCCGTTCACGGGGTGGCTGCTCTCGCCGATCATCGCGAGCGCGGCGATGGCGTTCAGTAGCGTGAGCGTGGTGTTGAACAGCCTGAGGCTGGCCAAGTCCAGATCTTTCTGAAGTCTCTTACTCGTCTCAGCGTTATCTCCCCACTACCACCGGACCACCGGTCCGGTGGTCGAGATGGCCGCGGAATCGAGGTGATCAACCCACTGACGCGGAATCAGCGGGTCGATTCGTGACTTGCACCACAAGACACAGCAATTTCAATGTCGAAGCAGCGACCCCGAGCGAATTTGTGGCAGCGTTTGTGGCAGAAACAGTCGGAGCTCAGTTCGAACTCAGACGCTCTCACCCGCAAAAAAGCCTCGTTTTCAATGCCCCCCGAAGGACTCCAACCTTCGACACGCTGATTAAGAGTCGCGTCGATGCCCCCGCGCAGGACCGCCACAACGACGCATAAAGCCTTGATTGAAAGGGTGTTGCGCGCTGAGTCTGGACTGGGTTCCAACTGCCCCGCAGACTGTTTCCGAACCCAAACTGCCACAAAACTGCCACAAGTTTCGACCGCCGGATCGACAGAACGATCAGGACGACGACTTGCTCACTCCCAAGTAACGGAATCACAGTCTTTGAGGCAAGAACACGAGTTGACAGGTGGAGTCGGACGCCATTCAGGTGCAAACGAACTCGTGCGCCGCGTGGACGGTACAATCGCAAGTCGGACCCGGCTGACGGGATTCAATCATGGTGCGAATGGCTTCATTCCGGTCTCTCATTGCCTTGCTGCTGGCGGCCTGGATGCCTTTGTGCTGCTGCAGCCTTCACAGCTTGATAACCGCATGTGAAACGTGTGCAGGACACGGATCTGGCACCGCCTGCCATGATCATGGCGAGGACTCTGATCACATCCTCACAACCGGCCACCATCACGACGAGGATGGGACGCCCGCACAGCCCGAGAAGCCCGGGCACGACGAGGGTCCTTGCACCTGCGACAAGCAGAAGCAGACGACCATCGGAGTCGACAAGACCACAATCGCGTTGCCGACGCCGGTTTTGGCGTACGTGCTGCCGGCATGGGATGCGAACACGCTCCCACTCTGGCACTCATTGGCTTCCTGCGGCGAGACTTTGGCTCCTCAGAAACCGACGACCTCGCTTCTGCGCCAGCACTGCGCGCTCATCGTTTAGCGTTTGGCCAGTTGCGGCCTGTTTCCTGGTCGCGTGGCCGTTCCGCGCCCGCTCGCGATCCCGCAGCAGGCGGGCCTTGGCCTCACCACCCTGATTCACCTCTTGATCACTCGCTCCCCCGACGCAGCCGCGCTGCACGCGGCCTTCGCGTCTACGAAGCACGCGGCATCGCTAGCTAGCGTCTCGGCAATCCCCGTGTTCAGACGTGTCAAACCGCAATGGAGATCTTTCGATGAATTCCAGACTGCACCTGACTATCGCGTCCCTGTTCCTGCTCTCGTTTGCCGGTGCCCCGGCCGTCGCCCAGCACGAGCACCGCGATGCCAACCAGCCCAAGCACCACGATGAAGCGGCGGTGACGGCCAAGGCCGATCAGCGGGTGGGTGATCCGTACGCGCTTGAAACCTGTCCGACCACCGGCAAGAAGCTTGGGGCGATGGGTGATCCCGTGGTGAAACTCTACGACGGCCGCGAGGTGCGCTTCTGCTGCGCCGGGTGCCCCGAACAGTTCGAGAAGGACCAGGCCGCCAACCTCGCCAAGATCGACGAGAAGCTTGTGAAGGATCAGGTACCGCTCTACCCGCTTAAGACTTCGTTGGTCACGGGCAAGGATCTGCCAGCAAAGCCCTACGAGTTCGTTTACGGCAACCGTCTCATCCGGCTGGGTGCCGAGAGCGAGAAGGCAGACTTCCTCAAAGACCCCAAGAAGCACCTCGTCATGCTCGACAAGGCTGTGGTGGAGCAGCAGGGCAAGGACTACGCGCTCAAGACCTGTCCGGTGAGCAAGGAAGCGTTCGGCGGCGACATGGGCGAGCCTGTCGATCTCGTGATTGCAGGGCGCCTCGTGCGGCTCTGCTGCAAAGCCTGCAAGAAGGACGTCGAGAAAGACCCGGCGAAGTTTGTCGCGATCGTTGACGCGGCGCAGCGAGGCAACAAGGCCAAGCCGGATGCAGACCACAAATCGAAGGACGGTCATGGCGACCACAAGCCTGGGGGCCGCTGATGCCCCGCGCAACAGGAGCCTCTCCAATCACTTCCTCACCCGCAACAGCAGGGTTGGAGCTCGCGGCCGCGTCGGTTCTCTTCGCCACGCGGACCCATCGCTTACAGTTCACGACAATGAGGTTGCCATGATGACTGCAAACAACAGATTGGCCGCACACTCGATTGGCGTTGCATTTGTCGTAGTCATGGCAGGTTGCACCGGCACGCCCACGGCCTCTGAGCGCCGAGCCCGATCCGACGTGGAAGCCGTGCGATCGATGTATCGACCGGGTGACGCGAAGCCCGCCCTCCCGAGCCTGACGAGTGACTCGCCACTTTCCGACTTCCTTCGTTTCGCGATGCTCAACAACCCAAAGGTCGAGGCCGAGTACTACGTGTGGGCGGCGTCGGTCGAACGAATCACTGGGGCGAGGTCCCTCCCCGACCCGCGGATCACCTTCGAGGCCGACATCACGAGCATGGTCGAGACGGTCATGCCGGGCCTCATGATCGACCTTCCCGGGCCCGGCAAGCTGCGCGCTGCAGGAGATGTCGCGGCGAGCGAGTCCCGCGCCTCGTACTTCAAGTTCGAGATCGAGGTGCTCAGGACCGCGATGGCCCTCAAGTCCGCCTACTACCGACTCCACTTTCTTGAAGACACGCTTGGGGTGCAACGGCAGACGCTTTCGCTCCTCGCAGACCTTGAGACGCAGGCCCAGCAGCAGGTCGCCGCGGGCAAGAGTGGCATCCAGGATGTACTCCGTGCCCAGATCGACCGTGAACAACTCCTGACGCAGATCGCCAACTTGGAGGACTCCAGGGGTGTGCTGCTCGCCGAGTTCCGTGCGGCGCTTGGGCTGCGGCCCGATGACCCGGCCGTGCCCGTCCCCAGCAGCTTTGAGTCGTCGGCAGCCCCGCCGCCAGTAGATCAAATCCTCTCCCTCGCCGCGGCCCGCAACCCCCAGCTCCGTCAGATGGAGGCGGAAGTTCGACGCGGAGAGGCGATGATTGACCTCGCGCGGACGAGCCGCGTTCCCGACTTTTCAATCGGCGTCATGGCAGACGTCAAGGCAAGCCCGGTGATGTGGCGGCCAACGGGGAGTATCACGCTCCCGATCTGGCGGGACAAGATCGCCGCCGAGATAGCGGCTGCTCAGTTCGAGAAGCGGTCGGCGGAGGCGAGGCTCTCCGCCGAGCAGATCGGGCTGGCCGCTGACGTGGCATCGATGCTCTACATGTACCGGGAGAGTACACGCAACGCACAGTTGTTTGCCTCAACCCTGCTGCCCAGGGCTCGTCATTCACTCGACGCCGCACGCTCCGGTTATGCAGCGGGGCGCTCGTCGTTCCTCGATGTCATCGACGCGGAGCGTCAGTTGCTCGTGTTCGAGCTCTCGCTCGTCGAGGCTCGCACGCAGCGCGAGCTGTCCCTGGCGTCACTCTCGCTGCTCATCGCGGGCACCGCGCCCGAGGGCGCTCCCATCTTGCCGACCACTCCTGCCGCGTCAAAGGAGGCTAACCCGTGAAGCGTCGCACCGCCATCGTTCTCGTATCGCTCATGGTTCTTGTCGCGGCGGGGGCTGGGTACCTCCTCGGCTCCTCCAGCTCGGGCTCAGGCGGACGATCGAACGTACCCGGAGACTCCGGAGGCATGGCTGATGCCCAATCTACGGCGAAGCAGGTCTACACCTGCTCGATGCACCCCCAGGTGCGTCTCGACCAGCCGGGCAACTGTCCGATCTGCGAGATGCCGCTGATCCCCGCGGCGTCGGCCTCCACGGCGGCCGGAGAGGCGCCGATGCTCCAGCTTTCTGAGCACGCGGTGTCGATGGCCAGCGTCGAGACCATTGTTATCGAGCGCCGGCCTCTATCCCGTGATCTTCGCGCCGTCGGTCGCATCGAGTACAACGAATCGTCGCTCGCGACGATCACGCCGCGGGTGGACGGTTTCGCCGAGCGGCTCTTCGTGAGTTTCACGGGAGTCGAGATCCGCAAGGGCGATCACCTCGCGGAGGTCTACAGCCCCGAGCTGCTCGTTGCGCAACAGGAACTCCTCATCGCCCTGCAGGCCGGGGCAGGCACCTCGCTCGCCGAAGTGGCCAAGACCAAACTGCGATTGCTGGGATTGACCGAGCAGCAGGTCACGGACCTGGTCGAGAAAAAGCAGACCACCGACAGGGTGACGCTGTATTCTCCCATCAGCGGCACCGTGATCGAGAAAAGCATTGTCGAGAAGGCGTCGTTCAAGGCCGGGGACGCACTCTACCGCATCGCCAACCTGGACAGCGTGTGGGTCTACCTCGAGATCTATGAGTACGACCTCCCGTGGGTGCGTTATGGACAGAGCGTCCGGATCGCTGCGCAGGCAGTTCCCGGACGGATGTTCGACGGGGTAGTCACCTTCGTCCAGCCGGTCGTCAACGAGCAATCCCGCACCGTCCGCGTGCCGGTCTATGTGGACAATAAGGATCACACCCTCAAGCCGGGCATGTTCGTCACCGCGGTGATCGCCGCGGAACTCACCAGCGAAGGGCGGGCCGCGCCGACGGGCGTCGAGGGACGCTATTCGTGCCCGATGCATCCCCAAGTGCTCGCGGATGCGGCGGGCGCGTGCCCGATCTGCCAGATGCCCCTGGAGAAGATCCCGGATGGCGCGGCCGTCGCCGTTCCGGATCAGCACGCCGCGCACGACACGCTAGCCCCCGCTACGTCCGTTCCGGTCGCTGCCAAGTACTACTGCCCCATGAAGTGCGAGGGCGAGAAGACCTATGACCAGCCGGGGCGCTGCCCGGTCTGCAACATGAAGCTCAAGGAGGTGCCGGTCGTGCCCGCGGCTGCCTCCCAGGGCTCGGGGGTGCTGGCCGTCCCCGTGTCCGCGGTGCTCGACAGCGGAACGCGGCAGATCGTCTACATTGAGAAGTCGCGTGGACTCTTCGAGCCACGAGAGCTCACGCTCGGACCCCGCGCGGGCGAGTACTTCGCGGTGCTGGGCGGCCTCAGTGGCGGAGAGCGCGTCGTCACGCGAGGCAACTTCCTGATCGACAGCCAGTTCCAGGTCACGGGACATCCAAGCCTCTTCTATCCCGGCGGTCTGCACGCATCCATGGGCCACCAGCACGGCGGCGCGGCCACGCCTGGCGGGTCGGGTGCCCAAGCACCGACCACCCCGCCATCGCATGCGGGCGAGACGTCAACTCCGACTCCGCCGCCTCCCGCTGGACACAAGCACTAAACGGAGGTTGCCGTCATGGTCAATGCCATCATCCGTTGGTGCATGAAGAACACGTTCCTGATGCTCCTGATTATCATGGGCATCTGCGCGGCGGGCTACTGGGCAGTCACGCGCACTCCTGTCGATGCGATCCCCGACATCGGCGAGAAGCAGGTTATCGTCTACGCCGACTGGGAGGGCCGCAGCCCGCAGGATGTGGACGACCAGGTTACGTACCCGCTGACGACGAGCCTGACCGGCACGCCGGGTGTCAAGTCGATCCGTTCCATGTCGGGCTTCGGGTTCTCGATGGTCTTCGTGATCTTCGAGGACAGCGCCGACTACTACTGGGCCCGCTCGCGCGTGCTCGAGCGCATGAACGTAGCCCAGCAGCGACTGCCCGCGGGGGTCATGCCCGTGCTCGGGCCGGATGCAACGGCCTTGGGCCAAGTCTACTGGTACACCGTCGAGGGCGAAGGTTTCGATCTGGCCGAGCTGCGCTCGATTCAGGACTGGTACGTGCGGTACCAGATGCAGTCGGTCCCCGGTGTCAGCGAGGTTGCCAGCATCGGCGGGTTCGTCAAGCAGTACCAGATCGACCTGAATCCTGACAAAATGCGGGCCCACCGCGTCACGATGATGGACGTGTACGAGGCCGTGCGCAAGAGCAACATCGACGTGGGCGCGAAGGTCGTCGAGAAGAGTGGCGTGGAGTTCTTCATCCGCGGCCTGGGGTTCATCAAGTCGATCGAGGACCTGGAACGGGTTGTCATCCGCCAGGAGGGTGGTACGCCGCTCTACCTCAAGAGCGTTGCCACCGTGCAACTCGGTCCCGACTTCCGGCGCGGGGCATTGGACAAGGGGGGCGTCGAGGCCGTGGGCGGCGTCGTGCTCATGCGCTACGGCGAGAACCCGAGGGAGGTGGTCGCCCGGGTCAAAGAGAAGATCGTTCAGCTCGAGGCAGGGCTGCCGACCAAGACGCTCGCCGACGGCCGCGTCTCGAAAGTCCGGCTCGTTCCCTTCTACGACCGCACCACCATCGTGCAGGAGACGATCGACACGCTAAAGCAGGCTCTCTTCGAAGAGGCGATCATCGCGAGCCTCGTGGTCGTGTTCTTTCTGATGCACCTGCGTACGACCGTCGCGGTGCTGCCGACACTCCCGCTCGCACTCGCCGGTTCGTTCATCCTGATGTACGCCTTCGGCGTCGACAGCAACATCATGTCGCTGGCGGGCCTGGCGATCGCCATCGGGGATGTGGCCGACATGGGCATCATCATGGCGGAGAACATCTACCGCCGACTCGCCGCGGCCACGGAGGAAGAGAAGAAGGAGAAAGGTCACTTCGGGATCGTCTACGAGGGCGCGACCGAGGTCGGCGGCGCGATCATTACCGCCGTCACAAACACCATCGTCTCGTTCATCCCCGTCTTCTTCCTCACCGGCCAGGAGGGGAAGATGTTCGGACCACTCGCGTATGCCAAGACCTTCGCCATCGGCGCTTCGGTCGTGCTGGCCATCACCGTCGTGCCGTTCCTGTGCTACCTCCTCTTCCGGCCCGTGAAGTGGAAGGCTGGGTTGACGTTCGCGGTTGCGGCGGCGATCGGCGTGGTGGCGATGCTTGCAACGCACCTCGCCTTCATGTGGGGGCTTGCGTCCGGTCACGACCGCGGATGGCTGATCGCTGTCGCAGTCGGCGTGGGTGTGGCACTTTGTGTGGTCCGCATGAGCCGTGAGAAGTTCCTTCCGCTGGACCAGAATCCCGTGTCGCGCGTGATCGCCCGCGCGTACACCCCGACACTCCGCTGGGTGCTCGACCACAAGAAGACCTTCATGATCGCGCCGGTGCTGATCCTGTTCACCGGCCTCACGGTGTGGCTGGGCATTCACCGCACGCTGCTGCCGGTAGAGTGGGCGGTCAACCTCTTCGCGAGCGAGAAGGCCTCCCCCGAACTCAAGAAGGCGATGTACGCCGACGAGAAGGTGGACCTCACACGCCCGCTCGTCGAACTCGACCAGCTCCGTTGGCAGACCGTCCGCGAATCCGACGGCGGCCGGCGCACGCGCCTGTTATGGCGAAGACAGGACCCCGCCGAGCGCACCGCTGAGGCCGCCGCCGGCCTTGCCGTTGTCAAGGAGGGCCGCATCCTTCCCGGCCTGGGCCGCGAGTTCATGCCCCCGCTGGATGAGGGCTCGCTGCTCTACATGCCCTCGCTCCTGCCGCAGGCATCGCTCTCGCAGGCCGTGGAAGTCAACAGCAAACAGGATCTGGCGATCGCGACCGTTCCCGAGGTTGAGAGCGTGGTGGGCAAGATCGGCCGCGCCGAGTCCGCCCTCGACCCTGCACCCATTGGCATGATGGAGTCGATCGTCATCTTCAAGCCAGAAAGCCAGTGGCGCACCAGGAAGGTCGAGCGGTTCTTCTCCGGCTGGCCCGGCTTGCTCCGCACGCCGCTCTCCTGGGTCTGGTCAGAGGAGCGTCGAATCACCAAGCAGGAGATTCTGGCCGAACTCCAGGAACGCACCGCCATCCCGGGCGTGCTCCCCACCTGGCTCCAGCCGATCCAGACCCGCCTGGTCATGCTCCAGACCGGCTTCCGGGCGATGATGGGCGTCAAGATTTACGGCAGCGACCTCCGCGAGATCGAACAGATCGGCCTCCAGATCGAGCAGCTGCTCCGCGAGGTGCCCGGCGCGACCGACATCGTCGCCGACCGCATCGTCGGCAAGCCCTACATCCAGATCGACATCGACCGCGAGCGCATCGGCCGCTACGGCGTCAACATCCGCGATGTGCAGGACGTGATCGAGATGTCCCTGGGGGGCATGAACATTATGGAGTCGGTTGAGGGCCGCGAGCGCTACCCGATCCGCATCCGCCTGGCCCGCGACTTCCGCGAGGACATCGAGGCGATCCAGCGGATCAATGTCCCCTCCTCCACCGGCGCGCAGGTGCCGCTGGCGCAGCTCGCCGACATCTCGACCGTGCTGGGCCCGCAGGAGATCAAGGGCGAGCGGGGCCTCTTGGTCGGCTACGTCACCATGAACACACGCGACCGCGACGAGGTCTCGGTGGTTCAAGACGCCGAGCGCGTGCTGCAACAGGCCCTCAAGGACGGCCGGCTCACGCTCCCGCCCGGCTACTACTGGGAATGGTCCGGCCAGTTCGAGAACCAGGTCCGCGCCACCAAGCGGATGCAGATTCTTGTCCCCATCACGCTGGGCATCATGTTTGTGATGCTCTATCTGGGCTTCCAGCGCTGGTGGATCGCTCCCGTGATCTTCTTCGGTGTGCTGGTCTCGGCCTCGGGCGGCTTCATCATGCTCGCGCTGTGGGGCGTGAACCTTTCGGTCGCCGTGTGGGTCGGGTTCCTCGTGCTCTTCGGCGTGGTCGATGACGACGGCGTGGTCATCGGCACCTACCTCGAAGGCGTCTTCAAGGACCGCACGTTCACCTCGAAGGCCGAGATCCGCGAGGCGGTCATCGACGCGGGCCTCAAGCGCATCCGTCCGTGCCTGATGACCATCGCGACGACGGTCCTGGCCCTCATGCCCATCTTCTGGGCCACCGGCCGCGGCGCGGATGTGATGCGGCCGATGGCGATCCCATCGGTGGGCGGCATGGCGATCAGCCTGATCACGCTCTTCATCGTGCCGTGCGTGTTCTCCGCCGTGGAGGAGTGGAAGTGGCAGCGAGCGAGAAGGCGAACGGAAGTACTTGAATGACTCGAGCGGCGACAGCATCGCACGTCCTCCCTCGGAACGTCTCCTCAACTGCTTTCGCATGGCACGCGATGGGCGCAGAGAATGCCATCTGCGAGCAGGGTTCCGATGCGCGGGCCGGGTTATCCACGGCCGAAGCCGCGGCGCGGTTGCAGAAGGTCGGGCCCAACACGCTCACCGCGCGGGAGGGGCGATCGTGGCTGGCGGCGTTCGCGTCGCAGTTCGTCGCGGTGCTCGTGTGGCTGCTGGTGGTCGCGGCGGGCGTCTCGGCGGTGCTGGGCGGGTGGGTTGATGCGGGAGCGATCGCCGCGATCATCATCGTCAACGCCGTCATCGGGGCCTCGCAGGAGCACAGCGCCGAGCGCTCCATCGCGGCGCTGCGCGGCATGACGGCCCCCAAGGCCCGTGTGGTGCGGGGCGGAACGGTGGCCGTCGTACCCGCAGCGGAGATTGTGCCGGGCGATGTGCTGGTGCTGGAAGCGGGCGATCTGGTGGCCGCCGATGCGCGGCTCGTCGAGTCGGCCTCGCTCGCGGCGATCGAGAAGTCCCTCACAGGCGAGAGCGAGCCCGCCGAGAAGGACGCCGGCGCCGTCTCGCCATCACCGCCCGTGGATACGCCCCTGGCCGAACGGAGCGGCATGGTCTACTCGGGCACCGCCATCGCGACGGGCACGGCCCGCGCCGTCGTCGTCGCCACCGGCATGCAGACCGAGATGGGCCGCATCGCCGCGCTCATCGCCACCGCCGCGGACGATGGTCCGACGCCCCTGCAAGCTCGGCTGGTCCGTGTCGGGCGATCGCTGGTGGTCGCGGCGCTCGTGATTGTCGCGGGGCTGTTCGGGCTGGGGCTCGTGCGCGGTGAGCCGCTGCTCTCGCTCTCCATGACCGCCGTGAGCATGGCCGTCGCCGCAGTGCCCGAGGGGCTGCCGGCGATCGTGACCGTGGCCCTCGCGCTGGGCGTGCGCCGCATGGCCAGGCGGCGGGCCCTCATTCGTCATCTCCCCGCGGTCGAGACGCTGGGCGCGACCAGCGTCATCTGCACCGACAAGACCGGCACGCTGACAGTCGGGCAGATGACGGCGCGAGCACTGGTCGTGCCCGTGGGCGTGGCCGCGGCACATGCCGGCGCGAGGCTCACGACGCTGGACGTTTCGGGTGAGGGGTACGAGCCTGAGGGTGTGGTGACGGCTGGGGGGGCCGGGAGGAGCGAGTTGGGTGCGGAGGTGCGGGCCGCGGCGCTGCGGCTTGCTCGCAACCTCGCGGGCGTGAACAACGCGACCGTGGTGCAGGAGAAAGGCCACTGGGAGGCCAGTGGCGACCCGACCGAGGCGGCCATGCTCATCGCGGCGGCCAAGGTCGGGCTGAAGCGCGAGGCGCTGGATGCGAGTGCTCCGCGGCTGGCCGAAGCGCCGTTCGATTCCGACCGCAGGCGGGCGGCCGTGGTGCGGAGGGCGGACGCGGGGGCGGATGTGCTCGTCAACGGCTCGCCGGAGAGTGTGCTGGCGCTGTGTACGCACATCGCAGAGGCAGATGGGTCGCGGAGCATGAACGCCGAAGACCGGGCCGCGATCGACGCGGCCAACGCGGACCTTGCCTCCAAGGGCCTGCGCGTGCTGGCGTGCGCTGCCCGCGCCGTGCCGCGGGATCAGGTCGCCGCGACGGTCGCCGATCCCAGCCCCATAGCACTCGAACGTGACCTGACCTTCGTGGGCCTCGTCGGCCTGCTCGATCCGCCGCGTGCCGAGGCCCGCGAGGCCGTCGCCAAGTGCAAGGCCGCGGGCATCCGCGTGGTCATGATCACCGGCGACCAGCCCAGGACGGCGCTCGCGATCGCGCGCGACCTGGGCATCGCGACGGACTCGGATGCGGCCCTCACCGGGGCCGAGCTCGCGGCGATCGACGATACCGCCCTGCCGGAGCGGGTGGCACGCACGGCCGTGTACGCGCGCGTGACCGCCGCCGACAAACTCCGCATCGTGCGGGCGTGGCGTGAGCAGGGCGCGGTCGTCGCGATGACCGGCGACGGCGTCAACGACGCTCCGGCCCTCAAGGGTGCGGATGTGGGCATCGCAATGGGCGCATCGGGCACGGAAGTCGCCCGCCAGGCCTCCGACATGGTCATCACCGACGACAATTTCGCGTCCATCGTGGCCGCCGTCGAGGAGGGCCGCGGCGTCTACGACAACATCAAGAAGTCCATGCAGTTCCTGCTCGGGGGTAACGCCGCGGAACTGCTCTTCATGGGCGCGGCGCTCATCGCCGGGCTACCCACGCCACTGTTGCCGATCCAGATTCTCTGGATCAACCTCGTGACCGACGGCCTGCCCGCGCTCTTCCTCACCGCCGATCCCGCCCCGCCGGGCGTGATGGAGCGGTCGCCCCGTCCGCGCAACGCCGCGTTCATCGACCGCGGCTTCGTGTTCACGATGATCCTGACCGCGTTTTTGACCGCGGGAGTCGCGATGGGTGTGTACCTCTACGGCCTCAAGTACCACGACGAGACGATGGCCCGCACGCACGCATTCGCTGCGCTGGTCTTCGCGGAACTGCTCCGCTCCTTCGGGGCGCGCAGCGAGACCGTGCCGATCTGGCGGATGGGCTGGCGCGACAACCTGATGCTGCTCGCCGTCGTCGCGGCGTCTTTCGCCCTGCAACTCTGGACGCACCATAGCGAGACGCTGTCGTCGATTATGAAAACCTCGCCGATGGCGTGGTCCGAGTGCATTCCGCTCATGGCTCTCTCGTGTATCCCGCTGGCAGTGCTCGAACTGGTCAAGGTGTTGAGAACAAGACGGAAGGAGCGTGCGTGATGGACAACGCGGTCGCACTGGTGCAGGCATTCTTGCGGCTTCACGGGTACCTCACCGTCACGGAGTTCCCCGTCGTCCGTGCGGCCCGCGGCGGCGGCCAGGAGTGCCTGACCGATCTTGACGTCCTGGCATTCCGCTTCGGGGAGTCATCCGGATCGGGCGAGGCCATGCACCACCCCGCCGAGAACGAAGCGAACGCATTGCTCGGGGTTGCCGGGGGCGTGCCGGACATGATCATCGGTGAGGTCAAGGAGGGGCGGGCTGAACTCAACTCCGCTGCCACCAGGCACGACGTGCTCTCCGCCGCTCTTGAGCGGTTCGGTTGCTGCCGCCACGGTGACATCGACGGCATCGTGCACGAGCTTCTGCGCCACGGCAGAGCCCGCACGCATCACGGCCACATGGTTCGTCTTGTCGCATTCGGGACGCTGGCCCCGGGGCATCAGGATCGACGATGCCACGTCGTGCTCCTGGGCGACATCGTCGCCCATCTGCGTGCGGACATGCGACGCCACTGGGACGCCTGGCGAGCCTCGGCATCCAAAGACCCGGGGTTCGGAATGCTCTTGACGCTGGAGAAGGCGGAGCGTGGCCATCTTCCTGCTGTTCGCGGCGTCCCGCCCCACGCCGATCCATCAACCGGCCGCACCCTCGATTCACGGGGTGGACAACATCATGGATGAGGAGCGCCGTTACCATCTGAAGCAGGCTGTGCTGTGGGCCACGGTCATCACGATCGCCCACTTCGCGGTTCCCTCAGCTGCCCACGCTTGGCATTGGCTCCACACCGCCCTCTCGGCCCTCTACTTGCCACTGATCTTCCGCGCGGCGCTCTGGTTCGGCCTTCGTGGCGGCCTGTTGGCCGGGACAGCGTGCGCCGTGCTCTACCTGGGATACCTGGCTCTGAGATGGGCCGTTGGTGGGTCGCTCAACCACGACCAGTTCGCATTTCCTGCGGTCTATCTCTTCGTGGGGTGGTCGTCCGGACTGATCGCGGAGGACGCACGCTACAAGCGCTGGCAGCGGGACGAGGTGATCCGTCGCGCGAACGCGGCTGAGGAGGCCCGCAAGCAACCCCTGCAGCGCGAGCCGGAGACGACAACGAAGGCGAAGGGACCGCCATGAACCACGACCATCATCACACGTCCGATGTACCGACCGGCAGCAACACGGCGAAAAGCGATTCTCAGCCCAGTAGCCCGACTCATGCTTCGCACGCGCTCGACTCGCCGCATGAGCACTCAGTCGTCGCCATTCCTACCGCGGAAGTCATGTTTACCTGTCCGATGCACCCGCAGATTCGCAAGCCGACTCCGGGCAACTGTCCGATCTGCGGCATGAGCCTCGAGCCTGTCATGCCCACGCTTGAGGAGGGGTCGACCCGGAACTCGTGAGCTTCACGCGCCGCTTTTGGTGGACGCTGCCACTCACGATCATCGTCACCACCCTCGCGATGGCCGGGCACTACATCAACGGACTCCCGGTCATCGCTCGCACTTGGATCGAGATGGTCATGACCATCCCGATCGTGTTCTGGGCCGGGTGGCCGTTCTTCGTGCGCTGGGCCGAATCAATTCGTCGCCGCAGCCCCAACATGTGGACGCTCATCGGAACCGGCGTGGCCGCGGCGCTTGTCTACAGCCTCGCGGCGACCGTCGCCCCCGGGCTGTTCCCGAAGGGCTTCGAGGCGCACGGACGCATCGGCGTCTATTACGAGGCAGCGGCCGTGATCGTGTCGCTGACCTGCTGGGACAGATGCTGGAGTTGCGAGCCCGCTCGCAGACCTCCGCCGCAATCAAGTCCCTGCTGGGCCTTGCTCCAAAGACCGCACGCCGCATCCGTGGCGACGGCAGGGAGGAGGATGTCCCACTCACCCACGTGCATATTGGCGACGTGCTCCGCGTGCGACCGGGCGAGAAGGTCCCGGTGGACGGCATCGTCACCGACGGCCGCTCCAGCGTGGACGAATCCATGCTCACCGGTGAACCTGTGCCGGTCGAGAAGCAGGGGGGGCGACCGCGTCATCGGGGCCACCATCAACGGAGGTGGCAGCCTCGTGATGCGGGCCGAGAAGGTTGGCGCCCAGACGGTGCTGTCGCAGATCGTGCAGATGGTGGCCCAGGCGCAGCGTTCACGCGCACCCATGCAGCGCATGGCGGACGCCGTCTCGTATTGGTTTGTCTTGGCCGTGCTCGCGGTCGCGATCGTCACGCTGGTGGTCTGGGGTATCTTCGGCCCGGAGCCGCGCTGGACCTACGCCCTCCTGAACGCCGTCGCGGTCCTGATCATCGCGTGCCCTTGCGCGTTGGGCCTCGCCACGCCGATGTCCATCATGGTGGCGACGGGGCGCGGCGCCACGTCGGGAATTCTCTTCCGAGACGCTGAGGCCATCGAGTCGCTACGCACCATCGACACGCTGATCGTGGACAAGACCGGCACGCTCACTGTGGGCAAGCCTGCGTTCCACAGCATCGTCGCGGCCCCCGGATTCACCGAAGAAGAGGTGCTTCGCCTCGCCGCCAGTCTGGACCAGGCCAGCGAGCACCCGCTCGCCGATACTCTTGTGACCGAGGCAAGGCGGCGGAACCTCCAACTCAGCAAAGCCGAGGACTTCCAGTCGGGGACCGGCATCGGCGTCCGCGGCCGAGTGGATGGCAAGCAGGTCGCGCTCGGCAACACACCGCTCATGGAGGAACTGGGAGTGGACATTGACCCTCTATGGAGCGCAGCCGAAGATCGCCGGGCACAAGGCGCGTCCGTCGTTTTCGTGGCCGCCGATGGCTTGGCGGCGGGCCTTCTCGCCGCGGCCGACCCCATCAAGGAATCGACACCCGAAGCGATCCGCCAACTCCACGACGACGGCATCCGCCTCGTGATGGCCACGGGGGATGGACTCACCACAGCCCAGGCGGTGGCCGACCAACTTGGGATCGACGAGGTCCACGGTGAGGTCCGTCCTCAGGACAAGGTCGATTTAGTAGCCGCACTCCAGGCCAAAGGCCGGCGCGTAGCGATGGCGGGCGACGGCATCAACGATGCGCCCGCACTCGCCCGCGCTCAGGTCGGCATCGCCATGGGCACCGGCCCCGATGTCGCGATGAACAGCGGGCATGTGACGCTTGTCAAGGGCGACCTTCGCGGCATTGCCCGTGCGTGCCAGCTCTCGCGGGCGACCGTCGCAAACATGAAGCAGAACCTCGTGTTCGCGCTGATCTACAACGCACTGGGCGTCCCGATCGCCGCCGGCATCCTATACCCGGCGTTTGGCGTTCTCCTGTCACCACTCTTTGCCGCGGCCGCCATGAGCCTGAGTTCGGTGTCGGTAGTCGGCAACGCACTGCGGCTCCGGAGGTCCTGAAGGGCGACCTTCCCGTTTTGCCAAGTAGGCTCCTTCACACCCTGCTTCACCACACGATCAATCCCTCGATGTCTGTCCCCTCTACCCCTCGTGGATAGCCCACGTTTTAGGATGGCCGGGTCGTTGCGTACGCCGAGCGTTCGTGATGTGCAATGCCCCCCGCGCTTCAGGGCTCTGCACGCGATCCCAACGGGGCGCACATTCTCGACGACCAAGTGGACATTCCGACGCGAGCAGCGGTTCGGCTGTCCGACGAATGTCGAGGTTGACCCGCCGACAAAGAATCAGCGGGTCGATTCTCGGAAACCATGTTGTTTCACGTTGATTCTGGCGGCTTGCCGGGCACTTTGTGGCAGTCCTTGTGGCAGAAACAGTCCGAGCGCAGTTCGAACTCAGACGCTCTCACCCGCAAAAAAGCCTCGTTTTCAATGCCCCCCGAAGGACTCGAACCTTCGACCCGCTGATTAAGAGTCAGCTGCTCTACCAACTGAGCTAGGAGGGCCAGCATCGGCTCGCGGCAGTTGCGCTGCCGCTTCCGCTCTCGGAGTTTAGCGGGCTCTCGCCTTGAGTCGAGCGCCGAGCGGTCTTGCCCGGCCACGCGATTTCATCTTGGCCCACGGCCCGATCCCGCCCCGTCGGGCCGTTGACTCGCCCCCGCCTCTTCGATAACCTTGCGGGCTACGAACCGCACGGTTCGCGCTGCTCATAGCGGCTCTTGGCGCCGCCGGCGTCCCGTCAGTTCGCAGCGTGTGTATGCAGCCGCTCGGCCGGTTGGGACCGCGGCAGATTTCAGGAGCTCGCTCATGCTTCCTCCAATGAGGCAAAGCTACGGCCGCAGCCGTCGCCGCCGCGCCCACCACGCTCTCACGGGCTACACGCCCACCCTGTGCCCCATCTCGGGCACGCCCAAGCAGCACCACCGCGCGTGCGCCGAGTCGGGCTACGTTCGCCCCGGCCTGCGCATCAGCGTCCCCAAGCTCGGGATCGGGGTGCAGAAGGGCTGAGCCGCACCATGCGCATCGCCGTGGACGTCATGGGCGGCGACCACGCGCCCGACGCCATCCTCAAGGGGTGTCTCGACGCGCTGCCGTTGCTCGCGCCCGAAGACCGACTCGTCCTCATCGGCGCCCAGCGCGATATCCAGGAAGTTCTCACCGAACGACGCATCCGCGATGAGCGGATCGAGGTCGTTGCCTGCACCCAGGTCATCGGGATGCACGAGTCCCCGGTCGAGGCCGTTCGCGCCAAGCCCGACTCGTCAATCGTCCGCATGGCCGAGCTCGGCTCCCGCCGCTCCACCTCCCCCTGCGACGTCGTACTCAGCGCCGGCAACACCGGCGCCTGCGTCGCCGCCGCCACCATGACCATGCGACGCCTCCCCGGCGTTCACCGCCCGGGCATCGCCGTCACCATCCCCGGCTTCCACGGCCCGATCGTCCTCTGCGACGCCGGCGCCAACCCCGAGCCGCGACCCAGCCACCTCTGGCAGTACGGCATCATGGCCGACACGCTCGCGCGGACCGTGCTGGGGATCGCCCGCCCGCGCGTCGCGCTCATGAACATCGGCTCCGAAGAGGGCAAGGGCACCGAGCTGATCAACCGGTCGCACGAGCTGCTCAAGGCCACGCCCGGCATGAACTACGTCGGTTTCATCGAGGGGCGCGACTTCTTCGACGGCGCCGCCGACGTCATCGTCACCGACGGCTTCGTCGGCAACACGCTCCTCAAGCTCGCCGAGGGCCTCGCCCGATCGCTCATCGCCGGCATCGCCGCCGAGCTCTTCAGCGTCAACCCCGAGCTCGCGTTCCAGCTCGAGCCCGCGTTCAAGCAGTTCTACGCGAAGAAGGACTACCACGAGTTCGGCGGGGCGCCGCTCCTGGGCGTGAACGGCGTGTGCGTGATCGCGCACGGGTCCAGCGAGGCGCGAACAATCAAGAGCGCCATCCGCAACTGCCGCGGGTACGTCTCCGCCGGGCTCAACGACGCGATCGTCAAACGCCTCGCGGAAGTCTCCGGTATTGAACAGACGCTGAAAGAACCGGCATGAGCC